>Ga0224510_10001478_pt1 | contig 15481 bp, 15 predicted proteins | sample SF_May12_sed_USG_FD_170161 | JGI IMG/M metagenome (GOLD analysis project Ga0224510, IMG submission 170161) | Sediment microbial communities from San Francisco Bay, California, United States - SF_May12_sed_USGS_4_1 | ecosystem: Environmental > Aquatic > Marine > Sediment | place: USA: California... | reverse complement strand
GTACTGGGGCGGAAGGCCCATTCCACTCGGGCCGCTGATGACGAAGAACTGGCTGCCGTTGGTGTTCGGGCCGGCGTTGGCCATGGCCAGCGAGCCGAGCTCGTAGCGACCGGGCTTGGGCAGTTCATCGGCGAAACGGTAGCCGGGGCCGCCGCGGCCGGATCCCTCCGGACACCCGCCCTGGCAGACGAAGCCCTGGATGATCCGGTGAAAGATCAGGCCGTCGTAGTAGTGGTACCGGGCCAGGCTCACGAAGTTGTTGACCGCCGTGGGGGCGGCGATCGGATCGAGCGCGATGGTCAGGGTGCCCATGCTGGTCACCATCTCGGCGGTGTAGGTCTTCGACGGATCGATGCACATCGGAAACTCGCCGTCGAAGCTGGTCTGGCGAGGGCTCGATCCGTCAACTGCGGGGCACTCGGGCACGGAATTCTCCTTGGGTTGCGTCGGACGCTTACCCTAACGGCTCGGTCGCCGATCCCCGCTCGCCTCCTGGAGTCAGTCGCCGGTGTACTCCGCAATGTAGGGAAGGTTACGGTACTTCTGGCGGGCGTCGAGGCCATAGCCGACCACGAACGCCGGGGGCAGGCTGAAGCCGACGTAGTCGATGTCGAGATCGTCGTTGTGTTGCCCCTGGCGGAGCAGCAGCGCGCAGGTGCGCACGGTGGCCGGCTGTTTGGCCTCCAGGTAACCCATCAGGTACCGCAGGGTCAGGCCGGAGTCGACGATGTCCTCGACCAGAACGACGTGGCGGCCGGCGATCTCGTTGTCGACATCCTTCAGGATCTTGACCACACCGGTGCTCGTCGTCTCCTTGCCGTACGACGACACGGCGAGGAAGTCGATCTCCACGGGACCTCCGATGGCTCGCATCAGATCGGCGATGAAGATCACGCTGCCCTTCAGCACGCCGATCAGCAGCGGAACCTCGCCCGCCAGGTCGCTGGTGATCTGTGAGCCGATCTGGTGGGTCCGCTCGACGATCTCGGCTTCCGTGACCAGCACCTCCCCCACCTCATCGGGGGACGGGTAGATCGCGGAAGGAGCGACCGGTGGCGGTTGGTCGGACGACACGATCAGCGGCCGGTGAACTCGGCGTTGCCGGCACCCGACTCGAGGAAGCTGGTGATACCGATCACCGCGTCGTCGGTCTGGAAACAGTTGACGAACTCGTTGGCTTCGACATCGAGCGCGGCCTGGATCGTCAGGTCGGCACCGTTCTGGATGGCCGACTTCATGTTGGCCAGCGACGCCGGCCCGGTGGCAAATCCGGTCGCGATCTCCAGGGCCCGGTCGAAGACCTCCTCGTCGGGATGAACGGCCGACACGAGACCGATCGCCAGCGCCTCGGCGGCCGGGACCATCCGTCCGCTGTAGTTCAGCTCCTTCGACTTGGTCATGCCCACGAGCCGGGTCAGCCGCTGGGTGCCGCCGGCGCCGGGGATGAGGCCGAGCAACACCTCCGGCTGACCGAACTGAGCCGACTCGCCACAGATCCGGAAATCGGTTGTCATGGCCAGCTCGCAGCCGCCGCCGAGAGCGAAACCATTCACGGCGGCCACCGTGATCTGCGGAAGCCGTTCGAGCGCGTTGTAGGCGTTGTTCATGACGGCCACGAGCGGCGACGGATCCCGGTGGCCCTCGTTGGTGGGGAACTCCGAGATGTCGGCGCCGGCGGCGAAGAAGCGGGGACCGCCCCAGAGCACGGCGGCCCGCACGTCCCTGCGTTCGGCGAGCTCGGCCACCACCACACCGAGCTCAGCGCACAGCTGCCGATTGAGGGCGTTGACTTTGGGTCGATCCAGCCGAATCACGGCGACACCGTCGACCGATGAATCCTCCAGGCGAACGAACTCTCCCATGGGGCCTCCCTGTTCCGAATCGAGCTCCGTGGAAGACTACCCGCTCGTCGTCACGACGGTCGAGCCGTCCGTCACGACGACAAGGAGGCTCCACCGACGACTCACTAAGATGGTTCTCGTGGCCCAGCAATTGCGAGAAAACCAGCTCAGCCGCCTCGACGGCGGAACGTTCGATGCCTTCGTCATCGGGGGTGGGATCAACGGGGCCGTCAGCGCCGCCGCGCTTGCGGGCCGGGGTTTGTCGGTCGGGCTGGCCGAGCAGGGTGACTTCGGGAGCTTCACCAGCCAGGAATCGTCGAACCTGGTGTGGGGCGGCTTCACCTACCTGAAGAACTACGAGATCCCACTCGTCTACAAGCTCAGCCGTTCCCGTAACAAGCTGATGGACGCCTATCCGACCGTCGTCAGCGAGATTCCGTTCTTCGCCACACTCGACCACTCGTCGCCGTTCCCGTCGTGGCTGGCCGGCGCCGGCAGCGTCGCCTACTGGGGCCTGGGTCTTGGTCAAACCCGCTCTCCCCGCTTCCATCGGGCGTCGAAGATCAACACGATCGAACCGATCGTCAACACCGCCACCGCCGATGCCGCGATCGAATACGCAGACGGCTATCTGAAGGACAACGACGCCCGCTTCGTCTGGATGTTCGTCCGTTCCGCCCTCGACCTCGGTGCGGCGGCCGCCAACTATGTCACCGTCACGGGGGCGCGTCAGGAAGCCGGCGGAGGCTGGACGATCGACCTGCGGGAGACGACGACCGGCCGGATGATGCAGGCCAGGGCCACCGTCCTGATCAACGCCGCCGGGCCGTTGAGCAACAAGCTCAACCGCGACCTCGGCATCAAGACCAGGCACAAAGTGGTGTTCTCGAAGGGCATCCATTTGGTCGTGCCGCAACTCACCGCCAGCGAACGGGTCCTCGCCTTCTTCGACGACACCCAGCGCCTGTTCTACGTCATTCCGATGGCGCACCGGTCGGTCATCGGGACCACCGACACCCGGACCGACAATCCCCGGGAGCCGATCACCGACGACGACCGGCACTTCCTGCTCGAGCAGATCAACGCCCGCCTCAACCTCGCTCAACCGCTGACCACGGACGACATCATCGCCGAACGCAACGGCGTGCGTCCGCTGGTGGTCGAACGCAACGACGACGACCACGACGACACCGACTGGACGGCGCTCAGCCGCAAGCACGAGATCGAGTTCGATCGCAGCCGCCACGTCGTGACCATCTTCGGCGGGAAGTTGACCGACTGCCTGAACGTCGGCGAGGAGGTCATCGAGGCGGTGGAGAAGCTCGGGCTCGAACCTGGTCCCGAGCAGAGCTGGTACGGCGAACCGTCGACCGAAGAATGGTCGGCGTTCCAGCGGTCCGCCGCCTCGGTCGGGCTCGACCGCCGCCCCGAGGTCGAACGGGCCCGGTCGCTGGCCGAGGTCCTGTGGCGCCGCCACGGGCTCGCCGCCAACGACATCGTCGAAGCCATCCGATCCGACCCGGCTCTGGCCGAGCCGATCATGGCGGAGTGCGACGTGCTCGCCGCCGAGGTGCCGCTCCATCTCGAACGGGAGATGGTGGTCAACCTCGACGACATGCTGCGGCGACGAACCAAACTGGCGTTGATCCACTCCGAGGAGAAGCTGGCCGCCGAGCCCGGGGTCGCGGAGATCGGCCGCAGGCTTCTCGGCCTCGATTGAACGACCTCAGTCCTCGGTGGACGGCTGGTCGCCCGGGAGGTGACCCCGACGGTGGCCGCCCTGCCAGTCCTCCTGTTGTGGTGCGTCGCTCAGTTCACCGAGGATTGTCAGCTGCGGAACCTCGCGCAAGCTGCGCTTCAGTTCGGCGAAACCGGGGAAGGTGGCGAGCGTGGTCACGGCGTCCCACAGCCGAACCGCGTCCGCGTCGGAGGGGACCCGGGAGATGACCGGGCCGAAGAACGAGATGGCCTCCGGTGTGTCGGGCTTGAACGTGATGATCGGGGTGCCGACGTCGCGACCGGTGCGACTGAGGGCGAGCTCGGTTTCGGCATCGAGCTGGGTGTCCCACGACGTGTCGTCGAGAGCGGTCACGTACCCGGTCGACAATCCGGCCGCCTCCAACACCTCGGTGATGTGCTCGGGCGTACTCAGGTAGGACCGCATGCCTGATCCCTTCGGCTTGTCCCAGTAGCTGCGGCCGTAGGCGGTGACCACGGGCCCGAGGGCGTCGCGTCCCTCCTGTTCACGGATGGCGGCCGCCACCCTGAGCATGCGCAGCCCGGCCGTGTGGCCCTGTTCGTATTCGGGCGGGAACTCGGTGGCGTAGTCCTTGTCCTTGTTCAGCAGTCGCAGCGAAATGAACCGCCAGTCGACGGAGAAGTCTCGTTGGGCGGCCACCTGCTCGACCCATCTCGACGTGATCCAGGCGAAAGGGCAGACGGGGTCCCAGAAGAATTCGATGTCGTACCCGGTCGACGACGACGAGGCGGGATTCGGAGCGGCTTCGGTCCTGGTATCGGTCACCTGTTCAGAATCCCCCACCGAACCCGGAATATTCCAATCGTTCCGGGACGGCGGAATTCGCGAGAGAACACGAAGCAGGGTTTACTGGACGAATGGCATCACCGAGCGTCTCCGTCGTCGACTTCCACTTCGACATCATGTGCCCGTACGCCTACCAGACGTCGCGCTGGATCCGCCGGGTCCGGGAGCGGAACGGCCTGAGGATCAACTGGCGTTTCTTCAGCCTCGAGGAGGTCAACCGGCGGGAGGGAAAGAAACACCCGTGGGAGCGGGAGTGGAGCTACGGCTGGTCACTCTTGCGGATCGCGGCCCTGCTCGGTCGATCCGATCCCGAGCTTGTCGACCGATGGTACGAGGCGGCCGGTCGGGCGCTGCACGAGGAGGGCCGCAAAGCGCACGATCCGGAAACGGCTGCCGCCCTGCTCGCGGAGATGGGTCTCGACGGCGGGGTCGTCGAGGCTGCGATCGCCGACCCGTCGACCAACGACGACGTTCTGTCGGATCACCAACGCGTCGTCGACGCCGGCGGCTACGGGGTACCGACGCTGTTCTTCCCGGAGTTCGGCGATCACTGCCTGTTCGGTCCGGTACTCATCAACCCGCCGGACGGGGACGCGGCCCTTCGGCTGTGGCAGGCGGTCACGGCGTGGCTCGAGTTTCCCGACGTCTACGAGCTCCAACAGCCGAAGACAAAGTTCCACGAGCAGCGGATCGCCAAGTCGTTCGAGACCTATCTGAACGCTCGGGACTGGGTCAGCATCAACCGGGGCAAGGTCGTGGAGTTCACCGACGATGGCTTCCAGATCGGCGGCTTTGAGTCTCCCTGAGGAGCACCATGGACGTCGTCTACTCCCCCTCCCAAACCCTGCATCATGCGCTGGAGCTCGACGGTGGCCAGCTCGTGCTGTCCTGGGAAAGTCCAATCCGCGCCGTCCGGATCGCCGAACGCCTGGCCGACTCCCATGCCATCGTCGAGCCGGATCGCTTCGACCGTGAGCTGGCCGAACAGATCCACGATCGCGACTACGTCGAGTTTCTCCGCACTTGTTGGGATCGCTGGGTCGCTGAGGGCCGGGGCGCAACCCAGGCCATGGGATTCACATGGCCGGCCACCGGCCTGCGTGACGTGCGCCCCGACAGCTTGGACGGCCAGCTCGGCTACTACTCGTTCGCCGCCGACTGCTCCGTCGGACCCGACACCTGGAACTCGGCCGCCGTCAGCGCGGCTGCCGCCCACACCGCGGCGCGATTGGTGGCGGAGCGCACCGAGCGGAGATCAGACCAATCCCCGGCGGCATTCGCCCTGTGCCGGCCGCCCGGTCATCACGCCGGGCCGCGCCAATTCGGTGGCTACTGCTACCTCAACAACGCGGCGATCGCCGCCCAGGCCCTCCGGAATCGCGGGTTGGGTCGGGTGGCCGTGCTCGACATCGACTATCACCACGGCAACGGCACCCAGTCGATCTTCTACCGGCGGGCCGATGTGGCCTTCTGCTCGATTCACGCCGATCCGCTCCAGGAGTACCCCTACTTCGCCGGCTTCGCCGACGAGACCGGCGAGGACGACGGCGTCGGGCACACGCTCAATCTGCCGCTGCCGCTCGGCACCGGTCCAAGCGAATGGATGGCGACACTCGACCGTGCACTCGGCTGGGTGCGCGATCACGAACCCGAGGCGCTGGTGGTCTCGGTCGGCGTCGACACGTTCGAGAACGATCCGATCAGCACGTTCAAACTGCCGACTGCGGTCTATCCGACCATCGGCACCCGCCTGACGTCGCTCGACCTGCCGACCGTTCTCGTGATGGAAGGTGGCTACGCCACCGAGGAGCTGGCCGACAACGTCGCCGGTTTGCTGCAGGGTTTCGAGTCGTTCGGCTGAACGACCGACCAGATCGGCGGCCGAGCCCGAAAGAGTGCAGAACCGCGCGAAACCGCGCGGTTTTGCATACTTTCACGAGCCGGAGGGCTCAGGTCGACAGGCCGGCGCCGGGGCCGAAGCCCGTCAAACCGATGGCGGCCGCCCATTCCTCCGCCTCGGCGAGGCAGGCCGAGGCGTCGTGCTCCACCGGGGCGTCGGCCGGGTCGATCAGGTCTTTGGCCTTGATACCGGCGACCGACGTCGAACCGATGTGATCGATGCGCACCACCGGATGGCCTCTTGTCGCCCACCCAATCGTGCGATGAGGCGCGCCGCCTCCTCGCTCCAAGCCGGATCCGGGTCAGAGAGCTGCGCCACCTGGGCGCCGGGCCGCGCGGCGGTTCAACCGCCATTTCGCAACCCAGGGAACCAGACGGTCGAGCACCAGATCTTCCGGGTCCTCATCGGTGTCGGGTATCGTGACATCGACCCACGGCGACTGCCGATGCCCGATGACCAGATGGTGGCGGGCGGCCGACTCCGGGTCGGGTTCATCGGCGACGAACGCCGCGATCTCGATCCACCTTGGATCAAAGTCATCGAGGTCGACAGCCTGAACCAGACGCCGCAACCGATCCAGCAGGATCGGAGACTGCGACCCGGCACACACCGCCACCAGTGGACGGCGGTCGAATTCGATCACCATTCGATCGGCCGAAAGGCGGTCAGCCCTGGCCGCCGGAGGTCTCCCGCACCGAAGCCTTGCCCTGGGAGATCCACGGCATCATGGCCCGCAGTTCCTGACCGACCTTCTCGATCGGGTGATCGTGGCCGGCCTGCTCGAGGGCGTGGAAGTTGGGTCGGCCGGAACGGGATTCGGCCACCCACTCCTCGGCGAACTTGCCCGACTGGACCTCCGACAGGATCTGACGCATCTCGGCCTTCACCGCATCGTTGATCACCCGGGGGCCGCGGGTCAGGTCGCCATACTCGGCGGTGTCCGACACCGAGTAGCGCATCCCGGCGATGCCCTCCTCGTACATGAGGTCGACGATGAGCTTGAGCTCGTGCAGACACTCGAAGTAGGCGATCTCCGGCTGGTAGCCGGCCTCGATCAGGGTCTCGAACCCGGCCTGGACCAGGGCCGAAGTGCCACCGCACAGCACGGCCTGCTCACCGAACAGGTCGGTTTCGGTCTCCTCGGTGAAGGTGGTCTCGATCACACCGGCCCGAGCGCCGCCGACGGCATCGGCATAGGCCAGAGCCAGGGCCTTGGCGTTGCCGGTGGCGTCGTTCTCCACTGCGATGAGGCAGGGCACCCCTCCGCCCTCGACGTAGGTGCGACGCACGAGGTGGCCCGGGCCCTTCGGGGCGACCATACATACGTCGACACCGGCCGGCGGCTTGATCAGATCGAACCGGATGTTGAAGCCGTGGGCGAAGAACAGGGCGTCGCCATCACTCAGGTTCGGCTCGACGTGCTCGGTGTAGATGGCACCCATCTCGGTGTCGGGCATGAGCATCATGATCACGTCGGCATCGGCCGCGGCCTCGGCGATCGAGGACACCGCAAGCCCGGCCTCGGTGGCCTTGGCCGCCGACGAGGAGCCGTCGCGCAGGCCGACCCGTACGTCGATGCCGGACTCCTTCAAGTTCAGCGCATGAGCGTGGCCCTGCGAGCCGTAGCCCAGGATCGCCACCTTGCGGCCGCTGATCTGGGAGCGGTCGACGTCGGCTTCGTAGTAGATGTTGGCCATTGCGGTTTCCTCTTGGTTCGGTTCTTGTTGCTAGCGAATGGTTGAACGGTCGGGCTAGGAGGCCTCGACCACGGCTCGCAGCCGGGGAACGTCCCGGCCGATTTTGGGGAGTGCGATCCGACCCGAACGTTGCAGCTCCACGATCGAATATCCCTCCAGCAGCGCCTCGAAGTCGTCGAGCTTCGATGGTCTGCCATCGAGGCTAACGGTGAGGTGATCGGGCGACACGGCGAGGATCTTGCCCTCGAACACGTCGACCAGCTCGATGATGCGGCTGCGGGTGTCCTGAGGAGCCCGGACTGTGGCCAGGAGCAGTTCACGCTCGACCGCCAGCTCAGGGGCCAGTTCGGCGATCTCGACCACGTTGATCAGCTTGAACAGCTGCTTCACGATCTGATCGAGTGGCGCCGATTCGACGTCGACCACGATCGTGATACGGCTGAAGCGATCGTCGTTGGTCGGGGCCACGGCGAGGGAGATGATGTTGTAGCCCCGGCGGGCGAACAGGTCGGCCACCCGGGCCAGCACGCCGGCCTTGTTCTCGACCAGGACCACGATGGTGCGGTCCTGGGGCTTGCGGTTGTCGACGATGCTGGCGGTCATTGTGCTGCTCCCTCGGAATCCTTGGCGTCGCCCCGCTGGGACGGGTCGACAGTACCCTTGGCGTCGCCCCGCTGGGACGGGTCGACAGTACCCTTGGCGTCGCCCCGCTGGGACGGGTCGACGATGATGTCGTCGTTCGAGCCGCCGGCCGGGACCATCGGGTAGACCTTCTCCTCACTCAAACAGCGGAACTCGATGAGAACGGGTCGGTCGTTGATCTCGTTGGCCTTGGCGATGGCCACCTCGATCTCGGCCGGCTCCTCGACCCGGAAGGCGACACAGCCCATCGACTCGGCCCACTTCACGTAGTCGGGCGTGTCGTGGCTCAGGTAGACCTCGGAGTAACGCTCGTCGTAGAAGAGCTCCTGCCACTGGCGAACCATGCCGAGATAGGCGTTGTTCAGCAACGCCACCTTGATCGGGATGCGCTCCACCGAGGCTGTGATCAGTTCCTGACCGGTCATCTGGAAACACCCGTCGCCGTCGACCGCCCAGACCATCCGGTCGGGGAAGGCGGCCTTGGCGCCGATGGCGGCCGGGATGGAGAACCCCATGGTTCCGAGGCCGCCGGAGTTGATCCAGGTGTAGGGGTGTTCGAAGCGCCAGTACTGGCTGGCCCACATCTGATGCTGACCGACGCCCGAGGCGACGATGGTGTCGGACGGACAGGCGTCACGCAGCGTCTCGAGGACCTGCTGCGGTTTCACGTACTCACCGGGCGCGGACGGCGCGTAGGTGAGCGGGTACTTCTCCTGCCAGCCCGAGAGTTGCTGACGCCATTGCGTGTGGTCGGCGAACGCCTCCGCGCCGCCGGCACCGGCGAGCTCGCTCAGCATCGCCTCCATGGCCAACCGGCAATCGCCGACGACCGACACGTCGGGCATCCGAACCTTGCCGTGCTCGGCCGGGTCGATGTCGACGTGGATGATTTTGGCGTCCGGGGCGAAGGCCGACACTTTCCCGGTGACCCGATCGTCGAACCGGGCCCCCATGGCGATGAGCAGATCAGAGCGCTGGATGGCGGTAACGGCCGTGTAGTTGCCGTGCATGCCCGGCATGCCCAGGTTGAGTTCGTGGCTGTCGGGGAGCGCCCCACGGGCCATCAACGTGGTGACGACCGGGATGTTCCCCAACTCGGCCAGCCGCCGCAACGCATCGGCGCCACGAGCCTTCAGCACACCACCGCCGACGTAGAGAACCGGTCGTTCGGCCGCCTTCATCAGCTCGACCGCGGCCGTGATGTTGGCCGGCGCGGGTTGGGGCTGGGGGGCGTAGCCCGGCAGATCGATCTCGGGCGGGTAGGTGAAATCGAAATAGGCGTCGGGGTTGTTGGCGTCGACGATGTCCTTGGGGATGTCGATCAGCACCGGGCCGGGCCTGCCGGTGGTGGCGATGTGGAACGCCTCCCGGACGGCGCGGGGAATGTCGGACGCCTTGGTCACCAGCATGTTGTGTTTGGTGATCGACCGGGTGATGCCGGTCGTGTCGCATTCCTGGAACGCATCCGTGCCGATCGAAGCCACGGCGACCTGACCCGTGATGCACACCATCGGGACCGAATCGAGGTAGGCGTCGGCCAGCGGGGTGACGATGTTGGTGGCGGCGGGACCGCTCGTCACCATGCACACCCCCGGCCGGCCGGTGGCGTGGGCGTACCCTTCGGCGGCGTGGCCGGCCCCCTGTTCGTGGCGGACCAGCACGTGGCGGATCTTCGAGTCGATGATCGGGTCGTAGACCGGGAGGATGGCACCGCCCGGGTAGCCGAACACCACCTCCACGCCCTCCATCTCCAGGCTCTTGATCAGGGCTTGACCCCCGTTCAGACGTATCGGTTCGCTGGTCGATTGAACAGTCATGGATCTTCTCTTCGTGGATCGGGGCTCGGCATCTTCGGGCGAAAAACGGAAAAGCCCCCCGGGTTTGGGAGGCTTGGCGCACGCAGCATGAACTCGCAGCGGCGTGCGCTACATAAGTACTACGTCGATGGCGATGTTCTTCGGTGCCCGAGGGGCACGATGGTTGAAGGTCATCGCCACCATTCAACCACCACGATCCGGAGACGACAACGGCATTTCAGAAGAAGGTGCCGCAGAACGGCAGCGGTTTGACGGAAAACAAGTGGTCGGCCCCGGCCAGAACGCCCCGGAGGCGGGCGTCCTCGACGGACGGACCGGGGCGAACCCGGCCGACTGCGGCTTCGGTCCGCCACGACATACCGCCGAGGTAGAGGGCGGAGAGCGCGTCGATGTCGGCGATCAGATCGGCCGGCTCGTCGGTTCGACGGGCTCCGGAACCGTCAACGTGCCAGCGCCCGTTGTTGGCTTCGATCATCGGGTCGACCACGGCCACGACGATGCCCTCACCACCGGAGGGTGAATAGGTTCGAGCGGCCAACGCGGTGTCGACGTCGACCAGCCGCAGCCACTGTTCGTCCATGACCGACGTGACCCGGTGGGCCCGACGGTCGGCGACGGCCTCGATGATCAGATCGTCGATCGGCCGACCCGGCGAGGTCCACGTCTCCACCAGGTCGATGGTGAGCAGATACCGCCACAGCGCCAGCTCGACGTCGTCGGAAACGGCGAAGACATCGTGGATCTTCCCTCTTCCGCCTTGGTCGAGAGTCTCGGCCCAGCTGGTCGTGTAGTACACGTAGCCATCGGGCTCGCCGCGCTCGTCGAGGTGCACGGCCACCAGCGCGTTCTCCTTGCCTTCTCCGACGGCCTGGAAGTGGCGTTCGGCCCACGGTTCGGGCCGCGTGATCAGACCCGGCCTCCGGTCAAGGCACCGTCGGTAGACCTCGTCGACGACCGCGGGGAACTCGTCGGCCGTCAACAGCCGCATCGCCCCGGGCGCCGCGCCCCGCACCGGTCGAGCCCGCCGGGCGTCGATCTCGACGGCGGCGAAGTCGCCGGCGACACCGAAGCCGTAGCGACGGTAGATCGTCGCCTCACTGGCCCGGAGGCTGAGCAGCGGCCATCCCCGCTCGGCCGCATCGTCGACGAGGGCCCGCATCAGGCCGGTGCCCGCCCCTCGCCGGGCGTGGGTGGTCAGCACACCGACCCAGGTCACGGCCCCCGTGTCGAGTGCGGCCCCACCGGGCACCGTGGTCTCGACGTGCAGGTTGGCGGCGTGGCCCACACATTCGTCGCCTTCCCAGGCCGAATAGGAGATCGAGAGCTCCCACGCCGGCAGGCTCTTCGCCCACCGGTCGTCATTCGGCGGCGGGGTGAGGAGGGCTCGACACATGGTGTTGCAGGCTGTGCGGTATTCGTCGGGACGGGTCGGCCGGATCTCGATCTCCATGGGCAAACCGTAGCCAGCGAGCACCGGTCGGCACCGCCGATTTCGTCGATTACGGTCGTCGCTTCGGCCCCCACCAGCCAACCGATCTACCATTCGGGGCGTGATCGCAGCAAGCCACATCATGGGCCGCAGAGGCCACGAACACGCACCGTTCGCCGCCTCCGGCGACGGCTGTTTCATCGTCGACACCGAGGGGCGCCGCTACCTGGACGCCTCCGGCGGACCGGCGGTCTCCTGCCTCGGCCACTCCAACCGAACGGTGGCCGCCGCCGTTGCCGCCCAACTCGACGCCATCGCCTTTCCCTACTCGGGGTTCTTCACTACCGAGGCGGCCGAGGAATTGGCCCGACGGCTGGCGGCCGCCGCTCCCGGTCGCCTGGACCGCGTGTATTTCGTGTCGGGAGGATCGGAGGCGGTCGAATCGGCGATCAAGGCGGCGCGCCAGTATTTCGTCGAGCGTGGTGATCCGCGCCGGCGTCATGTCATCGCCCGCCGCCAGAGCTATCACGGGAACACGCTCGGGGCGCTGGCCGCCGGCGGCAACGTGGCCCGTCGTGCGCCGTACCATCCGCTGCTGGTTGAGAACTCCCATATCGCCCCCTGCTACGAGTACCGCCACCGGTGCGAGGACGAGACGTCGGAGGCCTACGGCCGGAGGGTGGCCGACGAACTGGAAGCCGAGATCGTACGGTTGGGGCGTGACACCGTCATGGCCTTCCTGGTCGAACCGGTGGTCGGCGCCACGCTCGGTGCGGTACCTGCGGTCGACGGCTACTTCCGCCGCATCCGGGAGATCTGCGACCGTCACGGCATCCTGTTGATCCTCGACGAGGTGATGTGCGGTATGGGGCGGACCGGAACCCTGTTCGCCTCCGAACACGACGGGATCGCACCCGACATCGTGTGTCTGGCCAAGGGACTGGGTGCCGGCTATCAGCCACTCGGTGCCATGATCTGCACCGACATCATCCACGACACGATCCTCGACGGCTCAGGCTTCTTTCAGCATGGCCACACCTATCAGGGCCACCCGATGGCCGTGGCGGCCGGTCTCGCCGTCCTCGACGAACTGACCCGGCACGACCTCATCGAACGGGCAGCGACGATGGGTCGGGTCCTCGAGGATCACCTGCGGGAGCGGTTCGGTGACCACCCCAACGTCGGCGACATCCGGGGTCGGGGGATGTTCTGGGGCCTCGAGTTTGTCGCTGACCGCGACACCAAGGAGCCGTTCGCACCGGAAGCCCAGGTGGCAGCCCGCCTGAAGGACGTGGCCCAGGCCAACGGCCTGCTGTGCTACCCCTCGGCCGGCACGGCCGACGGCGCGAGAGGTGACCACGTCATCATCGCACCCCCGTACATCATCACCGAATCAGAAATCGAACTGGCTTGCGATCTGCTGGCCCGGTCGCTCGACGAGACGTTGACCGCCAATCCCGTCTAGCCCGCGTCGAGGGCGTCGAGGGCGGCGGACAGTTCGTCGGCCCCGAAGATGCCCTCGAACGCCGCGGTGATCGTGCCCGATCCGTCGACCACGAACACCCACGGTTCGGTCGGCAGGTTCCACTCCACCATGGCCGGGACCGGCACCAGGTTGCCGGACCGGGCCTCGGTGAGGTCGTAGGGTTCGACGTGGACCACGTTCAGGTCGGACCGTCCGGCCACGGTTTCACGAACATGCTCCATGGTCGGGCCGCAGAGCGCGGTCTGGCAGAAGGCGGGGGTGGCGAAGGCGATGACCGTCGGCGTTCCGCTGGTCACCGCATCACCGATGCTCAGCTCGTAGAACGTCGGATTGGGATCGGTGTCGGTCGAAATGGCGGTGAGGTCACTGCGGCCGGCCGAGGTCGGCGAATCGCTCGGCGGTGCCGCCGATCCGATCAGCGGCATCACCGGTTCGGCGGCGACCTCGACGAGCGTGCCTCCGATGTCGGTACCCTGCGACTCGATCCGCACCTCCCAGATCCCGGCGGCGTCGAAGACCGGCTCGGAAAGGTACAGCCCGAGCCCGGCCTCGTGGGCCGACAGCCAGCGGGCGTTCAACCGCTGCTCGGAGTCGGCTGCGCCCGGAGCATCGACCGGGCGAACGACGACCTCGATCGGATCCTGCGCACTGCCGAGGTAGCCGACGCCGGACGGATCGAGGATTGCGGTCATGAGCCGCTGCGATGTGGCGGGCACCAGCGTGCCCGGCGAGTTGGCCACCACGACGGTCACCTCGGAATCCGACAGTGGGACCTCCGACAACTCGGCGTCGGAGGCCGTTTCGTCGTGGCTGTGGTTCTCCTGCGTGACGTCGTCGCCCTGTCCCTTGCCCTCATCGGACTCATCCGCCACACAGGCATTGACGAGCAGGCCGACGGCCAGCGCAACAACGAGGATCTGCGTCAGGCGGCGGACGCTCGGCCCCGGGATTCGGGCGTTTCGGCTAACCGTCATGTGGACCTGCGATGGCTAGAAGGGAAGGCAGGTTACCATATCGGCATCAAACGGGTCGGCGATGAGGACGACGCGCCCGTTTGTGTCGTCAAAGACGGCAGAGATGACGTCGTCGTCGAGATCGTCGGAACGAGGCCGGGACGCCACAGTGCCGACGACACCACCGTGCCGCTCGAAGCCGAGCGCGCCCAGCGCTGCGAGGAACGCGGACACCACCTCGCTCAGCGTCTGATCGCCGTTCGGTACGAGCACACGGACCGACGCCGGAGCCACTCCGTTCCAGCATCGCTCGATCCGAGCATCGACGACATCCGCAGAGTCGATGCGCACCGAGCCCAGCTCTGCATGGAGATCGTGAACCGCCGATCGGTAGGTGAACGACGCCCAGAGGGGCAAACCGACGGCGATGGCCGCGACCACCAGGGTGAAGCGCCGGCCAGGCGGCGGTCGTGTCCGCGTCGAAGCGATCGGCTAGTCTCGATTGCGCACAATCGGGTCGAACGCACAAGTAGGAGCAATCATGCCACAGGAAGTACGCGGGGTCATCGCCAAGGCCAAGGGCGAGCCGGTCTCGGTTGAGACGATCGTCATCCCCGACCCTGGCCCCGGCGAGGCCGTTGTCGAGATCAAGGCCTGCGGCGTCTGCCACACCGACCTCCACTATCGTGAGGGCGGCATCAACGACGACTTCCCGTTCCTGCTCGGTCACGAAGCGGCCGGCATCGTGGAGTCGGTCGGGCCCGACGTCGCCGACGTGGCCCCCGGCGACTACGTGATCCTCAACTGGCGCGCGGTCTGCGGCTCATGCCGATCCTGCCTCAAGGGCAAACCCCAGATCTGCTTCAACACCCACAACGCCACCCAGAAGATGACGCTGACCGACGGCACCGAGCTGTCGCCGGCGCTTGGCATCGGGGCGTTCTGCGACAAGACCCTGGTGGCGGCCGGGCAGTGCACGAAGATCGACCCTGCCGCCAGCCCCGAGGCCGCCGGCCTACTCGGCTGTGGCGTCATGGCCGGCATCGGTGCCGCCATCAACACCGGTGGTGTCTCCCGCGGTGACTCGGTGGCCGTGTTCGGCTGCGGCGGCGTCGGCAACGCCGCCATCGAAGGCTCCCGTATCGCCGGTGCGACCACGATCATCGCCGTC
>Ga0224510_10001476_pt1 | contig 15500 bp, 14 predicted proteins | sample SF_May12_sed_USG_FD_170161 | JGI IMG/M metagenome (GOLD analysis project Ga0224510, IMG submission 170161) | Sediment microbial communities from San Francisco Bay, California, United States - SF_May12_sed_USGS_4_1 | ecosystem: Environmental > Aquatic > Marine > Sediment | place: USA: California... | reverse complement strand
GGCATCGACGAGGGCGTTCTCATCGCTGCCCTCGAGGACGCCCTGAGGGCTGCGTACAAGAAGACTCCGGGAGCCACACGCCATGCCGAGGTGCAACTCGACGGCGACGGCGAGTTCCGCGTCTATGGAATCGAGATTCCCGAGGACATCGAGGTGCGGCTCCTCGAAGAGGCCCGCGAGGCACGCATCAACGAGCTCGAGCTGATCGAGGAAGAGACCGGCGAGCGCCAGCACACGCTCATCGCGGACGACGACCTCGAGCTCGACTGGTCGCAGGTCCCCCCGCACCAGATCGTGCGAACGGACGTCACGCCGGACAACTTCGGACGGATCGCGGCACAGACCGCCAAGCAGGTCATCCAGCAGCGAATCCGTGAGGCCGAGCGCGCGATCATGTACGAGGAGTACGTCGATCGCCAGGGCGAGGTCGTGACCGGCATCGTGCAGCAGGCCGGCGACCGAAACAATGTGCTGGTCGACCTCGGTCGCGTCGAGGCTCTGCTGCCGCGCTCCGAGCAGGTCGACGGCGAGCGCTACGAGCAGGGAAGCCGTATCAAGGCGGTCATCGCCGAGGTTCGGTCGGGAACGAAGGGTCCACAGGTGATCCTGTCCCGCCGCGACCAGGAGCTGATCCGGGCGCTCTTCGAGCTCGAGGTCCCCGAGATCGCGGACGGGCTGGTCGAGATTCGCGGCGTCGCCCGCGAGCCCGGCTACCGGGCCAAGATCGCGGTCGAGTCGCACCAGCAGGGAGTCGATCCCGTAGGCGCTTGCGTGGGGCCGCGCGGGTCGCGCGTCCGCATGGTGGTCTCCGAGCTTCGCGGCGAGAAGATCGACATCATCCCCTGGAACACCGAGCCGGCACGCTTCGTCGCCAAGGCGCTGTCACCCGCTCGCGTGCGCGAGGTGTACATCGACGACGAGACGCGCGAGGCGACGGTCATCGTCCCCAACGACCAGCTTGCACTCGCGATCGGCAAGGAGGGGCTGAACGCTCGTCTTGCGACGCGCCTCACCGGCTGGAAGATCGACATCCAGTCCGAGGCCGAGTTCGCCCAGGCCGAGGCCGACGCGGCCTATGCTGGCGCGGACGACGACGAGGAGTACACGGGTCGTTGTGGTGCCGTTCTCTCGAACGGTAAGCGCTGTCCCAACGCCTCTCTCCCGGGCTCCCGATATTGCGGGGTTCCGGCCCACCAGGCTCTCACTGCCGTAGAGGATGCGGCCGTCGAGGTGGTCGCCGAGGACCTCGAGGCTGCCGTCGTCCTAGAGGCGATCGTCGAAGACGCGCTCGCCTCCGGCGAGATCACCGCCACGGAGGCCGAGGAGCTCGAAGAGGCCATCGTGGAGGTTACGGCCGAGGCGATCGCCGAAGACCTCGAGGTCGCCGCCGAGCTGGAAGACGCCCTAGGTGGAGAGGAGACTCGAAGCGACGGGTAGCTCCCGTTGCGACGCTCAAGATGACGACGACGACCGCACTACACTGACGCCCTGATGGCTGACGGAAAAAGCAGACCGAATCGCCCCATTCGCCCTCGCGGCGGCGGCCCCGGCGGGCGAAAGCGGCGCGTGGTCATCGAAGGCGGAGGAGCTCGCAGCCAGGGGCGGCAGGCGCGCGATCGCAGGGACGCTCCGCCCGGGCCTCGCCAGCCTCCCGCACCGCCGCCCACGGGGCCGGTGACGGTCGAGTCCGGCGTTACGGTGAAGGACCTCTCGCACGCCCTTGGAGTGCCGATGCCGGAGCTCATCAAGATCCTCATGGGGCTCGGCCAGATGCGGACAGCGACCCAGTCGCTGTCCGACGAGGAGGTCGAGGTCATCGGGGTCGAGCTCGAGCGCGAGATCACAATCAAGCACGCCGCCGAGGAGGAGCTCGAGCCGACCGAGTACGACGACAGCGACGAGGATCTCGTCCCGCGGCCCCCGGTCGTCACGATCATGGGGCACGTCGACCACGGAAAGACGACCTTGCTCGACGCGATCCGCGAGACGTCCGTCGTTGATACCGAGGCCGGTGGTATCACCCAGCACATCGGCGCTTATCAGGCCGAGGTCGACGGGCGTCGCATCACCTTCCTCGACACTCCGGGGCACGAGGCGTTTACGGCAATGCGCGCCCGGGGCGCGAAGATTACGGACGTCGCAGTGCTTGTCGTCGCCGCCGACGACGGCGTCATGCCGCAGACGAAGGAGTCGATCTCGCATGCGCGCGCCGCACAGGTGCCGATCGTCGTGGCGGTCAACAAGATGGATATGCCCGACGCCAACGTTGACCGCGTAAAGAGTGAGCTCGCAGCCGAAGGGCTTCAACCCGAGGACTGGGGTGGAACGACGCAGTTCTCCGCTGTGTCCGCGAAGCAGAAGGAGAATCTCGGCGATCTGCTCGCGAAGATCCTGCTCGTCGCAGACGCGGAGCTCGACCTCCGGGCGAACGCCAGCGCAGAGGCATCGGGCGTCGTGATCGAGTCGCGCTTGGACGTCGGCAGAGGGCCGGTGGCCACCGTTCTCGTGCACCGCGGCACTCTTCGCGTCGGAGACGCCGCTGTTGCCGGCGACGCCTCGGGGAAGGTTCGCGCCCTGTACGACTATCGCGGAGAGAAGGTGAAGGAAGCCGGACCCGGCGATCCCGTCGAGATCCTCGGCTTCGACCGCCCGCCCACCGCCGGTGAGTTCGTGCGGGTCGTCGAGCACGAGCGCCAGGCGAAGCATCTCGCGAACGTCCGCGCCGAGCGACTCCGTCGCGAGCAGTTCGCACAGCGTCCGCGGCGCCGCGTGTCGCTCGAGACGCTGCACGATGACCTCCAGGCCGGTGAGGTGCAGGATCTCAACATCGTCCTGAAAGGCGACGTCCAGGGCTCGGTCGAGGCTCTGCTCGGAGAGCTCCAGAAGATCCAGGATGCCGAGGTGCGCGTGAACGTGATCCACACCGGAGTCGGGGGGATCACTGAAAATGACGTGAACCTCGCTTCGGCCTCTGACGCGCTCGTCGTCGGCTTCAACGTTCGTCCGAGCGGGGAAGCCCGGCAGTTGGCCGAGCGCGAGGGCGTGGACATCCGCACCTACAGGGTGATCTACCAGCTCACGGAGGACATTCAGAAGGCACTCGTCGGGCTGCTCTCGCCCGTGCAGACCGAGGAGACGCTCGGGGAGGCCCAGGTGCGCGCGCTCTTCAGGGTCTCGAGGCTCGGCACGATTGCCGGCTGCATGGTCACGAGCGGGCTCATGCGCCGCGGTGCCCAGGTGCGGGTCGTGCGCGACGGCACGGTCGTCTACGAGACGTCGATCTCCCAGCTCAAGCGCTTCAAGGACGACGCTCGCGAGGTGAGCGACGGTTTCGAGTGCGGGATCCTCCTCGAGGGGTTCAACGACGTAAAGGAGGGCGACGTGCTCGAGGCCTACGAGACGCGCCAGATCGAGCGCACCGAGCTCGGCGAGACCCCCGTCCCCACTGCGTCGACGACCGACGACGCGTAGCCCGTCTTCCGCCGTGGCGACCGGCTACGTGGGCATCCTCACCGTCGAGCTTCACTTTCCCGAGAACGCGTCACTCAAGGGCAAGCGCAAGTACGTGAAGTCCGCCAAGGCTCATCTGCACGAGCGGTTCGGCGCCTCCGTCGCCGAAGTCGACCACCACGAGCTCTGGCAGCGCGCGACACTCGCCGTCGCGTGCGCTGCGCGAGAGCACCGTGAACTCGAAGGGCTACTCGACGCCGCCATTCGGTACCTCGGCTCACAGGATTTCGAGCTCCTTCGCGCCGACCGGGAGGTGATCGTCCCTGGCGAGCGCTGAGAGAAGGCGACGCGTGAACGCGTCCATCCGGCAGGTGCTCTCCGACGCTCTCCCGACGTTGAAGGACCCGAGGATCGGCTTCGTCACGGTGACTGGAGTGAAGGCAACGACCGATCTCGCCGAGGCGACGGTGTATGTCAGCGTGCTCGGCACGGAGAAGGAGCAGCAGCGGACGCTCGAGGGCCTCCGCGCGGCGCACGGCGTGCTCCAGTCGCGCGTCGGCCGCGAGCTTCGCACGAGACGGACTCCAGTCCTGTCCTTCGAATACGATCCTGCGATCGAGCGGGGCGTTCGACTCACGAAGATGATCGACGAGCTCGCACCCGGTGATCCCGATGCAGAATCCTGATGACATCAGCGCGGTCGTAGCCGCTCTTCGCGACAACGAGCGCTTCGTCGTGACCTCGCACGAGGCGCCCGACGGAGACGCGCTCGGCTCCTTGCTGGCGATGGGGCTTGGGCTTCGACAGCTGGGCAAGGATGTCGTGATGTTCCTCGGTGGGCCCGCGCCATTGCCCCGTGAATACCGGTTCCTCGAGCTCGAGAAGGTGGGTTTGCTGCGAGCACGGCCAACCGACTTCGCGGAGCGCGTGCTCGTCGCACTGGACTGCGCGAGCGCAAACAGAGTTGGCGCTGAGCCGGGGCTCGTCGAAGCGGCGACCTACACGGTCAACATCGACCACCACCACGACAATCCGCGCTTCGGCGACGTGAACCTGATCGTCGCCGACGCATCGTCGACCGGGGAGATCCTGGCCGATGTCCTTCGGAACCTCGGCGTCCAACTGACGCCGGAAATCGCCGAGGCTCTCTATATCGCACTCGTCACGGACACTGGACGCTTCCAGTACGCGAACACGACACCCAAAGCGCTTCGACTTGCGGCCGACCTCGTCGATGCCGGAGCGGACGTACACCGCGTCTTCCAGGGCGTGTACGAGAACGTCCAGTTCGCGAAGCTCAAACTGCTTGCCCGGGCGCTCGATCGCGCACAAGTGCTCGAGGGCGGCGAGATCGTCGTCTCGCACCTCCTGCGCGACGACTTCGAGGCGGTGGGCGCAGCAGAGCCGTACTCCGAGGGAATCATCGACTTCCTGCGCTCGGCCGAAGGCGCGCTCGTTTCGGCGCTCATTCGCGAGCCGCCGCGTGACGGCGCGCCTGCGCGGAAGGTATCGCTGCGCTCGTCGGTGGACGAGGTAGACGTCAGCGCAATCGCGCGAAAGTCGGGCGGCGGTGGTCACCGCGAGGCGGCGGGCTTCTCCAGCGACCTCTCCGTGGCGGAGATCACGGACTTCATCGTCCGCGAGGTGGTCGCACAGGTCGGTGCCGCCGCCGAACGGTGAGTCGTGCCACCTCGTGCACTGACGCCAACCGGGATCATCCTCGTCGACAAACCCGCGGGGCCGACGTCCTTTGCGATCGTTGCGGCCGTGCGGCGGCGAACCGGTGCGCGCACCGGCCACGCTGGGACGCTCGACCCCTTCGCCACGGGCCTCCTGCTTCTCCTCTCTGGAGCCGCGACACGACTGCAACCTCGTTTCGTAGGCCTCGCAAAGCGATACGTGACCGAGATCGACCTCTCGGCACGCACGTCCACCGGCGATCGCGAGGGTGAGGTCGTCGAGGAGCGCGATCCGCCCATCGAGGCCGATCTCGATACACGACTCGAGGAGCTTCGAGGGCCGGTCGACCTCTCCATTCCCGCGGCCTCGGCCGTGAAGATCGACGGCGAGCGCGCCTACAAGCTGCATCGCCAGGGCATCGTGGTAGAGATGCCCGTGCGAACGATGCACGTGCACGAGCTGAGGCTCGAGGGATACGAGGCAGGAGTCGCACAGCTCGGACTCCACGTGTCCTCGGGCACGTACATCCGTGCCATCGCCGACGCGCTCGGCGGGCACTGCCGATCGCTGCGTCGCACCGAGATCGGGCCGTTCTCCGTTGCGGAGTCCGATTCCGAGCGAATCATCCCTCCCGAGGACGCGCTCGCAAGGCTCTCGTGAAGGTCGTACGCGCCTCGGCAGAGCTCACACCGCAACCGCGCGCTGTCGCTATCGGCAGTTTCGACGGGGTGCACCGCGGGCACCGCTCGGTGCTCGAGGCCGTTCGCGGAACCGGGCTCGAGCCGGCTGTGCTCACCTTCGACCCGCACCCGCGCATCGCGCTCGGCAACAAGGTCGAGCTCCTGACGACCCTCGAGCGTCGGCTCGAGCTATTCGAAGACGCCGGCATCGAGACGGTTCTCGTTGCAGCGTTCACCCCTGATCTTCAACGGCTCACGCCTGACGTGTTCGCGGACCAGTGCCTCCGCGCGATCGGCGTCGAATGCGTCGTCGCCGGCGAGGACTTCCGCTTCGGCGTACGGCGTTCGGGGGATCTCGCCCTACTCGAGAGTCTCGGATTCGAGATCGTGGTGCCGACGGAGATCGACGGCGTGTCGTCGACCGCGATTCGCGCCGCCCTCGGCGAAGGTGACGTCGACGGCGCCGCCGACATGCTCGGCCGGCCTTTCGAGCTCGACGGCGTCGTCGTCGCCGGCGACCAGCGGGGCGGAACGCTGGGCTATCCGACGGCGAACCTCCGTCTCGAGCCGGACCTCGCGTGCCCGCAGTACGGGATCTATGCCGGCTCCGCGGTCGGGCATCGGGCCGCGGTCTCGATCGGGACGAACCCGCACTACGGCGGAATGGAAAGGCGGATCGAGCCGTACCTTCTCGACTACGAGGGCGATCTCTTAGGGCAGCGGCTGGTGGTGGAGCTCTGGGAGCGGCTACGTGACGAGGCCGTCTTCGAGTCGGAACAGGCTCTTGTCGAGCAGATTGCACGCGACGTCGAGGCGACGAGAGGCGCTCGACGGCCGGATCACCCCACGACCGATAGCTAGCGTTCGCGCCATGGCAGACCAGAACGGAAATCCGCTGATCCGGGCGCGCAATCTCGTCAAGCGCTTCGGCGAGCTCGTAGCGGTCGACGCGATCGACTTCGACCTTCAGCGGGGTGAGGCTTTCGGCTTCCTCGGCCCGAACGGCGCGGGGAAGACCTCGACGATGCGCATGATCGGGTGCGTCTCGCCCGTGACCGACGGCACGCTCAGCGTCTTCGGGCTCGATCCAGCCCGGGACGGGGCGAAGATTCGTGCGCGGTTGGGCGTCGTGCCGCAGCAGGACACGCTCGACATGGACCTCACGGTTCGGGAGAACATCATCATCTACGGGCGCTACTTCGGGCTCTCCCGCAAGCAGTTGGGGATCCGTGCGGACGAGCTTCTCGAGTTTGTCGAGCTCACGGAGCGGGCGAACGACAAGGTCGAGCCACTTTCCGGCGGAATGAAGCGCCGGCTCACGATCGCGCGCTCGCTGATCAACGATCCGGAGGTCATGCTCCTCGACGAGCCGACGACCGGGCTCGACCCACAAGCCAGACATGTCGTGTGGGATCGCCTCTACCGGCTGAAGCGACAGGGCGTGACGCTCCTTCTCACCACCCACTATATGGACGAGGCCGAGCAGCTCTGTGATCGCCTCGTCGTCATGGACAAAGGCAAGATCGTTGCAGAGGGGTCACCGCGCGAGCTGATCGGCCGCTACTCGACGCGCGAGGTCGTCGAGCTGCGCTTCGACGACTCGCGGCCCGACGACTTCGGCTACTGGACGGAGGGGCTCGTCAGCCGCGTCGAGTCGCTGCCGGATCGCGTCCTGCTGTACACCGATGACGGAGACGCAGCGTCGCACGGGCTCCACGAGCGCGGGCTCGTGCCCGAGAGCGTCCTGGTTCGTCGAAGCACGCTGGAGGACGTCTTCCTCCACCTGACGGGCAGGACGCTCATCGAATGAGCAACTACCTCCTCGCTCTCCGCCCATTCGAGTTCTTCTTCATGCAGTACAAGCGGGTTTGGCGCGGCACGGCGATCACGAGCGTCGTGACTCCGATCGTCTACCTCCTCGCACTCGGCGTCGGGCTCGGCGTGTTCGTCGATCGCTCGGCCGATCTCCCCGACGGCATCTCCTACCTCGAGTTCGTCGCTCCCGGCCTGATGGCGGCGACCGCGATGCAGCTCGCGACGTTCGAGTCGAGCTGGCCTGTCCTGTCTGCGATCAAGTGGGATCGCCAATACCACGCCATGCTCGCCACCCCGCTGCGAGTCCGTGACGTCCTCCTCGGCCACCAGTCGTTCGTCGCAGCCCGGCTGCTCGTGACATCGACCGTGTACCTCGTCGTGATCACGGCTTTCGGAGCAGTCGAGTCGCCACTCGGAATCCTGGCGATCCCGGTCGCCGCGCTTGTCGGCTTGTCCTTCTCAGCGCCGATCGCCGCCTGGGCGGCGCACACGCAGACCGAGGTGTCGTTCGTCGCCATCTTCCGGTTCGTGATCCTCCCGATGTTCCTCTTCTCGGGGACGTTCTTCCCGATCACGAGCCTTCCCGCTCCACTCGAGCTCATCGCATACCTCACACCGCTCTGGCACGGGGTGACGCTGTGCCGCGAGTTGACACTGGGCGAGGTCGAGCTCTGGTCGGGGCTCCTGCATCTCGGGTATCTGCTCGCGTTCACCGCCGTCGGGCTCGCGCTCGCGCGGATGACGTATCGGCGAAGGCTCGTCGTATGACGGAGCTCGTCGCTCGTACCCCGCTCATCGCAACGTCGAGGCCCCCGGTAGGCGGCCTCCTGATCGTCGAGCGGAACGTCTTGGTGTATCGCCGGACGTGGATGATCGTCTTCTCCGGCTTCTTCGAGCCGCTCTTCTACCTCTTCTTCTTCGTCTACCCGCTCGAGCACTTCATCGGCGACATCACTCTTGGTGACGAGACGCTCGAGTACGCCGCGTTCGTGGCGCCCGCACTCCTCGCCTCGTCGGCCATGAACGGTGCGTTCTACGACGCGACGAACGTCTTCTGGAAGCTTCGCTACGGGAAGGTCTACGAGTCGATCCTTGCGACTCCCATCGGGCCGCAGGACGTCGCAGTGGGGGAGACGATCTGGGCCGTCGTCCGGGCGCTTCTCTACTCGACGGCGTTCTTGGTGGTGATCACCCTGCTCGGCCTCGTTCAGTCCTGGTGGGCTCTGCTCGCCCTGCCCGCCTGCTTCGTCATCGGCTTCGGCTTCGCGGGCGCGGGAATCGCGGCCGTGACCTGGATGCGCAACTGGAAGGACTTCGACCTGATCCAGCTGATCATGCTGCCGATGTTCATGTTCTCCGCGACCTTCTACCCGATCGCCGTGTATCCGGAAGTGCTCGAGTGGATCGTCCGCGTGCTTCCGCTGTACCACGGAATCGAGCTCGTCCGGTCGCTCACGACGGGCTCGGTCGGCGCCTACCAGCTCGTCAACGTCGCGTACCTCGCGACGATGGGGCTCGTCGGGATGGCGATCGCTTCGCGCCGCATCGACAAGCTCCTGTTGAAGTAGCTAGAGCAGGATCGCGGCACCGCTTCGGCGAGGGTCGCCCGCGGCACCGCTTCGTCCGACGCAGCTGACTGCACCGAAGTAGTGGTGGAAGCTGTCCCAGCGGCGCACGGTCCGTCCACGATGATCGAGCTCGACGAGCGCTGCTTCGTCGACTCCTGGCTCGGCATCGACGACATCGGACGTGGGGTGGACACGCGGAAGCGCCACGGCGCCTTCGGGATCGAGCCCCTGGTCGAGGACGCCCGCGAGCACCGTCGCAAGCGCCGTTCGCAATCTGGTCGCTCCGGCTGCGCCGATCGCGAGCGAGAGGCCGCTGTCGTCGAACACGAGGGTCGGCGCCATCCTGCTCTCGAGATGGTCGCCGGGCTGCGGATCGCCGTGCGCGATGTCCGATTCGCCGAGGAGGTTGTTGAGCTGCGTGTCGAAGCCGGGTATCCACACCCCTGCGCCGACTCCCAGAGAATGCGTCAAGACGCACGCTCGCCCGTGGCCGTCCACGGCGACCATGTTCGTGGTGTGCTCACCGCCGGTCTCTGGCGTCTCGAGCGCCGAGACGAGCGCCAGCACGCGCTCGGTCTCCGAGAGGTCCGCGAGGCGTGGGAGGCGGGGGAGGAGGTCCGGTATCCCCGAGAGCCCGGCGCGGGTAGCGACGCGATAACCCTGGAAGCTCCCGAACACCGGATCCTTCCAGCTCGGGCGGTAGTCGCGAAGATCGTCGGGGGCGATGCCGATCCCGTGTACTCGAAGCAGGGCCTCGGCGAGCGATCCGCCGTACACGCTCGCCGCGCCTTCCTCCAAGAGCGCCTCGAGCGTTTGCGTGAGCCCGGGCTGAGCGAGGGTCTCGCCTTCGCGCAGCGTCCGCCCGTCGCGGACGAAGAGGTCTTCGCCGCGCTCGAGGGAGTAAAGGCCTCCCAGCATCTCGAGCGAGCGCGCGTGCATCTCGGGCAGGGGCACACCCTCGCGGGCCAGGCTCAGCGCAGGCTCGACGAGACGAGCCCACGGCAATCGGCCGAGCCGCTCCCACAACTCTCCGAGAGCCCCGGGTAGACCCGGCACCGCGCAGGACCCGGCGCCGATCGAGTAGACGACGAGCTCGCCTCCGAAGGCGATGGGAAGCTCGATCAACTCGCCCTGTACCGACGGGAGAGCCGCGAATCCGTCGAGGTTCAGCACCCGGGATCCGTCGAACACGATGGCGTGACACCCGGCCAGGAGACCGCTCATCACGGTCTCGGCGACACAGGACGCGAGTGCCATCGCGACAACGGCGTCGGCCGCGGTTCCGCCGTCGGCGAGGATCTCCGCGCCCACCTCTGCCGTTGCGGGATGACCCGCCGCTACGCCCGGCCTCATCGCGCCCAAGTTACAAGTTGTTACAAGCGGCGGGGGGGCCGTGCCTCGAGCGCGAACTGGAGCAAGTTGCAAGGTGTTACAAGGAGAGGCACCGGCGCCGCTAGTCGCAGCGAACCGGGCCGGGCGGGGTGCCGGACTCCGGATCGGTGCGGAACGTGAAGTCGCGAAGCGGCCAAAAGACAACGAACACCTTGGCAAAGATGGCGTTGCGCAGCACAGGGCCGAACGTCCGGCTGTCGATTGCCGCGCTGCGGTTGTCGCCGAGGACGAAGTACTGTTCTCCGCCGAGATCGACGGGCCGAAACGGCGCGGTGCGGATGTCGTCGAACTTGATCCCGTTCACGAAGACGCTGCCGTCACGACCGACGATCTGATCGCCGGGTCCGGCAGCCACTCGTAGAGCGAGGACGAGATCGGTTGCGTCACGGTCGGGCACGATGGCGTCATCGGGGCCGCGTGCAGCATGAATCGCCACGATCTCACCGTTCTCGGGATCTCGGAACTTGTACGTGAAGCCTTCGGTATAGGCGCGTCCGTTGCAGGCGGGAATCGTGGGCGCCATCGCTGCGCGGCCGTCCGAATCGACCGGGACGAGCAACTCCGCGAAGTCGAGGACAACAAGGGCGATGGTGACGACCACCAAGATCGCCAGCGCGCGTGTGATCCACCTGAGCATGCCGCTGCTACCCTTCCCGAGACCGCAGTCGCGGCCCGGGCGTGTTTCTTCCTTCACGCGGAGCGGGGACTACGGAGTCGTCTACTAGGAGGAGATGTATGAGCCTCACCAAGGAAGTCAAGCTGGAAGTCATCGAGAAACACGGTCGCGGGCCTGCCGACACAGGTTCGGCAGAGGTCCAGGTTGCCCTTCTCACTCGAAGGATCAACGATCTGACCGAGCATCTGCGCTCACATCCTAAGGATCACTACTCCCGCCGCGGTCTGCTCAAGCTCGTCGGGCAGCGGCGCCGCTTTCTCGCCTACATGCAGCGAAAGGACATCGAGGGCTACCGTGCCCTGATCAAGGAGCTCGGCCTCCGCCGGTAGAAGCTCCCGAACAAAGAGGGAAGGTGGAAGTTTGAGCGAGTCCCGAGGCGGCCGGGACTGACTCAAACCTCCACCTTCCAACCACCAAGGAAAGGTGAAGGGATACATCACATGAGCACACTTACCGGGCGAATCGCCACGGTTTCCGTCGACATAGGCGGTCAGGAGATCGTCTTCGAGACGGGCAAGCTCGCCAAGCAGGCAGACGGCGCAGTCGTCTGTCGCTCCGGCGACACAATGATCCTCGCAACCGCAGTCGGTCGGGCCGATGCACGGCCGGACGCCGACTTCTTCCCGCTCACGGTCGACGTCGAGGAGCGGATGTACGCCGCCGGGAAGATCCCGGGCGGCTTCTTCAAGCGCGAGGGACGCGCGAGCGAGCGAGCGACGCTCACGGCGCGCATGATCGATCGTCCCATTCGGCCTTTGTGGCCGAAGGGCTTTCGCAATGAGGTGCACATCGTCTGCACGACGCTCTCTGCCGACCTCGTGATGCCGCACGACGTGCTCTGCATCAACGGTGCGTCCGCGGCGCTGATGGTTTCAGCGCTGCCGTTCCTCGGCCCGATCGGGGCCGTGCGAATCGGACAGCTCGAGGGCAAGCTCGTCCTGAACCCGACGCTCGAGCAGCTCGACGAGTCGACGCTCGATCTCATCGTCGTCGGGACGAGCGAAGGACTGACGATGGTCGAGGCGGGCGGAGACCAGATTCCTGAGGAGACGATTCTCGAGGCGCTCGAGCTTGCGAGCATCGAGATCCGCAAGATCTGCGAGGCGCTCGAGGATCTCCGCGCGCAGGTTGGCAAGCCGAAGTGGGTCGACCTCGACCTTACAGCCGAGCTCGATGCGGCTCATGGTGACGCAGTTCGAACCGCGATCGCCGAGCACGGTCTCCGCGGGGCGTCGACGGTCGTCGACGCGCTCATCGAGGAGGCGTCGCCTGCGATCACGATGAACGCGACCGAGGAGGATATGACGCGCCGAGGTCAGGTGCGCGCGAGCTTCTCGGCCATCGTCGAGCGGGCGCGGCTGGCGGCCGTCGAAGGACCCGTCCGCGAGCAGTTCCTTGCGGACCTCCAGGAGCTCACCGACGCGGAGCAGGACTCGAAGGTGCTCAAGTCGGCGAAGCGCGGCCTCCTCTTCGACCGCATCCTCGAGGAGCTCGAGCTTCCGTTCCCGGTCGGCTCCGCGCCGGCCGAGGGCGAGCCGGTCGTCAAGGACTCGATGACCAAGCAGTTCGTCAAGCGTGCCTCTGAGGCGGTCTACAAGGACCTCGTGCGCAAGAAGATCGCAGTCGACAAGCGCCGGCCCGACGGTCGGTCCGCGGAGGAAGTCCGGCACGTCGAGTCCGAAGTGGGGGTGAGCCCGCGCACGCACGGCTCCGCGCTCTTCACTCGCGGGCAGACCCAGATCATGACGCTGCTCACGCTCGGCACGATGAAGGAGGGGCAGAAGATCGACGACCTCTCCCGCGAGCAGCAGCGCCGGTACATGCACCACTACAACTTCCCGCCCTACTCGGTCGGGGAGACGGGCTTCATGCGGGGCCCGAAGCGGCGTGACATCGGCCACGGCGCACTCGCCCAGAGGGCGCTCCAGTCGGTCATCCCGTCGATCGAGGATTTCCCGTACACGATCCGGCTGGTCTCGGAGACGCTCGAGTCCAACGGCTCGTCGTCGATGGGTTCCGTCTGTGGATCCACCCTGGCTCTCATGGACGCGGGTGTGCCGATCGCGGCTCCCGTTTCCGGCATTGCGATGGGCCTGGTGAAGGAAGGCGACGACTACGTCATCCTCACGGACATCCAGGGTGCGGAGGATCACCTCGGCGACATGGACTTCAAGGTCGCCGGCACGAAGGACGGCATCACCGCCCTGCAGATGGACATCAAGATCACCGGCGTGACGCAGGAGATCATGCGCTCCGCGCTCTCACAGGCGAAGCAGGCTCGTGAGTCCATCCTCGAGACGATGCTGGCGGCGATCCCCGAGCCTCGAAGCGCTCTCGCCGATCACGCCCCGCGGATCTCCACGATCAAGATCGACCAGGAGAAGATCGGGATGGTCATCGGAAAGGGCGGCGAGACGATCCGCGCGCTCGAGGCCGACTACGAGGTGCAGATCGACATCGAAGAGGACGGCACGATCCTCATCTACGCCACCGAGGGCACCAAGGCCGAGGCGGCGATCTCGGCGGTACACGCTCTCACCAAGTCGCCCGAGGTCGGGGACACCTACACGGGCAAGGTCGTCAAGACCACCGAGTTCGGTGCGTTCGTCGAGCTCAAGAAGGGAACGGACGGCCTGCTCCACGTGTCGAACGTGGGACCCGGTCGGGTCGCCCACATCCAGGACGTCATGGATCGCGGCGACATCGTCGACGTCCTCGTCCAGGAGGTCGACAAGGATCGCGGCCGGATCGGCCTCAAGTTGATCGCCAAGCACGAGGACGGCGGGCTCGTCATGCCGGAGGAGCTCATCGAGCGGGCGAAGGACGCACCCCCGCGCGAAGAGCGGCCCCGTGAAGATCGCGGCCGTCGCGATCGCGGACGACCGCGCGAGCGAGCGTAAGGAACACGGGGGCGGCGAAAGCCGCCCCCGTGCCCTCCGGGGTCAGACTTCAGTCTGACCCCTCTACGTTCAGTCGTCGGCGCGGAGCGCCAGCTCGATGGCGTGCGCCTTGACGTCCGGCTCGACCAAGCCGAGACGGTAGGCCACACCGACGGCCTGGGCACGGCTGTGAACGCCCAGCTTCGAAAGCAGGTGCTGGATGTGTGTCGCGACGGTCTTCGGACTGATGACGAGAGCCGCTGCAATCTGTCTCTGCGTCTTCCCACGGGCGAGCAGCGACAGGATCTCCCGCTCTCGCGGGCTGAGGTTGGCGGCATCTCCGGGCGTGCCGTTCCCGTGTCCATTGCTCGAACCGGAGCGCTGCAGCGAGCGTCTCACCCGCGCCAGGAGCTCGCCGGTGTCAAGCGGCTTCACGAGATAGTCGTCGGCTCCGATCATCAGGCCGGCTGTACGGTCGAGCGCCGCCGTGCGCTCCGCGGAGACGAGGATCACCGGAAGATCGACGCCGAACCTCTGATGCAGTTCGTGTAGAACCTCGAATCCGCTCATGGCCCCCGGAAGCTCGACCTCCACGATTGCGAGTGCCGGGCGCTCGCCGTCGAGTCGCTCGAACAGGAGCTCCGCGTTTTCCACAGCGCGAACCTCGTACCCGAGCCGCACGGCGACGCTCACCGCCGAAAGGCGGGCAGCGTCGTCGTGGTCGACGACCAGGATCGTGCCGCAGTCAGCCATTCCCCAAAACTCTCCCGCGCGGATCATGCTCCGGAAATCACCGGAAATCAAGTCTTTGCCCTAGGGGCGCCGCTGCAGGACGAATACGGCATCCGCCGCTGGTCGAACGGTCAGGCGCGGAGCAAGCTTCTTCCCGAACCTGCGGTGGGCCACGGCGACGCCCGAGGGGGGCGGCGCCGCTGTCCGGAGGGGGGTCTCCTCTTGCCGCACAACTAGTGGGAGGAATCCGATGATCCAAGAAAGGCGGAGACGCCAGCGCTCGAGTCGATACGTCCTCTTGTTCGGAGCTCTGCTCGCGCTCCTCGCATTTGCGGCGACCGCGAGCGGCAACCTGAACAACAGCGGCTTCGACGCGGGTGACGGGAACCTCGTCGTCAATGACGAGACGAAGGACTGGGCGAACGTCGGCATCAACTGCACATCCTCGCCGAAGGTCGGCTGTGCTCTCGACAAGCCGACGGGCACGAACGATGACAGCTTCACTCAAGGCGCGGACGAGAATGAGCCGAACCCGGCCGTCGATACCGGCTCGATCCCGAACAACAAGAGCGACTTGACGCGGTTCTACATCTACTCGGACTCGAACAACGATCCCGGTCAAGGCAAC
>Ga0224510_10001475_pt1 | contig 15502 bp, 13 predicted proteins | sample SF_May12_sed_USG_FD_170161 | JGI IMG/M metagenome (GOLD analysis project Ga0224510, IMG submission 170161) | Sediment microbial communities from San Francisco Bay, California, United States - SF_May12_sed_USGS_4_1 | ecosystem: Environmental > Aquatic > Marine > Sediment | place: USA: California... | reverse complement strand
ATATGTAATGCTGGAAGAAGTGCAGGACAAAGTAGGTGAAAAGATAGCTGCGCTATGCCATGCGGAAGCTGCTTTTGTAACAGCAGGATGCTGGTCCGCGCTTGTTTTGGGTACTGCTGGTGTGCTGACAGGTATGGATTTAAAAAAAGTGGCGCAGTTGCCTAAGCTCGAGGGTACGGGCATGAAATCGGAAGTAATTATTCAAAAGAGCCATATTAACGGTTACGACCACGCGCTGACTAATGCAGGGGTGACCATCATTACCGTTGAAACAAAGGAAGAAGTGGAGGCCGCCATCAATGAAAGGACTGCGATGCTTTGGTTTTTGAACAGGGAAGCACCAATGGGCAAGATTCAGCACGAGGAATGGATATCCATAGCGAAAAAGCACAACCTGCCCACGATGATTGATATGGCTGCAGATGTACCACCTGTCGAAAATCTTTGGAAATACAACGATATGGGGTTCGATCTGGTTTGTATATCAGGAGGTAAGGCTATGTGCGGTCCGCAAAGTGCAGGCATACTCATGGGCAAAAAAGATCTTATTGCCGCTGCCCGGCTGAGCGCCCCGCCCGCAGGAGGCAACATCGGCCGTGGCATGAAAGTAAACAAGGAGGAAATTATCGGAATGTATGTGGCATTGGAAAGCTACATAAACCGGGATCACCAGAAAGAATGGAGGATATGGGAAGACCGCATTGCAGTAATCAAGAATGCCATTGACAATGTCGCAGGTGTTACCACCGAAGTAATAATTCCTCCCGTAGCGAATCACAATCCTTCACTGGTTATTTCCTGGGACCCGAACAAAATAAAAATTACACGGGATGGTATGGGTGAGAAGTTGCGAAAAGGCAATCCGTCTATCGAAACGATTGCATGGGAAACAGAGAACAGCATAAGAATTACAGTGTTTATGCTAAAGACCGGTCAGGAAAAAATTGTGGCGACAAGAATTAAAGAAGAGCTTACCATGGCATCAGCATAAAGGGCTGTGCAGTTTCTTGCTCATCAAACGTTCTGAACGGAGCTTGTGAGTAGGGTAGGTGTATCTATTATACTTGCTGCTGTGTTAGTGCTCTCCCGGTGAATCCTTCTGGCTGAAGGAACATTTCCGAATGCATTTACAGATTCATCCGGGTCCATCAACCGATAGCCAAGCAGCAAAAATTTATTACATGAGTGGCGTGTATAGACGGCAATTGCCGGCCCCATATTCAGCATTATTTGTAAAAAGAAGTAAATTCGGGCCAAATTTATAAGTCCGATTCATGACCAAGACGATTCTGTTCTTTCTATGCTTAGCCTGCTTCGGCGCAGGAGCCCAAACCACGAATTCTCTCACCGGCAAGGTCACAGATCCTGAATCAAGGCCGCTTTCCGGCGTTAACGTCCATTTGCTCAATACAAATTTTGGTTCAGCAACTGATCAAGAAGGCGTGTTTACAATCACTGGTATTCCCCTAGGGAAGTATACCCTGCAGATAACAGCGATTGGATATGCCAGCCAGCAGCAGACGATAAGCTTGGAAGCGGGGGAACCTGCTCCATTGGTGCTTCAATTGGAAGAATCATCAACACAACTTGATGCGGTGGTAGTCACTGCACAAAAGTCGGAGGAAGATATTCAAACAGTACCCTTTACTGTCAATGCTATATCCTCCCGGCAGGTGGAACAATACAGGTTATGGAATAGCAGGGATATCACAGCGATTGTTCCGAACCTGTATTCAACAAATTCAGGTGACAATCGCAATGTAACGTCCATCAGGGGAATCACCACGACATCGTATGATCCAGCTGTTGCCACGTATATTGATGGCGTAAACCAATTTGGTCTTGACACCTACATTGCGCAGCTTTTCGATGTGGAACGTATTGAAGTATTGAGCGGTCCGCAAGGAACATTGTATGGAAGAAACGCAATGGCTGGCGTAATTAATATTATCACCAAACAGCCTGGGAATGCCACTACAGGCTTTGGAGAACTAAATTTTGGAACCTACGGGCAGCAGCGGTATGCTGTTGGTTTTCGAACACCGCTTGTGAAAAACAAATTGTTCCTTGGTGTTACGGGCGTATTTGATCGTTCCAACGGGTTCTACACAAATACCTTCAACGAAACGGATTTTGACAAGAAGCATAGCATTATTGGGAATTATTATCTACGCTACAATGCCAGTGCCAAGTGGGCACTCACCCTCAACGTAAAGCACAATGAAAACCGGAACTACGGCGCCTTTCCGCTAAGGGCCAGTCGGTCAGATGCCTTTGATAGTCTCTTCACGGTAAACCAAAATGCAATTACAAAATTGGTTGATAATATCTTCAACAGCTCCCTGGTGGCAAATTATACAGGGCGTACGCTGAATTTCAGCTCAATAACATCGTATCAATCGAATCTTAGATACTACACAGATCCGATAGACGGCGACTTTTCACCATACGACATCGTGACGATCATTAATAACTATGGAAAGGAATGGAATAACGTAAAGGTATTTACACAAGAGTTCAAATTATCATCGCCTGCATCTTCTTTGTCGCCCTTAAAGTGGACAGCAGGAACCTATATGTTTCACCAGGATAATCCGGTAAAGCAGGCTACCCGGTTTGGCGAGGATGCAGGCTTCTATGGAATTCCGGACAAAAATTTCTCGACAATCAATACGACAAAAGGCAAGAGCACTGGTATAGCTTTCTTTGGTCAGGCCACCTACACGGTTGCTGACAAGCTGGATCTCACCGCAGGCTTACGGTATGATTACGAAAAAAAGAAGCAGAGCGTTCTGGGTGAGTACCAGCATGATCCCGATCCTGATCCCATCTTTGAAACCAGACCGGATACTTCTGCGACAGTAACGTTCAACGCATTTTCGCCTAAAGTAACGGTTGGCTATCGGCTGGCTGAACAAAATACGGTTTATGCTTCCTATAGTCGTGGGTTTCGGGCTGGCGGGTTGACGCCCTTATCTTCCGATCCGTCGCAACCCCCCTTGTATGCATTCAAGCCAGAATACAGCAGCAATATTGAAATTGGAAGCAAGAATGTCTTCTTCGATAACCGTTTACAGATAAACCTGTCGTTGTTTTATGTGAATGTAAGTGATGCCCAGGTACCTACCCTGGTGTTGCCTGATGCCATTACCATAACAAAAAATGCCGGGGCCTTAACCAGTAAAGGCGTGGACTTGCACATTTCAGCAACACCGGTCAAAGATCTGCAGATAGAATATAATCTTGGATGGAACGATGCGTCCTACACTACGTTAAATGTGCCGCAGGATGGGGAAGAAGTAGATCTGAAAGGGGCCCATCAAATTTTCACACCTGCCTTTACTTCGATGACAGCCATACAATACGGACTTGGAATCGGAAAAGTGAAGCTTGTGGCACGAGGCGAATGGATGCTCCTGGGAACACAATATTTTGATCTGGCCAATACAATTAAACAATCTTCCTATGGCGTTATTAACATGCGTGCTGGCGTGGTCGTTGAGAAATTTGAAGTCATGTTTTGGGGAAGAAACCTGGGTGATGAAAGATATATCGCATATGCCTATGATTTTGGTGCCACACACCTGGGTGCCCCGCGGAATTATGGTGTGACACTGAGAAAATCTTTTTGATTCCTGATGCGAAGCGGGGGGAATCACTTTCCGCATGATGTAATAATGAAGCGAAGTTTGGTGGAAAATAAAGGGTAGGAGGAGTGGTGAAGTTACTTCTGCATCATGTTAGCGTATTTAAGGTAAGATCGCTTCAACATTCACGAATTATTAGGAACCATGTCAATGAAAATACCCAATCTCTGGATCATAGATGACGATCCGATGTCATCTTTCTACATCAAGCGCCTGGCACAGCTTGGAGAATTGGCAAATATCATCACGATCTATAACGCGGCGCAAGGTGCCATTGATTATCTGCTGCACCACCGCAAGTCGGCGGAGCACCTGCCGGATATTATTTTACTTGATATATACATGCCCGAGGTAGATGGCTGGGAATTTCTGAATGAGCTGAAGAAGATTGAAGATCAATTGTCCAAAAAGGCCGCAATTTATATTATCAGTTCATCCAGTCACCCCAAGGATGTAAGCCGGGCAGAGACCTTTCCCGAGGTACGTTCTTATTTTAAAAAACCGGTGACGTTGGATGTATTAAAAGAAATGGTTTCTTCATTTCTGAAAAACGGATAACGATATACCAAAAATGTAATGCGGGAGAAGTCATTGGAGTTTAATGTCCATAATAATTTATGGGCGGAGAAGTAAACTACGGTATTAGCTTCTTAAAACCTTCTCCACGAATAACCCGGCCAGGCTTTGAACCTGTGTGCTCTCCATTGCTTAGCACCTGAACGCCATTCACGAAAACATGAACCATCCCTCGTGCGTACTGCCTGGGTTCTTCAAAGGTTGCCACATCGGCAATGGTAGCAGCGTTGAAGATCGCAAGGTCTGCATAGCAGCCAACCGCAATTTTGCCGCGTTTCTTAATCTTTAGATTTGACGCAGGCAAATATGTAAATCTCCGTATTGCCTCTGCTAACGTAAATAACTTTTCTTCGCGTACGTATTTTCCCAGTACGCGGGAAAATGTTCCGTATGCACGCGGATGGGTGCCCCAGTTCGCAAAAATCGGATCATCCGACATGGAAGCCCCGTCCGAGCCAAAACTCACATAGGGCTGTTGGATTATCTTACGAATGCTATTTTCGGATTGCTGATAATACACAGCAGCAATTGGTGATTTGTCAATCAATAGCAGATCGATTACCGTTTCGTCGGGATCCCTGCCACGCATGGCGGCTACCTCATCCAACCGCTTTCCACGATAATGCAGATTGAGAGAATCCAGCCGAAATCCAAGAATCATGACATCGTGCGGATCGGAATTCTTATACGGTATGCCCATACGCATTTCATGCAATACTTTCTTTCTGATATTCGGATCGCTTAATCGCTTACGCATCGCAACCGCTCCCCCCTCTTGTACCCAGTTTGGCAAACGTGCTGTCAACCCGGTGGCGCTCGCCACATAGGGATAGTTGTTGGCCGTAATATGGAGACCTGATCGACGGGCACTGTCAATTTTTTCAAGCACAACATCAATTTTATCCCAGTTGCGCGCAAGATTAATTTTTAGATGATAAATCTCCGTCGGAATATTAGCTTCAAACGCGATACGAACAGTTTCTTTCAGGGCCCTTAAAATAAAATCGCCTTCGCTGCGCATGTGGGTGGTATAGATGCCTCCATATTGGGCAGCAACTTTTGCAAGTTCAACCAGTTCCTCCGTCGATGCATAATCTGCCGGGGGGTAAATGAGTGAGGAGCTCAGGCCCATAGCACCCTCCTCCATCGCTTGTCTCACCAGGGCTTTCATCCGGTCCAGCTCTTCGGGAGAAGGCGGTCGCTTTGCGTAGCCCATCTCATGAATACGGATTGAGGTGGCCCCGACAAAGGAAGCAACGTTTGGACTTGTGCCTTTTTTCATCAGGTAATCAAAATAACCACCCAAACTTGTCCAAAGGCTGTCCACCGGAGTGGCTGTAGGTTTTCTGATTACCGGCCCTGGGCTCCATCCCTCGCCAAATACTTCCAACGTAACGCCCTGCTTGATGTCGCTCATGGATCGGCCATCCATGATTAAACTCCGATCGGCCCAGCTTAACATATTGATGAATCCCGGCGAAATCGCCAAATCAAAAGCATCGATTTCTTTCTTCCCAACGGCATCACTTAGGTCACCGATGGCTGCAATAGTGTCAGCACGAATGGCGATGTCACCCTTAAATGGTGAACCGCCGGTTCCATCATAGATGGTTCCCCGTCGAAGAACGACATCAAATTCCTGTTTTGGTTTTTGTGTACAGGCAAAGATGATATTCAAGCCAACACTCAGCAGGACAAAATAGCGCATGGCAGATTATATGAGTACCAGTTTAGGAAGCTTTGATGAGAAAAAAAAGGCTATGTAAGTTTTGTAGCTGTAATTGTCATCTACTACAAGGGACCTGAAACAAAAGCAAGACGTTTTGAATCAGCATATTCTGAATAGCCTGAGGAAAACCGGGAAGGATATGGTTTTGAGTTGCTTTGTTTTCCAATGCTTTCCAATGTTGGCCATTAGTGCAAGCACAGGGTTTAGCCCGTTGGTGCTTATATATTTTTGTGTGGCGGACCAACTGGAGAGGTAGCCTGAAAGCTGGTCAACGGTCCACCCGACTTGTATTGCAAAGGCAGGAGATTGAATTTCCTCAAATGGAAATTCGATAGTGCGGTATTCTTCCTCCACCAACTTTCGGGCTTCATCCCAATACGGTCCAATCGTATTGTTGTAAAAGTCTGTAATTATCCTGTCGATTGCAGGTTCAATGCGCATCAGTGCATATCCCCAGACAGCCAGTAATCCATCGGGTTTGCTTACCCGCTTGACTTCTTCAAAGAACCGGTTTCGGTCGAACCAATGCAAGGCTTGTCCTACGGTGGTCAGGTCAAATTGATTATCCTGAAATGGTGTTTGTTCTGCCGGGGACAGGGTATAAAATATATTGTGCTTTGGTTTTGCCAGTTTGAGCTGTTGCTGACTGATGTCGGTAGCGAAAACTTTCTCGAAGTGGTCGGCCAGGCTGGTGGCAACCTGACCATTGCCGGTGGCGCAATCCCATGCTTCTTTTTTTTCGTGCAGGTGCTGAAATATAAATTCATAAAGATCCATGGGATAGGTGGGTCTAAAGGCCGCATACAAACCGGATTGGGCTGAAAAAAGGTCCTTGTGATCATGTCGTTTCATTGAGTTGTGATTTTGGCAGATTCCCTTTCCAACTTATTTACGAATACTGGAGTCAAATAGCTGACGCCCTGCAAGAATTAGCCATTTTACGTTGCGTGGGCTTGTGAAAAATGCAAATATTGAGGGCGCCGGTTGTTTCCGTTTTATTAAAAGGAGGCTTTTTTCTACAAACAAGGTCAGGCGCGCAGGCGTGTGGCCTTTTTTGTTCCGGGCTTTTATATGCGGAATCGCTACTTCAATTGCGATTGCATCCATTGCAACATATTTTCCCACATCACAGGTGTATATACGTGGGCAGTATTCGGATAAATGATATTCTTAAATTCAGCCTCCGCTCCGTGCAAGGCATAGATACGTTTCAAAACTTCTTCAATTTTAAGAATACCATTAACGGGTGAGCCTGGATCTTCATCACCGGTCATAAACAGCACAGGGCGCGGGGCGATGAGACTGATTATCCCTTCTGAGTCGAAATATTTTAATACCCCGGGCATAAAATAATAAATGCCATGGTACTTCAGTTTCTGTTCCGCAATCAGGTCCTGATAGCGGGTAAGACAACCTACGGCTACGCCCGTTTTGATGCGTTCATCCAATGCCATCATCCACCAGGTACGGGTGGCGCCCATGCTAATTCCGGTTGCTGCAACGTTGGTAACATCAATTTCCGGCCGCGAAAATAGATATTCCAAGGCCATCAAATCATCGCGAACCATCATGCCCCAAAGGGATCGGCCGAACCATAATTCATATTTTGAGGTGCTTAATTCTTCTGCGCTTCCGGTTTCTTCAGGTCCACCGGGGCCCTTGCCGCTTCTTTCACCAAAGCAATAGGTGTCAATCGCGATTACGGCATAGCCCAGACGTGTCAGTGCTTCCGCCGGGATTTGGGGCGTATGGTGCGTGGTAAAGATTTCATTTTTCCCCAGATCATAATTTCCGCCATGCCAGTGACAATAATAGATTGCAGGATGCTTCGATTTGCCATTTTTTGGAATCAGGAAATATCCGGGCACAACAGCGCCAGCTTCGTTATCAAATTGGAATTTTTCGAGTACGTAGGAACCCTTGTCTTCCCTGGAGAGGATCTGTACTGCAGGTACTTTTGGGCGTGGAGGTAAGTCGCCCATAGCGGACCACAACGTTTCGCGGATTGTTTTCCGTTGAGCTTTCCATTCGGCCACTGTAGCCGGTATGGTTAATTCAGGGACACGTAAATTCACTTGCTGTGCAAAAGTTAGTACAGGAAATAAGAATGCCGCTAAGTAGAGTATCTTGCTCATCGCTGCGAAGACAAAGTTCAGGCAATTATATAAACAGTATCGCTATTTCTTTATGATCAATCCCAATTCCTTTAACTGCTCATCAGAAATTGCAGATGGCGTGTCGATCATCACATCGCGTCCGGCATTATTTTTTGGAAAGGCAATAAAATCGCGAATAGACTCTGCTCCACCAAATAACGAACATAATCGATCAAAGCCGAAGGCAATGCCACCATGCGGTGGTGCGCCAAACTCAAAGGCCTCCATTAAAAACCCAAATTGTTTTTTTGCCTCTTCCTGTGTGAATCCTAAATGATTGAACATCATTTGCTGTGTAGCCCTGTCGTGAATACGAATAGAGCCGCCACCGACTTCCGTTCCGTTGATTACCATGTCATACGCGTTCGCACGGACCTTTCCGGGATCAGTATCCAGTAATTTTATATCTTCTGGCTTAGGGGATGTAAAGGGGTGATGCATGGCATGGTAACGCTTAGTGTCCTCGCTCCACTCCAGCAGCGGAAAATCAACCACCCAAAGCGCGGCAAATTTTTGTTTATCGCGAAAGCCAAGCTTTTCACCCATAAACAACCGCAGTTCACTTAGCTGTTTACGCGTTGTAGCGGCTTCTCCGGCCATTAGAAAAATTAAATCGCCTGGATTTGCGCTGAATTTTTCTATCCACACTTTCAATTCATCTGCAGAATAGAATTTATCAACGGACGATTTTATTGATCCATCCGCGCGGTATTGAATATAGACCAGACCCTTCGCGCCGACTTGCGGACGCTTGACGAATTCTGTAAGCTCATCAATTTGTTTGCGGGAATATTCAGCGCATCCAATAGCATTGATGCCGACGACAAGTTCAGCATTTTCAAATACGGGAAAGTTTTTCCCCTTTGTTAGTGGTGTAATCTCCACAAACTTCATATCAAAACGCGTGTCGGGTTTATCAGAACCATACTGTTGCATGGCATCATCATAGTTCATGCGCTGTACAGTTGGGAGATCAATACTTTTCACATTTTTGAAGAGATGACGGATCAAGCCTTCAAAGGTATTCAGGATATCTTCCTGGGTTATGAATGCCATCTCGCAGTCAATTTGCGTGAACTCAGGCTGGCGGTCGGCACGGAGATCCTCATCACGGAAGCACTTAACGATCTGATAGTACCGGTCAAATCCGGAAACCATCAACAGTTGCTTGAACGTTTGCGGGGATTGGGGTAATGCATAGAATTCGCCGTGATGCACACGCGAAGGCACCACAAAGTCGCGTGCACCCTCGGGTGTGGATTTGATTAGTACCGGCGTTTCTACTTCGATGAAATGCTGATCGTCGAGGAAAGTTCTGGTCTGCTGTGCCATTTTATGGCGTAGTTGCAGGCTCTGCCGTACAGGGTTTCGTCGAAGATCCAGGTACCTGTACTTCATGCGCAATTCGTCGCCTCCATCCGTATCATCTTCAATGGTGAAAGGTGGAAGCTTGGATGCGTTCAGGACTTCGAGTTTCATGACCCTGACCTCGACCTCCCCTGTAGGAATTTTATCATTCTTGGACAAGCGTTCTACAACTGTGCCTTCGATCTGTATGACGTATTCCCTGCCCACGTTTCGGGCAGCTTCTAGTAGCACTGGTGCTATTTTGCCTTCTTCAAAAATAAGTTGCGTAATACCGTAACGGTCACGCATATCGATCCAAAGCACACTACCTTTGTCGCGCAGGCGCTGCACCCATCCGGCAAGGGTGACGTTTTTGTTTGCGTCCGCCAAACGCAATTCGCCGCAAGTATGAGTCCGTAACATCCGAGTTTTAATTAATTTAGGCGCGAATTTAAGAATACTTTATCGCTGAGCCTTATATGCTAAGAATTAATAGTCCAATGCCGAAATCCTTTTTTTTGGTTGTCCTGGTATGCTTTGCCGCCGATCGGCCCAAGTTGGTGAAGATCAAAGTAAATGATACAATTACCGTCTATGCGCCAAAGGATTGGCGGCCTATGGATGAACTGGATATTGTTCAGCGGTATCCTTCTGTACGTGCCCCGATCGCCGCTTTCACAAATTTGGACCGGGTGGCGGATTTTAGCATTAATATCTCGGCGACACAGTGGCCAGACGACGATGTGGCTTTGGCACAAAAGTTTTTTAAGGCTGGAATTATGAATGTATTCGATCGGGTGGAGATGATCAATGAAGGCATTCAAGAGGTCAGTGGTAAACAGTTCATATTCTTTGAGTTTGACTCTCGGGTGAACGGAAATCGGCAAAAAGAGGGCTACCTCGACCCTGTGCTCAGATATACCTACATTCAATACCTTATAGAACCCGGGAGGGCATTGGTTTTTTCATTCAGTTGTCCTCAAAGACAAAAGGAGGAGTATCAGGAGATGGCCAGGGAGATGATGAGACGCATAAAAGTCAAATAGGGCTTAAAATACCATTTTCGAACAGTCTGGATTCATTCGTTTTTGGATTTAATTTGGATAACACCATTTCGATCAGCGGAATCAAAAAGTAAAAACTTGAAGCGTTTTCATTTTCAGTTTGCACTTCTAGCTTTGTGCCAAATGGAAAGCTATACAGACGAGTATTTTATGCGAGAAGCGCTGAAAGAAGCGAACAAAGCGCTTGCGATCAGTGAGGTACCCGTAGGGGCGGTGGTGGTATGCAAGAACAGGATTATTGCCAGGGGTCATAATCAAACGGAAAAGCTAACAGACGCAACTGCCCATGCTGAAATGCTTACCATCACAGCTGCCGCAAATTACCTGGGGTCAAAATACTTAGATGAATGTGCATTGTATGTTACCCTTGAGCCATGCGCAATGTGTGCCGGAGCACTGCATTGGACACAATTGCAGAAGTTAGTGTTCGGGGCTTCGGATTTGCAACGGGGTTTCAGTTTGGTGAGTAGCCCTCTGCTTCACCCCAAAACGGAAGTTGTACAAGGCATTAAGGCGAACGAATGTAAACAACTGATCGATGCTTTTTTTAGGGGCATCAGAGAATAGGAATTCTACTATAAGGGACAAAAAGTGTATACAGACCAGCAAAACGATAATCGAAATGGAAGTTAAGGGAAAAGTGTTACAACTGCTGCCGCTACAAACGGGGATGGGGAAAAAAGGACCCTGGAAAAAGCAGGAATTCATACTGGAGACACAAAGCCAGTATCCAAAAAAGATTTGCTTATCCATTTGGGGTGATAAGGTTGATCAATTCAATCTCGCTGAAGGCGATATGGTAAATGTTTCGGTCGATTTGGAGAGCCGGGAATACAATGGCAGATGGTATACGGAAGCGCGCGCCTGGAAGGTTGACAGGGAAAGCACCGCTGATACGGCTCCCCCGTCAGATCAGGAGCCATTTTCCAATGAGGGTGATTCGGCAGACGATTTGCCGTTCTGAAATGATTAATTGGGTGGCCAGCATCACTTTACCGGTGAAATTCCATACGCAAACATTCCCATGTAAGCGCTGCGTGGCAAGGTTATGCTTTGAGAATGATGTTGCGAAAACTGCCTAATCATAACGCGAATGAAATTTTCTCGCAGTAGTTATGGTTGTATATTTGATATCGCTTAAAATAAAGTTCTAACCTTAAAAAATAATAATCATTATGGCATTTACACTCCCCGAACTTCCCTATGCATTCAACGCGCTGGAACCGCATATTGATGGACGTACCATGGAAATTCACCATGGCAAACATCATAACGCCTATGTAACTAACCTTAACAATGCAGTTGCAGGAAAACCAGAAGAAAGCATGAGCATTGAAGAAATATGCAAACATATCTCAAAGTACCCTGTCGCAGTGCGTAACAACGGTGGAGGCCATTACAACCACAGCTTATTCTGGACAATCCTGGGCCCGAATGCAGGTGGTAAGCCTACTGGTGCTGTGGCGGATGCGATAAACGCTGCCTTTGGAAGTTTTGATGAATTCAAGACCAGGTTTTCTACCGCCGGTGCAACCCGCTTTGGTTCTGGTTGGGCCTGGCTAACTGTAGATGGAAGCGGGAAACTTGAGATCTCATCAACACCAAATCAGGATAACCCGCTCATGGATATTGCTGAAGTCAAAGGCACCCCTATTTTAGGACTTGATGTGTGGGAACACGCCTACTACCTTAACTACCAAAACCGCAGGCCGGACTATATCGCAGCGTTCTGGAATGTTGTGAACTGGAATGAAGTGGCGAAGCGGTTCGCGGCTTCAAAATAGAATATACTTTTCTCAGGCATAGGCCTTTCCGGTTTATGTTTTCAAAAAAGAAGGCCTTCACAGGAGGCCTTCTTTTTATGTGTAATAAGCATTGTTAGTGTACATGTGCTTATGATGAAGTGCGCATATGGGATCATATTTTATCTTCGGATGATGTACATCAAGCCCATCCGAATACCAAACTCACCTTTAAAATAGAAGTCACCGATTGCTTCAAAATGCCAGGTTGCTGTAATCGGTTTGTTCCAGCCAGCTCCGATGGAGACATCATTTTCCCCGACCAGGCCGCGAATTCGTGTAAAAAAATTTTCAATCGGATACCAGCGGCCACCAAAGGCAAAACTGACGCCATCGTTCACCCAGAATTCCAATCCCGCGGAAGCGGTAAATTGCCTGGTAAGGAAATAGTTTCCTTCGAATCCGATTTGCGCTTTTTGTACAAATCCTTCATTGTCCGTTTTAACGAGGTCGAATCCCCCGCCTACCATGAAGTCCCTGGCAACCTGACCAAAAACATACGGCGCCAACAATGAAAGTGAGAGTGTGAATAAAAGTGTCCTTCCCATCTTGAAAATTAGTGCGTCAAAGATAGAAGTTACGGCGTATGGTACTTAATAGCAGGCGCTACAGTCGCTGTGCGCCAGCCTAGTGGATGATTTCCCGGATGGACGTCTGCATCTGAAACCCTACCTGAAAACAGTCGAAGAAATACTGGAGGCATCAGCAAAATAAACCTATGCAAGGTAATCTATCTTCCGCCAAACAATTAATCGTTTCTTTCCCGGCGCTCTCCACTCCAGCGCTTTTGTGAATGCCGGAAGGAATTATTTCCTCCTGTTCTTCTGGATTGGCTTTGCGGCTGCCGTTGTTGTTGCTGCGGCCTGGGCATGCCCACGTGTGTCATATGGTAAGGATGATCCGCCACCGTGGGAATGGTTTTTCTGATCAGTTTATGGATATCGCTCAAGTATGCCTTCTCTTCCGCGTCGCAAAAGGAAAGCGATATACCACTCGCCCCTGCACGACCTGTTCGGCCAATGCGGTGAATGTATGTTTCCGGGATATTGGGTAATTCATAATTAATAACGTGCGAAAGATCTTCTACGTCAATACCGCGTGCTGCGATATCTGTTGCTACCAGTACACGGGTCTTCTGCGCTTTGAAATTGCTCAACGCGCGTTGTCTGGCGCCTTGCGATTTGTTGCCGTGTATCGCTTCAGCGCGAATACCTGCCTGTGTCAGGTCTTTTACAACGCGGTCGGCACCATGCTTTGTGCGGGCAAATACCAATGCCGTAGCAATGGAATCGTCCTGGAGCAGGTGTAAAAGTAGTTTCTTCTTGTCCTTTTTTTCGACAAAGTAAACAGACTGTTGAACGGTATTCGCTGTCGATGAAGGGGGCGTAACTTCTACGCGAACAGGATTCGTAAGAATCGTATCCGCGAGTTTGGAGATTTCCGCAGGCATCGTAGCGGAAAAGAAAATTGTCTGACGCTTAGCCGGAACGCGTGCTATTATTTTCTTTACATCATGGATAAAACCCATGTCCAGCATCCTGTCTGCTTCATCCAAAACCAGCATCTTTAGGTTTTGTAGTTTAACAAAGCGTTGATCCATCAGATCGAGTAGTCGTCCCGGTGTAGCCACGAGTATATCTACGCCCGCCCGCAGTTTGTCTGTCTGAGAACGCTGTGGGACACCACCAAAAATGACAGCATGACGGAGCCGCAGATGTTTTCCATAGGCCCGGAAGCTTTCGTCTATTTGTATCGCAAGTTCACGTGTTGGTGTGAGGATCAGCGCTTTGATACCGTCTGGTCCTTTTACAAAAAGCTCATCCTGATGCAATAATTGTAGAATAGGTATTGCAAAGGCTGCTGTTTTACCTGTGCCCGTTTGGGCACAGCCAAGTAAATCCTTTCGCTGCAATAACACGGGTATGGATTGTTCCTGAATAGGGGTGGGTGTGGTATAACCTTCTGATGCTAATGCCCGCATAACGGGTTCAATGAGATTTAATTTTTCGAATGACATGTTTTAGATTTAGTTGTACAAGAGGCTTGTGACCTGTTTATGGGACGCCTCTTGATTATCTTTGCACAGAAAGTGCGTTTTTAGAGAAATTTGGAGGAGTAACGCGCAAAGGTACACAAAAAGTTGCTATGTAGCACTATGGGCAGCAGCGCGGCTACCCCATTACAATTAGCCTTCGTGTTAAGCCTACAACCAACGCATCTTCCACTGTCTTCCGGTGCTTATAGCTACACGCTATGCATACTGGTATTTGCTATTGTAGGATAATTCATTAGTTGTTGTTCTTTCCTAGCACTGGAGACTATCACGGTGGCGCTGTATTCGCGGTCTTTTCTATTTCTTGATGATTTTCACAACTTTTAGAGCACCATTGTTGCCCAGAATTTGAACGAAGTACACGCCAGTCTGAAAACCTAATGTGCTTATGCTGTGGGGCTGTAACATTTGAGCGGAATAAGAACCTATATATACTGATTGGCCTTGCGCATTTATTACAGTCACATGGATTTCATTCGCGGCTTTGTTATCAATGTTCACATGCAGCTCAGCTTCTGCAGGAACTGGAAACACGGATACAAAAATTTTCTCATCTTGATTTTTTGCGTTCTGCTCCTCACGCGTATTGGCGAGCTCCACAGCGACCGGAATGTCTTTGGCGTGGATCCTAAGATCGTCAATATAGTATACCACTGATTCCCCACGACTCCAATATTCACTTCCAGCTAATTGGATGGAGATTTCAAAATAATTCACGTCCTCAAGAATATTTTCATACAGTTGTTGTTTCGCGAGCTCCCGATCGGAAGGACTTAAAGCAGGATCAATGTAACCTATAAGATTTCGCTCCCAGGAGTCATTGCCTGAAAGCGGTATACGGAACGTGTACCATCCATCACTGTCTCTTAGTGCGTCATCTTTAAAAAAATCGCAATAAAGACCATCATGCGTTGGTATGAATTCAATCCTGTTGTTTCCATTTTTGCAAAGCCTGACAATTGGGTTTGTACCTTCTATTAGCTGTTGCGAAGTAAACTTTACCGAAAAAAAGATCGAATCAATGTTAGAAAATTGCCAATGGGCATTCTTAAATCTGGGATAGATAAGGTCATTGCGACCATTGACCGAAAAAGATTCTACGTCTACATCTACCCGCATTGAATACTG
>Ga0224510_10001474_pt1 | contig 15503 bp, 15 predicted proteins | sample SF_May12_sed_USG_FD_170161 | JGI IMG/M metagenome (GOLD analysis project Ga0224510, IMG submission 170161) | Sediment microbial communities from San Francisco Bay, California, United States - SF_May12_sed_USGS_4_1 | ecosystem: Environmental > Aquatic > Marine > Sediment | place: USA: California... | reverse complement strand
CTTCGCTTCCCCCGCACCACTTTTTGCCTGAATTTTTTAAAATTGCTTGTACAGTATTTGATTTTCCTTGCCATTCGTAATAATCCGGCAAAAAGTGGTGCGGGGTACGCTAACCCCTGACAAATGTTGGCGATCAAGTTATAGCGGGGTTATGGCACGGCAACGCCGGCCTCGTTGAAGCCCTTGATTCGAAGAAGACAGGAATCACAATGCAGGCATGGCCGGGTCACTCCATCAGGGCTAACAAGGGGGTCATAGCAGGACCAGGTCATGTGAAAAGGAACATTCAGGCGGTTACCCATAAGAATGATCTCTTTTTTGTTTAAATTCGCAAGAGGAGTCATGATACGGATCTGGTCCGTCGTCCGCCCTGCCCTGGTTGCCAGGTTGACGGTTTTTTCGAACGACGAAATAAAGTCGTTTCGACAATCCGGGTAACCGGAATAATCCTGGGAGTTGACGCCGATAAAGATTTCGCGGATGGCGTTTGATTCGGCATAGGCCGAGGCGATGGATAAAAAAATCAGGTTGCGAGCCGGCACATAGGTAACGGGAATTATTTCTTCGCTGATGTCGGTTCGATCTTTGGGGATATTCCCGTGACCCGTCAGGGCGGAATTTGAAAAAAGTTGCGTACTGACAGGAACAATAATGTGCCTGATCCCGTAGTTAATTTCTATTATATTTTTGGCCCTGTCTATCTCTACGATGTGCTTTTGCCCATATTCGAAAGAGATGGCGTGAACCTTGTAACCGTTATGAATGGCATGGTAAAGAACAGTCGTGGAATCCAGTCCGCCGGAAAAAATTACAACGGCGCTTTTGTCATTCATCCCCATAGTAGATACTTCTCGCTGTGGGGGTTTCCTGGACCTTGATATAATGCAACTGGGGAAGATCCGGCTGCAGAACATGGAAGATATATTTGGCCATGATTTCGGCAGTAGGGTTTTCCAGCCCCGGAATGGAATTTAAAAGCTGGTGATCGAGTTTTTCAATAAGAGGATTTACAATCTTTTTGATATCGCCAAAATCCATTACCCACTCTTCTACAGGATGCAGTTTATTCTTAATGCCGACCGTTAGCAGGTAGGTATGCCCGTGCATTCTGCCGCACTTGTGGCCGGGGGGGGTGTTTGGCAAAAAATGTGCGGAATCAAATGAAAAATCTTTTTCTATAATCATATATTAAACTCCCCGGGCAAATTCCCCGAAAATATATTTGTGCAGTTGTACGCCAAGTTTAAACGGCTTCCCGGAATCCAAGATCCACGCGGCCAACTCCTGTTCCGGGAGAATGCCGAAAGCGGGTTGTAAAATAACCGGCTTATCAACGATCTCAAACAGGTTATAGAGAACAGCCGTATCCAAAATCCATTCAAAATCTTCAAAACTCGCGATGACAATTTTAATCTCATCGGTTTTTTTTAGATAAGCCAGGTTTTTAATGAAAGTGTCGGAGTAGCCATCCGAAGAAGGAGTTTTGATATCCATTATTATATGTACGTATTTCGGGATTCTATCAATTAAGATTGAGCCATTGGTTTCCAGAAGAACACGCTTTTTTTGTTGTTGAAGGGCCTCAAACAAAAGATAGATATTGTCCTGTAAAAGAGGTTCTCCTCCGGTGATCTCGACGAGGTCGGTATTCAAAGAATTTACTTCGTTGATAATATCCTCGACATCCATGATGGAACCATCGTCATAGGCATATTTTGTATCACACCACTTGCATAATAAATTACAACCGGTTAGTCGAATAAAACCGCAGGGGTACCCACTATAATGACCCTCTCCCTGTATGCTTTGAAAAATTTCAGTAATCGTTAATTTATTACCAGATTTCACAGACGAACTCATCAGACCGCGTATGATTTATTTGTTGATTTCAGGTGTAAATTAATAAATGTGTTTAATGAGCAGGTACTGTATCCAAAAAAGCCAAAATTTAGGCAACCAGGGCGCTCAAAATTTGATGGATCTCCGGGAGTTTTATGAAAGATAAAAATTGGATAAACTTCTTATCGGATATTCGAAAACCAGATCGGGTTGCGGCGTATATCGGGTTTGCCATTATCTTTAGTATTTCGATAGGAATTGTTTATATTGGCCGGTGGCAAAGCGCCTATGCGGACCAGTTTTATAATGTAAAGTTTAAAATTAATTTTCTAGAGGGCGTTCAAGCCGGTATTAAGATTCGTTATCAAGGCGGGGTAACGATCGGTGAAATTATAAAAGTTGAAAGTAATTACTCGGAGCATTTCCTGGTTGCCAAGATTCGCAAAGATTTTAAGATAATCAAGTACGGTACTGAAATTACCTTGAAAAGCCAGGGCTCCTTTGGGTCCGGTTACCTGGATATATCGACCATACCCTACTACTTTTCCGAAGAAGCCTATCTTCCTGACGATATAATACCGGTCTCAGAAATCATTCCATTTCAGGTTACCTTGAACAATTTTACGGATATGTTTATGTCTGAAAACAATGAAGAGTCTCCCATAGTGGAAAAATTAAATGGTGTAAAAAATATGGTGTATCAGCTTTCGTTAAACAAGTATTTTTTGCCTTACATTGTTCGAACGCTCATCCAGGACTTGACGCATGATTTTCAAGCGGGGTTGATTAATTTTCGGGATTTCAATGAATCCTTGTTTAAGTCCACGGATAAGTTAAATAATACTTTAAATACGGTTGCAAAAAATCTACGCACCAATTTGCCGACATTGAGAAAAACAACGAATGCAATTTATACTTTTGTACAATATGATCCGAAAAATAAAGGAGAGATTAAATTTATGCATGACGAGCAGGTATATTACACAATATTAATCAGATTGAATTTAATCAATAAGCGTTTGCGGGATTACAAGGAATATCCTTTCAAGCTGATATTTGAATCAGGATTGTAGTATGGCAGAGAAACTTCATTTAACAGTTAAGTGTCATGCATGTGGAAGCATTCTCAAGGGCACGGCCAAGTATGGCAAAGGCGCTTACTCTCCTGAGGGGCTCGATTTTTTATTCACTGCAATCGGCCGAATAAAGGAAGAAGGGAAAAAGTCCAAGGTAAAAGGCGAAGTTGCCATAGTTTGCCCAAATTGCACTGTAAGAAACAAGTATGTTATTTAAGATCGCCAATTTCCGTCCGTAGTTTACTGATTAATATTAATCCCAAAAGCATTAATCCTGCCGAAATGATATAAGGGGATGAATGCGTGATCGTATCATAGGCAATTGTGGCGGTCAAGGGGGCGATAACCCGGGATAGTGAGCCAAAAGATTGAAGTACCCCCATTGTAACGCCCTGCTCTTCTTTGCTTGTATAGATAGATGTCAAGGTCATTACTGAGGGGCTGCTAATTCCCATGCCAAATGCCAGAAGAATGATCGTCCCGGTTACAATAAGTAATGGATAAGAAATTGGCATCAATATAAACCCAACGAGCAAAAATAATGAGCCGAGTTGACTTAATTTAATCAGGCTATGTTTTTTTAATAGAATACGGTAGATGCCTCCTTGAACAATGGCCATGACAATCCCCATGTAAGCGAAAAAATATCCTGTTTGGCGAGTATCAAGATTAAATCGATCCTTGAGATCCCAGGCTAGAATCGCCTCAATATGATTAAAGCTAAGCTGCATAACAAAGTAGATTAAAAATAGTCGCACAACGTGCTTATTATTAAGCATTTTTATGTTTAAAAACTTTAGAATCCTATGCTGATTGATATTAAGCTCGTTATTCTCTTTGACCTTTGCTATCACACGAGATTCGGGGAGTCCAAATAGTATCCAGAATAAGTTTACCAATGAAAGCAATGCGGTAAAAATCCCGATTGCACCAAATCGATTAAAAATAGTCACACCGTCTATATGTTGATTGATATCAATCGTTGACAGCAGCCCTCCGAAGAATGGGCCTAAAATAAATCCGATTCCAAAGATTGCTCCCATTAGTCCCATGTACTTGGCACGGTCTTTTTCGTCGGTCACATCGGCAATATAACTCTGGGCAACACTTATATTGGCGCCGGTAATCCCGCTAATGATGCGCGAGACAAGAAAAAAGATATAGGAGTGGCTCACCGCCCACATGAGATAACTTATGATGTTTCCAACAACCGATATGATTAATATTGCTTTTCTTCCGTATAGATCAGATGCCCTGCCGAGCATGGGGGAAAAAATCAACTGAAATAGCGAATACGAGGCCATCAAGATGCCCGCGTAAAACGCGTAATAGTCAGGATCGTATCCGGAATTATTAACAAGAATTTCGGTCAAATCCCGGATAACAGGAATAATGACGCCAAACCCAAGCATATTTAGAAATACCACAATAAATAGTGGCCATAATTTTCTTTGCATAACCACTGAAATATTAATGGGCTTACGGGATAAAGTAATTTTCTAGTTGGCCTAAAAAAACTTCTATTCAAACAGGTTTGCTCAAGTCGCGAGATCTAGCGCACGGGCGACTCAATTGCCCTACCCTATTAGTTCGGTCATACCGACCACCCATAGACAGGCCAATAATATGGCGCCAAAAAATAGGCATGCCTACATATTGGCGATGGTTATGGGGCCTTTGTCCTGGTCCAGTATGGTTGCATTGATTAAAGGGATCAAGGTTGTATAGTTTTCCGGGTAGATGCTGCACTTCAGTAAGAGCTTTTGGTTAAATATCATGATATCAATGGGGACAACCCTTTTAATATTTCTGTCCGAAGCGTTAACAATGGGACCTTCGGAAATCTTCAATAAAGACCTTGTTTGAATATATTTATTAAAATAAGAGAATATTGCATCGAGATTTCTTGGTAAAATTATCTCAAAAGCTTTTAGTTTACGATGGTAACGAAAGAAGGATTTATATTTTTTTTTCGAGCTGAGCTTGGAACTGTTTTCGGAAAGAATCCATTGAAAAATATTCGATGTCATTTCGGCATCTGCCAGGGCTCGGTGACTTTGGCCGCTGAGATTTAGATAGTTTTTTAAATATTCAAGGGAATATGATTCTAATTCCGGTTTATAGGTTTTTAATAAGTACAAGGTATCGTAGTAAAAATTATTTCCGGAAAATTTCAGGTTAACTTTTTGAGAGGACAGGTGCAGAAAAGCAAGGTCAAAAGAGGCGTTATGGAAGATTAACGGATCTGATCCAATAAAGGAGTAAAACCTGGTGAGAGCCTCAGTTAATGTTACCCCCTTCTCCAGTACCTCTGATTCGCTTATTTTATGAATAGCCTTTGATTTTGGATCTTGTTTTTTTTCCGGCCTTATGATTATTTCAAACCTGTCGAGTATGGAGTTTAAGTTGAATTTTACCGCGCCAATTTCAATAATTTCATATTCCCATGGGTTGATGCCGGTTGTTTCCGTATCTACCGCGATCCAGGTCATTTTTGATAAGTCAATATCATCGTCAGAATTATATTTGTCCATTGCTGATGGGGATATTTACAAAGTGGATGTATGTTAAAAAGAATAAAATATTTATTAGTAGCTAAGAATATTGATGATTATTGTTAAAAGGCTTTAAAAGAAGCGAAGCGCCATTCATCATGGAATTTTGATTGAAAAAAGACCCCTCAATACAAGTTAAGTTTACAGCATATTCTCTACTCATCGAGAAAGGCTCAATATGGGTAGAGTCATTTTTTTGCAACAAGGTATCACGGACCTGAGGCGACAGATGGCAGGCATAATTAAAAAATAACGTGTGTTGATAATTTTTCAAAATGTAGAAAGATCTATCCATAAGCTCGTAATCCAGCAAACCAGGTACATTTTTTTTGATATTTTTTCCGGGGCCATGTGACCAGCCAGGATGGCTGACAGGATATGCAACTCCATCATTGAAGTTGAGCACTTGTTCCGCGAGTTTGCCTTTTTTATAAGAAAAAAACAATCCAGGGAAAATTTCATGCGGCATATGATTGAAAGTCTTTAATGCAACGATTCTATCGTTAATTTTAATAGACTTCCCATTTATTTTTTGTTTTTGATTGTAGGTAGAGAAAGTAATTAAGTCTGGCTTAATTAAAAAAGAAATTTGCAGGTTAACCGTTTTTTCTTCTAAAAAAGGTTTTCTGGCTGTTTCTTTTTGACTAATACTGTTTACCCATGCGTATGAATTTGCCATCAGCAAGTTGCACTCCGCCAAGGCAAAAAAAACAATAAACAGTAAAAATTTCTTCATCACAACTCAATATCGAAGAGATAGCGAGATTGTCAATCAAAAAATAGTATAATTTTTAATCAAAACGAATACCATGTATGCAATATAGACTACTCTACGATGAGGGGGGCTATCATGGACGAAACATTTTCATAAAATCTTTGTTTTTTTTCATCATGTGAAATTTTATTTAGTTCAACCTGGCATTTTAAAATGGATTTTATTTTTACCAATATTTTTTGAGTGGGGATTCCCCCATCAAATAATCGTTCCACCTCGCTGATTTCATAAGTAAATATTGGCGTGAGTACAATAAATAATTCGATAAGCTCATCAATTTTATCAAGATTTTGTCGTATATCTTTCTGGTCCTCCGATTTTTTTCTTAGTACGCGCAGATACCCAAGAATGATATCCATATCATCTTTTTTTAATTGATATAACTCTGGAATCTCATATACCTTCTCGAAATGCAATCTTCTCAGGTGAACCCGGGCAGCAAATGAAGGATTTTTTTCTAAATAAGTACTATCTTCTGACTCAACCAGGTCCGTCGCTCTTGTAGAGCCTATTTTAACAGCATCGTCGTTTACAGAAAAATGGCTATCAACAAACGAATCTTTTTCCCCTCTATAGATGATCACCCTGGACGTCGGAAAGTTCATTTTTAACCTGATTAGCATTTCCCGGTCTATTCTGGATTCAACCACGAAATAATTCATGCCACTTGCAAAAACAGGGATAGACCCAACATGGAATGCTTGAAAATGATATACATAAATTGGCAAAATATCGGAATCAACATAGGCAGGTAATTTGATATGTCGGACATCCGACAGACCCTTTATCCAAAAAGGGATATAAATTTGACCGCCAATCACCTCAAAAAAACCAATTCGCTCAGACACGGACATTCTAATTTCAAACTCCTTACCAAGAAATATCACCTGTGGCAATTCATGAACAATAGATTGAGTCTTGCTACGTGGATTCTTTATGGATTCATTGTCCTTGAATAACATGTATGTATTTTTTTGAGTGTTTACTCGAATAATTATACCTTTTGCCGTTACTTTTTCAATATAATCTTCCATTCACTCCTCCCATTCTTTATTGGAATACCCATATTTTTTAAGCTTGTGCTGTAGTGAGCCGCGTGATATTCCAAGATATTTTGCGATTTTGTTCTGAGATTTCCCGACAATTCGAATGGCATATTCGATAGAACGAATTTCAATATTCTTTACTATCTCCCTTATGCTCTGGTCATTCGTCATCATATCAAAAAATGATGGCTGCGGCAGGAAATAATCCTGGATGAAGTTTAAAATATCATTAAATCCATTTTGAAAAGGTTGATTGTTAAGCCATAATTGAGAATTAAAGTCTAATAGATTATAACCTTTTAAATACAGAAAACTGCTTAAAATATTAAAAAGCGACCCTGATCTTTTTTGAATTGAGGGAAATATAACTCTTTCGGTTAAACACATTTCCGATAATTCATATTTAATAACCCCCCTTGCTGAAAGAATGGAAGGATCATAAGCAGAACAAATAAAAATTATCGTTTCTTGATTATTTTTCTCAATTTCCACCTGGATTTTCTTTTGATCAACCTCTGTACAATATGCCAGTTCATCAATTATTAATATTTTTTTATTATTAATATTGAATTCCTGAATTTTCCCTTTTTCAGAGTATTCATGCATATTCAAATCAATTGGGTTAAAGCCGTAGCAATAGATCAAATGATTTTTAATAAATGTGTGTTTCCCCATTCCCGGGAGACCATTTAGAAAAAAATAATTCCGCTTATCCTGTATTTTTTTGTTAATTCGGTCGATCTCTGGTTCATCAAAAGACAAGAAAAAAGGCAATATACTGGGATATAATTTTAAATTCTTTGCCTCAATATTCAAACGGGCCTCAATTACATATTTTACCTCATAGTATACTGAAAGTGGCAGATCTTGATTTTCAACAAATAAGTAAAGAATAGCATGCCCGTTTATTTCGAAAGGTATAGTTAAAAAATTCTCAACCTTTGCAATACTAGTGACATTATTTTCTAATCCATGCTTAATGATTTCTTCTTGACTAAGTTTTGATGTCCCCCGATGTTTCTCTCTTTCTTCGTAAGGGGGGAAGCGATAATAAAGATCCGCAAGTTTAACCACCAAAAACCATGAATTTTCATTTTTATCGCTGGACAGTCCTGTTAATAAATGAGGAATTATATTCCAAATTGCCGGATTATTGCCCCTAATGTATTCAATCACTTCGGTCATCTTGACTAAATTTAATCATGCGTCAAGATTTTTGATAGATGTCGGACATCCGACATTATGTCAAAAAGAAAGTTGACAAGTCATTTATAGATATTATTTCGTATGAATATGATTGTTATTTCCATCGCTAATCAAAAAGGAGGAGAGGGTAAAACAACCACCTCTCTAAACTTAGCTCATGGACTAACCCTTGAGAAAAAAAAAGTACTTCTTGTCGATGTTGATCCACAAGCAAATAGTTCTGGAATATTTTTAGATGTCAACAAACTAGGAACCTCCATAACTGACTTGTTTTTACAAAGAAAAAATATCTCAAATTTGATACATAAAACAAAATATGCAGACCTTGATTTACTCCCTGCCAATATAGGACTTGCCGAAGTTGAGCTATCTTCATTAAATGTTGAGGCTCCTTATGTTCTTAGAGACGCGCTTTTAGAAATTAAAGATTTATATGATTTTGTCATAATAGATTGTCCGCCAAGCCTTTCTGTTTTTACAGTAAATGCACTAGTTGCGTCTAACTACGTAGTAATCCCCTTACAGGCTGAAAAATTCTCCATCGACGGAATAAAAGGTCTACAGAATACAATAGAAAGTATAAAAAGAAGAATCAATCCAGAACTTCAAATTCTTGGCGCTTTAATTACGCAACTAAAAAGTAACACTGTTTTAACAAAGACCATCTTACCTGTAATTCAAAACTATTTTCCAGTATTTAAAACATCAATATCAACCGGGGTTTCCATCGGGGAAAGCCATCTATCCCAAAGAACAATTATTGATTATAACTCCAGTGGAAAACAGGCAACCGAATACTTGACATTTGTTAAGGAGGTCATCAACGGTGTCAAAGGGTAAAAAATTATCCATAGCCGCAGATATATTAAGCAACGACATTAGCGGCTTAATTCGAAAAATACCAATCCATCAAATAACTCCTTCAGAGGAACAGCCCCGCTTAAATAAAAGTATAAATATTGAGAAATTATCCAGATCTATTTCAGAAGAAGGGTTATTACAACCTATTGTTGTTACCAAAGTTGGAGATAACCTTTTTAAAATTATTGCCGGCGAAAGACGTTATCGCGCCGCAATAATGGCCGGATGGGCCGAAATAGAATGCAAAATATTAGATAAAAATGTGATAGATACATTTCGAATTGCCGTAATTGAGAATCTTCAAAGAGAAGACTTAAATCCAGTAGAGGAGTCTCTTGCGTACAAAAAACTTAAAGATTTATTCTCCTACACAGACCAGCAATTGTCTGAAATTATTGGCAAATCTCGAAATTATATTAGTGAAATTCTATCTATCGCAGACATTCCCGAGCCCCTACGGCTAAAAGCATTTGAGGCCGGGGTAAAAAGTCGGAATTTATTAGTACAATTTGCCCAGGCAATTAAAAATAACCGTGAAAATGAATTTCTTTTAAGTTTTCAAAAAGGAAGCATTTCCTCGGTAAAAAGTGCAAAAGACTTTTTAAAGCAAGTAAAATCAAAAAACACTACACAGTCGTCGACAATTAATAACACCCCACCCTTGAAAAAATCGGACTTTACAATTGAAGTTCAATCAAAATGGATCGATGAAAAACAAATTCAAATTGAAATTAATATTAAAAACATTAAAAATGTAACAATGCCGTTAAGTGACTTTGATAGCGATATTAAAAAAGCACTTATACAACTTCTTTTAAAATAGAGTCTCAAGTATTTAATTATCCTATGTTTTTTAACCAGAATCACAAAGAAATTAAATTAAAACTTGGTTAATCAAATACGTTTAGTAAAACAGAAAAAACCCCACTGATTTATTATATATTTATATATAATACTTGTCAATACAGCTGCATGAGACATAATGTAGATTGAAATATATACGTTAAAAGAGAGGGCATGGTTGCTCATGCCCTCCAGGGTCCAAAGGGAACTTATTGGATATGAGACATAATCAAACTTCCAATAAGTTGTCAATAACTTTTTGATTATTTTTGGGTATATATCAGTACCTAAAGTTGGGCCACTAAAAGAAGGGAAGTGATGGATCATAATCATTTATTTTTTAAATTTATGCATGACATAATTGATTCCGGACTATGGGGAAATTTATCTGTTACGGCAAAAACGCTTTATCCAGTTTTATGCAGGTTTACCAACGAATCATTCAAAGCAGTTTGGCCTGGAACTAATGAACTTCTAAGATTAACAGGGCTTAAAACTAAAAAATCCTTGCAATTAGCAAAAAAAGAACTCGTTGAGGCCGGCTTAATTGACATTATTCCAGGAAATGGCAGAATATCGAGTAAATACTATTTTAAATTCGACTATAAAAATAGTAATATTGATATTGAGAAATACCGGGAGAATATTATCCTCTCCAGAGGGGTAAAACAGTATCCCCCTGGAGAGGATAATATTCTCCCTCGGGGGGATACTGTTTTACCCCCAAACCATATAAATATAAACATAAATACCAATAATGAAAAACAAGAGAACTTCTATAAAAATATTGAAAGTTTATTGACAAATTTTCTCGGAGAAAATTTACATAAAAATCATCCCACAAATGAACAGCTTATAAATAAAATGCTCGAAAAATATGGTGAACTTGAGATAGGGGAGGCTATTAAAATTGCAATAAAAAAAGGGAAAAATGGAGATATTCATTATCTGGAAGGAATATTAAAAAACAGGAATAAGCCGATTAACTATAATCAAAAAGAAAATGATAAAAATTTTAACGAAAATAATAAAGAAAAAATTATACTGAACAAACTACTTAATAAATTTGAGAATATTGATCAAATACTCGAATACTATTATTTTTATAACAATACATATTACTTTAAATCCAAAAAAAATATAAATACTCATGAAATTGAACAATTTGCAAAAGAAATTGGATTTAAAATAAAAATATTAGTATCAAACCAGGCCTTAAATCTAAGTAAACCAGATATCAGATTTATGAATCATAATTAATAATTAATTGTTGTAACAACAGAAAAAAATGAAAATAAGGTAAAATGCAAGAAATCTCCATTATTAATACCCGCAAGCCAACCATACTAAGCATAGAATCCGAATACGGGGCTGCCTTAATCCAGGGTATTGAATTTGAATATGACCTGAATAAAATAAAATCTTTTCAAAACTTTAATATCACCATAAACATACATGAACAAAGTGTTTTTAATAAAATTACGGTAAATAACCTTGAAAAAATAAATATAAATTCAATAGGCATATATTCTTCGAATGATAAATTAAATTGGGAAAAAATTAATATTTTAAATACCTACCTGGAATCAAATTTATTAAACATAGATTTTCCTTTAATCAAAGCAAAACATGTTAACATTATCATTAAAGAATTTCAAATTAACAAAGAAACGACAAAAATAACCGGAACTCTGGATTATATTGTAAATACAAATATTCAAGCCTCTTCTAATGTAGATAGATTATGGGTGGCTCAGAATTTAACAGAATGGAGAGACGACTATGGCTGGTCTTCATCAATACACTCAAATCCACAGGAAGATCTAATCGAAATTGATTTTAATAATCACTATTATATTTCCAAAATTAAATTAAGGGCAGTAAATGAAAATCTTCACTGTTTCCCCGAAACTTTTTCCATTGAGTTATCTAATGATAAAATCCAATGGAATAAAGTTATAAATGAAGAAAATTATCTGGTTTCAAAAGGAAACTGGTATGAATGGAGTTTTTCCATCTACAAAAGCAGGTATCTTCGCATTATCACAAAACCGGCAAGAATTAAAAAAAATGAGTTCATATCAAAAATACTTTCCATGGACGTTTACGCGATTCCGCAAAATATTATTTATCAAATTCAAAAAAATTATTTCTCCAATATCTATGCAAGTGAACTTTTTCCCGGTTTAATTAAACTTGCTGAAAATAACTCGTATTTACCTGGTGTAGCGGTTCAAGGCAATGATTCCCGGTTGCGAAAAGCCACAACGGAATACCCGGGAATTACCCAGCTTGCCAAAGACAATGAAAACCGTGGTGGCATAGTCGTTCAAGGTAATGATTCCCGGCTAAGAGAAGCCACCACAGAATACCCGGGCATATCACAGCTTGCCAAAGACAATGAAAACCGGGCAGGGGTGGTTGTTCAGGGCAATGATTCCCGGTTGCGAAAAGCCACAACGGAATACCCGGGAATTACCCAGCTTGCAAAAGACAATGAAAACCGGGCAGGGGTGGTCATTCAGGGCAATGATTCCCGGTTGCGAAAAGCCACAACGGAATACCCGGGAATTACCCAGCTTGCCAAAGACAATGAAAACCGGGCAGGGGTGGTCGTTCAAGGCAATGATTCCCGGTTAAGAGAAGCCACCACAGAATACCCGGGGATTACCCAGCTTGCAAAAAATAATGATGACAGGGAAGGGTTTGTTATTCAAGGCAACGACTCGAGATTACGAGAAGCCACGACAGAGCACAAAGGCCGGGTCCAATTAGCCAGGGATGGTGAGATCTCGGAGTTTAAAGTATTACAGTCAAATGATACGAGAATTCAGCCGGCTACCACGGAAAAATATGGGACAATTTTACTTGCAAAACATGGGGTAAGTCTGAGCCAACGCGTCGTACAATCCGATGATCCCAGGTTAACCAACAAGCGTGAACCCATACCTCATGAACATGAATATGCAAACAAGATTCATGATTTCAGTTCCCATTCCGGAAAATTGAAAATTCAAATCGATAAAAAAATAAGTCATGATTTGTTAAATAATTATTTTTCTTCTACCATTGAATACCCGCTTTCTGTTGAAAATAAAGAAGACATCGCGGCAGGAATTTTTGGCGGGTTGGTTGTTTCGGCGGAAAAAAACCAGGCAGTTTCCATATTTTCAAATACCAATACAGGTTTAAATGCAATAAGCCGGGAAAAAAATGCCGCAATATTTTTATCAGAAAAAGATTTTGCCATATCGTTACCCCAAAAAGACGGAAAAATTACCGGTTCAAAAAAGGCGATATATTCAGAGGGTCTGGTTGATCTCCGTGGCGGGGTTCAAATTTCAGGTTCGAGGGCATTGATCGTAAAATGGAATAAATTTTCAAATGAAGCCTTTTCCGAAGGCGATTTACTGGCAATTAATGAAGCGGGCGAGTTGGAAAAACTGAAAAACAAAAACCAGCAATTCATCGGCGTTCTGACAAAAAATACAAATTTCGTCATGCAGAATTCCGAAGAACCGGGAATCCTGGTCGCATTGACCGGGATCGTCCAGGTAAAGGTTATTGGTCCGGTCACCGCCGGCGACAAGGTAGGTTATTCCGACGGACACCCGGGAGTAGCTCAAAAGTTCTTAAAGTCGCCGTCAGATCTTACCGCGCTGGAGTCTTCTGCCAATGCCCAGGAGAAATTAATCTGGTGTCTGATTCGATAGAAGAACCAGTAAAATCCCTATGACTTGCGAATATTCACGAAAACTATTTTGAGAATTTTTATAATACGACATAAGATTTCTTATGTTAAGTGATAATGCTTTACCTTAAAATTATTACTTTTAATGTGAGCAGATCTTAATAACAAGGTTTTTACAATTCCAGCGGCGGTTCCGGCAGGTGAACGCCAAATTTACACTTGTCGTACCAGCCCGTTGTCAAGGTCTCCGTAATGTTCGGCCCGATTTTTTTATCAAAGACAACATTTAACGGCAGGTTATAGATTCGATGTTCACAGGGAATGGTACTGTTTTTACACAATAACTGGGTAGATTTCGGTTTCGGATAAGCCGCCGCGATCTGCGGATCTTTAATGCACATTTTCTCTATTTTACCAATTTGTTGACCGTATTTGAAAATGGTGGAATACTTGGAGAAATGGACCTCGAACAGCCCCAGTAGATGCATGGGGAAAAACCCCTTCTCCGTAATTAAAGATAACTGGTAAAGCACGATCGCCATTTCATTTTCCAGGTTATTTTGGCGAAGTCTTTTTATATAGGTATAGTATTCGGCTAAATTTACAATGCCGGCCAGGAGTTCCAGGGTATTACTGTACCATTTCAGGCTGGTATTGTTTAGATACCTGGCCTGTAGCTTATTGTTTGCCAGAATAATTTCAGGAACCTCGGGGGGCAGGTTCTTGTCCGCAACGGCCATCGCTGATTCACGGTCGTGTTGATTGTCCGCATCGAAACTGTCGGACTTGTGCCACTGGCGATCTTTTACCAGGGTGTAGTCATGAAGAAAAGACGCCTGAAATATTTTTATATAATCAGAATAGTCGATCTCGCTGTCTTTGGTATTATTCAGGAGGCCAATACTGGTCAAGGAGACTTCAATAAGGTGCCCCAGGATTTCATAGTTGTTCATAAACAGGTCCGTTATGAACCCAAGAAAAAAACCATTGTTTAGCGACCCCCTCAGGATCCGTCGAAAGTCGATAGGGTTTTTGTGAATTAAAAAAGAACAAAAGGAGTAATCGGAAAGATCCATTTTCCTGGCAAATTCCTTGTCGATACGATTGACGATCGACATTTTCAGGTTTTCGCTATTTTGAATAATAAAAATGTCTTTTACAAGATCCGTCCTCATTTGCAGGTTTTTAACCATACTTTCGGTCAGGTTTCGATCCGCTTGAATCAGGATATTCCCCTGAACCGTTTTTACTTCGTTTTTTACGGTTAAAACTTCATATTTTTCAACAAACCGGGCAAATTGTATAATTTCGGTTAAATCCAGAACTTCAAAGTGATCATCAATAAATTGCATATATTTAGATTATCTTTCTGTGACACATTTGCAGGGAAACTATCTTCGTAAATAGAAAATTATTTTTAAAAAAATAAAGAAAGATTTATAAGGGGCAAGCCTGCCCCGAGTCTGTTGAAAAACCCTCGACAGAAATAATTATTCGGGTACCAGATTTTCAGGAAGGCAATATTTTATATATGGTTACCGGCTTTGACATTTTAGGCTCTCCTGAATTCCAGCAATCTGGAAATGTTATGCGCAATACATCTTTCACTCC
>Ga0224510_10001473_pt1 | contig 15506 bp, 25 predicted proteins | sample SF_May12_sed_USG_FD_170161 | JGI IMG/M metagenome (GOLD analysis project Ga0224510, IMG submission 170161) | Sediment microbial communities from San Francisco Bay, California, United States - SF_May12_sed_USGS_4_1 | ecosystem: Environmental > Aquatic > Marine > Sediment | place: USA: California... | reverse complement strand
CGTGCAAGCAACAGGTCATCGCGCGCCAGCGAACGCCACCCAAGCTGCCACGCTCTGGACAAACAATCGCCCCATCCCAGGCATCGAACACCATCCTGTCGTCAACGTAAGCTGGGAAGATGCCGACGCCTACTGCCGCTGGGCCGGGAAACGCCTCCCTACCGAAGCCGAATGGGAGAAGGCTGCACGAGGGATCGACAGCCGACGCTACCCCTGGGGAAACGACTGGGACTTTTCCAGAGCCAACAGTGCTAGCTACTGGGCGCAACAGACAATCGCGTTCCAGAGCGGAGCGGATTGGGATGCCTTCTGGGGCAGCGGCGAGGGAGCTCGTCTGGCCAAGGAAAAAGGAATACAGGGAGAAGTCCTGACCATGCCAGTCGACAGTTTTCCGCACGCAGTAAGCCCGTATGGCCTGTTCAGCATGGCCGGTAATGCCTCGGAATGGGTGCAGGACTGGTACGACCCAAATTACTATCAAAACGCCCCGCTCACAGACCCCACTGGTCCGGTTCGAGGTGCGATCAAAGCCATGCGTGGTGGGTCATGGCTCAAACCGGCTGCCAGCCTCCGTACCAGCGATCGCGATTGGGGTACGATGGACAGCCGTCCCAGTGGCACTGGCTTTCGTTGTGCAAAAGACGCGTATTGACAGACGATCCCATCTTCCATCCGTCAATTCATATCGCTCACACCTCTGAACTGTGAATTCACAGTTCAGAGAGATCAGCGAGAGTGCGGTTTGAGGACAACCTCTACCTGTTCAACCCTCACCACAGGCATGATGAGGCCAACCCCTTCCTCCTCGTGCGAGAAATCATAGATGATCGACTCGGTGGGAATCAGCCCACCAACCATCACAACGACTACTTCCGCTTTTTCACGTTTGGCGAGACTTCGACTGATCAACCCGGCAAGTTTCTTGTTCGGCCTCACGCGCAGATTACTTGGGAACTCCTCAGGCTTGAATCGGACCATACCCCAACCGGTTGCATTGAACGCTGGCCCGACCGCCACTGTATAGCTCTTGGTGTCGGGATCGAATTGCGACAATTCTCCAGGCCAGATGAATGCCATATGCCAATTCAGAGCAGGATTCCCCTCGCGTGCGACATCCCGCTCGCGGTTCAGGTTAAAGAGCCGCTCATCATGTCCCGGATCATGGTGACCGTGGCCATAGACTGTGGCCCAATTGGGAGGCACCCCTTCCAGCGCCACAAGAAACGCTTCGATGGTGCTCCGCTCAATCAGAACATGTGTCCCAGGGGGAAGAAGAGAATCAAGTTTGGTCAGTGGAATGGTTCTCAGCTGGCGAAGTCCTGTTGCATCTTCCGATCGGATTGGAGACGGTACAAGAAGCAGACCTGAGAGGAGGAGAAAAGACAGCAGACCTGTGAAAGATCTACTCACTACCAGCATGACTCAGCAGTCGATTAAACGAGTCCTTCAAAGAGATCACGCCCTGATGATCGTCGGTGAGTACTCCAGCATCGATCAGGACCGCCATCCGGGGAGTTGGGTTGAGCCGGCGCAGATCGGAATGAGTCAGACCATCCGTGGCCAAAGCCTTTTCATAGGTACCGAGCCAAGATTCCGTCACGGCGCGCAAGCCCGCATCCGTTGGCTTCATGCGGCCTAATCGCACTTGCTGCAGCAGCTTGATCAGCGGATCGGATTGAGCGATGCTCGAGATCGCGTATTGCATCGCCTGTTCATCTGGCGTGGCCATCGGCTCTTCAATTCATCGAACAGGCGCCAGGCCCGCGGGGATCGCCGCAGCTGCCGCACTCGCCGGGGCCGGCTAAGGACGGCCAGCTGGTCGTGGCCCCGACTCCAAAGGCAGAAAACTGTTTATCGATCTTGCTCGTCTTGCACTGGGGACAAGCAGCCTCTGCCGATCCCTGGATCAGCAGCTCAAAACGGTGATTGCATTCGCAGCACACATATTCGAAGATAGGCATAGTTGAGGACTCCTTCGTTTACTGAGACCATTATAAAATCACCCGAGACTGAATCGCAACGACAGGGAACATATGTACCAGGAAGACAAAACGTTTGCGCTTCGCTTCACCCTGGAAGCCTCGTTTCCGGAGGACTATACCGGAGACGAAGATGAACGCAATTGGCTACAGGAATGGGAAGCCCGGATCAAACCGCAACTACTTAAATCCGTCTTTGAGTCGCTCCGCAAGCACGACGGTTGGACATCACACATCCGCAACCGAGGCGTATCACCAGCGGATGAAATCGAAATCGTATTGGCCAAGGATTTCTCACGACCTCTTCCCATCTCGCTGAAACGATGAGCCCTTCGGACAACAACCTCGGTCTGTATGTTCATATCCCCTTTTGCCACCGCCGTTGCCACTTTTGCGCCTTCTACCTCGAAATTGCTCGACCAGATCCGATGGCACGGTTTCACTCCGCCCTCATCCAAGAAATTACACTCCACCGTCGGCAAGATTCCCTGAATGGCCGCGCCCTGCAGAGCATCTACTTCGGCGGCGGAACACCGACGTCCCTCCCCGCCGATCAGCTGGCCGGGCTTCTGACGCTGATTCGAGCGACCTGGCCGACCAGCCCCACGACAGAGATCACGGTGGAAGCACACCCCACTTCCGTCACGGAAAGAGATCTCACTGTCTTGGCTGATGCCGGATTCAATCGGATCAGCTTTGGAGCGGAATCCATGACGGACAAGGATTTCGCCTCCATTGGCCGGTTTGGACAAGTGCAGGATACGGCGGCTGCGGTTCAGGCTGCGCACCGCGCTGGATTCAAAAATATCAACCTCGATCTGATGTATGGGCTCCCAGGCCAATTACTACAAGATTGGATACACACCTTGGAATCGCTCATGACGCTTACTCCATCGCATATTTCCTGTTATGCCCTCACCATTGAGGAGGGAACCAGGCTCGCCCAGGACATCGCTCGGAATCTTGTCCTGCCACCTGACGACATGCTTCAGCTCGACATGGAATCCGCGGCAGAGCATTTCCTTGCCGAAGCAGGATTTTCCCGCTACGAAATTTCCAACTACGCCAAACCCGACTATGCTTGTCGCCATAACCTTCTCTACTGGACCGGTGGCGAGTATCTTGGACTCGGCCCAAGCGCACAGTCCTATCTCCATGGAATCCGGTTTGGAAATGTTGCGGATCTCGAAGCCTATACGGCATGCCTGAACGACAACCATCTGCCGATGACCGACCGTACAATCCTCTCGGCATCCGAGCGCCAGCGAGATGCTCTCGTGTTCGGCCTGCGCCTTCTTCGTGGTGTCCCTCGAAAGACCATCCAGGCTGCGGAACGAGACTATCAGATCGACGAACTTGTCGCGAAAGGCCTGCTCGATGCCGATCGCGATCGAGTACGACTGACTTCCTTAGGACGGCGCTACGCTGATACGGTAGCGGAGCAACTGTTCTAAGTGGGCCATGAAAACCGGCACATCGAACATGCTGCACGACAGTAATGCTCATCCTCTTTCCTGCTCTTGAGTCTCTACCCCTGATTGACAAGACGGTCGCAATTAGAGAAGACTACTGGAGCTATTCGGAGGAATCTCATGCCGGTGAATATGGATCCGTCGAAAAAACGGCGTCGCCCCCAGACAACCACCACCTCGGTGGCTGAAGACAGGCTCACGGGCACCACAGCGACACCCCCGCGAAAAAGCTTCGGAGAAGAAACAGAAGCGGATCGTGAAAAGGATTTGGCTGATGCCGAGCTGAAAAACTTATGGGATGCAACCGAAGTGATTGATATGGATAAAGCCTAAGCCCCTGGCATGAGGCCCAGCGACCCAGAGTTGAACTGTATCCGCTAGGCCTGCTAGAAACTCCGCTCCATGCCGACACCTGCCATGCCACAGACGATTCCCGACATCACCGAAGACGTACAAGTCGGTTCGGGAACCGGATTTGAGTCTCGTGTCGTCGCCTACAACTGCGACTGTCACACCTACCAACAAGTGATCGAGCTATTTTGCCGGTTTATTCCCGCAATGACCTCGACCAAGGCGTTTGAATTGGCCTATCGGATCGATCATGAAGGAGAAGCCATCGTCTTCACCGGATCGACGGAACAGGCCGATGATATTGCAGCAAAACTTGCAGGGGGTGGGCTCAGAGTGGCTGTGCAGTAATCCAACCTGCTTGGACCTTAACGTTTGGATGTGCTCTTGGCCGATTTCTTGGTTGGGCTTGTTGGCGCCTTTGTGGCAACCGGCTTAGAAGCCTCGCCCGATTTCTTCACAGCCTTTGACGCGCTTGATTTATCCTTTTTCTCCGACGCCTTGGACTTGCTGCTCTGCGAATGCTTCACGGGAGTCATGTACGCGGAGGTGCGGTTGACCTTCACCAATTGGTCTCCGCTGAGCACGCGGACTTGATACAGCTCAAACAGCTTGCTGATGGCTTTCGTGTCGCCTCGTCTCGCCGCATTCAAGAGCTTGCGGCGTTGATTCATCTCTTCTTCTTCGGTATGCGAAGCAGCTCGTCGTTCCATGCCCATCCTTCCTCAACACAGCTGACCGACTGATCGGGGCTGCTGTGGTCTAATACCTACCCCAGCCAGCCTGAAAAATTGCCGAAGTATATCAGAATTATGACGTTTTGGGGAATATCGAATATTGTGCACCGTGGAAGGCATCACCCCATAGCTCTCATAACAGAAAGAGGCCGCAGGCTCGTGCATTTCACTCTTGAGTGGCATGACAAAGCACCGGTATAAGTATAGAAGTCTTATATTTTTTCTATGAGGAGATCCATGATGGAACATACACCAGAATCTTCGACTGTCGCCGATGACCCTCAAGCGCGCGATCTCCTACGCAGAGCCTTCGAAAGGACCGCACGGTGGCCAAAAGACTTTACGGGGTTTACGGCTGACCTCACCGTGAATGTGAACGGAAAAGAAACCAGCGGCTCCGTCATCGTCAAGGGTCCCCGCGAGGTATCGGTTCAGCTGGATAATGGCGACATCCAAAAGTGGGCGCAAGAGCAACTAGGCATGATCGCAGTCCATCGTGGGCCACGAAGCTTTGAGGAGTCTGATGGGAAATACTCGCTCACGATGGAGGAAGACGGTCACCCGTTCGGCACCAAACTGAACATCCATGGCTCCAATTCCTTCTACCGGGTCAAGGACAACCGCATCACCCAGATCAACCGGAAGATGGCCCATCCTGGCATGAACCCCTTCGCCTTTACGATCAACGTTGAGGAGAGCGCGATCACGCAGGACCAGAAAAATCTCACGACCAAGTACACGGTCTATTACTATTCGCCGACCGACGGCAAACTGACCAACGTAGAAAGCTTCACCGACACCCACCTCCGCGTCGGCTCCTCAGACCTTCCAGCGACCAGGCGGATTATCACCTACGAAGAGGGCCAGGTCATCGTGAAGAACCTGACCTTCACCAACCACAAGTTGCTCTAGCGATGGACTTACGCAAAGACTTTCCTCGCAGCATGAAATTCAAGCTGGCAGGCTATGCCCACCTCGCCCGCATGATCGACAAGTGCCGGGCGGTGCTTGCCGGGACAGAGGGGGAATATATCTACCCTTGTCCCATGGACGAACGGCTGATGGAGTTCGCAGGAATTACCAGCGAGCAGTTCACAGCTGCAGTGAAGGCCAATTCGACCGATGAAGAAGTCGCCAAGTGGCTTGGGAAAACGGCACAACCACATCAGCCTGCCGAGTTGGAAGAATGGAATCAGCAGCTGTTGGCACGCGGACCGAGTTCTCCGGAAAGTGCGGCCCGGTTCAAAAAATACCTGGCCGCCATCGATCCTTCACGCACCGACCTCACCGCCTGGTCGGATCTGCAGGACTTGGAAGAAGGGCGGGTCGTTCCGAGACGAGAGTCAATCCTTCTGAATGCCGCCCTGCCTATGATGTTCTTCCAATCTTCCATTTCCGGCAAAGACGCGATACAGTAGACCCATGGCTCCATCTACTCAACAACTACTAAAGGACGCCCTCCAACTGCCTGATCAAGAGCGGGCAGAATTAGTTGTCGGATTGCTCGATAGCCTTCCACCGGCTTTAGCAGGACAAGATCTCAGCGACGCCCAATGGCTCGCAGAGATTGAGCGCCGGGCACGGGCAGCACAAGCCGGAACACCTGGCATAACCTGGGAAGAGGCACGCAAGCAGGTACTGGATCGCCTGCCTAAACAGTGAAACCGGTCAGCCTCTCGCCTGAGGCTGTCGTGGAGTTAGCCGAAGCCGCCGCTTGGTACGAAACCCGCCAGCCTGGGCTCGCAATCAGATTCCTTCAAGAGGTCGATCACACACAACACGCAATACAATCTCGACCACTGTCATTCCCCAAACTAGCACATACCAGTGTCGATTTAGAGATTCGACGAGCCCTGCTCCCGCAGTTTCCTTATGCACTCGTGTTTATTGAGCTCCAAACTGAAACCAGAATACTCGCAGCGGCCCATACCAAGCGTCATCCCGACTATTGGCTCAACCGCCTACAAAAACCCTAAGCTGGCTTTTGAGACCAACTGCGGGCGCCTCGGTTGAAGATCGGGCTGCGCAGCAGATAACCCGCTGCAGCCCATTGTTCGGTGACGCCCCACATCAGTGTCAGTAGGTGAGCGCCGGGTATTTGCCGCGATAGGTAGGGTTTTCCGCCTGCGCCACCATGAAGTGCGCCACATCAGCGCGGGAAATAGCCCCCACCCGCATGCCTTCCTCAAGGTTGTCCAATACGCGATAGTGGCCAGTCATTGCGCCGTTAGTTAAGCGGCCCGGGCGCACCATTGCCCAGCGCGAATATCCGCTGGCAATCAGCTGCTCCTGCTCACTTTTGTCCACGTAGGCTCTCTTGAGAAACAGCGTGAAGAGAACCTTCATGGGGATCGAGTTGTAGCCCCAGCTGTCGCCGGCGCCGAAACCAGTGAGCACGATGAGTGTTGGAGAGGAGCCCATCTCTCGAATCGTTTGCAACAGGATGCGTGCAGAGTCGGAGAACAGCGTAGTAGCGAAGGGGCTCTTCACGCCAAGCGTTACAAGGACAGCATCGGCCCCCTCGACTGCCGCTCTGACATCGTTTGGGTTTGTCGCACTCCCCTGTACCCTTCGCAGTTTTTGGTGATCTGGAAGCGGAACAACCCGGCGAGACAAAGTACTAACCTCGTGCTCCTTCTGAAGGGCAAGGCGCGTGACCTCAAGCCCAATACCAGCCGAGGCTCCGATAATGGAGATTTTCATGTTATCTGTTTGGTGTAAGTGGCCCAACAAGGCCAGGTAGAATAAGCGCCCTGGATGGTTCGACCCTTAGTCCACCAGGACATTATTGAATCGTCAGGCCAAGATGCTGTTCGATGGTTCGAACGCGCTGCTCCAACCGCTCTACACGTTCCTGAATCTGGCCATATGAGAGTTGGATGAGCGCGCGTGTTTCTCGAAATTGCTCTTCAAGAAAGGATCGATCCTCGGCATGACGCCGGTCAAGATGCATCTGAAATCCTTCGGCAACAAGCTGGAGTTCGTGACGGAGCCCTTCCGCCAGAACGCCAGCGTGCCGTTTGGAGTCCGCGAGCTCTCCCCGAAGGGTGTCAGTGACTGAAGCGATGAGTTGTTGGATTTGTGCGAGTGATTCTTGGTCCATGGTTCTCTATAGAAGAGAAGACCGCCGAAGTCTAGAGGCCAATGCAGGAGAAGTCAATGAGCCTATTCGATCGTCGGTTCCATTACTTTAGCGGATGGAAGAGACTTAGTTCGAATCACGACTGTGGACTGAGGACCTCCCGCCACACAGCGGCGAGGTCGTGGAGTGCTTGACTTCCGTCGCCGACATAGACCGAGCCGTGCATGGTGGCCAGCCGCTTGGGCTGCAACATCGCCAACCGGTGCAGCGTCGCATCCGTCAACGAACAGTAGGGGACGTAATTCGCCAACGGGCCTTGCTGATATCCAACTAGCGTCTCCCGACAGCGGTCGATCACATCCGATTCCGTCATCGGCTCGACGTCCCCGTCTTGATGGAAGAGATCCGAGCACAGGAGCGTCCGTTCCTTCTCCTCGAACAGTAGTCCCGCTTCCCAGCAATGCGGCACATGCGGCGTCGCCAGAAAGCGAAAGCGGTACTTCCCGGTCTCAAGCACCTCGCCGTCGACCATCCCTTTGGCCGGACGAAGTGCCAGACAATCATCGACGCTCACCATCTTGCCCACCAGGCTGCAGACCACTTCCGAGTGCGGAGCCAGTTGCTGCCACTCAGGTACCGTGGCACATTCATCAGACTCGAAATGGCTGAACCCGATCCAGCGCAACGTCTTCGGATCGATGAGCGACGCCACGGCGGCTTTGACCTCCGGAAACAGAGAGCGCGGGCCGGTATGAAACAGCAGCGGCTGATCGTCGCGCAGCAAGAACTGACTGAACTGAATATTGAACGGTTCAACGAACGTCGTGATGCGGAATAGGTTCGAAGCGATCTCGGTAATCTTCGCCATGGCACCTCCTCAGGAATGGAGCGCGATCATACGCACCGTCAAACTGAGGTGCAATATGGAGAGAGCTTCCCAGGATGGCGAACGAATGGAACAGCCTCAAAACATCATGCACAGCCTTGCGACGTCTGCTCCACTTGGATGCTTATGGAGACATTTTCCCCTGAATTCAGACATGCTCTGCATGTCGACAGACACTCATTTTTCGTTCCCATCGACCATTTCAGCGCGCAATTCACCAGCACGCGACTTGACCTGTTTCAACAACGTGTTGCACAGAGCTTTGAACTCGTTACGATTCCTCTCGCCGTCTTCCCACCAGGTGCCCTTGAAATGCTCGTTATGGCCAATATTCGATAGCTCCAAGCGAATCACATGCCCGATTCCGTCAAGCGTTTCAACAATGGCCACCTGTAGAAATACCTCGTGTCGGCCAATCGCATCGATCAGTTTATTATGAGCGTCAGACAAATTAGCATAGTTCTTCTGCAGTACTTCTTCATCCGTTCCACTGTCTAATGGGCGCGTCGCATTGATCAAAGGTAAACACGCGCGGGTAAACCGCCAGCACTCTGTGATGGCTTCGAGTTCGAATTCAGCGAAGCGCTGCAGCACATAGTTCCGATGCTGCAATGCTGCATCAAGCCTCTGGAGCTTAGCGTCGATCTCACCCTTCCAGTCCTGAAGCCACTTATCACCGAGAAAGCGTGAAAGTCCAAACACGATGGCACCACCGCCTCCGAGGCTTGTGATGACCACTGCACCAACCTGTAAGGCGTCGACCCAATCCATTACGACCCTGCGCAGACTTTGATCAGACGCTTCGGGTTAGGCATAACAATCAGTAGACAGACTAGTAAGCCGGTGTATTCCCGGCGATCCATCACTTTCCATGTCCCGCCCGCGAAATCAATTCTTTCAGTCCATTCAAATCCAACCACCCAGGCACCAGTTCGTTACCCACGATGAAGCCGGGGGTTCCTGAGATACCCAGCTCGTGGGCGAGGGCTCGATTCTTATCGATGACCGTCTGCCACTTCGGATTGGCCATGTCGGCTTCCAGTCGTTTCGCATCAAGGCCCACTTTCACGGCGATCTTCAAGATTGACTCCTTGCTCATATCGGCGTTGGAGGCGAGCAGCGCCTCGTGGAATGCCTGGTGCTTGCCCTGCACCTGAGACGCGAGCGCAGCCTTAGCCGCAAGCTCAGAGGGTTCGCCAAGAATGGGCAAGTCCTTGTAGACCACTCGAACTCGCCGATCTTCTTTCTGGAGTTCCGTGACGGCAGAAGCCGCCTTCTTACAGAAGCCGCAGCGGTAGTCATAGAACTCGACCAGGGTGATCTCCCCTTTTGGGTTGCCGCTGATCGGTGACGCCGGATCGTGCAGGAGTTCCTGCTGCTTCGTCGCAAGGGCAGCTTTATGATGGTCCCGCAGTTCTGTTTGGCGTTTGGCGAGCAATCCCTGCAACGATTGTTCCATCACCTCCGGATGGGCACGAATATATCGTTCAATCGCAGCATCGCTGAGGTCTTGCGAAAGAGTAGCGGTTTGAGGTCCCTTGGCGGTGGTTGCACAACCAGCCGCTAAGAGGGTCACGGCACCAAACACACTGAGCGAAAACGGGAAGAAACTCCGGATGTGTGGACTATTCATGAATGGGTCTCCTATTACAGTTACTGGTTGGAGAATTGGAAGCCAGCGATGATGTGGATGTTATCGATACCCCTCCCCGCTTGTCCCGCCGCCGAAGCCGCCCCAATTCCCCCCGAACCCGCCTTGACCAGTTCCCCAGTATTCTCCTTGTTGGATGCGCCGATAGGGGTGCCGTAAGTCCGGCCGACTCATCCACCAGAAAAATGAAACGATCGCCGCAGTGGTGCCAAGCGTAATCCAGACTCCGAGCCCCTTCATCCGAGGCCTGGATGGAGGAGTGAACCTCACCTCTTGCGCCGGTGTCGCCAGCGCAACCACCGTGCGATACAGCCCTTCGCCGAAATGTCCTCGTTCGATCGCAGGCTGCAGATACAGACGACTAACCTCGTTCCTCACGGCCGGGGTGATGACCGAAAACATTTGGCGGCCCAACGCCATCGCCGCCTGACGCTCTTGCACGGCCACCAACACCATCAGCCCATGTTCCTGCTGCGTCGAGCCGATTTGCCACTTTTCATACAGTGCGTCCGCATAATGCTTGGCCGATGGATAGGGTTTGATGCTGGGCACCGTCACAATCACCATTTCCACGCTGCTTTTCTTTTCGAGATCGATGCAGACGGACCGGATGCGGTCCTTCCACTCCGGCTCCATCACTTGTGCATGATCGCTGACATACCCGATGGGGCTAGGAAGAGGCACACGTTCTTTGGGCCGATCATACAACGAGGCTTGGGCATCAACCACTGACAGTACGAGTATCAGGCTCAACCAGCCCACCCCGATCCCGCGTTCGTTCAGTCGATGTGCGATCACGTGATTCGTGCTTCTGCGGTGGTAACGAGCCGAGTCAAGCTCTCGAGATATCGATCCATGAGCCGCGGAATCTCTTTCTGCCCTGGAGAAATCTGCCCTCGCTTGAGCAAGAGCGCATCGCGCAGGCCGGAAAGATCGACCGCCAGATGGGATTCGAGGTCCTTCAGAAGTGCTTCGCCATGCGCAAGTACAGGGCGCTCCAGTAATCGCTGGAGCCCTCGAAGTACCGACAAGAGGGCAGTAATAGAGAGCGATAAGAGGATGGTCATCGCTTCTTCGGTACTTCGTCCTTCCACCAGGCGCTGGCGGAGACGGAGAAGATTTCCCCGTAAGCCCTGCAACACCTCAGCGGCCAAGTACCGAGAGTCGATTTTCAGGCCAACGAAGGGATCTTGCCCCCACAGCAATCGATGGCATTCGTGGATGTCTTGGTATTCGAGCGGAAAGGCGAACGAAGCGGATTGAAGGTCGTCTACTGTGAGAAAGAGAGGGACGACGACATGCTCCTTGCTCCAGCGCTTGTGAAGACTGTCATACTTTTTCAGTACCGAGAGGTCATAGGACGACAGCACCAACAGCAGATTAAGATTGGAACGGCCCGGCAAGAATTCTCCTCGCACGGCACTGCCATATAGCAAAATTCCTCCCAACTCACTTCTATAGGCTTTCTCCACATCCTTCACATAGGACTTTAGGAGTGTGTGTGTCTCCTCCGGCAAGCCGTCGATCGTCCAGCCTATCGGAGACATGATGTTATCGAACGCCTCCCGCTGACAGGTCACGAGCCGAAGGATCCGGCACCAATCCCACCGCCATCAGGCGATCCATCATGCCGAATGGAGGCTCCTTGCGGAGTCCGGCTGTCGTCGACAAGACGCGATACCGAAGCCGCGCGTTGCGATCCAATGTACTGAAGACGCGGTCTCGGAGAAAGGCGATGATCGGATTCGCCGTGTTCCAGAAGAGCACCTGCTCATCAGCCAACTTCTGCAACATGGTGACCTGAGGTCGGCGCGCGGTTTCGTAGGTCCTCAGTTTTTCAGCAGAGTACTCATTCGTCGCCAGACACTCAGGCAGAAGGTCAGCCAGTGTCATTGCGTCCACCATGGCCTGCATGCGGCCCTGAGAGGCATGCGGGTTCATCGCATGCGCCGCATCCCCGATCAGCACGGCCCCGTCGGCCACCCACGTTGGCGTGCGGACACGCCCGGTCGGCATGAAGGCGGTTTGCTTCCAGTCCATGAGCGTACGGAAGATAGCCTCACTGGAGGGGTCGATCGCAATCCACGTTTTTTGTAGCGCCGCAATGCCTCGTTCCTTGACACTCTCATATGAACCAGCCTTGATCATGTAGAACACATACACCTTGTCCCCAGCGGCGGGAAACATGCCAAGGATCGTTCGCTTACCGACAAAATACTTTGCCTCTCCCAGAGGAATCGCCGCATCCAACAGGGCGATCAAATACCCTTGCGGATAGAGATAAAGATCAGCCGGAATCTGCAGGGCCTCTCGAACTTTTGAGAATGCTCCGTCGGCCCCAACGACCACCTTCGCCTTCACAGTCACGTGGTCTTCTCCCTGCTTGGCCGTCAGCCCGACGACCCGCCCATTCTCTCGAAGCAAACCCGTGAAGGCGGATCGATACCGCAAGGAGACGGAGGATTCGCGCTCGATCGCGCTCAGAATGGCATGGTGCGCCACATTCGGCAGTGTGACCACGGCTTGATTGTACGGTGGAGGCAGTTCGCTATAGTCCACCGTGCACAGCCGTTCGCCACCAACACGGCAAAAATGAAACTTACGCACCGTACGGGTAGACTCAACCGGCAACTGACTCAAAAGCCCCAAGCGATCAAGTACTTGTTGTCCGTTCGGCTGCAGAATCTCTCCGCGCAATCCTTTCGGCGGTCCTGATGCCTGCTCGAAAACGATCGTGTTGATCCCCTTCTGAGCCAGTGCAAGGGCCAGCACGGCCCCTCCTCCACCGGCTCCCACGACGGCAATGTCGGTTTCTTCAACCATCGTTCTTCAGCCTTTCCCGGCCATGGAAATGCGTTGCCACCTTAACCCTCAACATTCTTTCTATTTCCACTCCTGGAATCGTTCCTGATCTTTCCAGAGCGAAAGAAACTTTTCACGTGCTTGGACGGTAATCGCATGGTCCCTAATGATATCGAGCCGCTCATCATTGTAGCGATTTCCACTGGTCGTCTGATTCATAGACCCGGTCGTATTGATCTCGTCGTCGATCACCGCCTGCTTCAAATGCATGAGGCCGTCATGTTGATTGATCCTGATCGGGATCCCAGCTTCACGCAACACCGAGAGCGCCGTTCGTTGCTTCGGATCGTTGAGACGTGTTCGATCGGTGAGGAGACGAACATCCACACCACGCCGTTTTGCCTCAACCAGCGCTTTCACCGTAAGCGGCGACGTGACGCCATACACGGCCACAAAAATGTATCGCTTAGCACGATCATACATCTGTACGAGATGTTCGAGTGGCCTATCCTCCGGACCATACCAGACTTCGATCGATGCGGCTGAGGCCGCCCAGCTTGGCCCAAGCAGCACTGCAGTAAGTAGCCAGAGAATGAACCCTCGGCGGTACTGCGTGGATAGTTGGAACGGCAAAGGCCGGATCATGCCAATTCGAAGAGGTCGCGGAAGTGGTCGTCGGAAGACTCCCATGCCTGTGGTGCATGCGCCTGAAGCCACTGTCGAAGAAACTGTTTCTGCTCCTGTGTGAGTAATTGCTTGATCTGATGGGTGCGCCCTTGAAGGGGCTGAAGGAGACTGACGTGCTTCTTCACATCCAGCATCGCGGTGCGGACATACAGACTCGTAAAGATCGACGGCTTCTCCTCCGTTCCGTCACCCTGTACCCAGACGGAGAGAAACTTATCCAGAACTAGGCCCGCACTGTCCAGCGCCGGCTCAGTATCATGGAAGAGCTCATTCTCGGACTCAGTTAATGGGGTCGATTCAGCCGCGCGAAAGAGAAAGTTCTTTTTCCACATCCTGGCATCCTTACAGGCGGCATAGTGGCGACGAGCCGGATCAAAGTCAAGCAACTCCCTCAGGGAATCTCTCCCTTCCTCAGCAGAGACCGTTGAGCATGAATCCTATTGAGCAGTCGTGTCTCTCACTATGGATGACGTAGCCTTGACAGGCAGAGCATGCCTTTGCTAGTTTAAAAATTCTTTAATCTCTAAGCCAACTTGGGAGAATCCGTGCAGGTTAAGATCAATGGAAAGCCTGAGGAGGTCCAGAACGGAACCGTCCTCGATTTGCTCAAGACAAAGAACATCGAGCCGCAGATGGTCGCCGTCGAGGTCAACGACAAGGTGTTGGACCGTGACCATTTGGCCACGACCCACCTCAATGAAGGAGATCACGTGGAGTTTCTCTTTTATATGGGAGGGGGTCAGTGAGCACCACGTTGCATAAAGACATTACCGAGCTGATCGGCAAGACCCCGCTTGTCCGATTAAACCGTCTTTCAAAGTCCGGTTCTGCGACGATTTACGGGAAGGTCGAGTTTTTCAACCCCGGCGGCAGCGTCAAGGATCGAATCTGCCTCAATATGATCAATGAAGCAGAGCGCCAGGGAACGCTCAAGCCGGGCGGAACCATCGTCGAGCCGACCAGTGGAAACACGGGTATCGGACTGGCCTTGGTCGCAGCCGTACGTGGGTACAAACTAATCCTCGTGATGCCGGAAAGCATGAGCATGGAACGGGCCAGCTTATTGTCTTCGTATGGCGCACAGCTGGTGCTAACCCCGGCTTGGGAAGGCATGAAAGGGTCTATTAAGGAAGCGGAAAGCATCCTGGCTCAAAATCCGTCGTACTTTATGCCTGATCAATTCTCGAACCCAGCCAACCCTGCGATGCATAAAATGACGACGGCACTGGAACTCTGGGACGCGCTCGAAGGAAAGATCGATGCCTTTGTCGCTGCCGTCGGAACTGGTGGGACCATCACAGGATGCGGTGAAGTCTTTAAGAAACGGAATCCGCAGGTACAAGTCATCGCCGTCGAACCGGCAGGCTCGCCCGTGTTGTCTGGAGGAGACCCTGGCCCCCATAAGATTCAAGGGATCGGGGCGGGCTTTATTCCTAAGGTGCTCAACCGAAAGATTCTCGACCGAGTGATCACTGTGACGGATGACGAGGCCTATCAGACCGCAAAACAACTCTCGAAGAAAGAGGGCCTCCTGGTGGGCATTTCAGCCGGTGCCAATGTGTTTGCCGCCCAAAAAATCGCGGATGAACTGGGACCTGGCAAGAATGTCGTCACTATCTTGTGCGACACCGGTGAGCGCTATATCAGCATTGAGAAGTATTTCAATATTTAGTGCATGACGCGTATCTCGTCCGGAAGTTCGGACGCTTCACGTTTCACTAACGACGAGCGACAAGATGGAATTTACCGAAGAACAGATTAACCGCTACAGCCGGCATATCCTCTTGCCTGAGGTTGGCGGCAAGGGACAAAAGAAGATCGCCAAGTCCCGCATTCTGCTCGTCGGTGCCGGTGGTCTTGGC
>Ga0224510_10001471_pt1 | contig 15509 bp, 13 predicted proteins | sample SF_May12_sed_USG_FD_170161 | JGI IMG/M metagenome (GOLD analysis project Ga0224510, IMG submission 170161) | Sediment microbial communities from San Francisco Bay, California, United States - SF_May12_sed_USGS_4_1 | ecosystem: Environmental > Aquatic > Marine > Sediment | place: USA: California... | reverse complement strand
CCCACCGGCATCGGCTTCGCCACGGCGCAGGCGCTCGGCCACGCCGGCCACTGCGTCGTCATCGTCTCCACCACCGATCGCATCAAGGATCGCGCGGCGGACCTGCGTGCTGCCGGTATCGAGGCGCATGGCATCGTCGCGGACCTCACCGTCGAAGCCGACATCGAGCGGGTGCGTGAGCACGCGGAGGCGCTCGGCGACATCGATGTCCTGGTCAACAACGCGGGCATGGCCATCCTCGGCGAAATGGATGAGCCGGGCGAGCTCGAGCGTCTCGACCGTGCCGACTGGCAGCGCTCCCTCGATCGCAACCTGACCAGCGCCTTCCTCGTCACGCGCGCATTCCTGCTCGGCATGAAGTCGCGACGTTACGGGCGCGTGATCAACGTGTCGTCGACCACCGGCACGGTCTCTGCAGTCGCAGGCGATACGGCATATGCAGCCGCCAAGGCCGGCATGGTCGGCTTTACGCGCGCCGTCGCGCTCGAATCCGGGCCGTACGGAGTGACCGTGAATGCGGTCGCGCCCGGATGGATCGCGACAGGCTCGCAGACGCAGCGCGAGGCGGCCGCCGGCCTGCGCACGCCGGTGCGCCGTTCCGGATCGCCAGAAGAAATCGCCGCACTGATCGCGTTCCTCGCGTCGCGTGGCGCGTCGTACATCACCGGGCAGCTGATCGTCGCCGACGGCGGCAACTCGCTGCTCGAAGATCACAACGCATGAGCGACACGCCGGTCGTGCTGGTATCCGGCGCGGGCGGTGGCATCGGCGCTGCTGTCGTACGGCGGTTCGCGGAGGCGGGTTGGCGTGTAGCGTGCACCGATGTCAACGAGCCGGGTCTTTCACGTCTGCAGTCGGCAGCGATCGTCGCGCGTCTGCCGGGTGACGTGCGCACCGCCGGCGCCTGCCGCGAGATCGTTGCGGCGTGCCTTGCGCACACGGGCGATCGGCTCGACGCGCTCGTCAACACCGCAGGTGTCTGGCGCGAAGGCCCGGTGGAGGAGTGCACCGAGGCTGACTACGACCTGGTGATGGACGTGAACACGAAGGGCACGTTCTTTCTATGCGCGGCCGCGATTCCTGCCTTGAAGCGAACGCGCGGCGCCATCGTCAACATCTCGAGCGACGCCGGACGCCAGGGCAACCTGAACGCAGCGGCGTACTGCGCGTCGAAAGGCGCGGTCACCCTGTTCACCAAGGCGCTGGCCCTGGAGCTTGCGCCCCATGACGTGCGGGCGAACGTCGTGTCGCCGGCGGACGTGCGCACGCCGATGCTCCAGTTCCAGGCCGAGCATTACGGTGCAGGCGATCCGCACGCGTATTACCGCGCGTTGCTCGAGAAGTATCCGCAAGGCGCGAATGCGCGCTTCATCGAACCGCACGAAGTCGCGGAGCTGGTCCACTACCTCTGCACGGCCGCAGCCGCGTCGATCACCGGCGCGGATCTCGCCATCGACCGCGGCTACTCTGCCGGCAAGTAGCCCGCTTCAGCCGCGCCGCAGCAGCAGGCCGCTACCGAGCCGACGCGCGAACGTCAGGCCGCCTGCAAGGGCGGCCGCTCCAAGCACGACAGCGAAGGTTGTGCTCGGGCTGACACCTGCGGGCACCAGGCCCAGGGTTTCAAGCAGCTGCGGAGCGACCGCGTCGAGTGCCAGCAGCACTCCGCCGGCCACCGAGCCCAGCGCAGCCGCATTCAGCCAGGTGCGCCAGTCGATCCCGCGACCCAGCGCGCCGAGCAGCTGCTGATGCTCGCGCTCCGCGGCGACGAGTGCGCTGGCGCGGTCCGGGGTGCGGCGCAGTTCGCCGATGCGCGCCGCGAGGCGCGCGTCGAAGCCAGGCGACAACTCGGGCCGTGGCAATGCCGCCGCGAGCGTCGCATCCAGCTGTGCGAGCTCGGCGGCATACGCACGGCAGCGCGCGCAATGTGCGAGGTGCTGCTGCAACAGTGCAGCCGGCTCTGGTGCCAGCGAGCCTTCGCTGTGCTCGAAGAGGTCGAACTCGTACTCGGCGCAGGGGCCAAGCGAGAGTGCGCGTTCGTGGATGCTCTGGTTCATGCGGCCTGGACCTCTGCGGGGCGGGCAAGCTCCATCAATCGTTTGCGTGCCCGGAACAACAGGTTCTTGACCGTTCCGAGCGGCATGCCGAGCGCGGCGGCCACGGCGTCGTAGGAACGATCCTCGAGATAAAACAATCGCACCGCCTGCTGCTGGTTGGCGGGCAGCGAGTCGAGCAGCCGCAGCAGGTTGTCACGTTCCGGGTCTTCGGCGGGCCCGGTCGCGATGGCCGTCGCGGCATGCTGCGCCTCGGTCGAATCCGGGTCGTCGAAAGAGACGGTCGGGCGACGCTTGCGCAGCTCCATCAGGCACGTGTTGCGGGTGATGGCGTAAATCCAGGTACCCAGCGCCGCGCGCCCGTCGAAGCCGGGCAGCGCCTTCCAGACGCGGACCAGGGTCTCCTGGGTGGCGTCCTCGGCGGCCGAGCGATCCTTGAGGATCGAGAACGACAACCGGAACACGCGGTCACGGAACTCCGGCACGATCAGGTCGAAGGCCCGGGCGTGGCGGCCCGCGGCCAGGTGCGCTTGGATTGCCGGGTCCATGGGTCTTTATATGCACCCCGGGCCGCAAAGGTTGCAACCGGGACGTGCAACCTTTGACCCAGCTGGCGCATACAAACGTCAACTGCCCAGGAGGCCCGGACCATGAACGAAGACGCCCTCGCCGTATTCATCCCCATCATCGCGATCTTCATGTCGCTGCTGATCCCGATCGTTTACGCGATCACCGACTACCGCCGCCGCCGCGACATCGTCGAGGCGCACCACAAGGAGCGCCTGGCCGGCATCGAGCGCGGTATGGAAATCCCGCCGCTGCCCGAGGCCTTCTTCAAGCCGATGGAGAAGACCGACCGACCGCGGCACCTGCTGACTGGCATGATCTGGCTCTTCGTCGGTATCGGCGTCGGTGCGTTCCTTTATTCCGTGGCCGGTCACGACGTCGCTGCCATCGGCCTGATCCCGGCCGGCGTCGGCCTGGCGTTCCTGGTCTATTACTTCATCGAGGGACGCAACGAGCTGGCCGAGTACAAGAGCCGGGAGGCCGCCAGGAGCGCCTCGCGGGATGCCGCCAAGGGCACCCCCTTCGAAAACAAGGCTGCCTGACGGCCACCGGCCTGCCTGACCGCAAGGACGCGGTCGGGTCTGGCGCGGCACATCGGACCGGGACGACTGGCTCCGAATGCAGCCGGGCGACGAAAATGGCGGACTCGTTGACCAATGGAAGTCCGCCCATGCCACTGCCCGTCATGTCCTTGACCCCGAGCGGCGCGCATCGCGCGTTCAGGATCTTCGCCTCTGCCGCCGCAGGGGCAGTGTTGCTGCTGGGTACACCCTCAGCGTTCGCGGCCGCGCCCCAGCCCACCGTCGTCGCCACGCAGAAGGCCAAGGTGCAGCTCGAGGTCGTCGCGAGCGGGCTCCAGAATCCCTGGGGTCTCGCCTTCCTGCCGGATGGCCGGGCCCTCGTCACCGAACGGCCGGGCCGCCTGCGGATCCTCGAACGTGACGGCAAACTCAGTGAGCCGCTCGCGGGGGTGCCGGCAGTGGACGCCGTGGGGCAGGGCGGGTTGCTCGACGTCGCGCTCGACCCGGATTTCGCCCGCAACCAGCGCATCTATCTTTCATTCGCGGAGCCGCGCGGCAACGGCCTGAACGGCACGAGCGTCGCTCGCGCCAGGCTGGGCCAGGCAGGCCTCAGCGAGGTCACCGTGATCTTCCGCCAGCAGCCCGCGATGTCGGGCGGGCATCACTTCGGCTCGCGTCTCGTCTTCGGCCGCGACGGCAACCTGTTCGTGACCCTGGGCGATCGCAACAAGGGCCGCGACCAGGTGCAGAAGCTCGACACTCACATCGGCAAGGTCGTGCGCATCGACCGCGACGGCAAGGCACCGGCCGACAATCCCTATCGCAAGCAGACTGGCGCGCTGCCCGAGCTCTGGTCTGTCGGCCATCGCAACATCCAGGGCGCGGCGCTCAATCCGCAGACGGGCGAGCTGTGGACCAACGAACATGGCGCGAAGGGTGGCGACGAGCTCAATCGCACGCTGGGCGGCCGTAATTATGGCTGGCCGCTCGTGACCTACGGCACCGAGTATTCCGGTGCCAAGATCAGCGACCGCACGGAAGCGCCAGGCCTCGAATCGCCGGTGCACTACTGGGTGCCTTCGATCGCGACCAGCGGGCTCGCGTTCTACACGGGCGATGCGATTCCGCAGTGGAAGGGCAACGTGTTCGTGGGCGGGTTGAAGTCGATGGAACTCTCGCGACTCGAACTGCGCGACGGCAAGGTGGTGAGCGAGGAGCGCCTGTTTGGCGATGCACTCAAGAAACGGATCCGCGCGGTCGTGAACGGCCCGGGTGGAACGTTGTACCTGCTCACGGATGACAGCGATGGGCAGATCGTGCGTATCGGTCCGGCGACGTAAAGATCACGGGATCTCGGTCAGTGGCCAGTCCGGATTGTGATGTTCGGCATGGCAGTTGGAGCACAGTAGCTCACACTTCGACGCCTCCAGCGCAACAGCTGACCAGCTTCGATTCGCCAGGTTTCTGGCGTCGAGCGGGAAGCTTTTCTGCGTTGGATCAGTGTGATGAAACTCCAGCGCTGCCATGTTCCGAGCGTATCCGCAGCGCTGACATGCGCCACCCATCATCAGGATCAGTTTGCGCTTGAGGGTTTTCGCGCGGTGCAACTGCCGCTCGTATGCCTGGTGCACGCTGTTGGTGCGCCGCGACTTGCAGGACCGACCACAGAACAAGCTTTGTTTGCCCGCAAGCAGCTGACCGCACACGACGCACACACTCGCGCTTTGCTTCATTTGCTTGCATATGAATGAAGCAAAGATGTTTTGCCCTGCAATTATTGCAGCCCTTGGGTAGAATTCGCCGCGGTTGGGCCTGTAGCACAGCGGTTAGTGCAGGGGACTCATCAAGATGGTGCCTTCGCGGAGTAACCCGCGAAGTGGACGGGACGAATTCAGGGAAACCTTCCGGTTGCGACCGATGGCAATCCTGAGCCGAGCCGGCGGTACACCGTCGGAAGGTGCAGAGACTACCTGAGGGCTGCAGTGCCCTTGATGACAGGCTAGAGCGTCCCGCACCCGACCGGCCACGAGGTCGAGGGTGAAGAGATAGTCCACGCCCGGCGGAAACGCCGGGGTCGCGTGAATCCCTTGGTCCTGGGTTCGAATCCCAGCGGGCCCACCACTCAAAGCAGCAGCTTGCCTGCTGCGATCAGCGCACCCCAGATCGGCAACGAGAAGACGACGCCGAACAGCACGCCACGGAAGAAGCGCGCTTCCTCTTCGAATGCAGAAGAGGTGGTGTCTTCGATCGCTGGGGTTGTTGGCGACACGGCGAGCCTCCGTCCTTGAATCCCATTCGCCGGTCAGCGCCCGCTTGGCCTGGCCTGGCGAAATGGATCTTGCGCCTGTCGGGTTAGGATGTCAGTCGAAGATCGGTCGAAGAATGGTTTGTTTCTTGCCTTGACACGGCGCGTTCCGTTTCAACGAAGATAAGGGAGCCCGCATGGCCTTCGATCCCGCCGCCGCCACCGCCGCCTACATTGACTCGCTCGGCGCCGACGAAAGGCGCCGCGGGCGCGGTGCTCGCGCTGGGTGAGGTGGCCGAAGCGCCGTTGAGCATCGGCGGGAGCATCCGCCGCTGGCCGGAAATCTCGCGACCCGTGATCAAGGATCGCGATGCATGAAGCTTCGCCAGCCGCTCAAGCCGCGCGACTGCGCAGGATCTCCAGCATCCGCGCACGTGCGGGCGTCGAGTGGATCAGCAGCACCAACGCATCACCGGGCCGCGCCCAGTCGAGCGCAAGCAGAGCGGCATCCACTTCCGACGGGCGGATCGGCACAGCAGATTCCGGCATGCCGACCTTGAGCAGCGCGTTCTGGATGATGGCGGGCACTTCGCCAGGCTGGCGCCCGCGCAGGTGACCCTCGTCTTCCTTGACGACGATGAGATCGGGCGCGAACTCGGTCGCGACCACCGCCAGTTCCTCGATGTCCGCGTTCAGGCGATTACCCGCATGTCCCAGCAGCATGCCGATGCGCCCGCCAGGCGCGCGCAACCGTTGCGCGACACGCATGACACCACGCAGGCCGTCGGGGTTGTGCGCGTAATCCATCACGACCTGCACGCCGCCCACGTTGAACCGCATCAGCCGGCCCATGTTGTCGGCGAGGTCGAGCCCGAAGGTCGCGAACACACGCGCGATCGTGGACGCAGCCACGCCGAGCTTGCTTGCCACCAGCGCGGCGCCCGCGAGGTTCTCGATGTTGTACGTCGCGCCACCGCCCACGGTGAGCGGCATGTCGACGATCGCGCCGAGGTCATGCTCGGCCCCGGCAAACGACAATCGCAGGTGGCCCTCCACGACGCCGCACGTCGCGCCTTGAACCGCGCGGTGCCGCACCAGTGTGGAATGTCGGTAATCGCGCGCAAACCATGCGAGCGGTGGCTGCCGTCCGAGCCGCGGCGCCAGGTTGCGCCCCTTCGCTGAGACGAGTGCATCGTCCGCGTTCAGGACGAGCAGGCCGCTGGCATCGATCAGATGCGCGATGGCGAGCTTCACGTCGGCGATGCCTTCGAGGTCGTCGATGCCGTACTCACCGAAGTGATCGGGGCTCACGTTGGTGACGATTGCGACGTCGGCGCGGTCGGTGGCCAGACCACGACGCAGGATGCCGCCGCGTGCAGTCTCGATCACCGCCGCTTCGACGCTGGTATCGCGCAGCACTTTGCGCGTGCCTGCCGGACCCGAGTAGTCCCCGGTGGCTACGGCCTCGCGCCCGATGAACACGCCATCGGTGCAGTTGAAACCGTCGCGCCATCCGTGCGCACGAGCGCATGCAGCAACGAGCCGCACGGTCGTCGTCTTGCCGTTCGAACCCGTCACGGCCGCGGTCGGAATCGTGCGCAGGGACGCCCACGGCACGTTGGCCGGTGCCGGCAACGCGTCGAGCGGCCACGTCTGGTTGCCGCAGCCCGTGCCGAGCGTCAACGACGTTTCGTCCAGCAGGTGCGTGACGCCGCGCGCCATCGCAGCATCAATCAACGCGACGATGTCCGGCCGGCGCTCACTGGCCGCGCGCCGTGCGAGGCGGTCGAGCGCGGCGGATTCTTCGAGGACCGGCGGGATGACCTCGGCCGGATCGGTGGCGTCTTCGAGATAGTCCTCGAGCAGCGCGTCGGTGACGTTGGCCCAGCGCGCGGGGTCGCGTTCGTGCAGCGTGGCGCACAGTGCCCATTCGTTGAGCTCGGTCGCGGTGAACAGCTGGTCGACCGGCGCCTGCAGCGCGAGCGACGCACCGGACGCGTGCAGTCTCGCCACGGCGACCGGTCCCCGCACTGCGTCTGGGTCGCCCGTATCCCAGCCCAGGTGATGGCGCGCGCGTTCGACGCGGCTGCGCCAGCCGGTGAGCAGCGCGTCGTCGATGCTGATGCCGACCGTTTCCAGCACTACACCGGTGCCGGCGAAGAACAGGTTGCCGCCCAGCAGACGACGCGAGTCGTCGAGGGGCAGGGTGGGGCCGGCGTTCAGTCTTCCGCCTCCGGCGCAATCCACACGCCACGCTCGTCGCGGATGATGCCGGGCATCAGGTCCTCGCGCCCCGCGCCGGCCTCGTCGCGGACGTCCGGCGGGGAAACAGGGGGCGAGGGCGGTGGCGGTGCGGGCTTGCGTGCGCCCAATGCCACCTTGGCCGGGGCGGGCTGGGTCGTGTTGCTAAGACCTTCACCCGCGCTGCGCGCAATGCCCTCACCCGCGCTGCGCGCGACCTCTCCCGCTGGCGCGGGAGAGGTGGGAGTGTCGGCCATGAAGCCGCCGATGCCGGAAGAGCCCTCACCCGCGCTGCGCGCGACCTCTCCCACTGACGCGGGAGAGGTGGCTGACTTGAACTTGGTGATCTGCTTCCACGAGCGGATCAGCGCATCGGCGAACACGAGCAGCAGGTCGCCCGGCTGGCCCATGTTGAGCGCCGCCTCGATCGCTTCCTGTTCGTCGGGGATGATCGAGATGGCGGACTCCGGCACGCCACGCAACATCAGCTGTGCGGCCTGCAGCTTCGGCACTTCGTCCGGGCCACGGTCGCGCAGGCTGTCGTCACGACGGCAGATGTAATGATCGAACCGGCCGGCCACCGCATCGGCGATTGCGCGCAGGTCCTCGTCACGCCGGTCGCCCGGACCCGCGAGCACGACGATGCGCCGGCCCGTGCAGTCGAGGCGCTGCGCCAGGTCGGCCATCGCGGCTACGGCGTGCGCGTTGTGGCCGTAGTCGAACAGCACCTTGAATGGATGCTCGTTGAAGACGTTCATGCGGCCCGGGGCCTGGAAGAACGTCGAATCGAACGTGCGCAGGCCGTGCCGGATCGCGTCGAGCTTGATGCCGAGCGAATACGCCATCGCCGCGGCAAACATCGCGTTCTGCACGTTGTGCAGCGCACGGCCTTCGAGCGTGGCGGGGATCAGGTGCGTCCAGACCAGCGGGATGTGGCTGCTGCGGTCGTACAGCGTGATCATCTGGCCGTTCACGCCGGCTTCGAGCGCGCAGGCGCGTCCGCCCGCGCGGATGTGCTCGCGCACCAGGCCATGCTGTGGGTTCATCGTCACGTAGCAGATGCTCTTCGCCTGCGTGTAGCCCGCCATCTTGATGACGAGCGGATCGTCCGCGTTCAGCACGGCGCAGTCCTTCGCGACTTCGACGACGATGCGCTTGACCTCGGCGAGCTGCTCGAGCGTGTCGATGCCTTTCATGCCGAGGTGGTCCGACTGCACGTTCAGCACGGCGCCCACATTGACTTCGGGCACGCCCATGCCGGCGCGCACGAGGCCGCCACGGGCCGTCTCCAGCACGGCGATGTCGATCTGCGGATCGGCCAGCACCATGCGGGCCGAGACCGGGCCGGTCATGTCGCCCTGCACGGTGCGCTGGCCGTCGATGTAGACGCCGTCGGTCGTAGTCAGGCCGGGCGTGAAACCGGCCATCTTGGTGATGTGCGAGAGCATGCGCGCGGTCGTGGTCTTGCCGTTGGTGCCCGTGAGCGCGGCGATCGGTACCCGTGACGGCGAGCCTGTCGGGAAAAGCATGTCGATGACGGGGCCCGCCACGTCGCGCGGCGTGCCTTCACTCGGCGCCACGTGCATGCGGAAGCCCGGCGCCGCGTTCACTTCGCAGATGCCGCCGCCGATCTTGCGATAGCTCTCGGTGATGTCGGTGGACAGGAAGTCGACGCCGCCCACGTCGAGCCCCACGGCCTGCACGGCGCGCACGGCCATCTCGCGATTGTCGGGATGGATGACATCCGTGACGTCGGTGGCGGTGCCGCCCGTCGAGAGGTTCGCGGTCGAGCGCAGGTAAACGATCTGGCCCGGCGCGGGCACCGACTCGGCGGTCATGCCGACCTTCTCGAGCATCTTCTGTGCCTGAGCGTCGAGCTCGAGGCGCGTCAGCACCTTCTCGTGGCCCACGCCGCGGCGCGGGTCCTGGTTCACCACTTCGATCAGCTCGACGATGTTCTTCCTGCCGTCGCCCACGACGTGGCCCGGCGTGCGGCGCGTGGCGGCCACGAGTTCGCCGTTGACGACCAGCAGACGGTGATCGTCGCCCTCGAGGAAGGTCTCGACGATGACCGAGCGCGAGTGTTCGCGCGCGACGCGGAAGCCCTGCACGACCTCGTCTTCCGTCATGAGACGGATCGAGATGCCGCGGCCATGGTTGCCGTTGTACGGCTTGGTGACGACGGGGTAGCCGATGCGCCGCGCGGCCCGCACGGCCTGCGTCTCGGACTGCACCAGTTCCTGCTGGGGCACCGGCAGGCCCAGCAGCGCGAGGATCTTGTTGGTTTCTTCCTTGTCGCTCGCGAGTTCGACCGCGATGTGCGACGTGCGGCCAGTGACGGTCGCCTGGATGCGCTGCTGATAGCGGCCGTGACCCAGCTGCACCAGCGACTGGTCGTTGAGCCGCAGCCATGGGATGCCACGGGCTTCGGCCGCGCGCACCAGCGACGCCGTCGACGGGCCCAGCGCGCGCCGCTGCGCGAAGCGGATGAACTCGTCACGCGCCTCCGGCCAGTTCCAGCCTTCAGGCACGGTGTCGGCGGGACGCAGGTTCTCGGGCAGCAGTGAACACAGCAGCCGCAGGGCCAGTTCGCCCGCCGCGATGCCTTCGTCGCGCTGCGCGTATTCGTAGACCACGGTGTACACGCCCGGAGAGCCCGCGCTGCGCGTCTTGCCGAACGTGACGTGCTCGCCCGCGATGTTCTGCAGCTCGATGGCGACGTGCTCGAGCACGTGACCCAGCCACGTGCCTTCGTCCTCACGCATGCGGCGGAAAAAGCCGCCGGGCTCGCGATAGGAGCAGCCGTGCTCCTCCAGGCCGGGCAGGGCCGCCGCCAGGCTGTCGACGAATGCGCCGCCGAGGCGGCCGGTGGGCCATTGCTCGAGTTCACCCAGGTCGAGTTCGAGCCGGATGACGGGGAAGTGAGCGTACAGCGAAGGTCCTACGTAAACGGACCGGTCCAGGATGCGCATCCCCGGCTTCCTCCCTGACGAGAAATCTTATTCTTTGGGAACCAGCAGCGAGCCGGCCTGGGCCACTCGCGTGTGCAGGTTGAACGTCGCCCCCGCGACCAGCATGTGCAGCTTGAGGCCCAGGAGGCAGACCGGCTGGCCTTCGCTCACGCTGTCCATGGAGGAAAAGCTGACGTCGGATGCATCGACGATGGTCACGCCACCGCTGCCTTCGACCTCTACGGTCTCGTCGGGCCCGATGAATGCAGCGGTGTCTTCGTCGAGGCCGATGCCGACCGCGAACGGGTTGTAGGCGAGCGCCGTGAGCAGGCGGCCAAGGCGGTCGCGCTGACGGAAGTGCTGGTCGATGATGAAGCGGTTGGTGAGGCCGAGGCCGGGCGCGAGACGCACGCTGCCCGAAATCACCGACGAGCCCTCGTCGCCGAACGCGATCATGTGCTCGCTCAGGATGCTGGCGCCCGCGCTGGTACCGCCGACCGTCACGCCGTTCGCGTTGCGCACGCGGATCAGCTTGGCGACGGGCGTGCCGCCGAGCAGCGTCGAAATGCGCAGCTGGTTGCCGCCCGTGAAGAAGATGCCGCTGGCCTGCCCGAGACGTTCGAGGCGGCCCGGTTCATGGCAATCACGGCGCGTGTCGAAATCCATCGAGGTGACGCGGTCCGCGCCGATGTCGCGAAACAGCTTTTCATAGCGGGGACCGGTCTCGGTCAGGCGGCTGGCCGTCGGGATCACCACGATGTCCGCATCACGGCCACCGGAGACACGTACGAACCGCTCGAGGATGTGGCGGTCGTTCTCTTTGTTCTCGGCGCCGCCGATCGGGATGATCCAACCGCGCGTTACGCCTTCAGGGACGATGCTCGGCAACGTGCTCTCCTAGCGAGGCTCGAAGGTACCCCGCCGCACGGCCTGGCCGTCGCGGACGTGGATATCCCCCCGAATAATGACTGTATGCGCGGCGCCTGTCGCGTCCAATACGAGGAGGTCGGCGTCGGCCCCCATCTCGATCCGGCCCTTGCCGCCGAGGCGCAGCAGCCGGGCCGGATTGGCCGTGAATGCGGGCAGGGCCGCCGCGAGCGGCATGCCGTCCGCCAGCAACGTGCGCAGGGTATCGAGCAGCGCGCCCGAGGAACCGACGTCCATGCTGCAGACCCGGCCCTCGTCGTCGAAGCAGGGCAGGCAACCACCGGCGTCGGAACTCACCGTCACGCGGCCAGCGGGAGCGCCATCGGCCAGGTACCGCTGCAGGCCTTCCGCCGCGGTGTACGCATCCTCGCCTTCTTCGACGGGGAACGCCGTCAGGTCGATCACACAGCCCGAGCGAGCCAGTTCGACGGCCTCGGCGAAGAGCGCCTTGCGCCGGTTGACGTGCGTCGGATTGAAGACACGCGCGGGAAGCTCGCTTTCGCTCAAGGCACGCCGCACGAAGTCGAGACCGCGCGGACCGTCGCCCAAGTGCAGGTGGAGGATGCCGGCCTTGTGGGTCTGCAGGCCCGCGACGTGCGCGTCGGCCGCGAGGCGGAGAATTTCGTCGAAGGTCGGCTGGCTTGAGCGGTGGTCGCTGATCGCGAGTTCGCCGATGCCGAGCAGCGGTTCGAGCAGGACGAGATCACTGCGCACGGTGGAGGTGAGCGTCGTGAGCGGCACGTGGTAGCCGCCGGCATAGCCGTAGGCGTTCAGGCCTTCCTCGCGCAGCGCATACACCTGCGCGAGCAGGTCGCGCGGCCCGCGCGTCACGTCGTCCGTGCCGAGCAGGCCGACGACCGTCGTCACGCCCGCGAGCGTATAGCGGCTGAGCGGGACGGCGGGTACGCGTGTCCTGAAACCAGCTTCGCCGCCGCCGCCCGTGACGTGCACGTGGCCGTCGATGAGGCCAGGAAGCAGGCGGAGTCCGCCGAGATCGAGTTCCGTGGTGTGCGCTGCGAGAGCGGCGGGCAGTGCAGGCAGATCGTTGCCGCGGCCCATCCAGAGGATGCGACCGCCGCCGATCAGCAGTGACTGCAGGCCCAGCGGATGCGGCGCGTAGGTGTCGGCGTTACGGAGAAGAAGCACGCGGCGCAGGGTAGCAGACAGCGGTGGGCTGAAGACGCGGGGCGGACGTCGGTGGTGGAAACTGCAACCCCAGATGAGGAAAGGGCGCCGGTTTTGCCGGCGCCCTCACGCTTACTTCTTCTTGGCCGCCTTCTTCTTCGCGGGGGCCTTCTTCGGGGCGGCCTTAGCCTTCTTCTTTGCTGCCATGGTCGTAGTTTCCTTTGGTTGATGACATTCAGTCGGGTCAGTCGGCGCGCAAGCTAACCGCAACGCGCTGCTGCGTCAATCTCTGATTGCATCCGAGCCGGAGTGAGCGGCTTCGCGCAGGAGCCCGTTGACGCCGCGAACGACGCGCACGAACGGCCCTTGCTATGCTCCATGCAACGTTCGTCGAGGGGGCGCGCGCGTGGACAAACTGTTTGAACTCTTCGCCAACAACCGGCGGTGGGCTGCGCGCACGGAGCAGCAGCATCCGGGGTTCTTCGGCGAGCTCTCGGCGCAGCAATCACCGCGCTACCTGTGGATCGGCTGCTCCGACAGCCGCGTGCCCGCGAACGAAATCGTGGGCCTCGCGCCGGGCGAGCTCTTCGTCCACCGCAACGTCGCCAACCTCGTATTTCATAACGATTTCTCGTGCCTCTCGGTGTTGCAGTATGCGATCGACGTGCTCGGCATCGAGCACGTGATCGTGTGCGGTCACTACGGCTGCGGCGGCGTGCTCGCGGCGTACGAGCAACGCGCGCTGGGCCTCGTCGACAACTGGCTGCTGCCGATCCGTGACATCGCGCGCCTGTTCGCGCCGCAGCTCGCCGCGCTACCGGGCGATGTCGAGCGGGCCGACCGGCTGTGCGAGCTCAACGTGCTGTTCCAGGCCAGGCGCGTCTGCCGCACGACCATCGTGCAGCAGGCGTGGGAGCGCGGGCATCCGCTCACCGTCCACGCGTGGGTTTACCGGCTCACCGACGGACTGTTGCGCGACCTGGGTTTCTGCGCGACCGACCTCGCCAGTGCCGACGCCGATTTTGAGCGCGCGGCCGGAGCCGGTACGATCGGTCGATAGGCAAGATGGCCGCCGTGGCGGCCGAGGACGAGTGACTCTCAACCTGAACCTGTTCGCGACGCTGGCCCTGTCGACGGCGCTGTTCTTCGTCGGGCAGCTGATCGTGCAGCATTCCGCCGTGCTGCGGCGGTACAGCATCCCGGTGCCGGTCGTGGGCGGCTTCCTGTTCGCGCTGGCGCTCGCGCTGGTCGGGCTCGTTCGTCCCGTCGAGTTCACGATGGACGAAGCGCTCAAGGAACCGCTGCTGCTCGCGTTCTTCGCGACCCTGGGCCTGGGCGCCGACGTGCGTTCACTGGCGCGCGGGGGCCGCAAGCTCGTCGTCCTGCTGGTGCTGTTCGTGCTGCTGATGACGCTGCAGAACGCCGTCGGCCTCGTCATGGCGCGGCTGCTCGACCTGCACCCGCTGGTGGGACTGCTCGGCGGCTCGATCGCGCTGACCGGTGGCCACGGCACCGCGGCTGCGTATGCGGCCAGCTTCGGCGAGACCCGTAACCTGCGGGGTGCGATGGAACTCGGCATGGCTGCGGCCACCGCGGGCCTGATCCTTGGCGGCCTGCTCGCGGGCCCCGTCGCCGAACGCCTGATGCAGCGCGCCCGCGCCCGGGCAACCGCCGGCAGCAGCGAGGCAGCCGCGGCGGCCAAGCCCGCGGAAAACCCGCTGATCGTTCCCATCACGACCGAGCAGCTGCTGTTCGTGCTGCTGGTTTGCCTCGTCTGCATCGGCGTCGCGCACCAGGTGAAAGGGTGGATGCAGGGCACCGGCATCCTGCTGCCCGATTTCCTCTGGGCGCTGCTCGTCGGGATGCTCGTGCGCAACCTCGCCACGCTGCTGCGCATCGAAGGCATCAACGATCGCGCGGCCCAGGCGGTCGGTGGCGTCTCGCTGTCGCTGTTCCTGATCATGGCGCTGATGTCCATGCGCATCCTCGACCTCGCCACGCTCGCGGGCCCGCTGCTGCTGATCGTCGTCGTCAATGCGCTGCTGACGGCCGCCTTCGCTTATTTCGTGACGGGTCGCGCCATGGGCAACGACCACGACGCGGCGGTGATCGCGGGCGGCCACGTGGCGGCCGGGCTCGCGACCACGGCGGTTGCCATGTCGGTGATGCAGACGCTCACGCAACGACACGGGCCGGCGCCGCTCGCTTTCCTGCTCATCCCGATCGTGGGCGCGTTCTTCGCCGACATCGCCAACGCACTGGTGCTGCAGGCGTATTTCGCGCTGCCGGCACTGGGCTTCTGAGATGAAGCACGTGCTGCGTGCGATGTGGTGCGGACTGGTGCTGCTGGCGCTCGCCGGATGTGCGCGCGGACCGGACCAGGCCGGACTGCAGGCCGACGTGCAACGGCAGCTCGACACGCTTTTCGGCAGTCGCATGCTCGAGGTCCGCACGATCCGCCGGCAGGGCAGTGCGCCGCTCGCCGCCGCACATGACGGCGCGACGCAGGCCGTCGTCTATTACAACGCCGTGCTCGAGTTCACCGCGCCCTACGATCCGTCCGACTGGAGCGGCCTCAGTCCCGAGCTGATAGCGAGCGCGCTCGGCGCGACCGACGAGGGCGTGATCGGGCTGGCGGCGGGTCGCATCGGGCAGGGCAAGCAGCTGCGGGCGTACGGTTCGATCGTGTACCGCCGCGAGGGCGAGGCCTGGCAACCGGCCACGATGCCACCTGAGGCGCCAGGCGCCGCGAGCACGCCGAAGTCGACGGAGCTGGTCGAGCGGCTGGCCGGCATCGTCAACACGACCCCTGGCCTGCGCAGCGGCGACGACGCCGTCGTGGCGCACGAACTCGACCGGGCGCTGCAGAACATCCGCCTGC
>Ga0224510_10001469_pt1 | contig 15514 bp, 6 predicted proteins | sample SF_May12_sed_USG_FD_170161 | JGI IMG/M metagenome (GOLD analysis project Ga0224510, IMG submission 170161) | Sediment microbial communities from San Francisco Bay, California, United States - SF_May12_sed_USGS_4_1 | ecosystem: Environmental > Aquatic > Marine > Sediment | place: USA: California... | reverse complement strand
CACTGTAAGTCAGGGAATGGTAACTCGTACATTCACAAGGACAACACAGTAAGTCAGGGAATGGTAACTCGTACATTCCCCAGGACAGCACTGTAAGTCAGGGAAGGGTGACTCGTACATTCTCCAGGACAACACTGTAAGTCAGGGAAGGGTAACTCGTACATTATTCATGACAACACTGTAAGTCAGGGTTGGGTAACTCGTACATTCTCCAGGACAACACGGTAAGTCAGGGAAGGGTAACTCATACATTCTCCAAGACAACACTGTAAGTCAGGGATGGGTAACTCGTACATTCTCCAAGACAACACTGTAAGTCGGGGTAGGGTAACTCGTACATTCTCCAGGACAACACGGTAAGTCGGGGAAGGGTAACTCGTACATTCCCCAAGACAACACTGTAAGTCAGAGATGGGTAACTCGTACATTCTCCAAGACAACATTGTAAGTCAGAGATCGGTAACTCGTACATTCTCCAAGACAACATTGTAAGTCAGAGATGGGTAACTCGCACATTCTCCAAGACAACACTGTAAGTCAGAGATGGGTAACTCGTACATTATCCAAGACAACACTGTAAGTCAGAGATGGGTAACTCGTACATTCTCCAAGACAACACTGTAAGTCGGGGAAGGGTAACTCGTACATTCCCCGGGACAACACTATAAGTCAGGGATGGGTAACTCGTACATTCCCCAGGACAACACTGTAAGTCAGGGATGGGCAACTCGTACATTCTTCAGGACAACACTGTAAGTCGGGAAAGGTTTACTCGTACTTGAACTCAAGCTTAGACAGTTTCCCAACTGTCAATCATGATCATTTATAACGGTAAAACGGTCAATGTAAATTAATGAATTAGGGTTATTACTGGCTGGTTACAATCTGTGAAAGGTAAATACAAAAGAAACTTTCTGTACTTTCTGTTTGTGATCAACTTTATCCTACGAACAAAAGAAAAGTACAGAGTACTGAACCCCACTTCTAAAAACACATTAACTATTAATGAAAGTGAAATGACTTAATTCCATTTTCAATATCAAATTTTATTGGAATTATATTTTTGTATTAACAAAAGATATGTATAGATTTTAATGCATATATTGTGTGTAACCCGGATAAAAACACACGTCATAATGTATTAAGGTGGTGAGACATATTGAAATGCCCAAAGCAGCCCCCAAAACGTTTAATGTGTCTCATCTCCTTAATGCTCCTAGCAGAATGTGTGTATATATGTTTGTATTATAAAAGGGTTTAAATGAGTAATTATGTAATTGGTTCTCTTTTTTTAAGACACAGGAAGACGAAACGTCTTATCTACAGTCTAACCGTTTAGACGACGACGACGACTACGACGACGACGACGAGGACGAGGATGATGACAAGACACCTCCTTACAGTACGGGTGATTCTACGTGGTATATATAGACATCGAAGATGGATTGTTCAAATGATCGGTAGATTGATGGGTCGATCGATATTTTAATATTCATTAATAGCCTTATAGAAAATGATTTTTTCATAACTAATTTATAAATATAAGAATTTATAGAAGACCAATAACCAGTGGAACTCAAAAAGTTATGTTTCTACTGATGCGCCTTGCCTTATAACCCCAGCACTACTGCGCGTGCGAGTAAGTTCAAAAGGTTGACTACAGCAAACTCAATTTGTTATTAATGTCAACAAATATAGTTCTCAAAAATTAGTTATGTTATGTTATGTTATGTTATGTTATGTTATGTTATGTTATGTTATGTTATGTTATGTTATGTTATGTCATGTTATGTTATGACTTACGAGCTGCTAGGACAGGTTTAAAGAAACCTAATCTCACACCTTCTATGCCTCTTTTTAACAACCTTAAATCATTGAAAAACGGGTATAAGTATTAACCGGAGTTATTGTTTTAAGGTTAGACCTTTGTAAGGGATGCACAGATTTGCAGCTAGGAAAAAGTTTCAAAAACTTTATTTTATTGAAACATATGCCATTAACAGACTATCCACCACACCGCTTTCACAGTTTTTTTTCTTCTTTTCTTTTGGTCTTTTACAAGATTGAACATTTTCATTCTATTCATATTAAAGGGAGATGATAAGGTGTAAATTTATTTCCCTTTAATTAAATTTAACCAAATAAATGTACCTTGCATTTTAAAAAGAATTGTCTATGGTTGAAATTTAAAAGCATAATATATATTTCATTTTTTTTTAAATCTTGTTTATATTTTGATAAAAAATACACATGTGTATCATTCATAGTCCATTAGAAAGGTATTACCATTACACGTTATATAACCAAGCGTCAGTGGTGACTTCATCAGTAAATCCAAAGTCCTAAAGACAAAAATGTTCTAAGCTCTTTTTTCAACAAGGGAAAAACACTTTGGAATTGCTTACCAATTTAAATAAGACATTCTAAATCTTTATATAACTTTAAGGCTTTTTTTAAACAAATACCTTTTTCAGAAACAAATATTATCATGTGACACCAGTTTGTTAATGACTAGGTTTTCATTGCATCATTTTCTTATTTTCTACTCATGTTGTGCATATAACGTGTTTAACAATTTAATATCGATATTCTTAATTTAAATTATCATATTTATATGTTATGTAAAATGCATCTTGTTTTTATAAATTATATTGAGTGTTTGTGAGTTCTAAATATTATCAACATTCTTGTTTGTTTTATTTTGACAAATTGTAATTATGTATTAAATTAATTTTATTTTGTATATGTTATATTTGATTGATGTGAATGTATTGTGTATTAAGGTCGTTATGTAAATAGGTTTGTTCAACTTAATTATGTAGCATTCGTTAAATAAATGTATTATTATTATTATTATTATTATTATTATTATTATTATTATTATTATTATTATTATTATTATTATTATTATTATTGTTGTTGTTGTTGTTGTTGTTGTTTAAAGGAAATTTGGTTCGTCGAATTTTAATGTGTTTTTGCTAACATATTAAACGTGTATATAAAGAACGTTAAAAAGGCAAATACAATTCAATTTTTATTTTTTTGGGAACGAAAAGAATAAGTTCAACAAATTTAAATCAACATTTAAGTCAGTTTCGTAATAGTCTATAATTTAATGGTACTGGACTTTGTTTAAATTTGCTTATTATTATAATAGGCAAACATTATGCAGTGTGATATAAAAATAATTCCGGCTGTTTTATGTTCCCCGTAGAGTATTAAAACATTATAAACGTAGGGTCGTCTAAAACCTATAACCGTTTTAATGATTATTTTGTTACCGATGAATGTGGATAAATAACGTAGCGTCAACCCCTGTGTGGGACCATCTATAATAACATTTACAAGTATCGCTACTTTGCACACAAGCACCGTTTGGCATAACGTGCTTTCCTGCATGTGTAGGCGCATCTGACGTCATTCTAAGCGTTCTGTCGATACGTTAATTGATAGGTGGAAATTATATTGCGTTTGAAATATAACAAAAACGCTTTTACTTTGACCTCTTAATATCATAACAATGAATCACGTGATCCCAGGACTTGAAATAGGCAGAACAATTGTCCATCAGTTGATAGTGTTGGGACCTGGCTCATTGGTAAAACACTTGACTGCCAAACAAGGGATTGCGCGTTCGATCCTTCGCTCACATAACCTAAAAAAGGAGATATGCACTGGTTCTTCCCAGACCAAAAATAATCCCGTGTTTCAGCACTTCATCATGCTGGGCACGATGAAGAACCTGGTTAGTATTGTGTGGTGGGCGCTCTGCATTTTAGGCCACTAACAATTTCTAAAGAAATCTGGAGGGGGTGGAGTTCCGGATCACGTTTTAATGTCCGTGACGGTTAGGGTTACACTCACCCTTTTTAACGAGGCAACACTATTTTAAGAAATAAATGTTCATAAATATTCATAAGGTACCGCCCACCTCCAAATATCAATCTGAACTCATCGGACAGTGCATGGCTTCACCACACCATCTCTCTGATGTACGTAGGGGCGCGCCATCTTGAATTTGGGATTACTTCTCACATAGTGACGTAGCCATCTGTGTATTGAATGCTACATACATGCTATACTTTGCACGATCGCCGGTTAGGCCGAGTAGTTCAGTCTGCGTGTTGTTCAAGATTTTCAGATAGGATTAGAATATAATAGACTAGAATAGACTAGAATAGTGTTTATTTTCCAATAATGATAGGTTCGTAAATGCCGTACGGATTTCGTAGGTTTCTGTAAGAACTATATTTCAGCGTAGGCGTTTTGGGTTAGACATATCCTTCCACCAGATACATCCGAGGCACGATCGCTGATTAGGCGGAATTGGCCGAGTAGTTCCGATTGCTCCAAATATCGGATGTTCTTTAGCACCTAACAGACACCAACAATCAGAGCATGTGTATCCCGACGCCGAATCGTAATATTCGTGATACAGATGAACCTAAGCAATATATAGTTCCACAACTGTCAATCAGGATAAATTATAACGGTACATGGTCAATTTTAATCCAATGGCTGAGGTTTATGGTAAAGTGACAACTTGACCTAGTTTAAACAATTGAAAGCATGGTTCCTGTTTGTGATAAGCGTTATCACATATACAATAGATTTCGCCATTTTTGGCGGATATTAAGAAATTGTGGAACTATCCATTTAGCGTGTTTACAACTAGCATTACTAATACTGACTGACAATGTGATATATTTGAATTAAAACCATCTGATCGTTTTAGCTGTAACAGTTTCAATTAAACCCCGCTACACTTCGAGATCTTTGAGTACAGTGGGGTTTAAACTTAAAGAATGAATAGAATGAATACGGCTAAAGAAAGAATCCTTTAATACTGGATTTCAATGGGTCTACAGCGCGTGTCAAGTTGAAATGTTTAGTGATGATAGTTTCGTTCATTTATTCATGTTGCTCCGTTCTCTTTTCCTTTTCCGTTCGTTTTTATTTGTTCTTTGAGGTATTTGCTCTTATCTGTTACTCATTTATCCGTCCGTTCGTTCACAAATGTAAACACTATTATTATGTCTAAATACAGTGAATGTTATTTTTTAAGAAGACGAATGTTACTTGGTTTTTTTTTATAAATTAACAACATATGAAAAGGGAAGCAACATAATTATAGCATCCAAATACCTAGTACACCTTTCATACAAAAAGATAAATAAATATATTATGGAAAACGTAAAGGCAAGATATCAAATAATGTAAATGGTAAACAACAAACGCTTACTTTGTTAAAGACAAAACGTTTATAAAACCAAATAGGAAAATAGTTTAGATTTGCAAAAACTGAAAAAAACCAACAACACACACTTTTGAAACAGCTGTTGTGTTCAAAAATGTAAATTTAAGTTTTGCTTTTGACAATATACAACATTAAAAAAGTTGTCATGGAAAATAGGTTTACAAACAATGAAATATATAGGTAAGTAAGAATATATACGATATAAAAATTGTAAGAATAAACACTTCGTAGAAAGCGGTAAGGTTAATAATCTTAAAATTAATATGTCGTAACCATATTTCACTAAAGCAAGTCTAGTGAAACATTTAAACACCGCACACCACCGCCCCCTGTGCTATACTCCTTTGGTACCCTTTGTCGTATTTTACTACGGGTAACAAAGTTCAGAGGTGGTTTGCGTTGTTTAAAAAGAGTTGTGAGTGTTTACTGTTCAGTGTGGTTGCACCCGCATTCTAAACTCGATCGTTTTTGTCCGATGAAAACGTCGTATTCTCGGATTACGGAAATTTGCGAGTTGTTACGATGATTTTATTCGTTGTAAAGTCTGATTTTGAATTGTGAATACATCTATTTCTGATGTGATGAAGAAAGGAGTATGGTCATAATTTTGTACGGACATATTGGAATGGATATACAATCTAACAAAAAACAAAACAGGTAAAGTATTACTGATATTTTCTGGAATTATAAAATTATATAATTATTATTTATATTTTTTGCATTGCATTTAACGGTAATATTCTGCAGTTTGGATAATTTGTTTGAAATCTTATTTGCTGTCTAATAATAAGACTTGGGTTTAACAGTTTATAACCATAATGCGTGGTCTTGATACCGATAAAACGTATTACCGTACAGGGCGTCGTGTTTTATATTTGTTTGCTTATTTCAGGTTTAAACAAAATTGTTATTTTCCGTTTATTGAAATTAAAGGGTGGAGTTAAGGTGAAAATTCCTCCCTTATGATTTTTATATTACATTTATATACATACATTGTTTAGGAATTATATGCAGTTATACACTTAAACTGAAATATGAAAGCAATTAACGTAATGGAAGCTGATATGTTAACTATTAACATTAATGTAATTAGTGTACTAAGAGCAAAACCAATATAGTTGGTTAATTTTAATTAAATACTTCTTATTGTGTGTATAATTAGTATGCTTAATATTTAAAATATAGAAAAATATTTTAGAATTAACAAACTAAAAGACTAATATTTATATCTATTATATTTGTAAATAAAGATATTTATTTTTTCGATTAATTGTGTGAAAAGGTCTATTTGATCATTGTGTTCGCTCTTCACTTTTTTGCCTCTAACGCACGGTAAAATATTTAGTTCTATCAATTTTTCGCGCAGTTTCATTTTTTCGTGAATTTAAAACAAATGGATATAATGTTATTCACATTCGCGTGTTCTTTAATTCAATAATTCTTTATTTCTTAACTATTCAGTTATGTATATTTTAACCTAAACAACACCTTACAATGAAATATTGGTAGCAACCAAATAAACACAATATGTAAGGAATCTAAGAGGAGTTGGGTAGTGTATGGATTTATAGACTTATATTCTCGCGGTTTGAAATATCGTTCTAGAGCGTCAATTGACAATGTTTTTATTATGCTGAGGCTACTATAACCACGCCCTCAGACAAGTCCATATATATGCCCGCGAAGAGTTTTTTACAATCTCAACGCGAATTATTTCAGCTAGCCCTCACACAAGAGGCTTTGTTTAAGAAAGTAATCCTTCTATTTTTACCTCCCCTTAATATGAATAGGGTATAAACGTTTTTATAATTCTTGTTTCAAAATTAAAATAATCGTTTAATTCTTAAAATTCTAACATAATCAAAAATGGTGAAAAGCGGTCTGGTGATTCATCTCATGTCATGTTCTTAACTGTTAAAAAGTTTTTTTTTTTTTCATTTTTAAATAATTTCAGTATTGAATTAAAACACTTGGCAAACTATTCACTATGGCGGATAAAATATTTAAAAAAATAACATTGTTTATAAACGTGGTTATTTAACTTTTTTGCCAGCCTTATACTAACTTTTATATTTAGCAAAACTAAAAAAATTCTGTGTGCACAGCAAAAAGTTTGAAAAATTAAATCAGAGTTTGTGACTTTTAAAATCGTAGGTTACGTCAAATATCGACGTCAAAACACGTTGATGCGTAGCATTCATTGATCAAAACGTATACCAACAGACTCATAACAAACTGTGCTTCAATATTCGACACATTTTTTATTTATCAGTTCAATCATACGAAAATTATTCCATTTTATATTAAGTGACCAATTATAAAAGGTGTTCAGTGTACATGATACGAAAATCAGGAAACATAGTTATATGTACAAAATATTTGCTTAAGACATAAATATACAGTTTACACTATGGATATAAAGCAAAGGGAAAACGCGCGTTGTATGTACATGTTTAAGTATAGATGCATAAGCAATAGTGTCATCAAAATAGGACAACAACAACAACAACAAACAACAAAATCAACAATCGTTTGTTTGTCGAAACTTAGATCATTGTAAGGATGTAATAACTGTATTTACGTAATAAGTGTACGTGGGCACATTTGATAAGTCCAATACAGCCTAGCTGCAAAAAACAAAAGTCTAGACATGTGTATGTGTAATTGTTTAGAATAAGAGAAGGGAAAGGGTGTTTAAGAAATACGCGTTGTACTTGATTTTACAAAGACTTGAGTGTTAGCCGGTGTCTCTACGGTGAGTCACGAAAGTAGGACGGCAAAGCCCCGGTATTACACGACGGTAGCATGAAAATAGCAAAGAAATGTCCGTGGAACTTATAACAGAGTTGCCATTTGCAAAGAACAGAACTAAAGTTACATACCAAGGCAAAAAAAGAACAGCAAGAGTAGGAGATAGGTAATGACGTAAGCAACGAAACTTCACCTCCCAGTCCCCTCCTCAACCTTAAAAAGAAGTTATTGAGAATAATACAAATTATCTGAGTAAAACTTAACCTTAAATAAATTTGAATATACAATCATGGTTTAAATACTGCATTTTTCTGAAGTTGAATCGGCGTCCATCGGCTTGCACCGTAGGCATACCGTAGTTCCACCGTCACTTTACCGGCTGCTACCGTGTCAAACCGTATTTCGATCGGCAAGAGTCGGGGCTACACCGGCTCTACTCTGTGAATAGTCGTTGCCAAACCGGGATTCACCGTATCTCTACCTTAAACACAGGTCATGCCGGTTTACTACGGCGGCGATACGGATCATACCGCAAGAGTTACGCTGATGCCCGGAATAAGCCGGGGTTGTTTCACACCCCGTTGCAACCCGGTTGTTTATTTTTTTAACAACCGGGGCCATTTTCCGGTGATCGCCGGTTCAAACATTTTATCCCGATGCAACGCGGTGCTTGTCGGCGTTGCTACGGTGTGCCCCGGTGTCCACACCGAAGCCACGCCGGGGCTGAAAACCGGGACAGTGTGAACAAGGATTTACGGTATGGACAGATATCATGAACGGCGACTGCACATGACACACTACGAAGCACAGCTCGCTCTGTGCATCTGTGCTTATTATTATTATTTTTTTGCGTTTATATCGCTGTAAATTTATTCAGTGAAACCTGTTACACAATGCACAATATGGTGTGTGATAATTTATCGATTTAATACATTATAGACAATAATTACTTTTGCGTTTATCTAGTGTTGCTCTAGGTTTTACTACATGTACTAGAGATTGCTAATTGCTAATGGAATAATGGGCCCGTAAGCGCAATAAATAAAGCACCAGGTATTAACGTGCAGTAAATAACGCGACCGTGTGGGTTCCACCCCTGGTGTAGCCAAAGCTTCTTCTATTAGTTTTGCTTGCAATTTGTATTGAAAAAAGTCTAAATATACATACTCTTCAAAAACATGCACAGATGACTTAGAGCAGTATACATGTACATACTTGTCAAAAACATGCACAGATGACTTAGAGCAGTGAACTGTTAAGCATTCAGTGCCTCTAGCTTTCAGTAGCTATTAATCGGGTTGACTTTTGCCATTCTTCAAACTGATTTTGAAAAAGAAGTTCAGAATAAACAACGTTTTGGTCTGGATTTTTTAAATCAAATTTCACACTTAAAATTACCCAGAATCGCGCAGAGTTGACTTACGCATTCCAAACTTACCGGGGGAGGACCCCGGCCCCCCATCTATCAACCATATCTTAAACGATGCGTAACTTTAAAAAGGCTCAAGCGACGCCGCTGTTCCGTAGAATGCCTTAGGAATGACGACAGTCTTGTAGACTCTAATGGAGATTGACGGGTTAAGTGACAATGGAGATAAGCCGCTGTACATAAACACAACACACGTGGCATACAAAGTCAAATAAAAAAATAACTTACCCTGTTCGATAGTTATTGGAAACATCAACTATAATGCTTGATAATTACTGCATACATATCATCCATGTAATGTTTTATTGCATATTTATGAAAGAAAGGCCAAAAACGAATTCCTTTTTTCTCTATTCCCCACAAATAAAACACTAGCGGATCCAGGGGGCGCACCCGGCGCCCCTCCCCCCCCCCTAACGGCCGCGGGCCTATGATTTTGTTATGCTCCAAGCGCTAAATTTTCTCAATTTTCTTTCGCTCGCTTCCCTCGCCATTTATTTTAAACAAAATCTTAATAGCTATATGGTAAAAACTTGCTGAAAAAAAAATGAATTATACTTTAACCGTCAACACTTGACAAACTTCACGCCCCCCCCCCCTAGGTCAAATCCTCGACCCGCCACTGTTCAATACTCTCGTTTATTTTTCCAAACAGATAATAAATTAAGGGGCGTAACACGAGTCCATATACTGTAACTTTGGAATATCGGTTGCCTCCCGTATTCTATCAAATGCGGGCCTTTCTTTCATAAGATCATGGTAGTAAGTTTCTAAAGAAAAATTGCTATCCGATTAGAATTCAGTCTAGCAAATACCGTGTGGGTCAGCGTGGAAATGTGCTTGAACGTTGCAATGTAGGTGTGAACTCGCTCGACTGTCCAAACCTCTTTTCTCCATGTGTTGTATTGCATTAGAACGATACAAGTATTTAATCATCAGAAAGTGAAATGACATTCCGCTACAAGAAATGTACCACAACTTACTGTTTTATGGTTTCATTACAAACTGTAGTGGAATCTATTAACTTCGGCTCATAATATAGATCTGTACGCCAGCAATATAACAATTTTACAATAAATTATATCCAACAAATCAAACTAAGGGGTTAACTCTTAACAGGCTGCTAGAGAGCCCTGCTCATAACAATACTATCAACTATTCAATTATGGGTTACCTCCCTTGGCATAAAGCTGGAAATTAATGTTTAATAATTTCAGACTGGTCCCCATTTCTTTTCAAATTGATGTCAAATTAAACGTAACTCTCTTTTATATTTATTATTTCGAAACTACTCATTTACTTCGTATTAAAACAAGAAGGTGCATGACAGGGTAGCAATTCAGTGTTTTGACACAGGGACTATGTTATGACAACGTTCGACCCATTATGAGATTCAGATAACCTTTGTACACATCACTGGAGGCATAAATTATCAAAATATAAACAAGATTTTTCTCATGAAAATGTGATATATATTGTGCTTTTACTTTTCAACCATAGAAAATTATTTTTAAAATGCAAGTTACATGTACCTTCATTTGCTTAAATTAAATTTAAGGGAAACAATTTTACACTTTATTACCTCCCTTTAATATGAACAGAATGTAAATTTTCAATCTTGTTTATAAAATCAAATTCACACAGTTTTCATATAATCGACTGGCAGTCCGCTACTACACTGATCCTGGGTTCAACAGAACTAGCCACTTCTCCACAATACTTTCTCATATGCCTCGAATACAAGGCACAACTGAACCCCATTTTATCTAAGGTCTCGTGTCAATCATCATAGAGAAAGCAATGCCACCCCAATTGATAGTTCCACAAATTTTCAAGCTCCTCCCCAAGCGGCATATTTTCTTTGATCTTGTGATAAGGTTTATCACAAACAGGAAGTATGCTTTCTTATGTATTTTCTAGGTCAGATTGTCAGCTGACAACATAATCCTAATCTATTGGATTAAAATTGACCGTGTACTGTTATAAATGATCATGATTGACAGTTGTGGAACTGTCCATTGGGCTTAAACCCTTGGCTTGGATTCACAGTCTCGAGCACTTGCAAGTGATCCAATTTTAGAAGCGAGATATGCATAAGCATACTTCTCAATTCTAAGGAGTATTAATTTTTGTCTTCCCCATTTGTCACTGTCAAAACTAGATTATCAGTTTTTATTTATGTATAATAATTGTGCAATGTGTATCTTACTCGCTATTCCTATTCAAGTAATAAATATTGTTTAAATTTACTGATCCCAAGTCGGTCGACTTACATTTTTCAAGTAAGTACTGATTTATAAACTCATAAAACATGTACAGTAAAATCTGCTTATAAGGAACTCATCGGGACCATGAAATTAATCCAAATTATGTTCCTTATAACGGGAGTTCCTTATTAACGTATAGTGAACTAGCTCCTTGATAAAGATTGGGGAATTAAAATCAGTTCCTTATAACCGAAAGTTCCTTATAACAGGTTCCTTATAAGCGGACTTTACTGTAGTCATATGTAACATCCACTAACCCATATTCCTCTTTCACATGGTATATAATACAACAACAAACACATTTTGCTATGTAGATGATCGAATTTAATGGCATTTCAAAGTTTTTAATCTCCATCACAGAGACAGAACACCTTAAACAGAATTATAATTATATGAATAATACAGCACAATGATACACCGTACACATCGCAGCAGTCTCTTCAAAGAGGGCCGCTCACAAAATAACCATCACGTTCAGTCATCTACATATACGGCACATAGCCATGGGTTTTTATGTTTTTTTCTTTGTTTAACGCCCCCCGCTCGACTGATGTTAGATTTAGTGCTGCTTTCGTCTGAAGGAGCACCCTGAAACATAGGAAAATAACATTTAAAGGAGCTAGAGCACAGAAAATTGGGTTAAAAAGTACTAATCTTAAAATATGATTTATTTAAGAGTCTTAGCAAAGAAGTGTGATGAAATATGGCTGACACTAAAACATTTCTTGACTTCATATTTAAAAAGATGAAAAATGCATGTAATATGACTTAAATCCTTTTTGTGTTCGTGGACAAAAAAGTATTACCCCTCATAATGAATAGTATATTGGAAATGTCCTGGTTTGTGCACATTATTCTTCAAAACTAGCACATGGTACCTATTGTGTATGCTCTATTACGCAATTATTTAGACTTTTAGGTATATTTTAGATTTTTTCTCATGTTAATGACCAAACCGTGCTCTGGTGCCTTTAAAGATGCAACCCCTACTTATTAATCATGCTTAAAGATGCTATGTCTGTATCTTGATACCATTATAATTGGTCACAAATGTTGCAATATGTTAAGCATACTTAAGTAAATAACATTGCGACAGGAATTGCATTATTTTATGACAATGTTTCTTGGACCAAAAAAGTAAAACTCAACAACCAAACAACCAGAGTGCCAAACTGACACCAAATATGCCGATTGTATTTGTGGTAAACTCAATGGTAACTAGAACTATCGCTGTAAGCGATTCATACCCCCACCATTGTGCATTATAAAGCGGAAGCAAGGGTAAAATGTGTTGTGGAAATTGCTTAGTTGCGGAAAACTTTGAAAAAGTTTGAAGGATATCCTGCCATTATGTGAATAATCAATATGAAATTAACAAGCAAACTCTACATATTGTCTGCTATTGATTGAAAGGAAATTGAAGGACTTAAGAGGAAATTATGCATAATGAGGTTACTTGTGACTCATAACATTCTATAAAGTTTTTAGGTGTATGTAACTTTTGTTTTCGTTTAATTGACATTTAACTGTGACCTTGACATTGAGCTGACACATGGGCAACATAGGCTCTGCACATCCCCTAGTTGAGGTGAATGTGTCATTCAAGTTTGAAGAAAATCCTTCCATTAGTAAAGGAGTTATAGAGCAGACACGACATACTGTGTAATATTTGTTTGTTAAATATTTGACATTTACCTGTGACCTTGACCTTGAGCTGACACATGGGCAACATGGGCTCTGCACATCCCCTAGTTGAGGTGAATGTGTCATTCAAGTTTGAAGGAAATCCTTCCATTAGTAAAGAAGTTATAGAGCGGACACGAATTGGAGACGGACGGACCCACCGACAGACGCGACAAAGCGAATCCAGTATAGCCCCCACAGACACTTTGTGGTGGGTGTATAATGACAGTATTTTTGGGAGCTGAATATTTGACTTGGAGAGCAGATACCGTTAATTCAGTTTTTGGGTAATTCAAGGGCCATAACTCAGGAGTGCCTGGGGGGATTTGGCAGGTTAGAGAACTTGGTTGAGATATTATGCTAACCAACATATTCACCAAGTTTGATAAAGACCGGATGAAAACTCTGACTTAGAGAGCGGAAACCCTGTGGACGCTGTCCGTCCGCCCGCCCGCCGCAGGTGTTCCCATAATACATAAAAAGGAAAACGTCAAAATCATGATCAAAATCCTTGAGTAAGAGCAGACGATGGTGAAAATCGGCTTGACATAAAAAAATCTGAGGGGAAAAGACCTTTATTAGGCATTTGCCAAATGCTTAAACTTTCTAAAGCAGAGGTTTTCTTTTTCTCAGAAAAACTTCGAAATCATGCAGATTGTGCCAAAATTTGGACTTAGGAATCTTGTTCCCAACATGGCAATTTTTTAATTATTGCCCCCTAAAATAAGCGATTCATACCCCCATCATTGTGCATTATAAAGGGGAAGCAAGGGTAAGATGTGTTGTGGAAAAGACATGGGCTCTGCAACTCCCCTAGTTGAGGTGAATGTGTCATTCAAGTTTGAAGGAAATCCTTCCATTGGTATAGGAGTTATAGAGCGGACAGGACATAATGTGTAATATTTGTTTGTTAATATTTATGACCTTTAATTGTGACCTTGACCTTAAGCTGATAGTTGACCTTCAATTGAGACCTTGACCTTGAACTGACACATGGGCAAATAAGCCAAGATTAAAGATTTTTTTCCATTATTGTAGGACTTACAGAGCAGACAGAACATAGTGTCTAATATTTGTTTGTTTAATATTTGATATTTAACTGTTACCTTGACCTTGATCTGACACATGGACAACATGGGCTCTGCACATCCCCTAGTTGAGGTGAATGTGTCATTTAAGTTTGAAGAAAATCCTTCCAATAGTAAAGGAGTTATAGAGCAGACACGACATAATGTCTTATATTTCTTTGTTTAATATTTGACATTTAACTGTGACCTTGACCTTGAGCTGACACATGGGCAACATGGGATCTGCACATCCAAGGAAATCCTTCCATTGGTATGGGGTTTAAAGAGCGGACATGACATAATGTCTAATATTTGTTTGTTTAATATTTGACATTTAACTGTGACCTTGACCTTGAGGTGACACATGGACAACATGGGCTCTGCACATCCCCTAGTTGAGGTGAATGTGTCATTCAAGTTTAAAGGAAATACTTCCATTAGTAAAGGAGTTATAGAGCGGACAGGATATAATATGTAATATTTGTTTGTTAAATATTGACATTTAACGGTGACCTTGACCTTGAGCTGACACATGAACAACATGGGCTCTGCACATCCCCTAGTTGAGGTGAATGTGTCATTCAAGTTTAAAGAAAACCCTTCCATCGGTATAAGGTTTATAGAGCGGACATGACATAATGTCTAATATTTGTTTGTTTAATATTTGACCTTTAACTCTGACCTTGACCTTGAGCTGACACATGGGCAACATGGGCTCTGCACATCCAAAGAAATCCTTCCATTGGTATTTGGGTTTATAGAGCGGACATGCCATAAAGTCTTATATTTGTTTGTTTAATGTTTGACATTTAACTGTGACCTTGACCTTAAGCTGACACATTAGCAACATGGGCTCTGCACATCCCCTAGTTGAGGTGAATGTGTCATTCAAGTTTGAAGGAAATCCTTCCATTAGTAAAGGAGTTATAGAGTGGACACGACATAATGTGTAATATTGTTTGTTAAATATTTGACCTTTAACTGTGACCTTGACCTTGACCTGACACATGGGCAACATGGGCTCTGCACATCCCCTAGTTGAGGTGAATGTGTCATTCAA
>Ga0224510_10001465_pt1 | contig 15529 bp, 9 predicted proteins | sample SF_May12_sed_USG_FD_170161 | JGI IMG/M metagenome (GOLD analysis project Ga0224510, IMG submission 170161) | Sediment microbial communities from San Francisco Bay, California, United States - SF_May12_sed_USGS_4_1 | ecosystem: Environmental > Aquatic > Marine > Sediment | place: USA: California... | reverse complement strand
CTGACAAAGCTTCAGCTGCGGCCACTAAAACCGATTCAGGGCAAAGCGGTTCTACCTGTTCATGATGAGCGGCAATGGCATTCACAATGAACTCCGACTCTCCAAACTTCTTGGCCAATTCCGCCCCTAGCATTGCATGCGTGCCTTCTTCTTCATGGCTGACAACTTTTCCAATATCATGTAATAGGGCCCCCCGCTTAGCCAACTTCACATCCAAACCCAACTCGGCAGCCATAATCCCGCAGATATAGGAGGCTTCCCTGGCATGATATAAATTATTTTGGCCATAACTGGTTCGGTATTTCAGGCGACCCAACAGCTTCACAATCTCAGGGTGGAAATCTGAGAGACCTACTTCAAAAATGACTTTTTCGGCTTCATCACGCATTAATTTGTCCAGGTCACCTTTAACCTTCTCCACGACTTCCTCAATCCGAGTGGGGTGAATTCTCCCGTCTTGCATAAGACGTTCCAGCGCAATTTTCGCAACCTCTCTCCGAAGAGGATCAAATCCGGACACGATAACCGCCTCCGGGGTTTCATCAATAATGAGATCTACGCCAGTGGCTGCCTCCAAGGCCCGGATATTTCTCCCCTCACGCCCAATAATCCTTCCTTTCATGCTGTCATTCGCGAGAGGCACCACTGAAATCGTGGCCTCATTGACGTAATCTCTCGTGATCCGCTGTATAGACCGTGTCACAATTTCTCGGGCTTCCCGCTCAGCCGTTTCCTTCGCCTCATCCAAAATTCGCTTTGTTAACAAAGCCGCATCCATGCGGGCTTCACTTTCAATTTCACTCAATAACTGGCGCTTGGCTTCTTCAGCCGTAATTCCTGCTACCTGCTCTAGAGCAAGCCGATGTTCTTTAATAGCTTGGTCACAAACCGCTGTCTTATTAACTAGAGCCTCTTCTTTGTCTTTGAGGGAACGCTCTTTTCGCCGCATCTCCTCATCGCGCTTCTCAAATTGGCTTATTTTTCGCTCAAGCGCCTCTTCTCGTTGTTGGATTTTTCGGTCAGCGGCCTGAATCTCATTCCTCTTTTCCTTCTCTTTTGCTTCAAGTTCCGACTTGGCTTGAAACAGCAGATCTTTGGCTTCAATTTTGGCTTCCTTAACTAGATTTTCAGCCTCTCGTTGAGCATTTTGGGTGAGCTGTTGAACCTGCTCTTCTGCTTCAGACCTTCGCTTCGAGTCCCTTTGCTGCTGATAAACCTTCGACAACACAAATCCAACAACGAGTCCGATCACCGCTGCAAGTATGGGAATTACCGTTTCCATAGGTTGGCTCCTATTTGTTTCCTTACGTACACATCAAGAAAAATGCTCATTATTCCTTCGCCTAATGGGAAAATACCAACCCCAATAAATAAGTAAAAACCCGAAAGCAAAGGAAAAATGAAACTGGAGAAAGGCCTACTATCTGTTAGGACAGAAGGCCCAGAATTGTAGGGACCGAGGAAGGGAAAAGGCGGAAAAATCCTCTATCCTAGTAGAGGTCATAACTCTATTTGAACGGCTCACCCAATGAACCCATCCATCAAGGTTGCAATCCAACCGAGAAGGCAATTGATCCCCCACAGACCGATCGTCTGAAATTTTCAGGTCAAAAGGCGAGCCCTTCCGATAGAAAGGGGCCCATTGCTTCTTCATCATCGATTTCCAAGAATTCAACCTGCCCTCAAATGAACGTTTCCTACCTCGTACGATCCCATAATAAAAAAAACCTACCATGACCATAAATATCCTTGTCATGACAGGTATCCAGTTCAATTCCCTCTAAGAAGAGGGATATTCCTTTCTTTCTTTGAAATTCAATAACTTACGAATTTTAAAATATCAGAATAGGGTAACATATTTCAATAATGAGATAATTTTGGAAAAAGAATAAACGTGTTCAAAGTCCGCCATCAAACGGGCTGAACCACTTCAACCAATTGATTTAAAAGGTAATACTTAGATACTACTGGAGGTATGGATAAAAACGAGAGGAATTCAATTCGGATTGGTTTCTAAATGTTTTTCTATGGTTTCAAGTAAGACTTGAGCCCGTCGTTCTATCTCGGCTTCCCCAAACTGACGGTGTCTCTCTTGCCGAAAGAGCTGATCGGTAATGTTAATCGCGGCTAAAATAGCCAATTTGGTAGGAGTACTGGTTCGCGTTTTTTGCGCCAGGGTGCGCATTTGGGCATCAACATATCCGGCCAACTCATGAAAGTAGGCCTCATCCCCCTCTCCCTGGAGGGAAATGCGATGACCAAAGATTTCCACCTCAATGGTCTTCGTCATTCGTGATTGCCCACCCTAATCGTTCGAACGGTCCAGAAATTCAAGCTCGCCGAGTACTTTTTCAATTCTTGACCGAATGGTAGTCCGTTCTTCCTCCCACCCCTCAGACATTTCTTCGTGTTTGGCCAGCCGTTCTCGAGTCGTTTCCAACTCTTGTTCAAGATGAGATTTATCCTGCCGCAGTTCGACAACTAGATCAAGTAACTTCCTAACCCGACTCTCCAATGTTTCCAGCTTTTCCACACTCACGGCACGCCTCCTTAGTTCGCAAGCTCAAACGAGGCGGACTATAGTTCGTTCAGCAAAACCTGTCAAGAGAAACTCCCTGACAGACTTGCCCAAACAACGTCCGATAAATCCGATAACTTCCCACCACTCGTTTCACGTATCCACGGGTTTCCCGATAGCCAATAAGTTCCACAAATTCATCAGGTTCGCGCTGCCCGTTTTGAGCAATCCACCGTTTTACCGCCTGAGGTCCAGCGTTATACGCAGCTACGGAATAAATAATATTGTCTTGAAATTCATTCAGCAATTGGCCCAGGTAATATGTGCCTAATTGAATGTTCTGCTCTGGCTCATACAGACCCTGTGGGTCGTAATCAGAGTCCTGCAGCCCCAATTGGCGAGCCACTTTTTTTGCGGTAGCAGGCATGAGTTGCATCAGGCCGATAGCTCCAACCGGAGAAACCACGCGAGCGCTATACAGACTTTCTTCACGAATAAGTCCCGCGACTAAAAACGGATCCACATGCTTAGGAACAAAGGATTGAATGACCATCTGGTAGCCCATGGGAAAGGCTCCCAACCAGGCAGGGGAAGAGAGGGGAAGTTGCCCTTTCCGCAACGTCGCGCCAAAATGCCGGATAGCTAAGCGGATACCGACATCATAGGCCCCAACTTCGCTCGCTACCGAAACCAATTGCGGAAAAGCCTGAGAATTCGCTCCATAGCGTGTAAAAACGACGTCTAGTTCTTGGACCGCTTCCTTGAATAATTGAAGGCTCCGAAGTTCCTGGATCTTTTGATAATGAATATCCTGCTGAAGATAAGAGGGAGCCACGGCACTCATCGTGTCATTTGATGCCAACACGGTCCATCGTCTCGTTGAGAATTCCGTGGGGCCGAGACGAATCTCTGCCAACTGCCCATAGTAGGTAAAGGGGTAGTCCTGGCTTAACTCCTCCAGATGTTGCCTTGCGGGCTCCATCAGCCCGAGATGTTCCTGAGAACGAGCCAGCCAATATAAAGCCTGTGAGGCAGCGTGCAGGGAAGAATCGGAACTGGGCGTTCCCACCGCCTGAACAATCTCCTGAAACCTATCAATGGCTTCAGTGAATTGATCCCGCTGGTAGTGAATCCACCCCACTCTCCAAAGCGCATCCAACCGCTGCGTAAGCGTATGGGCCACTTCGGCCGCCCTCTTATAAGCCTTCCCAGCCTCCGGCCAGCGGGAATGGTCTTCTAGCCAAATCCCATAAAACGTGAATAACAAGGATTGTTGATCACCCGTTAATTTTTCAGCAGACAGGGTTCGTACAAGAGCCTCCAATTGTGGCCCTTTCCCCTGACGCAAATACACTCGCCCCAACCAGACCCATGCTTCATCGGTCCTGGAGGAAGCGGAACGAGATAGAGTAATCAAAACTGCTTCCGCCTGGTCATACCGTTTCAACCGAACCAAAGCCATAGCTAACTTGTATTGAGCATGAACCAATTGAGGGGTCGGGGGGGACAAAGAGATATATCGTTTAAATTCCTGTATGGCTTCCTCCAAAGCCCCTCCGTCATATAAAGCCATGCCTCGCTCATACCGCTCTGCTAGTGATGGTAAAAACAAGGATCCCAATTCCCGTCGTAGCCATTTTTCGGCCTCCACACTCTCCTGAGTTAAGGGGAATTTCCACCACAACTCACGGAACACCTCAATGGCCTTTTCACGTTGCCCCAGTTGACCAGCACACTTTCCCATTTGGAATATCGCTTTAGCAGCTTTGGGGTGACCAGATTCTACGAGAAGGGCCTGGGACAATATCGAAAGAGCCGACTCACAATCTCCCATTGTTGTCAAAATATCCCCAGCTGCGTAGAGCGCCTCCGACCGAAGCAATGAATCAGAATATTGATCATTGAACTGTTGAAAGGCCTTTGCCGCCTCTTTCTCTAACCCAGCATTGGCATAAGCCTGACCCAACCAAAAGGTGAGGTAGTCCCCCAGAACAGGGTAATCATGGAGAGAGGCTTGCAGAAAAGGGATAGCCTCCAGAGGTGAGGATTCCTTGAGCCAATGCCCATAACGGAATCCGGCACGTTTTACCATAGGGGTGTCCCCATAGGCTGTGACGATCTGATTAAAAACCCTGGCATGATCCGATGGAGTTTCAGGAGCATCACCAGGCTTTCCGAGTTGCTCAAGAAATTGCGAAAAACACCCTTCCGGATTTTGACAAGGGGCAGAAGGGGGGTCCAAGGAGACTACGGTTTGGGGAAGAAAAAGCACACATCCACCCAAGATCATTCCCCCCACCTGATGTATCGACAGGATTCTCATAGCTCATCCTACATTAGATACGTAGCGGCGTATATTTGCTCTATCATATCACCAAAAGGCCAGAAGCTTCATGCCAGAAACTTCTTGAAACAAGTCGTCCAGAGACTTGTTCCATCAGATACGTCCCCTTTTCAGAGCCATGGAACAAATCCTCCAGGCAAATCCTACACACTCCTCATGAAAATGGAAACCCAACAAATTCTGGACATTCAGTCTGTACTGGGAAAAACCAAGAAGTGAGGGATGGGGTTGACCAATGTTAGCAAAGGGAGAGAAATCTTCTGCGGATCACACGACCGGAATGCGAGGTACCCCCGGCAGTCGCCAGATCGTGTTGAGTGATTCTTGTGTCTATTGAATTGTCAGTTGATGAATGTTTCGCATCCATCCTTGCCAGAGTGGCAGATCATCCCACAATCCTAAACGGGTTAAATACGCCTCGCCTTCTCTCCCAATCACCGCATCCCCATCCTGAGCCATTCCTCCCCCCTCCACAAGATTGGCGGCATACACGGCCGTCAACGGACCGAAGGCTGCATGAGGGACCCTCAATGGATCATCATGAAAAGCCACAGTGGCGAGCAGAACCTCATCTACCCCCCATCGTGCCAGAAAGGCGGCTCCACTCTCAGCATGGGTACTGCCCAACATCTGTCTCTCCACCACAGATAAGTCCAAACCGCGGCATTGCGCTATATCCACGACCGTCGTAAAAGCCTGAGGCTGCTGAGTCAGAAAAACCAGCATGCCAATATCATGAAGCACCCCTCCCACAAACGATTGCCAGATCATGCGTGGACCAGCCTGCTGATTCAAGGAAATCAGGGCAGCGAGATATCCCGTTCTCAGGCTATGCCGCCACACTCCCGCAATATGCGAAGAATCAACCGCACAGCCCTCGGATAAGATAAACACTTCGACCCCAAAATCTAAGACATGCTCAAGATCAACCGGAATCCTTCCCGCGTCGCGAGTCAAGGAACGAACATGTTCTTCCAGAGCACTGTCAAGATGAGACAAAGCTCGCGACCGGCATCCTTCCACATTCAAATGCCCTCTTGTAAGCAACTGGGAAGGAAAAGAAGAAGACCAGTGGGACAGATTTTTCACCGAATTAAACTGGGACCACCAATATCCATTAGCCCTTTCTCCATCCCAATTCCACGAATCATCCTCTGTTCGACGCCATTGTTCGGTCACGGAATACACCCCAAGAAACACGGAAAGATAGCCTGCGCGTGACATAGCCCTCACACCTGCACCGCTTCAATTTTTTCGGTTCTACCAGACTGAGTCTTGAGGAACAGCCTCACAAAGACTTGCAGGAACGGTCCTAACGGCGAAGAAAGGGCAGGAGGGAACAACAATACTCACGAAGAGGCGCCCAAGAAGAAAAACTAGAATCGCTGAATGGAAAACTACAAATCAGGAAAATGAAAATTTCCTGGCAGGTCAAGGAAAAAGGTTGCTCCTTGCCCCTCGCCTTCACTCTGGGCGCGAAGACCCCCGCCCATATTTTTGGCCATCAGTGCTCCACGATGCAGACTCAAACCCCGTCCACCATATTTGGCACTGAACCCCTGTCCAAAAATTTTAGTGAGATCATCCGGGAAAATGCCTTTGCCCGTATCCTGAACTTCCAGACAGACTGAATCAGGTGGGCCAATGATGAGCTTCACACGCACAACCAGTTGCTTGCGTGAAACCGATTCCATGGCTTGGCAGGCATTGCGAATAACATCAACCAGGATCTGAAGAACCTGATGTTTATCTACAATGACCTGCGGCACTTCTTGGAACTCCCGCATCACCTCAAAAGTGGTCCCCTCCAACACGTCCTGATTGACGGCCAGGGCCTCGTCAACCAACTGAGCTAAGGACACCGGCTCCATAATTCCACTGGGCTTGGCAAGGTCCTGTTGGGCCGCGACACATTGCTGAGCATGCCCGGCATTTTCCCGCAAGCGATCCAGTTCCAACAGAGCGACTCGCTTCTCTTCAATCAATTGCCCCGATAATTTCTCCAAATACCCAGGAACTTGCTTCCCCTTGGGATTCTGCGATAAATAGGCTCCAAGGTCTTCACCATGCTTGTCCAATAATTGTGAGATCCGACCGACATCCCCCACCATCGAATTTTTTAAAAGATCCGTGATCACCCCGATAGACACATTAATGCTATTTAATACATTTCCCACATTATGCAGCACACCTGTCGCCACTTCTGCCATCCCCAGCTGTCGTGAGGTATCCAATAACTGCTCATGCAACTGCAGCTTCTCTTCTTCCATACGTTTTCGTTCGGTAATATCCTGTGCCACACACACCAGCCCCTGAAATTGTCCCTGCTGATTCTGCATCATCGAACCTGACACTGAAATGGGAATTTTCCGTCCCTCATGAGTCAGAAAACTGGACTCCACCCCGCTCACCGACCCTTGGAGTAACAGATTTTCGATAATCGCTCCCTGAGCAAACTCTTCCCCAAATATCAAGCCTGGCGATTCCCCAATCAGCTCATTCTCTTGGTAGCCTAAAAGATTCAATAAGGAAGGATTCACCGCACCGATGGTCATATCAGCATTGATGACTAACAAGGAATCCGCCATTGACCGTAAAATATTATCCACATAATACCTGGAAGCCGCTAATTCATCCCGAGCCGATTCCAACTCTCCTGTCTTCTCTTCCCGGTCATGGGCATTGGCATGCAAGAGGCGTTCGGGTGAATGATTATTTCCAGCAGAATGTCCGGACCCATTGGACACAGGATCAAGAGGAGACGGCATACGTACGCTCAGACAACACGCCAATTGATAGACTTCTTGTGCAAGGAATGGAATCCGAAGTATGGCCCACTGCTCTGGCCGGCTCAAGGACATGCTACTTGTCCATGATGCACCATCAGGCGGCAGACAGAAGACGAAACGCAACGTGTGGTCACACTTCCACATTTGTTCAACCATGTCTCGCACCACGTCCCATTCCCATGAGCGGACATCGACAAAAACGAGAAGAAAGGGGTCCACGGACATTTGGACCTCTACGACCTTCTCCAAGGCACGATGCACGGTTTCCAGGCAGACAACACCAAATTGAGGCAAATTCCATTGACGACCATGGATGTCCTGCCCCTTCATTAAGCCATTACCGGACTCAGCACCCACACTCGAAACGGACAAAGCCTCGCATAATAAAATTGGCATATCAGCATTCGCACTGACCAGTAACACTTGGCGATGAGCAGAAATATATGCCATAGAGAATATCTGAATGGGGAAAATCAACAATGAGGATAGAACCGACCTATACACGCTAGATTGAACTCGGGCATTTCCAATTACCTGGGCAACAGGCTGATCCAAGCTACATCAAAGCTGCCAATTTTTATCCCTGGAATGAAGTTACTCCCAAAAGAAACCGCCACACTTGCGGCAGCGATCCTTCAAGTGGCGTTCCCCGCAATTCTTTCCCAGGCTCTGAGAGTTTCCACAACCCGTGATTTCCACTTTGAACGCCAGGGAAATAGTCATATTCCAGCCCCCATGAGAGTCCTGCCCTACCGCAATCAATTCCGAGTCGGTATGGTCACAATAAATGTGGACCCTTCTCCCAGCTTGGATCGAACCGAAATAGCACCCCCACACTGGTCGACAATGCGCTTACACACCGCTAATCCAATGCCAGTACCCTCATATTCATCTTTTCGATGCAGTCGTTTGAACATCCCGAAAATTTTGTCGAGCTGTTCTGCCGGAATCCCAATCCCCTGATCATGAATTTCGATTTGGCAGAGCAATCCGGATTTTCCTGAACCGGTGCGTCGCCGATCCTGAATAGTTTTTCCCGAAACGTGAATAACAGGAGGCACTCCCGGCTGATGAAATTTCAACGCATTGCCCAGAAGATTCTGGAGCAATTGCCGGATTTGAAAGGCATTACCATGAATAGTCGGCAAATCTCCAACCTGGACAACGGCCTGAAATTCCTCGATACGTGTACCGAGATCGGAAAGAATATCGTCAACTATGTCGCGCAAGGCAAGCGTTTCCTCAGCCGTGTGTTGCGAATCGACCCTGGAATACACCAACAGGCTCTGAATCAGCTGTTGCATGCGACCTGCCGCTTTCTTCACTCGATCAAGATATCCCCGACCGTGTTCGTCCATGACTGACCCATATTTCACTCGTAACAGATCAAGAAACACCTGAATGGAATGAATCGGCTCCTGCAAATCATGCGCAGCAACCGACGCAAATTGATCCAAGTCCCGATTGGACCTGGCCAATTCTTCCGTCTTGTGGCGCAAGATAATTTCAATTCGTTCCCGTTCATGGATTTCGTTTAAGGCTTGATCCCGCACAACAGAAAGCTCGAGGTTTCGTTCTTCTAAATCACGGACGACTTGAGCCAACTGCACTTCAACCGCCTGCCGCCGAAGCAGGTCCTGCTCTAAACGACGGTTGGTTTTTTCAAGTTGGCCTGTGCGATTCGTCACGATCTGTTCCAGCTCCTGAACACGTAACCGGGCTTGCTGGGTCCAATGCCACTTCATCGTCAAAGCCGTCGACAATTGCCACACTTCTATGGGGTCAAATGGCTTCCGCAGAATTAACAATTGGTCCCGATGTCCTAATCTGGGCAACACCTCCGACCATCCAAAATCAGGATAGGCGGTACACAACACCACCTGAACCCCGGGGTCCTCATCCCAGATTCGCTCAACCGTTTCAATCCCGTCCCAGCCATTGAGCAACCGCAAATCCAAGAACACCACGGCGAAAGGAGAACCCTGCACCTTGGCCTGTTTGACCAGATCACACCCTGACATCCCATTGTCCACACAATTTAGCTCGAATGGTTCTTTAACAGGATGCGAGAAGGTCTCATCAAGCAGGTCTTGGCTGAACTCCGGCCCCATATCAGGAATGAAGGCTCCCCCGGGACGAAGAATTTTCTGAAAATCATCCAAAATATTCGGACTATCATCGATCACTAAGATCCGGCGGTTAAGAGTGCACACGGGATTCATGTCGGCATCGCCTCTGCCTGAACCGGAAGGGTCAGGATAAAGGTCGCACCTGTTCCAATCCCATCACTATGGACCTGCAACGACCCACCCATACTGTGAATCGTGCCCATCGAACTGTGCAATCCAATCCCATTGCCATCGTGTTTAGTCGTGAAGCCGCGAGTAAACATCCGCGCCAGATGTTCTGGAGCAATCCCAATACCTGTATCTCGAATTGTCATGACAACAGACAAACCATCCCCTGATCGACCTTCTACCCCTACTGTGAGGAAATGACTCGAACCGCCTTGCAATTGCATCGCTTGCTTGGCATTTCTCAGCAGATTCACCAGAATTTGGAGCAGCTGATGCCTATCAACCAAAACAGCCGGTGCAGGCTGATAATCCCGCTGAATCCTGAGCCACTTCGCATCCCCAGGTTGAAAACTTAACTCCACCGCTTGGTCCACAAGTTCGACGACTGAGAGAGACTCGCACATCCCCCGGGACTTCGCCATCGTCTGATGTGAAAAGATAATCTGTTTCACATGATCGATATTACGAACCAATCCCTGGATTTCCTTCAGAACCGTCTGTTGCTCTTCTATGAGATGACTCCCCAATTTCACGAGCGCTGGCGGAATTCGTTTCCCTTTGTGGTCCTGAGTCAGAAACCTTCCCCAATCCTCCCCGTGTCCCTTTAACAGCTCCGCGATCCGATGGACCAACACCACCGAAGACTGATTAACCAACTCATGAACCACATTCACAGCCACATTGACGCTATTGAGCACGTTGCCGACATTGTGCAACACTGTCGAGGCAATCTCCGCCATTTCATTGTGAAAAGAGGCGTCTTCCAACTGCCTCTGCAATTGATCCCTTTCCTGTAAGACTCGCTTACGAAGCCTCCCCTCCCGGATTGCCCATTGCATCGCAATAGCTAGCACATTTTCGTTGACCAACCAATCAATAGCAGCCTCACCTATATCCTCGACAGCAGAGTCAGCCTCATCGATCAATCCCATAATGAGTGCATCGCCGAATATGCTCTTGATATCCCCCGCCATTCCCGTTCTCCCCCCTTCCGCCCGACAGTCAAGCAGAATGAGATCGTAGGGGTTTCTTGGGTGAATCGAGGAAAGAGCTATTGAGGCGTTGCCTAGCCAGGTAATCTGAATAGTGGAACCCTGAGAAGCCAAAACCCTTTGGCAGGAGAGAGAGAGGTCAACTTCCTGAAGACCGACCATTCCCATCCGAAGGGACGGGAGCTCGGAGGTCACCTGACAATCAGAATTCAACATGGAGAGAGTCATCACATGAGGAGCACAGGCTGCATTGATTCATGACGGGCGACAAACAGTTCATGAATTGGCAGACGTCCACCACAGGGAAATCGATTGTGTTCTTAACTTTCTTTCGTAGAAATGGGTTGCAACTAACGCACCAGCTCACCTGAGTTGAGGATCGGCTGATACGAAGACTCATCAGATTCCAAGGCATTTCGTCGATCACCCCAGCCTCAGGATGCCTTCCTACATACCTATTCACCCTTAGGGAGGAAGAGAAAGTTTCGGATGACCCCTAGTTAGTTGGCTTTGACCGTTTCTTCAGCCCGTTCTTCGGCCCATCTGGCCAACAAATCCAACTGAGATTTTGCTTGACGCGATTCCGCCCACCGCTTGGTCAAAGAATTAGCCAACTGCCAGACTTCAATATTGTCAAACGGCTTACGTAAGATAAGAAGCTGGCCATTCTTATTCAATCGTTGAATGACATCTTCCCAGGCATGGTCCGAAAATGCCGTGCAGATCACGACCTGCAAATCAGGATCTTCCTGCCATAGATGCTCCACGGTCTCCACTCCATCCCAACCGGGAGGCATGCGCATATCCACAAATGCGACCGCATATGGCCGCCCAGCCTTCATCGCATCTTGCACCATTCGATGCCCCATTTGTCCTTGGTCCGCCGTTTCCACCTCAAATTTTTCAACGATTTTTTGTTCTTCCACATCATCAAACAATTCGGCCCGAACTGATTGTAGCAGCGAGACGTCTAATGAACGCTCAAGGATTTTGCGAAAATCATCGTGGATGGCCACGTTATCATCAATCACCAAGATACGCCGATTGGCTTTTTCCATGTCCATTACCGTTCTCCCTCCATGTGAATAACTGGCACATCAAGTGTAAACATTGCTCCCTGCTTCGGACCATCACTCCACACACGCAGTGATCCGGCAAGCTCTTTGGCCGCGATAGCACTGGCATGAAGATTCGGCAACAGATCTGACTGAGCCCCTGGAACCTGTGGAGAAAATACCCGCGTCAGACAATCCGATGGGATTCCAACCCCGGTATCCGCGACCTGCAAGCGGACAAACCCTTCTCGATCTGGGCATGGCAAGACATAAAGAGTGAGGCGATGGGACTGGCCGGTCATCTCCCGCATGGCATTGATCGCATTCCGGATAAGGTTCACCAGTATCCGAAGGAGCTTGGAAACTTCCAGAATACCTTCGCCAACCCGTTGATACTCCCGAAACACATGAATCCCCATCCGATCCAATTCACCCTGATGAGGCGCCAGAGCCTCATCCATGACTGTCGCAAACTGAATGGTATCTTTAAATCCCCCTGCACGATGTGGCGTCTGTCCGGCCGTGAGTAAAAATTCCAATTGCTCAAGGTAATAATTAAGTGTGGTTAATTCCGTCAGGGTATGTAGATGGTTATGCGTCAATTCCTGACTCAACTGCCCCAAGAAATGGGGGATCTTTTTCCCTTTGGGGTCCTGAGTCAGGTACCTCCCATAATCATGGCTATGGGCCTCCAACATATCCGCAACCCGACCAACATCATCCACATGAAATTCCCGAAGTCGATGATTAATCAACCCGGCAGAGACATGTATGCTATTCAACACGTTCCTCATTTTATGGAAGACGGACTCCCCCCCTTTTCCCGTTTGGACATCCAAAACTCCTGCCGATGTCGTCTGAGTAGTCGTCATTGCGAGAAAAGAAATTGAGAGATAGTTACTGGACTCACCCGAATACTACAATTGATAAACTCCAGGACTCTGAAGTCTTTACCGCAACCCCACCGTTAAATTTAAAAAGAACAAAGAACAAAACCCTAGCTGTAACGCATGACACAACATACGGTATAAATCGGCTATAGAAGAAAAAACCTTAAGACCATTGAAAGCATTTCTTGCATCTTCTTTGGTCTGAAGGTACACCAGGAATACCTGGGGGGAGAAAGGACACCAAAATACTAAAAAGACTCGGCATATCGTGCGGACTCAAGAGAAAGCGGATTCTTAAAAGCTATCCGGCAGAGCAAAAAAAATAAGAGCGCAAGGCCTGTTGAATCTTTGAGCAGAAGGGGTTCATCCCATCGACAAAATGATCCGTCTTGTGAAATTCCCCGCTTTCAAACCCTACTCGCGCTGCAAAATGCGAAAAATATTTTCTTGATGATACAGACTATATCCCCCAAATATCGCTTGAACCTTGATGCCGCAAAGGCCCCCATGTGGTCAACAACATGAGCCAAAACGATTGACGGGAAGGCATGGCTCATCCAATATTACACAACTAAGTTTTACCGCTATTTGGGAAGTAATGCCCCCAGATGAGCCATGCAGAATTTCGCAACCCGTTTTCACTGAAAAATTGTAGAACCCATGTTAACATTCAACCATCTGGCATCCTGGCAAACACCCGTGCCCCCGACAGATGGTGGACACTTCCAGAATTTCAGCCACAATACTTTTCTGTTTTCCTTATTCGCGATATTTTCTCCAAGTCTCCTTGACCTTAATGCAAACCTAGGAAGAGAAAAAACCCACATCTTGTGACCAAGATTACTGAATCATCCTCAACATCCTCTCCGCCCTTTCCCGTGCAATCCTCAGCTCTCCACGGACTGCTGGTAGCACAATTTTTTGGAGCCTTCAACGATAATGCCTGGAAACTCATCGTCGCCCTCCTGGCTATCAAGCAGGTCGCCGCCTCCGCAGGCGTCTCAGGGCCGGCCTTTGAAGTCGCATCACAAGCCAAAACCACGCAAGCCTTCGTCGTCTTTACCCTTCCCCTAATGATAATTTCCGCCTTCGCCGGGGTGTTCTCCGATCGGTTCAGTAAGCGAACGGTCATCGTGGTCATGAAGGCTGTGGAAGTTTTGTTAATGGGAGCCGGCACCATAGCCCTTTTTTTAAATCCGCTGGGAGGGGTCCTGCCCCTCTTGGTGCTCGCCGGAATGGGTGCCCAAAGTGCCCTCTTTAGTCCTTCCAAATATGGGATTCTTCCCGAACTACTGCCTCACCAACGCTTGTCATGGGGAAACGGTCAACTGGAGATGTGGACCTTCATCGCTATCATCGCAGGGACCGCATTGGCAGGTCCCTTGCTGGACCTTGCCGGCCATACCCCATGGCTGACAGGCTTAGTGCTGATGATGTGCTCAGGGGCAGGATTATGGGCTTCATTGTCTATTCCCTCCGTCCCACGAGCCCGGCATGAGGGTGGGGTGCGAGAAACCTGGTATGCGGCAATTGAAGCCATTCAATCAGATCGTGTCTTGAAATTAGGCATCCTGGGGGCCATTGCGTTTTGGACGTTGGCTAGCCTGGTTGGCCAAGATGTGTTGATCTACGCCAAAGCCGTCCTCCAATTGTCTGACTCCCTTTCAGGGCTCCCACTGGCAGCCTTCGGAGTCGGAGTGGGCATCGGGGCCCTGTTGGCTGGAAAGCTATCAGCGGCGAAAGTAGAATTGGGCTATCTGCCCTTGGGAGGCATCGGGATAACCGCGAGTCTCTTCACCTTAGGGTTGCTCACGCCCCGATTAGGTGGAACCCTCCTGGCCATGGCGTGTCTCGGCCTCGCCAGCGGATTTGTGGTCGTGCCGCTCAATGCCCTCATTCAATGGCGATCACCGGCTGACCGACGAGGCGCCGTGATCGCCTTTGCCAATACTCTGGTCTTTGGAGGAGTCCTGGTGGGATCTCTGGGATCAGGATTCCTCGCAAAGATCGGACTCAGCGCCAGCAGCATTTTTATCGTATCCGGTCTTGGGAGCGCAGCTCTGACCATTGGGGCGCTTCGGGTCCTCCCCGAAACCTTTATCCGGTTAATGCTCGTCGTGTTCACCCTCACCATCTATCGGCTCACCATCACCGGACGAGATCGTATCCCGCAAGAAGGTGGGGCACTCCTAGTACCCAATCACGTCTCCTTCATCGACGGCCTGCTCCTGCTCGCCACCACCGACCGTCCCATTCGATTTCTTGTCGATCAATATTATTATGAGCATCGCGTTCTCAATCCCTTTGCCAAGATCATGGGAGCGATTCCGATCTCATCGGACGGATCTCCCAGGGAAATATTACATGCGCTGCGTCAAGCGGGACAAAGCCTTGACCGGGGAGAACTGGTCTGCATTTTTCCGGAAGGCCAAATTACCCGGACAGGGAATCTCTTGCCCTTCCGTTCAGGATTCACCCGTATCGTCAAAGGCCGGAATACCCCCATTATTCCCATCCATCTTGACCGGGTTTGGGGCAGTGTCTTCAGTTTCATCGGTGGAAGATTTTTGGCCAAGTGGCCTGCTCGCATCCCCTATCCCATTACGCTGTCCATCGGCGAACCACTCCCCTCCACCACATCAGC
>Ga0224510_10001464_pt1 | contig 15536 bp, 20 predicted proteins | sample SF_May12_sed_USG_FD_170161 | JGI IMG/M metagenome (GOLD analysis project Ga0224510, IMG submission 170161) | Sediment microbial communities from San Francisco Bay, California, United States - SF_May12_sed_USGS_4_1 | ecosystem: Environmental > Aquatic > Marine > Sediment | place: USA: California... | reverse complement strand
GCTTCCAGCCCCACACACGCCTGATTGAACCATGGATTCACCGCGTAGATAAACCCCTGCCCTTGATGGAGAGCGTGGTCTTCCCCCAAGCAGAGCTGAGCAGCTTTGACAGCCGGACCTCAGGATCGAACACCATGTCAGAACCCTTCCCCGTGAGCGCGGTATCCAACGCGGGCTGGGTGGGATCACCGTGCAGATTCAAGCGGCGGGTGGACGAGAACAGCGCGACATCATCGGTATAAGAAGAGATCCCCGCCCGCCGTCGCGTCCCACTCGGCTGTCGCGGGAAAGGCGGCGATCAGCATCAACGCTCCGGCCCACCCCGACAATGCCAACGATGTCCACCTGAAAAGCCTGACGGGTGGAACATGATTCCGTTCCCGTCTGACCAGCGGTGATGCGCGTCGAGGAATAGACGGGCAGCCTCCACTCGTCAAGAAAGAAAGCAGGCAGCACCACACAGGGCAGCTATCAGACTGGCCCGATCATGGGAAATACTCCTGGCCTCCTTGAGTGGCCTCAGCGTTTACATGTTCACACCTGTCGCGTATCATTGTTCGGATTGCCCGTTCCACACAACTGGCCTGCCCAGACTCGTTCAAATGACAGCGCTGGCCGACCAACCGACCATGCGGAGAGGGGCATGATGCCGAATCGATTGCACGTGCAGGGACAGATTGCTCGCTCAACCATCGGATTGTCCAGAACAATCCTTACGGCAGCATTGTTACTGGCATGGCTGTGGAATCCTCCCCTACTCCTAGCTGGCACATCGCTCGCCATTCCGAAACCGACCGATGTCCTCGCTTGTCTGCGCCTCCTGAGCCAACGCACCCTGACCGGTGATGAGAAGCAGGGCAATGGCAAGACCGGCACCGCCCACGCTTCTCAGAACGCGCCTCTCCCAATTACCTTCCCTTTCAGTCACGGTAAGAATCCTCCCCGTCCCGTGGTCTTCAATGAGATAGGCGAGCTCCACAGTTCCGTCCACGTTCGCCAGGACGGCGGGCTTGAACGATTCGCGGTCACGAGTATCGGCCATGGCGTAGACAGTGATCGACCGTTTTGGTGCCAATCCGGATCTCGACGCTAGGACGAAGAGCAAGGTACCCGATCCCCCACACGGATGAAACTCAGGATCAGAAGGCGCCGTACTCGCTCGCTTGAGATTACTTCCTCGTCTTCTTCTCGCCTTCCACCGCCGCCTTGAACTCTTCTTCGGAAATCTTCTTGACCTCCGACGACTGCAACCGCACCTCGCTTCCGCTCTTTGCATCCTTGAAAGAGATAGCCCCCGTCTTCGTCTCATCGATGTCCGTCGTATAGTACTCTTTGCTTCCGGCCGGATCGTTCACCCGGTAATACGTGCTACAGCCGCCCAGGACGGCTGCCAGCGCACACAACACACATAAGTTGAGCAAAGTCCTTCTCATCATTCCCCCCATTGTTTTGATGAATCCTGTTCGAGGCTCGCTCCAATGTGCTACCCGACCTTGTATCCTCGTGCACCAAGACAGGTGCCATAGGCTCGATTGAAGGTCTCCTGCTTCTGCTTTTGCTCCGCAGCAGCTCCCTCCACGGACTGTCGGTACTCCATCTCCCCACGGCGTCTCTTGGCCGACCCCAAAAGGCCTCCTACTCCGGCCCCGATCGCTGCACCCTTTCCCGCACTTCCCCCGATGGCCCCGCCGATGGCGCCGAGGGCGGCGCCTCCCGCTGCGCCCTTCAGGGCACCGCCCTGTGGAGGAGGGGCGGCTGCCACCGTAGTCTGTTGATTGGGATTAAAACCCGTTTGCTGCTGGGCCCACTTGTAGCAGGCGAATTCGTCCTGCTCCTGCTGCTCTGGACTCTGACCCTTTTCAGGAAACACAAACAACTGTGCCTGCGCGTTCGTCGACAAGACCACGACTGTCACCGAGAGCGTGAGCCCCGACATGAAAAGTCTCCACATGGTTCTCCTCCAATAGGTGTAACGGCTCTTCCTCAGACCGCCATTTATTGCGCTTCTGGAATCCTGTATGTCAGCTTCGGCCACCAGACAATCCCCTCGATCGCCTGACGGGCTGGAACAAATCCCTCCACGACGACTGCCGTGCGCGACTCCAGCTGCGAAACCATTTCGCCCTCACCGGTGATTCCCGCAAACTTGCCTGTTCCACTCTCCACCGTAAAGGGCCCCCGACAATTCTCCATGTCTCCCGTGCAATTGAACCGGGCATACACCCGGTCGCCATCGATATTGGAGATAATACAATGGCCCTGGGCGGATTTTGTCATGGTCTTGAGATTTCCTTCGACGGTTGCCGGACAGACGATCGAACCCGCGTGCAAGGCTCCTTTCGAATCCTCGACATACATCGTTCCGGAATACACTGCCACCATGTAGGCCCGATCGTCACCGATCGGAAATACATAGCCCTGGCCGCCCCAGGGGGCCATGGCTTTAATGGTTCCTTCTTCCGCCACTGCGCATCCTTCGAACGCGGCGAATGCCATGACGAGAAATGCGGCAACCGATACGCCAGATACCCGAACGTTCTTCATAGTCCCCCCCCTTAGAATCCTGTGTACTGCGTGACCGTAACGACTCTTCGTGTCTGAGCGGAATGCGTTTCTGCATCAACGATGACCGGGCCGCTGACGCGCGAGCCCGCGACTTGTCCATGCACCATGGTACCCGCCATCCCATCGCACATGTGCACATGGTACATGCCCCCACGTATTATTGATCTGAGTTTGTTGTGTGGCGAACAGATGATTAGCGCCACCACTACACCACGCCGCCCGATTTGATTTCAAGCACCAGTTCCATCCGTTCACCAAAGCCCGCTTCCTGCTTGACCATCCGCAAAACTGTCCCGTTGACATCTGCCAGACAGAGGCCCCTACTTGGTCTCGAATGTTCTCGGGAGAGCATCAAGAAGCCGGGGAGGTGATAGCCGACAGCGTGTTTCGGATATAAGCATGCTGGCATGCGACACACGCGCGCATCTGCTTTTAAGCGATTGGTATTGCGGGCAGTCTTACGGGAGTCAGCCCGATGGTGGTGCGTGTGCTCTCAATCCCCGAGGATGTCGAGATCACCGACCTCCACGACGTCTTCCTCAGCATGCTGGGTTGGCAGCACGACTTAGGCTTTATCATTCGCGTGCATGGGCACGAGGTGAACAGTTACCAACGGCTCTCCGTGGCAAACGGCTCCGCGAGTTTCAGTTGCGGCGCCAAGAGAAATTCCTGCACATCTGCAAGACGCTGGATTTCTGGGAATGGGAGATCCGAGTGTTGAATATCCAAGATGAGAGTCCAGAGGAACGTACCTCGAATGCATAGATTCCCCCGCCTGTAGAGGCGGGGGAATCTATAAAATCATTCTCCGGCGCCAGTTGCCCGATCTTCTCGTGAAGCGTCTTGAGATCCGGCTCCTGTGACGGTGCTTTTGTCCCGCCAAACACATCCGCGGCTCGTGCGCCCAGGCGCTGCTTCCATTTGGTGACCTGGGAGGGATGGACGCGGAATTGCGCGGGCAATTCGGTCAGCGGCTTGTCGGCTTTGACGGCGGCCAACGCCACTTGCGCCTTAAAGGTCGCCCCGTGATTCCGTCTCGTTCTCTTCATCTCCTCGCTCCTTGGGTTCGCCACCACTCGGTGGCGCTGGTGAAGCCAGGCTACCACTTAGCACACTGTCTGAATTTCCAAGGCCCCCTTTCCCTGAAAGTCGTCGCCACTGCGCTCGATAACGTCCTCCGCTCTGATGAGAAGCAAGCACTGGGTAATCACGACGAGCTGCGAGAAACATTTCTAGAAGTCCGCGCCTATCAACAGTTCAAACCAAACTCATGGGCCCGGCAACGCATGAATGGCTAACTACGAACTCTCGATCGGCAAGAAAAAGCATGATCATGACACTCACACACCAAGCGATGGTCAGTGCAGATGATGGGCAGCACAGGGCTCAAGAGATTCTCGTGATCGAGCGAGAAAGCCTCCAACCTGAGCCCTTCGGACTGACAGTAGCCGAATGGATGCGTGCCTTGCCCAGGAAGGCGTGCTCTCGTTTCGCAGACAGCTCTTCTCCATGCTGGCGCATGCGGCCCTCGCCGGAACCGCTAAAAGGTTCCGTCGATCCCGATGAAGAAATTCGTGTTCTTGACGCCTTCCCCCTCGAAGCTTTGTTTCCGATTGGACCGCTGGAACCCGGCAAACCCTCGCAGGTGTTCCGTCAATTGCCGAACCACGATCATTTCGCCCTGGACGATGGTTTCGTGGGCCCCTTCACGTTCGTCTCCAACAATGCTACTGGTCCAGTTGTTCCGCTCAAAATGGACCGCCGTCATGAGGGACAGGTGTTCCATCAGCTCCACGTCAAGGTCGACGGTGATAAAATGATTCTCATAGGACACATCGTCTTTGAACTGGATCTGCTCGCGGCCGTCCGCCAGCCCTCGCTCGTAGTGGTAGCCCAACCCAAGCATAACTCGATGGGACAGGCGCCAGTCGAGATGAGGGCCCACCGTCCAAAAGTTCGTATCACGATGGGAAAACGTCTCATTGTACCGTCTCAGTCCGTACCGGCCGAGCAAGCTGATTTGAACGTCCTGCGTCACATGGCGCTCGAGTCTCGCCGACCAGATATGGCTCGTGACCGATTCCCCCACGTGCCCATGCGAACCGGGCCTCCGATCTTCGTTCTCGCCCAAAAACAAATGGGGAGCATAGTAGTAGCGCATTCTGACTCGCGTCGCCTCCGATAACCCTTGAACGGCTTGCAGACGGAGGGTCCCGTGGCTGTAGGTTGTGTGATCTGTATAGACAAACCCCTGTCCCCGGATGCTGAACTCGGTGGTCCCAAGCGGATGGGCAACGGATTTCCGGATGGTCATGTCCGGCTCGAACACCACATCAGATCCTTTATTGGTCAGGCGAGTATCCAGCGCCGGTTGAGTTGGATCGTCATCACGGCTCATGCGGCGGGTAGCCGAGAAGATACCGACGTCGTCCGTGTAGAAGAGGATCGCCCGACCATCAACGGTCACCCCGTCGAGCGCGAGGCCCTCGTGTGGCCAGCCCAGTGCGAGCGCACCTCCGAAGAGCCCCGCAATGAGTGCTTTGCGGATCGATATCGGCAGCCAATTCATGACCAGAAATTGGACCATGCCGATAATACCCCAGAAGCTCGAAGCGGGGTGAGCAACGTCACCCTAGAAGGGATCCGACCGGCAGGTTGAGCAGCGGACACCGGATTTTGCTCAGCACCCGTTCCGAGTGGCTGCCGCGCAGCGCATCCAGGAACCCGTTGCGTCCATTGGTGGACATGACAACGAGCCCAGCCTTGGTTTCCTCGGCCGCCTGCACGATGGCTTCCACGACATCGCCGGCCCGTATGATCGAGGTCCAGGTCCAGCCGCTTTCATGGGGGATCGCCACCATGGGAAGATCACCCGAATCCCCAACATGCAGGAGCGTGACGGTGCCGCCGGTGAGGTGCAGTTCACTAGCGACACGCCGAACCGCTTCAAGAGCCGGTTGCCCTGGCGGTTCCTTGGCAATCGGCACAAGAATGCTGCTCAGGGAAATCGAGCCGTCCTGCGATGAGACGAACCCCTGCCGGCCGTGCGGGATAAACAGCGTCATCTCTCCCGCACCCTGCACGATCGGCTGGGCAACCGAGGTTTGCATCCATCTCATGCGCCCTTCTTGCTGCCGCGTCGCCAGGACAATCAAGTCAGTTGGATGAGAGTCCAAATACCCCAGCACGGCGCGAACGGGATCTCGATGGAGCGCCATGACCTTCCTGACATGAATACCCAACGCCGCCACGTCGGTCCGCCGGCTGCCTGGCGGCAAGAGTCCCCAGCGTTCCAGCATCGGGCGCACCCCGGCTAGGTCAGGCCATTCGGCGGTCGCATCGGAGGCGACGTGCATGATATCCAGGTTCGCCTGTCTGAGTAAGGCGATTTTGAGTGCGTGCGCAAACGCGATTTCGCTGGCTTCAGAGAAATCCGACGGATGAAAGACGCTTCGCACTCGCGCTGGCCCATCGATCTTCAAGCTGTCTTGATCCGCCACAGTTCCTCCCTTGCTTGCGCTTGTCCGAATAAGGTGGAAGATTAGTTCTTGTCCAATTTGATGAATTTCGAGCCTTCCAATGTCAAATTGGACATGAACCCTCTTTGCCCAAAGACAAACCCCACGATCGGATCCTTGATCTTGGTCGTATCGATGGATCCATCCGCCCCCAAGGTCACCAGCGCCACAGAGTCATCGACGCCGACCTTCCATCCTTCACTCTTCTGAACGCCGGTGAGCGCGATCTCCAGCATGAACACAAGCACCACCGTCTTGATTTGCCCACCGAATTAGAATCCGAATGAGTCGGAGGCGATGCTGAAATAATCTACCGTCTTCCCCTCGACACGGAGCGCACCTTCTCCGTACTCGCCGCCGATTCCGAATCCGGCCTTCAGCACGGACGGAAAGACGAGGACGCCCTTGCTGCTCGTCAGGAACTCCTTCCCTCCGGTCACCTTTTTTTCGAAGTCTTCCACGGCCACATCCACGCTGACGTCGATTTCCCTGGCCGTTTTGGCCAGGGCCGCTCCTTGGCTAATGACCGTCACCAACATACCCAGACCCAGGGTCCAAAGGGTCATGACAACGCCAGCTTTGAGGCGGAACCCCTCTCTCATCTTGTTGGTGTTCCCCAGGATGGCACTCTCCTCTTACGATGAATTGAAAAGTGGAATGAAGGGAAGAATCCAGCCCTCATACTCCGCATGAGAGACCGGAGGTCGATCGGTCTCGATCTGTGGCCGCATGTGATAGCCTATTCTCCCATCGTATTCGTACGCCTGACGTTGTCTCAAAAATCAAGCAGACGAATCAAGTACTTATTTGCAGGATGACTCTCTCCAGCAGAAGACGCCGCCTCAGTCGTTGCATGTCGGAAAGTTCGAGCGCGTGTATCCGTCGAAATCATCCAACCGGATCGCCACGGATCACAGGAATGAGCAGCGCGCGATGCTGTGAACATGGACGACTGGTCTGAAAGCGGGCGCGGGAAAGGGCCGCTTATGGCATTGAATGGTCCAAGAACTCCCTGATCCTGGATTCGTTCTGCTGAACCACCTTTGTGGCGGCGGTCAACACTAAATCACGATCGCAGGTCGATTCCAGCCAGAGACGGGTGACGATGCCGGCCAGATGGCCAGTAACGACCTTTGGAGATTTCCAGTCGAGCTTCTCTTTCCGACAGGAATCGGGAAGATCGCTGAGATCCTCTGCCCATTGCGCATCCGTGTGCCTGAGACGGATGATCGAAATCCGTTCCGGGCCCGGTATCACCCCTAGTTGCTGTCCTACTAAAAAGAACAAGCGCCGGTAGGCAAGGGAACGCTCTTCCATGATGCTCGGAATCCTCGAGTAGTCAGAATCGAAAAGAGAGAACGCGTCTTGTCGGTGATCTAACGCCTCGCCGCCCACTTCGAAAGGAAATGAACTATCAATCATGATAATCAACCCTCGGCGGAAAGTTCCTTTTTTCATATTCTGCAACACCATCATCACTAAAGATTCGGCGCCGGTATTATCGGACATCCCGCCGTCCCCCACATGCCAATATCGCTGATCCTTCTCATCCATAAGGCTGATTGGCCCGATGATCGGAGGAAATGACATCGACCCGGCAACCGAGGCAGCCACCTTTGTTTCGCAGATGTTGAGATGGAGGTCTTGCGGAGTCACGGTCTGCAATGCCCACGCCCCCTTCCGGATTTGTTCAACGTCTCCGGCAGAAAGTTCCTTGATCGCAGCACCGCTCACCGCAGAGGCCCAGTCAAACCGAAGATCTTCCCGTGGCGACGTGCTCAACAGGAACCGGCGCCCGTCGTTGTACAGCGTGGTGTTAACCATCAAACGAGGAACGTCCCGTCGCTCTTCCCGATCATGGAGACTGCCGAACGTCTCCACGCCGAGGTAATCTTCGGCGAGAATCTCAATCAGCGATTGTGCGACGAATGCCGGATTGACCCACCGCCACAGCAGAAGATTCCGACGCAGCAGAGGCCCTTCGTAATCATGCGCCATAACCTCCCTGAATTCCGCAAAAAAATCCCTATATTCTTGACTCACCCCCCCCTGCTTATCCAGCATCGGGACTTCGCGCGCTGGCTTCTTGAGAACGTAATACGCAGAAGCGAGGCTGCCGCCCGAGACACTCGAGATGTACGATACGCGGTCAAGCAAGGAACCTCGCTCTGCTCCAACTCTGAGCCTGGCCAAAGCCTCAAGGGCGCCTGCGGCAAACAGAGCGGCCCGGCTTCCCCCACCGGAGACAGCTAAACCGACTACAGTATCTTCGCTTCGCACCGGCGTCAGGCAGGAAAGAGGTTCCGGCGTGACGGGAAGAGTATAAATGGGTGCGGAGAGACATCCTGACAGAGTCACGACCAGAATAAGATAGACGGCAACCGCTCGGACTGCTACGGGCGCGTATCTGAAAACTTGGATAAATTCGCCTACTCTATTTTCCCTGCTCTTCCCCAGGCACATTTTCTTGCTCTGTCTCAGGCTTGCGACCTTTCGAATTATCCGACACAGCCTTCTGCATCACTTGGTCGATAATCCGATCCACGGGAGCATCTTACGCCGTCGCTTTTCTATTCAGCAAGTCAGACATCATACTGCCAGGCGCAATCCGCGCAGCATCCTCAAGAAACCCAGGAACCTGGATCACCGCTTCGCTTTACAGGTTAGCCTCGGCAACAGGATTACACACCGGCTCACCGCCGGCGGTGCCCCACAGTTGCAGCGACAGCCGCAGATACTCCCTCAAGTCTGCACGACTCTCCGTCGTGAACAGTATCAGAAAACCAAGGCCCACCCGGAACTACGGCCTGCAACGAGGCAGTTTCGGTATGCCGAGTCTTCTGCCAGTATGATTGGGGGCTATACTCGTGTACGGCGGGCTGCATAAGCAGCCCGCCATACACCGATCGAGTGGCAGCTTAGTACACTAGTGGGATCTTTGCCGCTAGTTCGAAGCGGATGAGCGCGCGAATCTTGCTCTCGATCTGGATGTATCGAGCCGTCTTGGTGGCCGACAACACTTTGCCGATTTTGTCCGCATAGGAGAGATTGAGTTTCGCCTCCGCCTCCTCGACTGCGAGGGCCTCCTTCAACAGCTTTTTCGCCGTCTCGTCCTTAATCGAGCCCTGCCCCTGGTTGTAGGCCTCGGCATAGGCTGCAATGGTTTTCCCAAGCCGATCGTTCAACTGGTGGAGCTCCTTCTGATAACTTTCGTACAAGGGCCAAAACTTCTTCGCTTCGGCATCGGTCAGTTCCATATTGCCGGCGACGAGCAGCTTCTTGTCTGCCTTCAGCTTCTCTTTCAGAATCTCCATATTGGTATCCGAAGCGGCGCCACCGGCCTCCTGAGCCAGCACCGGAAGCGCTGCGAACATGAACAAGGCACATACAAGAGCTGCAAGCGATCGCATGGTCGAACCTCCCTGAGTTTGGAGCGGAATTGCCCCGTTTCCTTCTGCTTACCCCACTGATACTGCTATGACCGTGACACACAACAAATTCCACATAAAATCGGAACTCGTCGCTGTCTTCAGCCCATCCATCGCTCCAGGAGGAATACGACGAAGCTGATCACCACCCAGAACCGCCCCACACCGTATTCCTCTGCTGCATTCCCTTCTTATCAATCCTCTCAACGGCCGGCTCATGGGTCGAGTCGTTGTTGCCGGACCATTGCGTTCGAGGGGACCGTTGCCAGCGTGACCAGTGGTCATTGTGACGACCTCTTCCTCGCCGATCACATCCTCTTGCCCGTCTCAGTAGATGCCCCAGCGCTGCTGGAGACCACCGGTCATTGGTCTGCAGCCCCCACGCCACGAGGCTGGAATTTCACAGGAATGGTATACGAGACAAGCGGACCGAATCCTGAACCGCTGGTTCAGGATAGGCCTTAAAGATCAGAGTTGTCTGATATTCGGCATAAGTGTTCCGCGTTCCCGCGGGCGTGACAATGACCTTACCGAGACGGGCACCGATCGGGAGGGTAGAATTCCCTGGAGTTCTAATCGTACAAGGCCACCCTATCGCCGTTGCCCACATACCACCCTCTTCCTAGACGGTAGTTCAGAAACGGCGCGATGCCAAGGGAGTTCGTGGGCTGGTTGCCTGGCGGTAACGCCGTAGGGCGAATCCCTCGCCAGGATTGAGTGAATGAGACGCCGTAAAACCATGGTCCTTGAGCATTGATGACGGCGCTGGCGAACCCATACTCCCATTCATCCCGGAACACTCTTGAATCGCCGCGAAAGGTGACGAGCGGACCAAAGCCTATGCGACCGCTCCCCCAATCCCAGCTCTTCGGCACCACCAGCCCCAACAATTCCGTGTTGCCGAACCCGATTTGGCCCCGGGCATCCTCATGCTGCCGCAACGTCCAGTCGCGGCAGCGTGGTGAACTCTTTGAATGGCATCGGTGCCACGATGCGCGCCTCCACGTAGTTGTCTCATCCGACAGCGCGTTGCTGGCCGCTGCTGCGCCTGTCCTCCTGGTAGTCGGGCATCCCTTGGCAGCCTAGCTGGAAGGACCACTGCGTCGCGGTTGCGTCGAGCGTTTTGGTCTCGGCGTCCTGGCCGTCTCCTGTGCCTCTTCGTTCGTCTACTCGGCTCTTACTGGCGAGACCGGGGCCAGCAGGAGCAGCACCGCACAAATGGCCTGAGCCCGAGCTAGAAAAACACCGCCACTTCTTACACAACTCCTCCCTACGCGAGCCACAGTCCAAATCTCGTTCGTCCCCACCCCCATCGGCTAAAAACCAGAGTGCATTCTCGGAGGGCTGCATTCTACAACCCAACTGACGCACCACTCGGAGAGAGCATCCTGTCTCCCTCCGAGTGGCGACCGCCTCTCAGACAGGGTCCGACTGCCGACCAACGAGTAGGAGCTGGGCTGCTTCAGACGGCGCAGCTCTGCTCGCTCGACTCAACCGGGTCTATTCCTTGTCCAGTTTCGTGAACTTGGCTCCCTTCAAACTCACGCCGGCCATCGCGCCCCGATGGGCAAATGTGAAGGCCACAATTTGTTGGCCGGCCTTGGTGGTATCAAACGAGGCCCCTTCTCCAATGGTAATCAAGGTGACGTCGGCGTCCGCGCCCACCTCGAATCCCGGATTCCTGCGGAAGGTGGCGAGGGCCTCATCCGAATTAAACACCATAATCATCCCAACCTTTTGGGCTCCCGCTTGAAAGCCAAACGACAGAGCGACGAAGTTATAGTAGTCGACGGATTTCCCGCCCACTCGCAAGACACCGTCCCCATACTGCGCGGCTCCGAGGAACCCGGCCTTATAGAGGGCCGGCATCACCAGCACGCCTTTCGCAGACTTAAAGAGCTCTTTGGCCTGCGGCACCTTTTTCTCAAACTCCTTTACCGCCTCATCTGCTTTCTCGTCCACGATCGCTTGTTCCGACTTCGTGATGGCATAGGACGGCCCCGCGGCGACAAAAAGCCAGATAAATGCCACGAAACCAACGGCCATTGCGATCCGAATAGTTAGATCCAACCGTCGAGCGTCTTGCACAGCGCACCTCCTTCATTTAGGCACATTTAAGTACATGATGGTTACTAACGCCGGAATGACAACATTGATGCAGGTTCAACAACGATTCGTCGGGCATGCCCCCGTCACAGGCACCCAGCCAAGACGACCGTCGACGCCAAACTTGCCCCCTCATGATATTGCAATACCATTAGCACGTATAGCAAGAGAGTTTGCCTAGGGAAGGTCTGATTTATTCGTCTTCACTGATGTGCTAAGAGAAGCGCACCACTGAATTGGAGGCGCTCCTCATGCTGCAACAGACCTTGGCCGAGGTGACATTCCGAGCAATATCGCAAGCCCACCCGTCGCGAACAGTTTCTCACCGAGATGAACCGCGTGGTGCCGTGGACAGACCTGGTGGCGGTGACCACACCAGTCTATCCCAAGGCCGAGGGCCCCGGGCGTCCGCCGGTGGGCGTCGAACGGATGCTCCGCCTCCACTGTCTGCAGCAGTGGTTCAATCTGTCACGACACCGGCGAGACGCCGCCAGACATCTTTGGGAGATTTCTAGTTGAGGTTCTCTTTCCTGCATGAGTCGGAAAGATCACTGAGGTCTTCAGCCCATTCAGCATCCGTATGACTCAGGCGGACATGGCACAGTGAGGCAGGCCGATAATATCGCGACGAGAGGAACGGAAGCAGCAACGGCAATTGTTCTCATGACTTGAATCGCTTCGTTCAAGTTATTTTCCCCGGCCTTTTTCGGAACCAGCATCCTGCTCATCGCCCGGCTTGCTGTCGTTCCATTTCTGCGGCATAGCCTCTCGCATTAACTGGTCAATGATCACGTTGTACGGAGTATATTTTGAGCTGGTTTTTCTATTCAGCAAGTCGGATATCATACTCGCCAGCGCAATCCGGGCAGCATCCTCAAAAAACACGGGATCCTGATTCACTGCCTCGCTTTGCAGGTTGGCCTCGGCAAGAGAACTCCACACGAGCTCGCCGTTTGAGGTATCCCACAGTGAGAGCGACACCCGTAGGGTGCTATATCGAGTCTGCACGACTCGCACATTAAAGGCGGGCACCGACCACCGGTCTTCAAACTCTTGCGAGAAATAGGCCAACCTCGGCTGAAAGACGAACCTCGCCCCGACCGCAGCGCCGAGTTTCCGAAGGATATCCCGATCAAGGATATGGCTCTGCTCGGCCTCTGCTCGCAGACGAACGTAGTCTCCCGCCAATCCATGTCCGTTGATGAGACTGACCGTGTCCTGCACGTCCAGAACGCTCCAGTGCGGAGAGACCTTCCTGATGATCGCGGCCAAGTACTCTGCCAGACCTGCCTCGCTGCCGCGCAACCCGGGCGACGATAAAGCGGTCAGTACAGCGATGGGGTGCACTCCGAGGCTGGCATGATCCGAGGCGGCAACAATCTGCGATGAAGTAGTCCGCACGGTCCACCCGTACATACTGCCCCCACACCCCGTCGTGAAGAGCAGCAGCGCAAGTCCGCAACAGATTCCCAGAAGACCGGTCATCCCAGAAAATCTGGTTCGCATAAACACGGTGTGTTGCACGACACCTTGCCCGCACGGCGGGCTGCTTCTGCAGCCCGCCGTGCACCAATCGAGTGGCTGCTTAGTACACTAGTGGGATCTTTGCCGCTAGTTCGAAGCGGATGAGCGCGCGAATCTTGCTCTCGATCTGGATGTATCGAGCCGTCTTGGTGGCCGACAAGACTTTGCCGATTTTGTCCGCATAGGAGAGATTGAGTTTCGCCTCCGCCTCCTCGACTGCGAGGGCCTCCTTCAACAGCTTTTTCGCCGTCTCGTCCTTAATCGAGCCCTGCCCCTGGTTGTAGGCCTCGGCATAGGCTGCAATGGTTTTCCCAAGCCGATCGTTCAACTGGTGGAGCTCCTTCTGATAACTTTCGTACAAGGGCCAAAACTTCTTCGCTTCGGCATCGGTCAGTTCCATATTGCCGGCGACGAGCAGCTTCTTGTCTGCCTTCAGCTTCTCTTTCAGAATCTCCATATTGGTATCCGAAGCGGCGCCACCGGCCTCCTGGGCCATCACCGGCCAGGCTGCGAGCACGAAACAGGTTGCTAACAGTGTTACAAACGATCTCATCATTAAGACTCCTTTTATGAATGATTAGGTGAATGAACCGATCTATCGTCTTCCGGCGAGAACGACTTCACATAACACAAGAGTCACGCCAACAATCTCGCGCCCTCCGAAGCCGTATTTCTATCGAACACGATAGGCCACCACTCACTTAGCCTCAGCTGTGCTCAGATTGTCAATGGTCTTATGCCGAGTATCGCGCACCCAGCTACCGAACCGCCGATGAGAACCATCTGGCCCAAAGAATCCGCGTTTACATCGCGCAAGCCGTTCAGTATCATCGCGTCCTCAATTCGTCACTGCACGGATGAGCGCCCCGTGCCGACGTATCACATGAATCCAAACCTTGGCTCAATGACCGCATGAATAGCCCCATCCGCTACCGACCGACTGATTTGGTCGAACCCCTACTGAACGAGCACCAGGAGAAGAGATAATGCAGCACCGATCATGCGCGATGAAATACACGGTTCGCTCAACGGGTGAGATGCTGAGGAGAGGGATTCCGGCTCTACTAGTCCTGATCTGGGTTATGAATTCTCCCCTGATCCTGGCCGCCCGAGATCTCGCTATTCCGAAACCGACCGATGTCCTCCTGCCGCCGCCGCCGCCGCCAACACTCGAACCCTCCGTCGTCAACCTGGCGATCGGCAGTACCCTCTGGGAAATGAGAACAGCCGTGGAATCGTCGATTCCGGTCCATCATCGCCATGAAGAGGAATGGATTCCAGGCAGACGGCAACTCAACGGGATGCCCTTCGAATATCAATACTATCTATGGAGAGGACCGGTACAGTTCCGAATCGAGAACGACCGGCTCGTCACCGAATTTCCCGATGTGCGCTATCGCGTGCGCGTCCGCCTGAAAGAGTCCAATGGAGTCACGCAGATTGCGGAATGCGGCTATGGGCCCGATGCTCACATGCGCCTGAGGCTCGAGGCATCGTCGGAGGTGCGCTGGAGTGAGGACTGGGTCATCCGTACCGAGACACGGTTCGGCCGCCCGCAATTCGGCGAACCCTGCCGTTTGAGGCCGATCGACCTCGACGTGACCGAACTCCTCAACGATTGGCTCAACGAACGGTTACCGTCTCTTGCCACAGCTATCGACCGGACATTCTATCAGCAGGTCGACGCGAAGAAGCGAGCTCAGATGATCTGGGAGTCACTCCAGGAACCGATGGAACTCAATGCCGGAACCTGGCTGCTGTTTCGTCCCCAAGACCCGCAAGCCGGCGTGTTGAACTTCGACCGCAACAAGTCGGTTCGCACCGTCGTCAGTATGATGTTCGAGCCGATGATCGTCGTCGGGGCAAGACCACATATTGATCCACGCCCGCTGCCGCCACTCCAAACAGGACCGAACGCGCAGGAGGGGTTTCACCTAGCCGTACCGCTGCTCGTTCCCTACGAGGCATTGAACCATCGGTTAGCAACGGAGGTCGTCGGAGAAGAAATCGTTCCTCCGGTGGGGTCCCCCATCCAGATCACCGGCATTCGCACCTATGGGAGTGGGGACGCACTCATCTGTGAAGTCACCGTGAAGGGAGGCGTGAACGGCAAGCTCTATCTTCAGGGGAAACCCGCCCTCGCGCCCGATGGGCGGACGTTGGCGTTGCGCCACTTCATGTTCACGATGGAGACGTCCAATCTCCTCGTGCGATTGGCCAATCGGACGATGTACGACACGATCCGCGACACAATTCTCCCCTACACGAAAATCGATGTCTCAGACCGGATCGAAGTACTCCGTCGCCGCATCGAACGGCACATGAACCATGATGTGGCCGAAGGCGTCTGGATGGAGAGCACGGTGACCAAACTCGTTCCTCACCGTATATACCC
>Ga0224510_10001463_pt1 | contig 15544 bp, 15 predicted proteins | sample SF_May12_sed_USG_FD_170161 | JGI IMG/M metagenome (GOLD analysis project Ga0224510, IMG submission 170161) | Sediment microbial communities from San Francisco Bay, California, United States - SF_May12_sed_USGS_4_1 | ecosystem: Environmental > Aquatic > Marine > Sediment | place: USA: California... | reverse complement strand
CCCCCGCCGTCCCATAATGATTGCCATTGGTCTCTCCTTTGTTGGTGAGTTCCCCTAGGAGCCTGTCCGACATTACCGAAATGACCATATTTGAGGGGTGTCTGAACCCTTCATCATGTGACGATCGGTGATCCTGAGCCAAATGTGTGCGTCGGATTTTTCGCGATTCCCAATGTCGGACAGGCTCCTAGACGGACTCTGTCTAGTCCATGAGGTAAGCAGAGGGCCACCTTGGCGTGGGCCTCACCGTTCTTAATCGTTGACCCATTGGTCATGGCATCTCGACTACGCAGCATTACCCATAAGCTAAACCAGATCGGCCCCCATTGCCGGTCTTGGCCATCCTACCCCGTATCTGAACGACCTCGGTACATCCACCAAACGCATGCCGTCCTGACCCCAGCGGCTGATTACTTGAGACACACAGGGAGGGTAAGTCCAAAGAGAATCACCGTATCCGATTCGATCCAACTCATCCCTTTCCTGGGACACACAGCTACTGAGAGAACAGAGATTCTGGCTAGGAGAGCATCACTCGTTCAACAAGTGGGTCCTAAATTTGGATCACTGCCCGTCCACTCGCCACACAAGGCTCCCTGGGGCGTCGGCGGTCTGCCCGCAGTACGCTGCTGCACCTATACTTATAAGGATTTAGTTCCTCCTCCCCATCCTGGATGCCCTTTCCTTCTCGACTACCTTGTCCGGTTTGACTCGCCTCCCCTCGTTTGTTACTCTCCGCGCGAGTTGGAAGACTCTCAGGAAAATAGACGATATGAACATTGCCGACTATCTCGAACGGAAACGGCTCGACGTGGATCAATTCCTCGATCTGGTTGCGCCTCCGTCTGTGACGCCGCCAACCACACTGCATGAGAGTCTGCGCTACAGCCTGATGGCCGGCGGAAAGCGGGTGCGCCCGATTCTGACGATCGCGGCAGCGGAAGCGCTGAGCCAGACACCCCCAGGACTGATGGCGGTGGCCTGCTCCCTAGAGCTGATCCACACGTACTCGTTGATCCACGATGATCTGCCCGCAATGGACAACGACGACTTTCGCCGTGGAAAACCGACAAATCACAAAGTTTACGGTGAAGCGATGGCGATCCTCGCCGGTGATGCCCTGCTCACCATGGCCTTTGACCTGATCAGCAGACCCGATCTCATGAAGGGCTGCGATCCCGTACGGCAAGTTCGCATCATTCAAGAATTGTCATTTGGATCAGGCAACATGGGGATGGTCGGGGGCCAGGTGTTCGACATCCAAGCTGAAAATAAGGATATCGACCTCCCCACCCTTCAGAACATTCACAAGCACAAGACGGGGATGCTCATGCGCGCCGCAGTCCGCATGGGGGCCATTGCCGCGGGAGCGAGCGAGCGCCAACTTGATGACATGACCGGCTATGCGGAAGACATCGGCCTCGCCTTTCAGATCGCCGATGACGTACTGAACGTCACCGGCACACGTGAAGAGCTTGGAAAGAATCCCAACACCGATGCCGAGCGCGGGAAAAAAACCTATCCGACGTTCTATGGAGTGGACGGGGCCAAGAAGCTGGCCGATGACTGTGTCACGCGTGCGATCAGCCGCTTATCGTCCTTCGGCCCCTCCGCAGACCCCCTGCGCGAGATTGCACGATACATCACAAGCCGTAAGAATTGACGTCGTTCATGAAACGCTAGCCCATGCAATCGAACAATCCCCCCCGTTTCACGCTTCACGTTTCACCCTTCACGTCTTCACCATGAAGGCTCTCGTCACAGGCGCAACCGGGTTTGTCGGAGCAGCGGTGGCGCGAGCCCTTGTGCGGACCGGTGTGTCGGTTCGAGTGTTGGCTCGCCCTGAAGCTGATCTCAGAAACCTGGACGGTCTTCCCGTCGAACAAGTCGCGGGGGATTTGCGCGACCCCACATCGCTTCGTGCTGCGCTCAAGGACTGTCGCCACCTCTACCATGTCGCGGCGCACTACGCCCTCTGGGCCAAAGACCCGTCGATCTTTTATGACATCAACGTGGCCGGCACCAGAAATCTGCTGGAGGCCGCACGCGCGGTTGGTGTGGAACGGACGGTTTATTGCAGTACCATCGGCGCAATCGGCTTACCGCCTGAAGGGGGGCTTGGAACGGAAGAGACACCGGTATCACTCGAACAGATGGCTGGCCACTATAAGCGATCGAAGTATCTGGCTGAGCAAGAGGTGCACAAGCTCGCCAAGGAGGGGCTGCCGGTCGTTATCGTCAATCCCAGCGCCCCGGTCGGGGAAGGCGATATCAAACCGACACCCACAGGTCAGGTTATTGTCGACTTCATGAGGGGTCGAATGCCGGCCTATATCGAAACCGGGATGAACATCATCGATGTCGATGACGTCGCCACCGGCCATCTGCTCGCGATGGAGAAAGGTCGTCAGGGCGAACGGTATATTCTTGGCTCCAAGAATCTGTTGCTGCGAGAAGTATTTGACATTCTCAGCACGCTGACCGGCATCAAAGCTCCGGCTCTAAAATTACCAAGGGGTGCGGTGCTTCCACTTGCCTATCTTAATCACTGGTTTGCCAATGTAACCGGCATTCCACCCCGCATTCCGCTGGAAGGCGTGAAGATGGCCAAGTACAAGATGCACTATGATTGCAGCAAGGCAATCCGAGAACTGGGCCTGCCGCAACATCCTCCAGAAATTGCGCTGGGTAAGGCCGTCCAGTGGTTCAAGTCCCACGGGTACGCATGACTGCCGCATCGAACTCCCATCGTTGAATGGAACCAATCGTTCTCTTTTTCAAGACAATCATCCTCCGGCCATATGTCTTCCTGTTTCTTGCCGCCTTTCTCTTTGCTGCCATCAAACTGATCGGCTGGCCGCGAACCTGGCGGTTCTGGCTGGTGAGCTGGGCCACTGCCTTTGTTTGCGAATTTTCGTCGACCAGAACCGGCATTCCCTTCGGCTGGTACTTCTATAACGGATCAACCATTGGGCAGGAACTCTACTTTTTTGATGTGCCGTTCATGGATTCCATCTCATTCAGTTTCCTACTGTTCGCGGCCTATTGCGTGGCCCTTGGACTACTCCTCCCCATGGAGAGCTCGCAAGCGAAGGAGTCACGGTTCTTACGGCCACTTTGCTTTAGCCTTGAGGCCCGCACAAGCTGGGCGGTCTATGGCTTGACTGCCCTTCTGTTTGCCTTCATCGATATGGTGATCGATCCGGTGGCCTTGCGTGGTGACCGGTGGTTCTTGGGGAAAATCTATTACTATCCTGATCCGGGCTGGCACTTCGGTGTCCCGTTCGAGAACTACATAGGCTGGGCGGTCGTCGGGCTGATTTCCCTGGCTGTGTACTTTCCATTGGACCGACATCTCGCTTCACTCACGCCACCTCCACCGATGACTCCGCGACTCCTCCTCGGAATCGGCTTGTATTATGGTGTCTTGGCCTTCAACCTCGGCATGACGTTTTGGATCGGTGAAATGCTCATGGGCATGAGCGGCTTGCTGATGCATCTCCCAGTCCTTATAATTTTGACCACTCGCCTTTCTGTTCGCCAACCGGTCCACCTTGCCAAATAGTGAGGTGACATCCAGGCTAAAGAATTTGTATAGTCGGAGGAGAGTCGCGCTCATGGGAACCAGTGACATGAACAGGTCCATTCACTCACACTCAGGGGATCCCGAACCACCACGACACGGTTCTCTCGGTGTCGATCGCCGCGTTGCAAGACCGGGCCCCCATCGATCTGCCACAAGCAGTATCCTGCTACTCACCGTTTTGTCGCTCTGCTTGATGGCCTTAGCCCCCGCGCCTGAGATTCTGCACGTGCTGGGCATCGTGGCATCCATCGACGAGAAGCATATTGACGTAAGAACTGCAAAAGGGCAGGTGGTATCGATCCAGCTGACCAAGCAGGTGAAGTACAAGAACAAAAACAACCCAAAATCGCTCGATCCACCCGCCGTCGGCGACCGCGTCATCATTGAAGCGTCAAGAGACGAGAAAAACAAGAAGGTCACGGCAACGGTGGTCCATTATTCACCGGGTAGCATTCCCCCACCCCCACGATAAGCGATGCCGACCGTTCGATTTGCACGAGCCGTCCACGAATCGCCCTTTCACGGAGGACTACGCCAAGCCTTTATGCGGGTGTTCATCACCGGCATCGCTGTCTTCCTCGCCATCGCTATTGTTCCGGGCTTGGAGGCCGACAGTTTCGGTGCCGGTGTGGCAGCCGTGCTGGTCTTGACCTTCTTGAACCTCATCCTTCGCCCTATCCTATTTCTACTCACTTTGCCGCTGATCGTCTTTACGCTTGGATTGTTTCTGGTGGTGCTGAACGCACTACTGCTTGAACTGACCGCGTTTTTCGTGAAGGGATTCACGGTCTCAGGGTTCTGGGCTTCCGTCGGCGGTGCCTTGATCATTAGCCTGGTCACAACAATCCTCAACAGCTGGACGGTTGATCGCCGTCTCCCCCCTGATCTCCAGGAGGAACCACGTCGGCCACCCAAGATCATCAATCCAGATTGAGCCTTCACAACCTCTGAGCAGAACAACCCTCCAGCGGGAAGCCTTCGCAATGATACAGAGGGGATATTAGTAGCCGCGAGGAGATCGTGATGGCACGCCGAGGTAGGTCATCGGCGTGCCATGCCGTTTCAAAGAGAACCGGCCTCACTTTGGGTCCATTCACATGCTGATGGGTACTTTATTCGTCTCGATGCTCATACGCGACATGCTTTGGATACTCTCCCTCCTGTCCTGATCTCCCGATGTAATACATGAACAGCGCCAGCATCATGATGGCCATATTGATCGACACCAAAATTGTTATAACCGCAACATCCCCAAACATAGTGCCCCGTTCCTTTCTGTCTTATTGTTAGAATTGTGTATATATCTCTTAGGGTCGGAGGCGCCTCCGATCCCACACCTCTTTACTTCCGCCTCATACAGCAACATGCGTGCCAGCAGCTCTCTCGAGAGATATCTGGTTGGCCCCACCATCAAGTGATGAGAAAATATAGATGTCGGCGCTCTGGAACTTGCCACCGGTCTTCACCACCGAAGGGAACACTCATCGGGGTGAATCTGATGGATACAGAACACCGTATCCATTTCGATACGAGCACGTTTGGACGGGTGGCCCCATGGCAGGCAGAATGGTCCGGACTACGATGTCCCGGTCAGCTCGATGTGCAACCTGATACACACAGGATCATGCCCATTTGATCGTATCGGTGGTAGAAATCAGGAAGGTGAGACCACACCTGGTCCACATTCCAGATGAGATATTCAGAATTACCTTACGCTCGCACGGCTATCGAATCTTCCCCAACAAGATTGCTTGCGCTTCCCACCCGCACCCAACCATCCGTGACCGCCCTACATCAATTTCGGAGCATCGAACGAAGACCCTGACGATCGACGATCTTGAGCTCGCCGATCAACTCTGGTCCTGGGCGAAACTGGATAGAACATGAAAATCAGAGGTCGGAAACTCTACAGAAAGTTGTCATCGTGTGAGGTGAGCGATAAAGTCGGTTCGACCATTTACTTGGCTCGGTATAAGAATCTTGAAACTGTGCTAACACGACCGGCTCACACCTCAACGCACGAGCCTCCCTCACACTTCTTCACTCGCCCCCCGACTCATCCCGTTTCTTCATCAGGGTAGCAACGAGAAGCCTGTTTCAAAGTAGGACAACTCTCCTATTGATGGGGGAGAGCATCGTGTAGGACACAACCTGCGCTTCTTACAGTCCCTGTGCAATTTTTCAACTCCACCTCCCCACACATGATCTCTGCTCGGGCGCAGAATACTCTTAATACTACCGAAGTTGCGCGGGCGTGAGGACTCCTAATATGTCATTCCAGGAATCGGCATGCGCCTTGCTCAGTAATATTCACATTGGCCTACTTACACACATGGGAGGTTACATGACGCCAATGCTGCCATTGCAACAATCACCAAGAGAGCCTCGAGCACAACGCCGCTCATTGCGGTCTCCACGCACAATGGTCCTCTGTCTCTGCGCCGCAGCCATAAGCATTCCCCCTGCCGGACTCTGCGCATCGACAACATCGCCGGTCCCGCTCTTTGTGGAAACGCCCAGCGATATCCCCGCTGCCATTGATCAGGCTTTTCCGCCGCCTCAGGTCTCGAAGCCATGGGTGCGCCGGCATCGTACGATGGGGCTTAATCCTGCGGCATTGAAAGCCATGAAACTTGCCCGCAAAGACTCAAAGCAGGATGTCTCTCTGGAGCTATTCGATGCCGGCACGCGAACACTGGAGCTTGGTGAGCCCGAAGTCCATGGTAACAAGGCAAAGGTCTGGCGTGGACGGCTGCGAGATGACCAGGACAGTGATGTCACCTTGGCAGTTCGCGGCAAGAAAATGGTTGGGACTATTGTCTCGGGCCAACGGCTCTACAGAATTGAGCCGACCGAGGACAATCGTCATCGTCTCGTTGAAATTGACGACGACGCCATGCGGCCGGATCACCATCCGCTCGTCGTGCCCGACGATGGGACCCCTGCGGATCCTCCTGCTCCAGAACCTGAGCTCCAGCAGCCTGGTACGGCAGCAGCGAGTGGCAGCGTGAGTGCGGCCGCCGTAACGACAAACACGATCGTTGATGTACTCGTGGTGTACACGTCAACGGCACGTGCCAAGCAGGGTGGCGTAGCTGCCATGAATGCGTTGATTGCCATGGGGGTCGATTTGGCCAACCAAGCCTACACCAACAGCAAAATCTCGATGCAACTTCGACTGGTCCGTACCGCCGAGGTGGCCTATACGGAAACGGGCAACATCAGCACCGATCTCTCGCGCTTACAGAGAACTACCGATGGCTTCATGGATCAGGTTCACACATTGCGGAATCAATATAAGGCCGACCTGGTCGCCTTGATCGTCGACAATGGCGGGGCCTATTGCGGAATTGCCTATGTCATGGCAAACGGCCCGCGCGCCAGTTTTGCCTCTTACGCATTCAGCGTAACGGATCGTGACTGTGTCGCGAATAATACCCTCACTCATGAAATGGGACATAACATGGGCGATGCACACGACCGTGCAAGCGGCGGCACTGGGGTCTATCCCTATTCATACGGATACCGGGACCAGATCGGCAAGTTCAGGACCATCATGGCCTACCCCTGCCCGACTGTGTCCTGTCCCCGCGTGAAGTACTTTTCGAACCCGAAGATCTTGATCAACGGCCGACCAGCCGGGATCGATCATGCGGTCAACCCCTCAAATTCCGCCGACAATGCCCGCTCTATGAACGAGGTCCGAAACGTCATCGCCGCCTGGCGCGCAAGCACCACGACTTCCGCCGCCACAGCACCGAGTGGATCGAGAGATGCTCGTGCTGATGCCCGAGATACCCTTGATGACGATGCAGACGACGAGTCGGATGACGATGCGGATGACGATACTCGTGACAAATCCGGAAAAGATTCACCGGAGAAATCGCGTGGAAAGTCTCGTGGACTCACTCCTTAATCGAATAGGATGCAGGGAGGGCCGATTGTTGGTCCTCCCTGCCGTGAAGGAACGACACAGCACACATCGATACTGAGGTAAGGAAATACGATGGTTGACTCAAGGACATGCTCAGCAGTTCAAGGATTCCGACTTCTGTTCCTCGCCCTAGCGTTGGGCAGTATGGTCGGCCAGCTGACGTGGGCGGGCGAGCTACCTGGGCCGAAGCGCTTATGGCATACGATCCTGAGCCCTCCCCCTGTCGCCCAGCTTCCGACGCCGAAGAAGCCATGGATGCTCCGCGATCGAGAAATCGAACTGGACCTTTCCCTCCTTGCAGCTCTCAAAGATGCAGGAGCCAGACCGCTCCCTCGAATTGTCATTGAACTCTTCGATAATGCGACCCCTGAGCTGGACGTGTCGTCCACAGTTTCTCGGATCAATGACACCGCGGTCATCCGTGGGACCTTTATGCCTCCAGTTCACGGCGACTTTACATTTGTGATCACCGGCAATCTTCTGATCGGAACCATCCAGATCGGCCCTCGTATCTATAAAACCGACCATATTGGCAATGGCCGCCTACGGTTGGTTGAGCTCGACCCCGACAAGATGCCGCGGGATTGATGCTCGTCGCTCTCTACCCCACATGGATGGATGGGGTTCACCCAAATCAATTGACACCATGATTCTCGAGAGAGTAGCTATTCGCCATCGATCCGGCTACAATGCCCTCGCTTGCGTTGGAACGTATGACCACGTCGACACCTCAGACAAAACCGACTCCTGAAACGCTGCTTCAACGGACGCTGAATTCGGCACTCAACGATATCGGCACGGATTCAGCGTTGGCGGCGATTTTCCATCAAGAAAATGGCCCTTTGGTTGAGCATGCCTCGAAGGGGTTTACGCTTCGGGATGTCCAAACCATTCTTCGTACGCTTTCCACACAACGTGCCGCAGCCCTGACCCCCAACACAACCGATCCCGATAGTGGACGTACCGTTCGCTTGCGGTTGATTACTCCCGGTGCCAAGTCGTTGCTCGTCGTTCCGCTGCGCCACGTGAATCGCGCGTACGGGTGTCTGGTGATTGGTCGGAAAGAGGGCGCCGCCTTTTCCAAGAAAGACCGAGCGCAACTGGAGCAGATGTGCGAGGGCATGACCAAGGCACTGGAACGTGAAGGGCTGTTCAACACTGCGGCTGTCCTGAGCCGTCCCTACGTCACACAGGAGGCTGCTCCCCCTCAGCAGGCAACCGGGGATCTGTTTCCGCCGATGATCAAGCACTTCTCGCCGGAGCTACAGGTCAAGGTTGAAGCCATCCTCAGTGAAGCCAACCAGTCTGTGGCCTATGACCGAGCCTGGGTCTGCTACTACGACCCACTGGCCGGCAATGTGGAAGTATTGGGCGTCGTCGGCGATGGGAAACCGGACCAACGTGACACCAAGAAAGATCTCAAGCCCGGCCAACGGCTGACACTGGATAGCTCCGCGGCCGGCTGGGCCGTGCGGCATCGGAAGCCACGCGTCGATCATGACCTCGCCTCCACCCAGGGGCGCTTTCTCGATCATAAACAGCTGTATAAGGACCGATTCCAGTCATCTCTCGTCATTCCGTTTTTCGTCAAGGGGCAAGTCGGCGGCACCTTGACGCTGGGAGCAAAGGATCCGGAACGCTATCAAACAACGGATGCTCGCACGCTGGAACCCACCATCGTGAAACTTGCCGATCTCTTTCAGGCACCCGCGCCTCAAGCCCCTGCCCCGACGCCGCCTGCTGAGGTTGGATCACCAAATCCTGAGTCTATGTCATCGGTACCATCTGAGCCGATTATCAGGAAGCAAGAGCGCCAATCGGCAATCGGAGAGTTCAGTGCATTTTTGGCAACCGAGATCCGTGAACCCTTAGCCTCCATTCGATCGCAATTGGAAGAAGTGACCGGCGAAGGGATTCTTGATTTCGATCCCCAGACACGGGTGGAAAACGCCATGCGCGATTTGATCCGAATCGAGGCGATCCTCAACGAAATCCTCGATTTCGCCAAACCGCTCGAGCTCAATCGACATCTCTGCCGAATTCCAGAAGTGCTTGAGAGCGCGTTGGTGGTAGTCGGGACCGATTTGGAAGCGACCCGCATTCAAGTGGCGAAAGAATACGCCAATATCATCGCTCCAGTGCGTGGGGATGAGGCAAAGCTCCAGCAGGCCTTCTTGAGCATTTTCCGAAACGCCTGTGAGGCCATGTCTCCCGGAGGCCAACTCACCATCGCAGTCACACAACATCGCGCCGGGCGCGGGTTCGAGGTCCAGGTTCTCATTAAAAATAACGGAGTCCCGATCCCAGCTGATATCGTGGACAAAGTCTTCGAGCCATTTTTTACGACGAAGCGATCCGGCATCGGACTAGGGCTGCCCAGCGTCAAAAAAATCATCGAGGAACACCATGGAACGATTGCGATCGGGAGCGCGCCAGGGGAAGGCACCACCGTCACCATCCGCCTCCCTGGTGTCAGTCGTGGCCCAGCGTTCCGCCACCGCGGACGAGGTCGTCGGCCTCCCCGTCGTCCAGGTTGACTCGAGTCTATTCATCCTGACTCACCCTCAAACAGATCTCGGCACCCAGACAATGCCACACAGACGGCTCCAGCAGGCTTTACGTGTTTGACAGAAACATCTACCGATGGCTATGATTCGATCGCTGTCATTGTTTATTGAATATACTCTGTCATGTTGTGATCCTCATTCACTCTTCTATCTCAAAGGGAGAACGGGCATGAAACTATTTACAGCTGTAGTTGCCACAGCCTCAGCAGTTCTGTTTGGTCTTTCCATGGCTTCAGCCAACCCAGCACTGCTCCCCAAGCATGAAGGCTATCCGATGAAGAACTCGGGTAGTCCTGTCACGGGCCAGCCGACGGCAAACGATCCTGGACAGTCGGATGCACATGGGACCTCCTCACTGTTGAAATCCGCGGACTCCGTGAAGAACGCGGAACAGAAGCTGACGAAAACCGATAACGCGCGGATCACCGAAGGACAGGGAGCTGGCAGACTTCCGCATGTGGAGGGACCGCAGATCACGATTGCTCCACCGGTGACCTCCGCGACCAAGATCACCGGCGACCGCAAGATCGACTAACCGATTTTTCCAACGATCCGATAAAGCAAGGGGAAGTCCTTTAGAAGGACTTCCCCTTTTCTTTATGTTTCCCACGGGAACTGTTCGCACGACGGTCTGCCGCAAGTAATCGGAACCGCCAAGGTTTTTTCGCCCACAACCCCGCATAGTCCACACCGATTCGTGGGAACGTTCCGATCTGGCTTCCGACAGTCCGTACGCCTCGATCTTCAAACCAGAGTGAGCGCCCCTCGGTCAGATCGATCTGATGCAATGACCGATCGATGTCCAGCTCGCGGCAAAGCTTGCCTGGACCATCTATCAGGTCGCCATCCACTTCAATGGCTCGGATCAACACGGCGGCGGGAAATTCGACCCGCTCCGTCACGACATTCAGCATATGATACATGCCGTAAATCAGGTACACGTAGGAGATTCCAGGCGGGCCGAAGAGCACCTCGGTCCTTCTGGTCCGTCCCTTCGAGGCATGACAGGCCTTGTCTTCTGTTCCAATATAGGCTTCCACCTCGACAATTTTCCCGGCAATCACTCCCACCCCATTCTGACGTACCACGTACTTGCCGACTAACGACCGAGCCACGATCAAAGTGGGGCGATCGAAATAGGATTGAGACAGTATCGTTCGTGTTTGTGCCATGACTCCCATCGACTATTCGGAATAAGTTCCCCCAACAGGGTCGCAGGGTGACGAAGACTCGACGAGGTACGCACGAAGCTTCGCGTGAACTGCTCCTCCCGTACTATTTTGAGGACCGCCACAACCGAGACGCTGCTGAAAGTCTTGTCCGCAGTCGATCAAAAATACCAGGCAAGTCCACCCATCACGGTGCGCGGACTGCCCGGCACAAAGTGAATGTCCGTCACCCCGGCAGGCTCAGTCCGGAGACGCGACTCAAATGCAAAGATGGCCTGTTCCCATTGCGTATTGAATAGGTTTTGAACAAACAGAAACGCCTCGAGCCGCCCATGAGGTAATTTCACGGGGATCCGATATCGCTCCGAGAGGTCGAAGGTAATCCATGAAGGCGACTTGATGCTCCGATCTTCAACAAGCGGACGAACTCCAAGATAGGTGGCCTGTAGTTGGGAGGTCAGCCCTTCAGGCCATTGAAGAATCGCCGCCCCATACGCGGTGTATTCCGGCGCCAACGGAATCGCATCCCCATTGCGAAACTCTGCATGCGTCCAGGTAAAGCTCCCATTGACATACAGCGGGCCCCACAGTTTGCCCCTGGCGGCAATTTCAACTCCCTGCCGTCTAGTTGCCCCTCGAATCCCCGTCGTCCCTTGGTCACCGACAAGGACGAGCTCCGACTTGAGATCCAGTCGCCAGGCTGTGGCGATCAACTCAAGCCCGTCCGGACCCCAGGGTCTGGTTCTGATGCCCACCTCGTAGTTCTGTGAGCGGGCAAGCGGCGCCGCACCGATCGACACAGCTGATCGAGCATCATTGCTGTGAAACCCTTCGCCGTAGTTGACGAAGAACTCAGTCCCGGCCCAGGGACCAAGAATCATGCTGAATTTGGGAAGGACAATCCCGGATCCTTTTCGCCCGTCAGGTTGTGCGGCACACAGCACGCATCGGTTGCCGACATCAAAGGTAAAAAACTCTCCGCGTACCCCTCCGGACAATCGCATCCACGAGATCGGCTGCACCTCCGCCTTGATGAATGGTGAATAGGATACCGTGCGGACATCACTGTCGATCGTCGTGCCGGTTGGACTCCGCAAGGTCTGGGTCCCCAACGTGACGTGAGCATCGTCGACCCTGGTTTGAAAGCCCACGGTTCCCACAGTCGGTATACCCAGCAGTTCGATCCGCTGTTTAAACCCAATGTCGCCGCCGTAGATGACTCGACGATCGAATTGCGCAAAGCCGTCTCCCTTCACGGGATCATTCAGAAAAAATGTGAAGTCCGTGAGTAGATCAAGCCGATAGTATTGCGCGTAGGCGTTGGCAAAAAACTGACCGCCGGTGGTCGTATCGTAGTGATAGTTCGCGTTCCCTGTCGTGCGGAGTGTGTTGCCTCCTTCATATGGGTTGATAGAACCGAATCGGTCCAGAAGCCCCATACTCACGGCACGGAACGGAATCTCACCGGAGCCATCCCACCTGGAATGGAGAAAGGTGGCCTTCACACTCAGCTCGTCTCGTCCGGTCAGATTTGTGGTGACCTTGCCCAACAGATTCGTTCGAGTGTATTGATTGTCGTTGGCATAGGGGCCGTTCGTATAAAATCCCTCTGCTGCGAATAACGTCCGTACACGGTCTTTGGTGGGCGAGAGCATCAAGAGGTATCGCTGCGTGCTATATTCCCCGCCAGCTCCCTGAATGAGTCCTTCTTTCACCACATCGCGTGTCCGAAAATTAACCGCTCCCGCCGTCACGAAATCTCCGTACTCCGGCAAGTACGCCCCTTTGTGAACATCGACCCCTTCGATGGTTTCCGGGATGATGAAGTTCAGGTCGGTGTAGCCTTGTCCGTGTGCATGCGTCCTGAGGTTGATCGGCATACCATCAAGGAAGAAACCGACATCTGTCCCGTGATCCGCGTCAAAGCCCCGGAGGAAATATTGATCGGCCTTCCCGGCTCCACCAGAATGTTCCACAGCGACAAACCCAGGAATCAGGCGTAGGACTTGTGCCGGTCGGCCCTGAGGTTGGAGCACGATTTCTTTGTCAGGAATGAATTGCTGAGAGGAAGCGGACACGGGCTTCTCCCCCACGACAGAAATTTCAGGCACTTCCAATTCCGGCTCATCCGGATCATGGGCGAATACCACGCTACTCCAGCAAAAAGCCAGCGCAAGCCAGACCCCGTGAGCAACGATGGATGATCGCTTGTCCGCAAGATGGTTCATGAGACAGGTCGCTACCGAAGGGATTTGCCTGTTGTCGTCATGGTCAGCTTGCCGTGCTTCACGCCCTTGACCGAGACTAGCGCACCCGCCACTTTCTTGATGTCTGCCCCTTTCCCCTTCACCACCAAGACTTCCAGGCAATGGTTATGATCCAGATGCACATGCATGCCGGACAGGATCTGCCCCGAATAGGCATGCTGAATGTCAGTGAGCTTTCCGGTCAGGTCTCGCACATGATGATCATAGACATAGGTGATGGTCCCGACAGTTTCTCGATTCTCGTCCCATTCCGCTCCCACCAGATTGTCCCGAATCATGTCACGGAGGGCCTCAGATCTGTTCGTGTATCCTTTCCGTCGAAGATGGCGATCAAACTCCGCTAAGAGCCGCCGATCCAACGACACTCCGAACCGAACGAGTTCGTCCATAACCTCTCCTCTCATGGGTGGCACGAATATATTTTTCGTAGCACGCCAAGATCGTGAATACAACCGGAATTCCTGGTTCCTACTCGTTCTACGAAACGGCCTTGTCGATTGGATTCATCGATTCGAGGAAGAGCAATCCGCTCCAGACGATTACAGCATCTTGTTCGCGGGAGAGGGCATCACAAGCAGGAGGCACCCCTCATCGGTCGCGGTGTCGTAGTGTACTGTCCCAGTCTCCACGATAATGACGAGTCGCCGTGGATGGTGCCCCTCTAATTCGGCCTGATCCATGGGTTCGGCTTCGCAACCATGCTCACTGATCTCGGACCGCATCACGATTCGCTGCTACTGAGCCTGGTCAGCTTTAACGTCGGCGTGGAAGTCGGTCAACTCGCCATCGTCACGGCATTCCTACCGTTGGCCTATCTGATCCGCCATTCTTGGTCCTATCCGAGACTGGTCCTCACCGGCGGATCGCTAGCGGTCATCGCCATCGCCCTCGTTTGGTTCACAGAACGAGCGTTCGATCTTCAGCTGTTTCCGATCTAGCAGTATGTTCAAAATGCATTTTTCAGGAGGGCTTGGGTCGACAGTCTTCAAAAAACTTGATCAAAGGTGAAAAGTCTCCTTGATCAGCATTCCGCATGGCAACAATGTATCGTTCACGGATCTGGTGGCCTTCAGACATAAGTTGGGTTTGGGGCCATTCCAGCAAAGGATGCTCGCGTGAATAAAGGAAGATGTCAGTGATTAATCTGGCATGCCTTCCATTACCATTCTTGAATGGATGGATCTTGGTCAGTCTGTTCTGAAGTCTCGCAGCGACTTCTAGAATCGGCATGATCGATGGCGGAGAATCCCAATAGAGAAAGTCATCACAGAATACACGAACCTGTTCTGGTATGAGGTGCCAGTCAATACCGATGTTGAGATTGACCGTCCGGTACTTTCCTGCCCACTCCCAGATGGCTCCGAACATCTCGTAATGAACTGCACAGAGAAACTGATTGGTGAGCCATCGTGCACCCCGTTTCTTCCTGCGAGCCTCAAAGATATACCTGTCGTAGGCCAGGCTAATGGCGTGCGTTTCAGCCGCGTTTCGTTCTGCTCTCGTCGTGAGCTGGGTAAGAATGAGCCCTGAGGTGTCATCGCCCGGCGTCTCGCCAGCGGATTGTGTTTCGTCCGCAATTGTCATCGAGCTGATATTCGTTTGCGACCGCTGCGGAGAATATCGTCCGTGCGTTTTTCAAGGAGCTGCTTGAATGTTTCTTCGTCAGGCGCTTGATCTTCAAGGGCCATCGTTCCCATGGTGTGTTTGAGTCGTTTGAGAGCAACGGCTCGGGCTCGATCTCTGGTGAGTTCTTCCAGGGACTTGTGAAGCAATGGTTCGAGGTTGAGCTCACACTCTAAGCCCTCATAAATTCGTCGGAGTGTCCCAACTTGGGGATCAACTTTCCCAGACTCAATCGCCGCAAGGTTTGGCTGCGTAATATGGGCACGTTGAGCCAGCTCAGCCTGCGTCATCCGTAGCCGATTCCGGAGCAGACGTATCCACTCCCCCACGGCGAGTTTGTGCACATCTCTTGACACCCTCACCGTGAGCTTTGATAGCGCTAGATCATCGAGGACTGT
>Ga0224510_10001462_pt1 | contig 15545 bp, 19 predicted proteins | sample SF_May12_sed_USG_FD_170161 | JGI IMG/M metagenome (GOLD analysis project Ga0224510, IMG submission 170161) | Sediment microbial communities from San Francisco Bay, California, United States - SF_May12_sed_USGS_4_1 | ecosystem: Environmental > Aquatic > Marine > Sediment | place: USA: California... | reverse complement strand
AAAACCCTTATTGCTGCAAATTTTCAATTTATAATTTTCAATTTTCATTCAATTTAAAATAAATCAATTTTTCAATAAAATAACCTTTTAACAATTCTGCAAATATTGGGCTTTAAATTTTTAAATTTTCACATTAAAAATTCATTTCTAAATTTTAAATTAAAAATTTTAAATTTAATACTACGGCGCGCAACAGCATGTATCCACACTAGGACCTCCAGTGCAATAAGTGTCTCCTTCTGGCTCATATATTTCACCATTAATTTCACACAAAACAGGTGGTGTTGCGCGACATACTCCATCATCATAACCATTATCCTGACAATACACAGCGCAAGTTGGAATCAATTTTATTCCATGCCAGTTGTGGAGATATGTGGACAGCACCACACTTCCAGTGCGTTGTTGATTTTGCTGCCATGTCACAGTTGAAGTCACGACTCTTCGATTGCTGTCAAGAGAAGAAATATTAATTTGTCTCGTGAAAATATCCTTTGTGTCAGAAGAACCGGACAACCTCCATTCATTGCCACTTACAACCAATCCGTAATTCCCATTAGCAAGCAAAGAAAAGTTGTAATCTCGAATATTTCTCACCGCCTCCAATCCTTCCTCAGCCAACAAACTTGCCCTGTTTCTTTTGCCTGCCAAAGAAGCACTTTCTCTTCCATACATAACCGTCCCCACCACAACCGTCACAATCAAAATAAACACAGCCCCTGCAAGCAATGCTTCCACCAAACTAAACCCCTTCTTACTGCAAATTCTTAATTTAAAATTTAAAATTTTCATTCAATTTTCAATTACTCAATTTTAGAAAATTATTAACCAAACTCACACGTGTCATTCTAAATTCAAAATAAAATCATTTACTCATATTTTAAAATTTATCATTAAAAATTCATTTTAAATTTTAAATTGAAAATTTTAAATTAAGCACACTAATATTCCACCATCCCTTTCCCATTCACAGTCACAACCACAGAATCACCCAAAACGGATGTGGCAGTGACAGATCCGGTCACATTTGGCTCGCCTGTGAATTTTTCAAAAACAATTTCTCCTAGCCCAGAAAAAGAAATGTTATTGGAAAAATCATACACTTCATCAAAATTACCGTCTCTTGATGCATAGCTGGTTCCTTTGAATAATGTGATTTGCCCAACTCTGACATCCACACCCCAAGAAATGTCATCCTCCATTGCTTGCGACAAGATTTGTGCTCGCCGAAATGAATGAACGATTTCATCCCTCACAATATTCAAATAATTTTGAGTTTGAAAATAACGATATACTGGAATCGAAAATCCTGCCAAAATAGTGACCACAACCATAGCCAAAAGAACCTCCATTAAAGTAAAACCCTTATTGCTGCAAATTTTCAATTTATAATTTTCAATTTTCATTCAATTTAAAATAAATCAATTTTTCAATAAAATAACCTTTTAACAATTCTGCAAATATTGGGCTTTAAATTTTTAAATTTTCACATTAAAAATTCATTTCTAAATTTTAAATTAAAAATTTACATATTCTAACTTAATCCCCCAATCAAGCTGTAAATCGGAAGTATTATTGCAAGTGCCACAAAAATCACACCCAGCCACACGATGACCAGCAATACTGGCTCCAAAATAACGGTCAGATTTTTTGTGGTAATTTCTGTTTTGTCTTCAAAAATTCTTCCAATTTTCTGAAGTACTTCTGGCAAGTTTCCAGATTGCTCTCCCGTGATAATCATTTGCTGAATAGATGCTGGGATTAATTTTTCTGATTTTGGATATTTTTCAAAAATCTGCTGAAAAGATTCTCCTTCTTCAACGTTTTTCCTCAAAAAAACATACAATTTTTGATATCTCCTAATAGTTGTTGATCTGGACAATGACTCCAAGGAGTCTACAATTGTGAGACCCGCCTCCAAAACAGATCCCAAAATGAAACCAAATCTAGATAATTCCATTTCTTGCATCAATCTTCTGATTCCTGGCAAAGAAAGAATAATTGCTTGACCGACATGTCTTGTTTTTTTGAAAACAAAAACAAAGAAAAAAACAATGATTACAAAAATCAAAAAAGAAGGAATGAAAACATTTCCATATTCACCCAAAAATTCACCAAAAGAAATCAAGATTTTCGTAGCCCAAGGAAGTTGAATATCTAATTGAGCAAAAACCGTAGCAAGTCTTGGCAAAATGAACCATGCAATTCCAGTAGCAATCACAAAACCCAAAAGAAAAACTATCATAGGATACATTGCTGCTGAACGCATTCTGGATTTGAATATATTTTCCTTTTGCTGATTATTTGAAATTAAAATAAGATTCTCTGGAAGTCCTCCTATTTTTTCACCCACTCTAACCAAAGAAATGACATATTCAGAAAAAATTCCTGATCTATTCATTGAATCCCAAAGTGGAACTCCTGCTTCAATATCACCCTGAAACTCATTGATCACTTTTTTCATGATCTTTGAACGAACCTCTCTTTTGATCACCTCAAGAGCACTGACAACATTCATCCCGGAAGAAATCAACATTGATAAACTTTCAACAAAATAATCTTTTTCACTTCCAACACTAAGCCTGACCCAAAACCCATGTCTTTTTGATTTTTCTATTTTTTTATTTTCTTTTTTTTCCTTCAAAGATTTAAAATATATCTTTATTATTAGATATGCAGCAGTTAACTGCATTGAATAAAACTATTCCAATGGTTCAGCAACACGATACACCTCTTCGATAGTAGTGATTCCATTTTTCACCTTTTCAATTCCATCTTCAAAAAGACCTCGCATTCCTTTTTTTCTGGCCAGTTCAACAATTTGATCCGATGAAGGATTTTTCATGATAAGTTCTTTCATTTCCTTGTCTATATCAATAAACTCAAAGATTCCTGTTCTCCCCTTGTATCCAGTAGACCCACAAATCTCACAACCTTTCCCTTTGTATAATGTGACGCTTTCATCAGAAAAATAACGAGAAATTCCATGAAAATCTTTCTCAAGAGCAGAAATTTCATGCGACTCACTGAAACGACAATTTTCACAAACTTTTCTCACCAATCGCTGCGCAAAAACAACTTCCAGGGTGGAAGCCAAAAGAAAAGGCTCGATTCCCATATCAATCAAACGAGGAATGGATGTTGCAGAATCATTGGCATGAAAAGTAGAAAGCAACAAGTGACCTGTCAATGCTGCATTAACAGCAATTTCAGACGTCTCTTTGTCACGAATCTCCCCCACCAAAATAATATCCGGATCTTGTCTCACAATAGATTTCAATCCTTTGGAAAAAGTAATGTTTTTTTGCGCATTCACTTGAATCTGATTCACTCCCAGAATTCGATATTCCACAGGATCCTCAATTGTTGTGATGTTCACGTCTGGATTGTTCAACATTTTCAAAATAGAATACAGCGTTGTTGTTTTTCCTGATCCTGTTGGCCCTGTAACCAAAATCATCCCAAAAGGTTTCTTAGAAGCCTTTTTGACAATTTGCTGATGATTAACCGAAAGGCCTAAGTCAGCAAAAGACAATTCACGAGTGTATTGTGACAAAAGCCTAATGGTCACTTTCTCTCCGTCTAGAATAGGTGCCACTGAAACACGCATATCAATAGCACTCTTGTTTGTTTTGCTAATGTAGCGAATTGATCCATCTTGAGTAGCGAAATGCTCATCAATCCTGAGATGAGCCATAACCTTGATTCTATTTAGAATGTTTCCATACAACTCTTTTGAGATGCGACCTTTTTCGCTCAAAACACCATCAACACGAAAACGAATCACAACCTCTTTCTCTTGGGGTTCAAAATGAATATCCGATGCCTGATATATAACCGCGTCATCGAAAATTTCAGTGATGACAGCAGGAGCCACTCTTTCACCATCCTCAACAACCTCACTCAATCTCTTGGACAAAACATCTCGATAATAAACCAGGATTTCATCAATATCTTCAGACAAAGAAAAAGCTATTTCAATATCCCTGGAAGCAAAAACGTTTTTCAATTCATTTGTCAGATTAGCCCTAATTGGATCATCCGTTGCAATCACAACCTTCTCTTCACTTTCATCAAAAAGTACTACTCGAAGTTTTCTGGCAATCTCTTCAGGAATTTTGAAAACCTGCTCACGCGAAGGTTTGATGGAATTCAAATCAGCATATGAAATGTCATATGACTCTGCAATAGCTTGTCCTACCAAATCTTTTGTAACAATTTCATTTGAAAAAAGATAATCCAAAACCGACTGATTTTTATTCTCAGCATCCTTTTTTGCTTTTGAAACAACATCATCACTAACATAGTTTCCACTAACTAAAATATGTATAATTTTCTCCTCCTTCATATTTTATTTTTATTTTTGATCAAGTATTTTTTTAATGTGCTCAACAATATCAGAAATAGCCATGTTTGATTTCACAAAATAATCAGAAACACCCAACTCCATTGCCTTTTCCATGTCTTCCTGCTGACTCAAGTTTGAAAGAATTATAACAGGAGTCTCTTTGTTCAACTCTTTCTTTTTTTTCAAAAAATCAAATCCATTCATTCTTGGCATCACCAAATCCAATAAAATCAAATCAAATGATCCATCATCAAGAGCCTTCAATGCATCCTCACCATTAGATGCTGCAATTGTTTCAAAACCAGAACTATTAAGCTTCATTTCAAGTGCACCTGCAATTGGCCTCTCATCTTCAACTATCAAGATTTTCTTTTTTTGGTCAGCCATATAATTTCAATGTTATATTTTTAAATATCTCCTAATTGCAATAAAGCTACTCACCACTCCAATAAACACACCAAACACCAAGATTCCCAAAAGCATCAACCAGAAATATTGCCAATAAAATCCCATCAACATTCCCTCAGTAGCAATACCCTTCATTAAAGGAGTAATGGACTGAGCACTGACAAAAATCAACACAATTGCAATAAAAGAAGAGATCGTTCCATAGAAAATACCTTCAAATATAGATGGCATTCTGACATACATATTCGAAGCTCCCACAAGTCTCATCACTTCAAATTCCTTCTGTCTGGAATACATGCTCAATCTAATCGTATTAAACGTGATGAGTACGGAGATAACAACAAAAATAATTCCGATTATCAGTCCAACTCTCTCCACTGAAGAAGTTATTCTGTTTAATCTCTCAATTTTTTCCTTGTTTTTTCCATAGTTAATATGACTAATCTGATTTTTGAATCTTTCACTTTCTAGTGTTTGAGCAATAGACTCATAATATCTAGAATCAGATGCGTGCACAATCAAATATGAAAGCAATGGATTTTCTCCAATTTCTTCAACAGCTTCCAAAATAGATGGATCCCCACTGGAATCAGACAAAAACTTCTCCAAAGCTGTGTCATTGGAAACATATGTCACAGATTCCACCTCCATTGTAGATTCCAAAAGAACCTTGGTTTCCAAAGCGTTTTCTTCGGAAACATCTGGATTTAGATATACATTTATATCAATATTATCCTCAATCTTATCCACAATCATTCTTCCCGTAAGACCCAAAAAAACAGTAGCGCTCACGACATACAATGCTAAAGTCAAAACAGAAACAGTCGCAAAAGCCAACCATTTATTTCTGGAGAAATTTCGCATTCCTTCTGTGAAAGCCCTAAAAAGTTTCAACAACTTCATAAATAAATGTCAAACACGCAACATAAATCTCTAAACAAAAATTTCAAAGAGAGTTATTTGGTGTAAAATAAGGTTATATTAAATATTTTCCATTTGTTTTATCACTAACTATTTTTCCTCCATCCAGCGTAATCACTCTCTTTGCCACTTTGTTCACAATATCCCTATCATGCGTTGCCAAAATTATTGTCGTTCCTAATTCATTGATTCTGAGCAACAATTCTACTATTTCAATACTTGAACTTGGATCCAGATTTCCAGTTGGCTCATCCGCAACAATCAAAACCGGATTGTGAACCAATGCTCTCGCAATGGAAACCCTTTGCTGTTCACCACCACTCAATTGATTTGGGTATTTATCAGCCTTTGAACTCAAATTCACCAACGTCAAAACCTCTGGGATTTCTTCCTCAATTTCTTCATTACTCTTTCCAGCCACTTCCAAAGCATATGAAACATTTTCAAAAACAGTCTTGTGTGGAAGAAGTTTGAAATCTTGAAATACGTTTCCAATATTTCTTCTGAAATATGGTAAGTTTTTTCTTTTTATCAATGAAACATCTTCGCCATTGAAATACAATTCTCCTGTAGTTGGCTTTTCTTCTGCATATATCAACTTCAACAAACTTGATTTCCCAGCACCACTGCGCCCCACTATGGAAACAAATTCACCCGGCATAATTTCCAAATTAATATCTCTCAGCGCCAAAAAATCCTCAGAATAAACCTTATTCACCTTATTGAATTTTAATATAGGCACACCAACTTTTTTGCTCATTTTTGTTTTTTTATTGAAAGATTTTTTTCTTATTACTTCTATTATTATAGTATTTTTTTAACTAATTTACAAATCATCTTGTGGAGCATGCAACATAGGGCACAAAACACAAAGCATATCCCACAGAACTAACAAAAAGCCACTTCTAAACAATATCCATGCTATCACAAACAAGATGAAATAAAGTTAAAATAATTAAACCATCACCCTATTGATATTTCAAGAAATTCATGCTAATCTCACGAGCGAAGCGTAGGTCAAAAATGTTCTTAAATACCACCTCGGGAGATATAGATATGCCAAACAAATTCGTTCTTCGTAGATATAAAAATCATCTCTGCACACTGATTATCAACCCGAAAAAACAGGCTGAACTCACAACAGAAACTAGTATCCGTGGATTCCTTCTAGCAGATGTCACGGAAAATATTGATAATGGAGGTCAGATAATCTTTTGCGCAACATTAAGTTACGCAAGAATTCATCCATTCATGGACGGAATAACCCCAAGAAATCTTGATGATTTCAATAGATCCAAAATTCCTCATATTCGGATAAATTCAAAGAAGATCTGCGCACTAAAAGATCAATTCAGGGGAAGTCCCATCTTTGGTCATTTCCGATTGAGGCAAACTTTATCAAAAAAAGATCTGACCAAACTCATATTCCGATAAAAAAGAACTGGCAGCACCAGCAAAATATCCAGGAACCCAAACACGGGAGCTTGGATATTTTTTTTCATCAATCAAAAAGCACTGCTTCTTTCAGCAGTGCTTATGTCATCATAAGAAAAAATTAAATGGAGATCTTATCAAATTCTAAATCTCATAAATTCTTAACTTCGCAAACTCTTAACTTTCTAATCACCTACCACTTTTTACTGTATTTTCCTATCATGCTATATTTGGCAAAATGATTGAGGCCTCGACCTTCTTTGGCCATCTCTTTCATTCTTTCAACATTCTCCTTTCCAGCACTCTCGTAAGTGAACAGATAGTTTGTGCGAGAAAGTCCGGTTGATGGATAGAATTTGATTTGAATGAAATCATCTCCAATCTTATACGCCTCAACACTTGAGTCTCCACTCACGTTTCCATATGGCTCCATTCCGCTACTTTGATTTATTCTCATTTTTTTATTTTTAGAAAGTTAACGTTTTTATTTTATGTTTTTTCTATATTACATGCTATGTTATTGAGACTAATTCATTTTCAATGAATCCATCAATTTCTCCGTCTAAAACTTTTTCCGTGTCTTTTTCTTCATATTTTGTACGATGGTCTTTCACGAGCTTATATGGATGAAGAACATATGACCGAATTTGACTTCCCCAGTCAGCGCTACTTGAAACTCCACTCATTTTTCTTTTTTCTTCTTCCTTTTCTTCAATATGTTTTTTGTGCAATTTGGAAAGAAGAAGTTTCATGGCACGCTCCTTGTTTTGAAGTTGAGATCTTTCTGTTTGGCAACTTGCAACAATCCCAGTTGGGGTGTGTGTGATTCTCACAGCACTGTCAGTTGTGTTGACACTTTGCCCTCCTGCACCAGAAGATCTAAAAGTATCAATTCTAAGATCACTCTCATCAATTTTGATTTCCCCAGCATCCTCAATGACAGGTAGCACTTCCACTGAAGCAAATGATGTTTGACGAAGATTGTCAGAATTGAAAGGTGACAAACGCACCAATCTGTGAGAACCAGCCTCTCTTTTGAGATATCCAAAAACATATGCGCCTTCAATTTCAATGGTCACACTTTTGATTCCTGCCTCCCCTCCGCGAGACTCATCAATGACAATCGACTTGAATCCTCTTTTTTCAGCCCAACGAAGATACATTCGCATGAGCATTTCAGCCCAATCCTGAGCATCCACTCCTCCAACTCCAGCTGTGATTGTCAAAATCGCGTCATTCTCATCATACTCTCCTCCCAAGAGAGCCTTGAATTCCTGTATCTCAATTTCACTTTGAATGATTGCCACCTGTTTCTCAATTTCAGAAACATCCTTTTCATCTTCTGACATTTCCAAAAGTTCACTCAAATCATTCAATTGATTTTGCGTGTCATCAAAAAAAGAAACGTCTTCCTTGAGTCTCTCCAATTTCTGCATCATTTTGCTCGCACTCACACTATCATCCCAAAAACCCTCTTCTTGAGACAATGTTTCCAATTGAATGACCTCTTGTTTTTTCTTTTCCAAATCAAAACGATCACGCAAAAGCGCGATTTTTTGTTGCAGCTCTTCTAATGTTTTTTTGACTTCCTTGGACATATATGAAAATTCTAACTGTATTTATATTTAAATTAAAGCATGAATACAGATATAAAAAAAGGGGAGTTCACGGTCTCCCCGAAATAATTTCTTACCAAATCATTGGGCAATCACCGCTGGCTGACGTTTGCACTGAGAGCATTTTGAGGTGAAAAATTCAACATTCCCGTCTTCATGCATCCTGCAAACACTATTAATCATAGTTTGCTCATCATCAAGATTAAAATTGTCACAACCACCGCACATCTCCATTGCAAGTACTACCACTCCTTCATCGTTATTCGGAAAAAATTTATGATAACCGCAACTACACTGAAATAGTAGTTTTTCATCTCTAAATTCCCCCAAACAATCCCCACAAATAGCCCTGCAATCATCTTCCATTGAGTCTTCCGCGTCAGTCGGATTTCCACAAATACTACATGATTCCATCATCTTCGGCCTCCTTTGTAGCTCTACTTGGCTATTAGCTTGAAGTTACTACATAGACAGTAACACCAAAACACCCGACATTGCAAGAAAAAAACTTACTACTAACTTCCCAAATTCTTAAATTTATATATTTCTAAATTCTTAATAGAAGCCACATAATAATGATTCCCAAAACGACAACCAAAAGTTGTTTGAAAGATTTTTTGATTTCATTTATTTTGTGCATCTCAGGCAAAAGATCTACTGCTGCGATATAGATGAATCCTCCAGCAGCAATTGGGATCATATACTTTGAAATCTCAAGAAAACCGTTTCCAATGATCAAAACAATAACTGCTCCCAAAACAGCTGCAAGAGCTGAAAGAAAATTGAAAAGCAATGCTTTTGATTTTGAAAATCCAGCATAGATGAGTGACCCGAAATCACCAATTTCTTGTGGGATCTCATGAAAAATCACCGCGATTGTTGTGCTGACACCCAAGGGAATACTCATCATGAAACTAGCAGCAATGACCACACCATCAATGAAATTGTGGATTGTGTCTCCCACTAAAATCACATATGAAAAAGCATGAGGATGTGCGTCACATGCAACTTTGTGGCAGTGCCTCCAGTGAACTATTTTCTCCAAAACAAAGAAAAACAAAAATCCCACCAAGACATATATAAGCGCTTCATCTCCAACATTATCCATTGCTTCAGGAATAAGATGTAGAAAAGCTCCTCCCAAAAGAGTTCCGGCTGCAAGACTTACCAAATAAATAAGAATTTTTTCAAGTTTTTTTGTCGAGAAATACAAGCCCACTGCTCCCAAAAGAGAAACGAGACTGACAATCAAAACACTTAACAATGTATATATCCAAACCATATTTGTATAATTAGGAAGTTAAGAAGTTAAGAATTTAGGAAGCTAGGAGATTAAAAGATCAGGAATTCATTAATACAAAAAATTCTACAATTCTCTAACAAAAAATAAATATTTACAAACTATACATATTTTTTAATCAAATCGATATGACCCTTTTCAACTCTTTCCAATGCATTAAACATTTTTTGAATGGGTTTTTCATCTGCATCACTCATAAATTGATGATACAATCCGCTAGCATGCTCTTCAAGTTTAATTGTTTCTTCAAAATTTTCAACATCATCACTACTGCAATCTTCAGGAGTAATTTCTGGCATTTCAATTTTCATGATTTTGCAAACAATTGCAGCATGCTCAAGCTCCACTTTTGAAAGTCGCTTATACATCGCTTTCACCTCATATGAATCCGCTTTCGAAGCCATGCAAGAATATAGCGCACTAGCTCTTTTTTCGAGATCAAGAGTTTTTTGAAGATTTTCCAATGATTTTTCTGACAAATCAAAATCTTGAATTACAACAGGATTTGCAATGTCTCCATCCTCAATGAAATTGTCATCAGCTCCGCAAAAAGGACATTGACTAGGCTTGTCTTCTCCTAAATATGCATCCCCACAAATTTCACAAATATATGTTTTCATCTTGGTTAATTAATTAATTTGGCTAATTAAATTATTTTTGATATTCTTTTATTGTTTCCGCAAATCGCTATCTCAAATCTCTCCTCTAATCATGCCTACATAGCTCAGTCAGGCAGAGCAACGCACTCGTAACGCGTAGGTCATCGGTTCGATTCCGATTGTAGGCTCCAAAAAAAACTACTCTCCTGTTTTCTTTTTTAATTTTTCCAATCTAAAATCAACATCTCTTTGAATTTTCTCAAGAGCCTTTTTGTTTTCAGGAAGAAGCAGGTGCTTGAATCTTTTTTGAGTTTTCAAAAATTCTTCAATCGGTTTTGGATTTGAGATATACTGATTGATTTTATACTGCCCATTTTCAATTTCATATAAAGTCCAATAATTTGTGTCGTGAGCAAGTTTTGCAACTTTGACATAGTCAGAAACTGGAAATTTCCATGAATTCGTACAAGGCTGAAGCACAAGCAAAAAGCTTGGCCCATCAGTTTCAAAAGCCTTCTTCGCTTTCGCTCTCATGTCTTCGATGTTGAAAACATTAGCCTGAGCCAAATATTTCACTCCGTGAGCTGCAACAATTTCCATAATATCCTTCCTGTCTAATTCATTTCCAATGTCACCCTTAGCTGCTGGAGTGGTGGTCATGTTTGCACCATATGGAGTTGCGCCTGACCTTTGCCCTCCTGTGTTCATGTATCCCTGATTGTCATATGCCACATACAAAAACCTGTGGCCTCTCTCAAGAGCCCCAGAAAGAGCCTGAAGTCCAATGTCATATGTGCTTCCGTCACCTCCAAAAACAACAAAATTTATTTTTCCTTTGACTTTTCCTTTCTTTTCCAGCACCTTATATGCCGCTTCAATCCCACTGACAGTTGCACCAGCATTTTCAAAAGCATTGTGAATATATGGCACCTTCCACGCTGTGTAGGGATACAAGGTTGAAGTCACCTCGAGACACCCTGTCGCATTGACCACAACAACAGGATCTTCTGACACATCCAAAATATTCCTGACAATAGCCGGGATCCCACAACCAGAACAAGTTCCATGACCCGGGGCAAAATTTTTAGTTAATTGTTTATTCATATTTATAATTAAGAATTTAGGAGGTTAAGAATTTTAGAATTTACGAAGCTAGAAATTTAAGTATTTTTGTTCTATGCTCTATGTTCTATGCTATATGTCCCATGTTATGTGTTCTATGTTGTGTGTTTCATGTTATGTGCTCTATGCTATATATTGCACTCCTTTCATTTTCTTTCCCTTAATCATATTCTCGAAAACATTTTCAATATCCTTTGCAAAAATATCCCTTCCTCCAAGTCCATACACATACGATGAGATCTGAGATTTGAGATTTGAGATTTGAGCACTCATGACAATCTCACTGCAAATCGGTGGCATTGAGCCAAACGCCATTGATTTATCCAAAACTGAAATATTCTTTGCACCTGAAAGTGCTTTGGCAATTTGCTTATATGGAAATGGTCGAAACATTTTGATTTTCAAAAGACCAACCTTTTTTCCTTTTTCTCTCATCTCATCAACAACATCTTTAATTGTTCCACAAGTTGCCCCTGCTGCCACAATTACATGATCAGCATCCCTGGTGTGATATTTTTCAAAAAGCTCATAATGTCTTCCTGACAATTCACCGTATCCGTCCGCAACATTTTCATATTCCTCAAAAACTTTGTCCATTGCAGCTTCTTGTTCTATTTTGAAATCAAAATATGAATCTGGAAGACCAACCGGTCCAAAAGTGTGAGGATTACTCACATCCAATAAACTCTGATTGAATTTAAATTCTCCAACAAAAGATCTCACCGATCTGTCGATCAAAACTTCAAGATTCTCAACACTGTGAGACGTTACAAAACCATCCATTATAACCATAGTCGGAACATGCACTTTCTCAGTAAGCTTCATTCCAATGATTGTGTTGTCATATACCTCCTGAGCATTCTCAGAAAAAATCTGCACCCATCCGGTGTCGCGTGCTCCCATCACATCACTGTGATCCCCGTGAATATTGATTGGCGCGCTGAGTGCTCTTGCTGAAACAAGCATCAACATCGGAAGTCTCATCCCGCTGGCGATATATAAAATTTCATTCATGAGCGCCAAACCCTGAGAGCTTGTTGCAGTCACTGTTCTTGCTCCAGCAGCAACAGCACCCACACAAGCACTGATCGCGCTGTGTTCAGACTCAACCGTAATCACATCAGTGTCAACTTTTCCTTTCGCTTCAAACTTGGCAAACCCTTCAATGATTGGGGTTTGAGGAGTGATCGGATACACTGGCATCACATCAGGATTAATTTGCCGAAGCGCCTCCGCTGCAGCCGCTCCGCCGGTCAAAGCTATTTTAGTATCTTGTTTCTTGTTAATATGTTTCATGATAAATTTAATTTTAATACAATATCCTTTCAAAATTAAGCTTTTTTTCCTTATCCTATATCTCAAATCTCTTTTCTGATTTCTATTCTTTTTTCATTGAGATCGTTTTCACAGGACACACTTCGGCGCACACTCCACATCCCTTGCAAAATTCATATCCGATCTCAGCCACATTTTCAGTGGCTTTTCCTCCTTCAATAAACTCGTCTTTTTTTCTTTTTCGAAGAGAGATGCAAGCATCTGGACAATATTTCACGCATGTTGCACAACCAATACAACCAGACACTTCAATTTCTGGTCTCACATTTCTCCATGTCCCTGTCTTGGATGCTTTTTTGATATCGTGTTTTATTGTTGCCCCTTTTTCCATAAATATTTTTTTAATTCAAAAATCAAAAATTAAAATTCAAATTTTTCTCTATCTCAAATCTCACATCTCAAATCTCAGAAACTATCGTGTCCTTTCTGAATAGCTCGAATGTTCTTATTTGTAAGCTCTTCTCCAATTTTTGCCTCAAAAATATCTCTAAATTTCTGCTCCAAACTATCCAACTTCACAACCCCTGAAACCTGTACCAGCTTTCCAAGCATAATCCCATTAGGCTTATTTTGACCCAAAACTTCCATTGCAATATCCGTCGCATCAACAGCTTTGATGTTCCCATCAAATCCTCCCACTGCTTCAGAAACCTCTTTTCTGGAAAGATTCGTATTCACAATCAATGATTCATATTCATCCAAATTACTTGTCACATCTTCACTTCCAAGTAAAGTATCATCTAAAACAAGAACGACATCAGGATCCAAAATTGGCTCATGCGTTCGAATTGGATCATCTGAAATTCGCACATATGCCTTCGTCGGTGCTCCATTTCTCTCCGGACCATAATATGGAAAAGCTTGCACTTGTTTTCCTTCCAAAAGAGCAGCTTGCGCCAAAACTTCAGCAGCACTTTTTGCTCCCTGACCAGCTCTTGCAAAAATTATTATTTCGAATATTTTTTTGTCAGTTTTCACTCTTATTTAGAAATTTAACTATTTATATCATCTAAATTGAATTATACCACACATCCAACTTATGAAAAAACTATTTATATCTAAGTGCTTCAAGTGGTTTTAATTTTGCAGCTCTCTTGGATGGATAGAATCCTGTCACAAGACCGATTACTGTTGAGAAGATAATAACAAACGCCACAAACCACAACGGCACGAAGAACAAATCAACCTCAACTCCACCAAAATTTCTAGCCAAAAGCTTGATTCCAAAATTGACCAACTCACTAAGACCATAACCACTAATCACACCCATGAGTCCTCCCAAAAATCCAATCAACACTGATTCAGCTAAAAACAAACTCCAGATGTCCGCTGGTGACGCTCCCAATGATTTCATGATCGCAATTTCTTGTGTTCTTTCCAAAAGAGCAATAGTCATAGTGTTGAACATTCCGATCGCACTAACAGCCAATGCTAAGAAACCAAATGAAAGCAGTGTCCTTCTGATCACAACAAAAACTTTTCTGGTTTGCTCAACAGTGTCAGAAATCGCAGAAACAAAATATCCTTTCTCAATCAGAGTGTTTCTAACGGGATTAATTTCTCCATCATTTTTAACCTTAACCTTGAGCTTACTAAAATGAGTGAACCCCAAATCAGTCACAGAGCTATTTGGAACATAGATATTAGATTGCGAGGTGCTCTCAATTAGCCCACCGATTTTATATTTTCGCTCAACAAAATTGTCTGTATCATTGACATTCTCTTTTGCTCCAACAACACTAATTTCAATTTCTTTTCCCAAAAAATCGTTTTCATCAATTCGAAGAAGGTTCAAAACAGCTGTTGTCACAACAATATTTTCCATCTCTCCTTCACCAAAAAATTCTCCTTTATAAGCATTAATACCTTCAAGCTTGAAAAAGTCCGGATCAATGATACTCACTTTTGCTTCTGACGTAAAACCATTTCCTCTGATAGTATTTTTTTGAAGAATAACCGGACTGATTCTTGCAATTCCGTCCACTCCCTGCAATGATTCCAGATCTTCACTAGTCACAATTCCACCAGGATTATTCTCAGAAATAACGTCCAAAGACAACAAGGAGTCACTGGTTGCAATTTGTTCCAAAACCACTTTCTGAACACCATATCCCAAAGAAACTAAGAAAAAAATCGCTCCGATACCGACGTTAATACCCAAAACCGTCAAAAAGGTTCTGAGCCTATTGTTTCTAAATGATCTTGATGCCAATTTAATAATATCCAGTGGTAACATATTCTACTTTTTTTTAACTTTCAAAAACTCAACTTAAGATCCATATCCTACCATCAACAAAAGATCCAACTTTCTAACAATTTTCTTCACGGTTCTCCTGTCAAAACCAGCTCCTTCAAGTTCTTCTGAAACATCCAGCAATCTCTCAAATTCTTTTCTGTCAATATGACTAAATAACCTATATTTCAAAAGTTTTTTCAGATTTACTATTTGATTTGGTCTCACT
>Ga0224510_10001460_pt1 | contig 15559 bp, 9 predicted proteins | sample SF_May12_sed_USG_FD_170161 | JGI IMG/M metagenome (GOLD analysis project Ga0224510, IMG submission 170161) | Sediment microbial communities from San Francisco Bay, California, United States - SF_May12_sed_USGS_4_1 | ecosystem: Environmental > Aquatic > Marine > Sediment | place: USA: California... | reverse complement strand
CCCGACGGTAAGCACCAGCAGGACGAAGAACAGGGCCAGCAGGTCATACTGGCTTTGCTGGGCCACCGTCAGGTCGGCGGGCTTGAAGTAGGGGGCGAGATAGGCGCGCCGGACCAGATCGCGGATGAGGGCCATGAGCACCACCAGGCTGACCGCGGCGGCCACCGTGGGCCAGAGCTTGCGCCGGATGCCGAGGATGATCGCGGCTAGGGCGATGGCGAGGGCTATGGCAAGCAGGGCGGTGGGCAGGGCTTCCCCGCCCAAAAAGGGCTGGCGGATGTGCGCCGGCAGGCTGAACAAAAACAGGGTGCCGACGCCCAGCTGCACGACGGTGGCGCCGCAGAACCAGTTCAGGCCGGTGGCGATGCGGCGTTCCGCGCCGGTATTGTCCTCCTGGCCGAAGTGATTGAGCAGGGCGATGAAAAGGCCGCCGATGGCCAGCGAAGCGACGAGAAAGTGGAGGTAACGGGGGAGCAGGGTGGGCTCCTTGAGGTTCAGGAGGGTGCCGTTCGGTTGGCTGAAGTATTGCGGCCAGACCTCGGGGTTCAGCATCATCGTCATATTGTTGGTGAAGAGAAAGCCGATGACCAGCAGCGGCGTCACCACCAGCCAGAGCACCCGCACCCGGCCGGCTCCCAGCGCCTTGTACTTGAGATGATAGATATAGGCGCTGTAGTAGGCGAGGATCAGCAGGCCGATGATGGTCAGCCAGTGGCGGGCCATCAGCACCGAGCTGGTGTAGAAGAAATGGCCGTAGAGCACCTGCAGGAAGAGGAGCGGCGCCACCCCGAAGTTGACCGCGAAGGCGATCAGGTAGGTGAGTTTGTGCGCCATCTGCCGGCAGATCACCGGCGAGCCCTCGGGGTTGAGGGTATGGGTGGTCAGGGCGATCATCGCCCCGCCCAGCATCGCGTTCATCAGCAACAGGTGGAGCACGAAGGTCAGCATCAGCAGAAACTGGAACCATCCCCAGGCAACCGGGATGGTGTCCGGAGTCGGAATCAGGGCGGCGGGGTCCATGCGTTACTCCTTTACCGTTTGGCGGCAACAGTCGCGAAGAGGGGCGGGGCAGGCTTCAGCCGGATATTTTTTGGGCTGTAACCCCTTAATTTGATTTTTTATTGTATATATAAGAGGCTTTGAAATGCAAAAAAATATCCTTTTTTCGGCAGGTCATGGCTTTAGCAAGGCCAGGCCGCCGTTCCGGCCAAGGCGATATTCTTGTTGAAGAAGGGGGAAAGATAAGGTATAAAGCTGCCATCTTTGTACGCGCCCGTAGCTCAGCTGGATAGAGTGTCGGACTACGAATCCGCAGGTCGCACGTTCGAATCGTGCCGGGCGCACCAGTCATTTCAAGGGTTACAGCCGATCAGGCTGTAACCCTTTTTTTATTGCGCGCCGGTCTCTTGCGCGCCTGCTTGGTCGGCCGCCGCCCTTCCTGCTCGCCGGTCAGCACCGCCAGTTCCGCGGCGTTTACCCCCTCGTCGGCTGGGCGTTTGTCGGGTTCGGCGGGGAGCCGCAGCTTGCTTATCTTGCCCATGCCAAGGCCTGCTGTTCGGCGACGGCGCGGAGCAGCTCCGGGCCGACCGCCTGCTTCGCGGCGGTCATCGCCTCCATCAGCGCGTTATAGAGGAGGCGGTTAATCTCGCGGGGGATGCCCCGGCTCAACTCGTGGATCACCGGGTAGCTGCCGGCCGGCAAGAGATCGACCTTGCCGCCGCATTTGAGGATTCGGTATTTGATATATTGCTCGGTTTCCTCCGGGCGCATCGGCGTCAGTTCCACCATGAAGGTGATCCGGCCCCGCAGGGCGGCGTAGCTCGGCGCGGCCAGCCGGCGCTTGAGGCCCGGCTCGGCGATCAGCAGCACGGTGATCAGTTTCTGCTTTTCCGTTTCCAGGTTGGCCAGGGTGCGGAGGAGATGCAGGCCGTCGGCCTTCAGGAAATGCGCCTCGTCGATCACCACCACCAGCCGTTTGCCTTGGCGGTGCAGGGCCAGGGCCTTCTCCTGGATCTGCGCCAGCCGGTGCTGGGTCAGGCGGGTGGGGTGTTCTTCCCCCAGCTCGTTGAGCAGTGCCTCCAGCAGCACCCCCTTGCCCATGCCGGGATAGGCGTAGATCAGCGCGGTTTCGTGGCTCCGGCGGTCGAGGTCGCGGAGGGAGACCTGCGCCACCATGGTCTTGCCGGAGCCGGAAACGCCGCTGAGCAGGATCAGGGCATGGCCGTCGTCGATGCCGATGCGCAGCTTGATCAGCGCTTCCTCGTGCTGGCGGGTGCGGAAAAAGAGATCGCTGTCCAGGGAGTCCCGGAAGGGGTTCTGACGGAGCCCGAAGCTCTCCTGCCAGCCGAGGCGGGGGATGGCGCCGGTCATGGCTGGCCTCCGTTGTCGAGCATCTTGCGGTAGCGGCCGAAGGCGGAACTGATCCGCAGCTCGTCCATCTCGTCCCTGAGCAAGGCCACCGCCAGATTATGGGTGTGTTTGCTGACCCGCGACTGGGGCCGGAAGACCGAATAGGGGGTGCGGCGGGCGGTGGCGGCGCCGACGGTGGCGTCCTTGAGGATGTAGCCGATATTCTTGACCGATCGGCCCAGGAAGCGATGGGCGCAATCGCTGAAGCGCAAGGCCACGTTGGCCGCCTGTTGCAGGGTGTCGGCCATGTTGACCACCGAGTAGATGGGCCGGCGGTCGTCGCCGCCGCGTTCCTGATCGATGCCTTTCAGCAGGCCGTAAGCGTCGGCCAGGGAGGTGATGTCCGGGGTGATGACGAAGAGGATCTCGTCGGCGGCCTGGAGGAAATCGCGCACCCCGCGGCCCATGCCGGCGCCGGTGTCGACGATGAGCACATCGGCTTGGCGTTCCACCTCGGCCAGGGCCTTGATCATCCGCCGGCGGGTGGCCTGGTCGCTGTCGGCAAGGGCGATGATGCCGCTGCCGCCGGTGATGATGCCGATCCCTTCCGGACCCTCGCCGATCAGTTCGGAGGGGCGCGCGTCGGCGGCGAGCAGCTCTGTCATGCCGGGACGGGGAGGGAGGCCGGCCAGGAGATGGATATTGGCCATGCCGAGGTCGCCGTCCACCACCACGCACATCTTGCCCAGCCGCTGGATGGCGATGGCGAGGTTGAGGGCGATGTTGGTCTTGCCCACCCCGCCCTTGCCCGAGGTGATGGCGATCACCCGGCCGTAGCGGGGCCGGTCGGGCGGCTGCGGCGCCTGTTGGGGGGCCTGCCGCCGATGGAGGCGCTGAAAGGCCGCCACCGCCTCCTCGGGGAAGAGCAGGGCGTCGCCGCGCAGCACCTTGGTCGGCAGGGCGTTGGGGTATTCGGATTCGTAAAAACGGAGCAGGCTTTCCTCAAGGCCGGTGCGCAGGGCGATATCGGCAATGGTCAGCAGGGGGTGGGCGTTGGCCGCGTTCATTTCTTCTTCCGCTGGGCGTTTTGTTGCTCCGCCTCCTTGAGGCCGCGTTTGACGGTTTCAATGACGGTATCGAGCCGGAACGGCTTCTTGAGGCAGGCATAGGCGCCCAGCTGCACGGTGTTTTTGATCTCTTCCTTGGAGGCCAGGGCGGTGATGATCAGCACCTGGGTGTCCGGGTACTCCTCGCGGATGAACTGCAACACCTCCAGGCCGTCCTTGCGTGGCATTCGGATATCCAGGATGGCAAGCTGATAGGGCTTGTCCTTGAGGCGCTGGATCGCCTCGACCCCGTCAAAGGCGCCGTCCGCCTCATACCCTTCCATGCGCATGCAGTCCAGCAGCATTTCGTTGATCGCCTGCTCGTCGTCCACCACCAGGATGCGGGGTTTGCCGGTTTTAACCGCCCCGGCCGTCGCTTCCTGGTCGAGGTTGTCGCGCATGGCGCGCAGTTGATCGGCCTTATCCAGGGGCAGGGCAATGGTGAAGGTGGTGCCTTCCCCCTCCTTGCTCTGCACCCGCATGGTGCCGCCGTTGTGCTCGATGATGGAGTGACAGACCGCCAGCCCCAGGCCGGTGCCCTCGCCTTCCTTCTTGGTGGTGAAGAAGGGGTCGAAGATCTTGCTCAGGTTTTTGGGGCTGATGCCGGTGCCGTTGTCGGTGATATGCACCTCGACCATCCCCTCCGTCGCCTGGTCGCTGAGGGTGATGACGCCGCCGTCCGGCATGGCGTGGTTGGCGTTGATCAGCAGATTCATGAACACCTGTTCGATCTGCAGCGGGTCGACCATTACCGGCGGGGTGTCGTCCCGCAGGAGGTTGTCGACCCTGATCTTGGTCATGGAAACCCGGTCGCCGAGAACCTTGAGGACCCGGGCCATGATGCCGTTGACCCGGTCGGCGGCGAGTTTCGGCTGGGTGGGGCGCGCGAAGCTCATCAGGTCCTGAACGATCTTGGCGATCCGTTCCTCCTGGCCGGCGATGACCCGCAGCCGTTCCTTGATGGCGGGGTCCGCCTCCGGTCCGAGCAGGCGGTCAAGGATCTGGATGTTGAGCGAGATGATGGTGAGCGGGTTGTTGATCTCGTGGGCGGCGCCGGCGGCGAGCCTTCCCACCGTGGCCAAGCGGTGGGAGTGGAAGAGCAGCCGCTGGCTTTCCTCCATCCGCCTGGAGGCACGGGCGATCTCCGCGCTCTGGCGGATCAGGTCCGCCTCCAGGAGCAGCCGTTCGATGCCGTTGCCGGCGCTCAGGGTCAGGGTTTCGAAGTTTTGCAGCAGTTCCTGGCGCGGCCTGGTGCCTTCCTCGGGGGTTGCCTCGCCGAAGTCGACCAGCAGTTGCCCCAGCACCGGCAGCTTGCGGAAGTGGGAGTGGGGACCGGGGATGAAAAAGGTGGCCAGGAACTCGCCGTCGGAGATGATGTCGATTACCTCCGCCTCGATAAAATCATCCTTGCCGGGATCGATGATCCGGCGGGCGAGCCGCTTCATCGCCGCGGCCTCGATGACGTCGGTTTTTTTGCCTTTCCCGTAGCGTTTGAGGGCGGCCGGCTCGGTGGGGATGCGCAGGGAATGGAAGGTGTCGCCGTCGAACAGCCGGCCGACGAAGAAGTTGTCGCTGGTGTCGCGGATCATGCAGAAACAGCGTCGCTCGCCAAAGGCGTGGTGGACGGCGTTGATCACGGTTGTCGCGGCATCGGCAAGCGGCAGGCCCGGGGTGAGCTGCCGGCAGAGGGCGCCGGAGGCGTCGAGGATCCGGTTGCTCTCGTTGAGGATGCGGTTGTCGTGGTCCAGGCGGATGCTCAAATCCCCCAGCCGCCGGTTGGCCGAGGCGATCAGCTTATGGTATTCCTCTTCCTCCCAGAAGCCCAGGATTGCGCCCACCGTGCGGCTGCGTTCAATCACTCCGTCCATCAGCGCCTCGATATCGGCGGCGGAAAGATGGTGCTGGAGCAGCATCGTCTCCAGGGCGAAATGGGATTGCTGGTGGCTGTGGGCGCCGGAAGGGAGGAAGTAGCTCGAGCCGATGCCGTGGGTGATGCAGAGCAGGTCGGCAAAGCGGATCAGCTTGGGCAGGTTCGCCATCTCCGGCAGGATGGTTTCAAAGACGGGCTGGTGGTGCTGCCACATCACCTTGGCGAAGGTTTCGGGGAAGTGCCAGCGTTCGGCGAGCAGGCGCCCGGTTTCCACGTGGTCGGTACCGAGGATCTGCTGCTCGATGTCCAAGGGGGTGGCGCCACGGGTGCAGTAGGTGCCCTGCCGTTCCAGCTCCCGGCGGATCTGGCCGTATTGTTCCGGGAACTGGATATAGCAGACCAGTTTGCCCATGTCGTGGAGGAGGCCGGCAATATACGCCTCTTCCGGGATCGGGAAGCCGAGTCGTTTCGCCAGTTCCTCGGCGGTGACGGCGACGCCGATGGAGTGGAGCCAGAAGTTGAGGAGGCCTTGCCGGTCGCGGGCGAGGTGCTCCGAGAAACATTCGAACACCGAGGCGGAGAGGATGATGCTGCGCACGGCGTTGAGGCCGAGGGTGGATACCGCCTGGCGGATGGAAGCGGCCGGGCGGCGCGCCCCTACATACGCGGAGTTGGCGTAGTGAAAGATGCGGCTGGTGAGAACCTGATCGTTTTTGAGGAGATCGGCGATGGATTCGAAACTGGCATCCTCGCCCTCCAGGAGCCGGATGGCTTCCATGGCGATGGCGGGAAGGGTGGGGAGTTTGTTGACATCAAGAACCGGGTTCGCGCTGTCGTCTAACATACCGCCCTCGCTGGGGTTGGATGTCTTGCGGATACAACCGGGTCGCGCGCGGTCGTTCTTCCGCGTTGTTTCAGGCGTGGCATGGGTTTGCCGGCAACGCCGCTGTGAGACAAGGTCGTATGTGGATGTATGTAAACTGTTTCAGAAAGGCTTAAAAGTTTCGGGCCCTTTTGTCAATGGATAAAAATGAAATAAAACAATGGGTTGGTTGTCAAATTATTCAAGCCCTTCTGTGCGGTTACGAAATGGGCAGTTCAGGGTTGCGGGACCATTCGTTCCAGGAGCCGAAATAGATCCGTAGTTTGTGAAAACCGGCCAGTTTTAGGGCCACATAGGTATGCGCCGCCCTGGCCCCCTTGAAGCAGTAGATGATGATGTCGCTTGTCGGCATGATGCCGTGCTTGTCGCACAGCGCCAGGATCTTTGCGGCCGGCTTGAATGCCGGATGGGGGGTGTCGTCCATGAAGGCGTGCCATTCAATCCATCTGGCGCCGGGGATCTTGCCCTTCCTCGGGGCGAAATCCTTGCCGTAGGGCGAAGAGGAGAGCCCGAGCCACTCCGGCTCGTCGCGGTTGTCGAGCAGGATGACGTCGGGGTTGTCGAGGGCGGCCAGGACCTCTTCGGTGGTCGCCAGCAAGGCCGGGTGCGGGGCGGCGACAAAGTCGCCCGCCGGTGGTTGCGAAACGGCGGCGGCAACGGGCAAGCCGTTTTCCTGCCAGCCGCTGAACCCGCCGGCGAGCAACCCGGCCGCCGGGTGGCCCAGGTAGGAGAGCAGCCAGTAGCCCCGGCAGGCCCCGCCGTATTGGCTGGCGATGGTGTCGTCATAAAAGATCGCCGGCCGCTCGTGCCGGACACCTGCCGCCGCAAAAAGTCCGGTGAAGGTCGCGGCCATCCCGGCCAGGCCCTGCGGGCTGCTGTCGGGGAGCAGATAGGTGAAGACCTCGTGGATGTTGACGGCGCCGGGGAGGTGTGCCTGCCGGTAGGCCGCCGGCGGCCGGATATCGATGACGGTTGCGCCGCTGCCGGCGAGGAGGGCGTGCAGTTCCGGCGGGGTGTAGAGTATTTTTTCGGTCATGGCTGGGGGTGGCCTTTTGGGTATCGGGCGTTAACGATTATTTTAATAATCAATCTGATTGTGATTGATCGCCGCTAAAAGTTCCAATATCCTGAATGAGCCTGTGGCTGAAAACGGAACGACAATGATACCCGTTTTGCGCAAATAAAGCAGGCATCATTTAGCGGGGGCCAGGAGGAATTCGCAATGTCGGTTGATTTGCAGATGAAGATTTTGCTGGTTGAGGATGCGGCCACCATGCGCAAGATGGAGGCCAAGATCCTCAAGCAGGTCGGCTTCGAGAATATCGTCGAGGCGGCGGACGGCCGGGAGGCCATCGACAAGCTGCAGAGCGAGGAAGGCATCGGCCTGATCATCAGCGACTGGGCGATGCCCAACATGGACGGCTACGAGTTGCTTACCTGGGTGCGCGGCGATGCGCGGTGCATGGCGATCCCGTTCCTGATGGCCACCGGCCACGGCGACAAGGCCTACGTCGCCAAGGCGAAGGAGGGCGGCGCCAGCGGCGTGGTCGCCAAGCCCTTTACCGCCGATGAACTGAAGGTGTTGATCGACGAGATCTTCGGGGTCAAGCAGGCGGCGGTCAAGAAGGACGAAGGGCCCAAGGTCAGCAGTCAGGGCAAGGTCCGGCTGAAGATGGCGCACATCCAGATCACCGACCATCTGCCCCTGGGGGTGTTGCGGCACCAGATCGAGACCGGCGCCAAGAAGCCCGCCAATTTCGATATCGAAACCCTCTGCATGGGCGGCTGGAATCCGGTGCAGAAGGCCCTCGAGTCCGGCGAGGTGGACGGGGCCTTCGTGCTCGCGCCCACCGCCATGGATCTATTCAGCTACGAGGTGCCGATCCGGCTGGTCCTGTTCGCGCACCGCAACGGCAGCATCGCGGTGCGCAACGGTGCCGGCAAGTATGTGAAGCCCTATCAGCAGTTCTTCAAGCACAAGAGCTTCCTGATCCCGCACAAGATGTCCATCCACAACATGCTCGCCCACATGTACTTTACCCAGATGGGCTTGCGGCCGGGCGTTGCCGGCAAGGAGGCGGTGAACGTCCTTTTCGACGTGGTGCCGCCGGTCGGCATGCCGGAATTTCTCAAGGGCAACTCGGAGGTCAGCGGCTTCATGGTCGCCGAGCCCATCGGCTCGCGGGCCATTGCCGCAGGCATCGCCGAGCGGCAGTTCCTCTCCAGCGAGATTTGGGACGGCCATCCCTGTTGCGTGGTGGTGTTCCGCGACGAGTTCATCAAGACATACCCCGAAGCGGTGCAGGAATTCACGACCATGCTCGTCGAGGCGGGGTTGTTCATCCGCGACAACCTGGATCAGGCCGCCGAGATCGCGGTGAAGTTCCTCGACCCGCAGGGGAAGCTGGGGCTGGAGACCACCCTGTTGCGCAACGTCCTCTCCGATCCGCAGGGGATCACCACCGACGATCTCTACCCGGAGATCGCCGACCTCGATACCATCCAGCGCTACATGACCGGCAAGATGGAGATCGGCCGGGTCATCGATCTCGACAGTTTTGTCGACTGCCGTTTCGCCGACGCGGCATACCGGCAGTTGGGGCTCGCCCGCCGTTCCGGCAAGGAACGGCAGGCGGCGTCGGCCGGCGAGCAGAAGCTGAACGTTTTCGAGCAGACGCAGACCCATGCCACCCGCGAGGGCAAGTATCTGATCTTTCAGCTTGCCGACGAGCGCTACGGCGTCGGCGTGCTCGATGTCCGGGAGATTATCGGCCTGATGGAGATCACCGAACTGCCCAACATGCCCTCCTTCTTCGAGGGGGTGATCAACCTGCGCGACAAGGTGATCCCGGTGCTCGACATGCGGGCCAAGTTCGGGATGGCGCGCACCGAGCACACCGAGCGCACCTGTATCATCGTCGTCGAGATCTCGGGCCTCAGGGGTTCCACCCTGATGGGGGTGATTGTCGACGGGGTGAGCGAGGTCGCCAATATCCGGGCGGAGGAGGTGGAGGACGCGCCGGTGTTCGGCAAGGGCGTCGATACCTCCTTTATCCTGGGGATGGCCAAGTTGCAGGCCGGGGTCACCATCCTCCTCGATATCGACCGGATTCTCCACACCCGCGAGATGGTGCAGTTGAGCGCCAATTTTTGATCAGAAACGTTGCCGGCGCGGATGGCCGGGCGGCCTTTACCGGTTGCCCGGCAAGGCGGCGGCGCGGGCGAGGTTCTCGCGGGTTTGCGGGTGATCGGGCGAGAGCTTGAGGGCTTCGAACAGGTAAAGGGTTGCCTGGGCCCGGTTGTTGTCGGCGAGGTATTTCTCCGCCCAGTGGTTGTAGAGGGCGGGCATGTCGTAGCCCTTGCTCCAGGCGGCGCGGTAGCTGGCAAAGGCCTCCTTCTTCCGACCCATGTCCTCGAGGGTCACCCCCAGCGTGATATAGGCATCAAGCAGTTCCGGGTTCGCGCGGATCGCCGTCTGTGCATGCCTGATTGATTGTTCGTAGTCCTTCATTTCCCAGTAGATAATCCCCAGGTTGTTGTGCGCCTCGGCTTGATCGGCATTGCCGCTGGCCAGGGCGGTTTCGATGGCGGTAATGGCTTCCGGGAACCGTTGCTGCCGGTCGTAGGTGATGCCCAGGTTCAGATAGGCATGGCCGTTGCGGGGGTCGAGGGCGATGGCCTTGCGGAGGGCCTCTTCTGCCTGCCGCGGCCGTCCGGCCAGTCCGAAGGCGATGCCCTGGGCGGTATAGGCATCCGTGGACTGCGGGGCAACCGCCAGGGCCTGGTCGATTTCGGCCAGCGCCTGTCTGATATCGCGCATTTTCAGATGTGCGATCGCCATGACGAGACGGATGTTGGCCGCGTCCGCATGTTTCTTGGTCAGGGCCGCTGTCGCCGTCGCCAGGGCCGCAGGATAGCGCTTTTGCTCGTTGTGGAGGGCGGCCAGGGCAAGATAGGCGCGGCTGTCGTCCGGCTCGATGGCCATGGCCCGGTGCAGATGCTGTTCCGCCAGCGGATACTGTCTCTCCGCCATCAGGGCCCGGCCCAAGTTGACATGTCCCCTGGCCAGCGCCGGGGATTTTTGCACCACGTCTGCCCAGAGGGAGGTGGCAGAGGCCCAGGTCGTGTTGCGCTGCCAGGTCAGGATGCAGAGGAGCAGGATGCAGGCGCTGGCGATGGCGCGGGCCTGGGCGCGACTCGGCCTCGGCAGGGAGTACAGCCAGGTGAGGGCGGCCGGAAAGAGGAAGAGGGAGGGCAGGTACAGCCGGTGTTCGAAGAGGAGTTCCAGGGCAATGACGGTGGACTCGATGACCAGGTTGGCCAGAAACCAGAGGATCGCGAAGGAGGCGAGGCGCTGCTCTTTTTTGAAGAGGTGGCTGCCAAGCAGGATGAGTCCGGCCAGGCCGAGCAGGGCAATGATGGTCTGGGGCGGGGCCAGCAGGGCGTGGGAAATCGGAAAGTCGTGGTTGATGTTGAGCCGCGACGGGAGCGGCAGGGCGAGCAGGGAAAGATAATGGAAAACGATGCGGGGTTCGGTGAGGAGCCGTTCCGGCAGGGTGAAATCGCGGTCTTGGTAGCCGTTGCGGATGGCCGTGAACGGGTCGTCGCCCAGGAACAACCACCCCAGGCCGAGCGCCAGGATGAAAACGGCCACCCCTGCGCCCTTGAGGATGGTTTTCCGGTGCCGGTCGGCGGGGATAAAGAAATACTCGTAGGCGAGGATCATGATCGGCAGCATCGCCGCGTTCTCCTTGCTGAACAGCGCCATGACGCCGGTGATGAGACTGCCGGCAAAAAAGGCGTTGCGGCGGCCGGGTGACGTCGTTTCGAGGCGGCCCTTGGCGTAGCAGAGCAGCGAGAGCAGGTAGAAAAGTGTCATCATGCTGGTCATCCGCTGCACGATGTAGGTTACGGCGTTGGTCTGGATGGGATGGACAAGCCAGAGGAGTGCGGCGAGGAAGGCGATTTCTTCCGCCGGCAGGCCGGGCCGCCGGATGCGCGGCAGTCGCAGGGTGGAGAGGAAGAGCAGGTAGGCGGTTATCCCGGTCAAAAAATGGATGCAGATGTTGACGAGATGGTAGCCGATGACGTTTGTCCCCTGCGCCAGGTAGTTGAGGGCAAAGGAGAGATTCGGCAGCCAGCGATGGCTGGCATGGCTCTGGGTGGCGGCGGTGGCCAGGTTGGCCAAGGTGAGCCGGGAGAATTTGATCTCCGGATTGTCGACGATGCTGTGGAAGTCGTCGAAAACAAAAGGGGCCTGCAGGGTGCCGGCGTAGAGAAGGGTGGTGGCGGTCGCCAGGAGGGCGCAGACCAGCATCAGGCGTGGGCGCGGATTGTGTTCAGGCGGGTTGTTTGGCATCGCGGTCGTTTCTCTGGAGAAAGAAGTCGGGGGTGGTCTCGCCAGCCGTGCTCATCAGGAATACACCACCACCTGATTGCGCTGTAGTGATTTGGCCTGGTAGAGGGCCTTGTCGGCGTAGGCCAGCAGATCCTGCGGCGATTGCGGGGCATGCGCCCGGTAGGAGGAAACGCCGATGCTGGCGGTCACCTGTTTCTGTTGGCGGCCGTCGGTGTGGCCATGTGCTTCCAGCCGGGTACGGATGCGTTCGGCGATGATCATGCTGCCTTCGAGGTCGGTGTTCGGAAGCAGGATCACAAACTCCTCGCCGCCGTATCGGGCCACTACGTCGGTATCCCGTGACTCCTCGAGCAGGATGTTGCCGACCCCCTTCAGGACAAGATCGCCAAAGGCGTGGCCGTGGTTATCGTTCACCGTCTTGAAGTGGTCGAGGTCGATGATCATGCAGCTGTAATCACCTTTGCCGCGTGTCGCCAGGGCAAAGTCCCGTTGCAGCACCTTGTGGAAATAGCGGTAGTTGTAAAGGCCGGTCAGTTCGTCCTTGATCGCCTGATCCCGCAGAATCCGGTTGGCGCGTTCCAGCTCGGTTGCCTTCTCCGCGAGCTGCTGCAGGTAACGGCTTTCGATCTCGACGGCCTGCTTCTTTTTATGACTCTGGAGGAGCAGAGTGGCGCCAAACCCCAAGAAGAGCAGCAACGCGGCCACCATGATGAGGGCCTGCCGGGAATGCTGCCGGATCGGGCCGGAGATGGCGCTGAATGGCAGGACCACGCCGATCCCCCAGTTGTTGGTGTTGAACTTGATCGGCGCATAGGCGATGAACCGTGGTTCGGGGCGCTCTCCGAACTGGTCGGCGATAAAGATGCCGACCCCTTCACGGCCGGCGGCGAGTTCCGCCGTGATGCGTTGCCGATTGTCGCATTTGTCTTTCACGCAGGAGGAGGGGGCGGCAACCTCGCCGCTCTTCTTGACCGGCGGCCTGGAGAGGAAATGACCGGATTCGTCGATGAGGACCGGGGTCGGGCCACCCTCGAAGCGGAGCGGCTGGATGTAGAGGGAGGTGAGGGTGTCGATGCTCACCAGGGCGCGGACCACCCCGGTCAGTTCGTGGTCGATGGCGATGGGCACGGAAAGCGTCACCACCCGGCGGCCGCCGTCATCGAGAAAATGCGGGCTGACCTGCGGGGCAAGCTTCATCGCTAGACCCGCCATATCGAAGTCGCCGGCAAGTTGCATCTCCTCCGGCCAGGAGGCCAACACCCTGCCGCCGGCGTCGATAATGGCGATGGATTCCAGTTCCCGCCGGTGCGCCTCGTAAAAAGAGCGTAACCGGTTCCGCTCCGGGCCGGTGGCGGGGATGACAAGATCCCTTTTTTTGAAAAGCTGGTCGTGGGCGAGCTCGGAGAGGGAGTTGAGGTGGTCCTCCATGTGCTGCTTCAGCGAGGTGGCGGTGGATTTGGCGATCAGCAGCAGCTGTTGCTCGGTCTGCTCAACCAGGACCTCTTCGAATTGATGATGCGCATGCCGGGCCATCAAGATAATCGCCAGACAGAAGAGCAGCGCCCCGCCGAAAATGAGGCTTGTCTTGCTGTGCGTGGGGGTGGCGGCGTGTGACATGGAGATTCCGGTTGCATTGTCAGGATGAGAAAATGGAAAGCTTATTCTTATCAAGGCAAGGTTGGCAAGGATAAATTGCAGACGATGCCCAACGGCGGGATTCTCAGGCCTGCAGGCAAGAACCGTTTCTTTGGGGACCGGATTGGTCCCTTTTCACAAGCGGCCTTGACAGCTGCAAGGGGATGATTACCTTCTCTGACCAATTCAATGGCCTTGTCCGAGGCCGTTTTCGTTTTTTTCTGCAAACAAGGGTTAGCAACATGACGGGTCGCGTGTCCTCTTGTCGTTGGTGGCAGGCACGGCAGCCCGCGGTAAACGACAGAACTTGAAGAGGTGAACAGCAATGAGTACCGAAAACGCCCAACCCCATGCCGAGACCAAGGAGTTTCAAGCCGAAGTCAAGAAGCTGCTTGATATCGTCATCCATTCGCTCTACACCGAGCGGGAGATCTTTTTGCGGGAACTGGTTTCCAACGCCGCCGACGCCCTGGAGAAGTATCGGCACCAGAGTCTACTCGGCGAGGAGTCCTTTGACAGCCACCTGCCGCTGGAGATCGGCATCGAGGTGGACGACGACAAGAAGACCGTCACCATCACCGATACCGGTATCGGCATGGACAGGGGCGAACTGGAGGCCAACCTCGGCACCATCGCCCATTCCGGCTCCAAGACCTTCTTCACCAAGCTGGACGACGCGGCCAAGAAGGATGTCAACCTCATCGGGCAGTTCGGCGTCGGCTTTTACGCCGCCTTCATGGTCGGCGACAAGGTGACCGTCCAGTCCCGCTCCTACCGGCCGGAAGATACCGGCCACCAGTGGGAATCGGACGGTGCCGGCAGCTTCACCATCTCCGCCTGCCCCGGCATCCGGCGCGGCACCAAGATCATCATCCAGCTGAAGGCCGATGCCCACGAGTTTGCCAATCACACCCGGATCAAGAGCATCATCAAGCGCTATTCGAGCTTTGTTTCCTTCCCCATCAAGGTGGCGGGCGAGGCGGTCAACACCGTCCAGGCGCTCTGGGCGAGGAGCAAGGGCGATATCAAGGACGAGGAGTACACCGAGTTCTACAAGTTTGTCGGCAACGCCGTGGAGGAGCCGCTCCTCCATCTCCACTTCTCCGCCGACGCGCCGCTCGCCATCAAGGCGCTCCTCTTTGCGCCGGAGGCCAGTATCGAAAAACTGGGCTTCGGCCGCACCGAGCCGGGGGTCAGCCTCTACTGCCGGCGGGTCCTCATCGACCAGCACTCCAAGACCATCCTCCCCGAGTGGCTGCGGTTTCTGAAAGGGGTCATCGACAGCGAGGACCTGCCGCTCAATATCTCGCGGCAGGCGTTGCAGGACAACGCCCTGGTCGCCAAGATCAACAAGGTCGTCACCTCCCGTTTCCTCAAGCATCTGAGCGAGGTGGCCAAGGACGAGCCGGAGACCTACGAGAAGTTCTGGGGCGAGTTCGGCTTCTTCCTCAAGGAGGGGGTGGTGTCCGATTTCCTGCACCGCGAGGCGCTGGGCAAGCTGCTCCGGTTCGAGTCCTCCAAGAGTGAGCCGGGCAAGCTCATCTCGCTGGCCGAATACGTCGCGCGGATGGGCGAGGGGCAGAAGGAGATCTATTATATCAGCGGCCCCAGCCGCGAGGCCATCGAGGCCGGCCCCTATATCGAGGCCTTCCGCAAGCGCGACCTTGAAATCATCTACACCCTGGATCCCATCGACGACTTCGTCTTCAGCCATCTCGCCATCTTCGACGAAAAGCAGCTGGTCTCCGCCGACCGGGGAGATCTGAAGCTGCCCGGCGACCCGGCAGAGGAGGAGAAGGAGGAGAAAGCAGCGGACGACGCCGAGAAGGCGGCAACCGCGGGGCTCACCGCCTGGATGAAAGAAGTGCTGGGCGACCGGGTCAAGGAGGTGATGGAGTCGAAGCGGCTGGACGACAGCCCGGCGATCATCGTCAACCCAGATGGCTTCCTGACCAGCAGCATGGAGCGGCTGATGCGCTCCTCCGGCCAGCAGGGGATGCAGCAGTTCGGCGCCAAGAACCTCGAAATCAACGGCCGGCATCCGCTGTTGAAGGGGTTGGCGGAACTGAAGGAAAAGGATGAACCTTTTGCCCGGTCCGTTGTCGAACAGATATACGATAACGCCATGATCCAGGCCGGCCTGATGGTGGAGCCCCGCTCCATGGTCAAGCGTTCCTACGAGATCCTGGCCCGGCTGGTGCAGTCGTAACTGTCGGTGCGGGAGGATAAGAGGTGGCGGCGCGCCTGACCCGTCGTCACCCCTTGTCGGCGCCATCAGACGTCTGTTGACAAATCCTTTCCCGTCGAGCAAAGAGAGTGATGCCCGACGGATTCCGGCCGTCGCGGCATGTCGCCCA
>Ga0224510_10001458_pt1 | contig 15566 bp, 10 predicted proteins | sample SF_May12_sed_USG_FD_170161 | JGI IMG/M metagenome (GOLD analysis project Ga0224510, IMG submission 170161) | Sediment microbial communities from San Francisco Bay, California, United States - SF_May12_sed_USGS_4_1 | ecosystem: Environmental > Aquatic > Marine > Sediment | place: USA: California... | reverse complement strand
AAGGCAATATCGGGTCATCCCTCATTTCGGCTGCCCTGGCCGCGCGGCAGTAGAGTTGCTCATGAAAACTCTGCGCGAGGCCGTGGATCGCATTGAAGAGGGCCTCCTTGCCGCCCTGCTTGCATTCATGACTTTGTTGACCTTCGTCCAGGTCGTGCTGCGGGAATTCAACGTGAGTATGATCTGGTCGCTGGAGGCAACGACGTATTCGTTCGGCGCCCTGGTCCTGTTCGGAATGTCGTACTGCGTCCGGACACGGGCACACATCTCCGTCGACTTGTTACTGCGCAGGCTTCCGAAACAACTGCAACGACCAACCCACCTTGTCGCGGTCGCGGCGTGCGTCCTGTATGCGATTATGATGCTGTACGGGTCGGTGACATTTGTCGAACGGCTCCATGCCCTCGGCAACATGGCGCGGGACGTCCCGGCACCGAAATGGCTGCTGACGATTACGATGCCGATCGGCTTCGCGCTCCTCGCCTTTCGTTTCCTGCAAGTGGGTTGGCGCCTGCTTCGATCGAGCGGGGACGGCGTCGGCCAATTGAGTGAACAGCCCAGCCATGGAAGGGAGAACTGACAGATGGCGGCCACCTTCCTCTTGATAGCCCTCTTCCTGCTGTTGTTCATCGGCGTGCCGGTCGCAGTCTCGCTCGGAACAGCCAGCCTTTTTACGCTGCTGGTTTTCGGCGACCAAACGCTGTTGTCGTCGGCCCAGAAGTTCTTTCACGCGATGCAGGTCTACCCGCTGCTGGCGGTACCGTTTTTCATTCTGGCTGGCGCATTCATGACGACCGGCGGCGTGGCGAAGAGAATGATCGCCTTTGCCAATTCGATTGTCGGCCACTATCGCGGCGGTCTCGCTATGGCTGCGCTCCTTGCGAGCGCTTTTTTCGCGGCCGTGTCGGGATCCGCGCCGGCGACCGTGGTCGCTGTCGGGAGCATCATGATAGGCGGCATGGTCGCCTCCGGGTACACGCGCAGCTTCGCCGCCGGCGTCATCTGCAATTCCGGCACACTCGGGATCCTGATCCCGCCGTCACTGGTCATGGTCGTGTACGGGGCGATTACGGAGACGTCTATCGGCCGACTGTTCATCGCCGGGATCCTCCCGGGAATCTTTCTGACACTCGTCATGTTGCTCACAATTGTCGTCATTGCTTTTCGGCAGAACATGCCGCGACAGGAGCGGGCCAGCTGGCGTCAGGTTGTAAAGACCTTCCGCGAGGCGGTATGGGGCCTGCTCCTGATCCTCATTATCCTTGGCGGCATCTATTCCGGGTTTTTCACGCCGACAGAGGCCGCCGCGGTCTCGGCCGTGTATGCATTCGTAATTGCTGTCTTCGTCTATCGGGACCTGAAGATAAAAGACGTGCCGGACGTGCTGCTGGACGCGAGCCGCGTGACGGCGATGCTTATGTTCATCATCGCCAATGCCTTCATGTTCGCATTCGTATTGACGACCGAGCAGATACCTCAGATGGCCTCGGAAATGCTCGTTGATCTCGGGCTGCCGGTTTGGGGCTTCCTGCTGGTTTTGAACTTGCTCCTGCTGATCGCGGGCAATTTCATGGAGCCGACCTCCGTCGTCCTGATTCTGACGCCGATCGTGTTTCCGATAGCCATGGACCTGGGCATCGACCCGATACACCTGGGCGTCCTCATGATCGTCAATATGCAGATCGGCCTCGTTACGCCACCGGTCGGACTAAACCTCTTCGTAACAGCAGGCGTCGCCAAGCTGTCGCTGGAAGACACGGTAAAGGCGTCATTTCCCTGGCTGGTCGTTCTGCTCGCCGTATTACTGCTGATCACCTACGTGCCATGGATTTCATTGGTCGTGCCGGAAATGTTGCTGGATTGAGCTGCCTCGCGCGAGACCGGTGCGACAGGCGTACTGCCATGACTCACTGCTATCGAGAAAATGCCGCGACGTCAGAATCCGCCGATCTCGGCCAAGCCAGGCGTCGAGTAGACGGCCGATGAATCCGAAAACGAAGGGAAAAGTCACGATACGGGATATTGCGGAGCTCGTGGGCGTCCATCATTCCACGGTGTCGCGCGCCCTCAGCCCTGTCATGCGCGACAAGATTTCCCCTGAAGTCGTGCAGAAGGTCGAACGGGCGGCCAAGAAGCTGGGTTACTATCCGAATCTCGTCGCTTCTTCGCTGAAGCAAAATCGCTCTTTCGCTGTCGGCGTCCTGATCCCGGATCTGATGAATCCCGTTTTTCCGCCCATGATTCGCGGCATTCAGGACACAGCCGAGGCAGCCGGGTACACCGTGATCACGGCTAACACGGACGACGAAGATGCCAAGGAACGCAGCGCGCTGGCGATGATGCGGGGCCGGTCGATAGAAGGTGTGATAGTTGCGACGGCCAGACGAAACGATCCGACGGTCGAAGAGTGCATCCAGAGCGACATTCCGTTCGTACTGGTCAACCGGACGGTCGACCGGGAGGACGTAAATGCCGTCGTTAGCGACGAGGATTTCGGGATTCGGTCGGTGCTCGATCACCTGGTAGCTCTTCGGCATGCACGAATCGCGCACGTCGCGGGTCCCCAGCACACCTCCACCGGATATCACCGTGCGAAAGCCTTCACCGACTATTTGCATGCGAAAAATCTTCCTGCAGACCTGGTGGAAACGACCAGCAAATTCACGATCGAAGAGGGCAGGCGAGCGGTGCGCAGCCTGCTCCTGCGCGACAACAGCTTGACGGCCATAATTGCCAGCAACGATCTGCTGGCACTCGGGTGCATGGACGCGCTGCACGACATGGGTGTCCTCGTGCCAGAGGACGTTTCCGTGACCGGCTACGATGACATCCTGTTTCTGGACCGGATGCACCCCGCGCTCTCGACGGTAGCCGTCCCCAAGTACGAGATGGGGGCGCAGGCTACCAAGACTCTGCTTGAAATAATCGGGGGGAACGTCAGCTCCCCGGTCGTTCTCCGGATGCAGCCGCGGCTCATGGTGCGGAGTTCGACGGCAAGAGCATCCAGACCGGGTTGATGCCGGTCCTGTTTCGACTCCCGGAACTGGCCGGTCGGTCGGCATCGTGCAATCGATTGCATCGGATCGGCTTTGTGCGTATTCTGACAACGCAAAGCGGCGCCGCAGGGGGGCAGCTGCCGAAGCGCTAACGACGAGGCGGAGCGGGAGAACATCGGCGGGACCGCATATCCGTAAGCCTCCCGGGTGCCGTAACTGTCGTCGTGTCCGACGGCTTGGGAATTCGATTCAAAACCAGAGCGAGGTGAGGTATGACCAAGGTCGCGAACAATTCGGAAGCGGGGGCGACTGACAGTCCCGCGGACGACGTCAAACCGGCAACCGTCAGCCGGCGCAAGGTGCTCGCAGGTGGCGCCAGCGCGGCTTTCGTAGGACTCGCGGGATCGATGGGGGCCAGGGCACAGTATTCGGGAATCATGGAGGAAGGGCTCGGCGTGCCTTTCCGCCTGCCGATGGGCGCGCTCAACTACCTCGACCGTAACCAGTACATCCACAACATGGAGATCATCTCGTATACCGAAGGTGGACCGATCTCCAGCGGTGAACCGTTGATGACCATGTGGGCGCGGGGCTCTCGTCGCATGATCGCGTCCGAGCAAGGCTGGCTCGACGTCAGCGACCCGCGCAAGCCGGAGATTATCGATCTCGGCATGCGAATGCGCGGAACCGTGTCTTTTCAGGAATCCACGGGCAAATGGATCTTCATGCGGACTCATGGCGAGCCTCTGACCGGCGCGGAACCGGGCTACCCGTACGGACACTGGCACGAGGAGGTCTACAGGAAATCCGTCAGTTATACGGGATTGCGCGGCGTCAGTACCTACGACGTCACACGGCCCGACAAGCCGCAGCTCCTTGGCGAGTTCAGTACAGGCAAGACGGGCAGCGGCACACACCATAACTTCTACGATGGTGGCCGATATGCCTATCTCGATGCCGGCTGGTCCAGCCAGTTCCGCATGGAAAATGCGCAGCGCGGCCACGGCAACGGACTGATGATCGTGGATATGTCCGACCCGGCCAACATCAAGGAAGTGGCCCGTTACCACGTACCCGGCCAACTCCTCGGCGAAGAGGAAGACTACAAGAAGTACTGGTTCGCCGGCGATCATGCATCGTGGACGTCATCTCACGGGGCCCCTAGCGTACCGGTCCGGGTCGAGGAAGGCGGCAAGCTGGGATACGGAGGCTTCGGGCATTTTGGCATGATCACATTCGACCTGAGCGACATCAGGAACCCGAAACCGCTGAGCCAACTGTCATGGGATTACGAATCGATAGGCGGCATTCCTTACCACACGGTCTACCCGGTAGTTGACGGTGATGGCAAGTTCACGAACATCCTGGTCGGCGTACCCGAAACGATCGAGCCCGATTGCCGCGAACCATTCAAGGCGGTGCAGGTTATCGACGTTCGCGATCCTCGTAACCCGGAAATCATCGGCCTGTTTCGCCGGCCGCAGCCACCGGAAGACGCTCCATACAATGATTTCTGCCTTTCCCGCGGGCGTTTCGGAACGCACAATTCGCAGAGTTTCATTGCCCCGGGCGCGTCGAAGCCGCACATCATCGCGACAACTCACTTCAACGCGGGCGTACGGATCACCGATATTTCGGACCCCAGGAATCCGAAGGAGGTTGCCTGGTTCCTGCCCCCACGCGCCGGAGAAATCGAGGACTACCATAGCTGGCGGCGAGGCGATGCTGAGACGGTGTTCATCGAGTGGGACCGCAACCTGATCTGGTTCGGCACCCATTCGGGCAATTATTGCCTGTCATGCCCGGCCCTCGGCGAGCCCGTGCTCAGCCCGAGGAAAGTCGAGCGCTGGACGGTGCCGCACGGGAATCGGGGATGGGACGCCTGATCCGTGGTCGATTGCCGGGGCCCCTGGCGGCCCCGGCGGTCGCTGGCCTGCTGGCCGCCTCGGCGCTGCTTTCCTGGATCGCGCCAGCGGCAGCGCAGTCTCCCGACGTAACTGAAACGCTGGAGCCAGCGGTTTTCGTGTTTACCGAACCGGTCCAGAACTCTGATATCCCGGTTGATATCACGCTGATCGAGACTGTGGACGGGCTCTATACAGCCCTGGGTCTGCGGCGTCCGAAGGGTCGTGGTCCCTTTCCGATCGTTCTGTTTTTTACCGGTAACGGGGGAGGGGGCGTTCCCTGGGTGCGCCACCAGGTAAACCATCGTGCGTACACCATGGAACGCTTTCTCGAGGCCGGGTACGCGGTCGGCTGGCTCCGCTACAGGGCGGAAGTGTGGTTCGAATACACGCGGGTGCCAAAACTCGAAGTTTCGCAACACCTGGCCCATCAACTCCTGAATCGTCCCCCGCTGGAATACGATGACCTCAAGACCATCGTCGAGTACGTTCGGACACTGCCCTACGTCGACCCGGACCGGGTCGGCCTCGTCGGCAACAGTCACGGCGGCGGCATGATCCTGAAGGCTACCGCAGAAATGGATGTCGCTGCAGCCATTGCCTCGGAGCCTGACGCCACCGAGGTTCTGCAGATGGATCCGACGAAATTCGGCGCAGATGCGGAGTATCGGGACATGGCGTCGGTGGCCCCGTACCTCAACAAGGACGTCGCGATGGATCGGTTCCGCCGGATCAGGACACCGATACTGATGATGGGTAGGTCCGACGATCACCTGCAGGGCATTTTCGAGACCGCGTATGCCTGGATGAAAGAAGCCGGTGTCAACGTCGAGTGGGTATCGCATGACCACCCGGTGCACGGTTACCTGATCCGGATTCCAAAGGAGGACGGCGTCTTCCAGCCGGACGATATTCAGCTCGAAGCCATAGCCGAAGCGCTTGAATTCTTCGGGCGGTACATGCCGCCGTCGGGACAAGCAGCAAACTGATCAAGAACGGAGGCTGTCATGCAAATCACTGACGTCGGGCCGTTCGCCCGCCCTGGCTCGTTTGCACGCAAATGGATACTGCCGGTTCTTCTGCTGTGCGCGGCGGTTCCGGGACTGCCGGCTTACGCCGCAGGTGACGATCTCGTCGGCCCGAGCACGATCGACGGTCTCGTGGCGACGCTTGGCGAGGTCAACGGTCTGCGTGTGCGCTATTACGAGGCTGGCCGTGGCGAACCACTGATTCTGCTTCACGGCGGCCGCCTCACGGTGTTCAATTCGGCAAACATGTGGGCCAAAAATGTCAACGGCCTTGCCAGGGATTTTCATGTTTTTGCGCTGGACAGATATGGCTACGGGATGACCGGCGCATATCCGGACGATGACTTTACCTACGAGCGCGAAGTCGAGTTCCTGCTTGCCTTTATCGACTCGATCAACCTCCCCAAGGTCCACATCGCGGGTAACTCCTCCGGAGCGGCCGTCGCGCTGCTGTTTGCGCTGGCTCATCCGCACCGTGTGTCAACGCTGACGCTGGTGGCGGTGGGACCACATACGCCCTCGCTGCGATCGAAAGGCGACATCATGCGGGAGGCCTGTGACAACATTGCGGATCCGCAATTGTCCTGGTCCTGCTGGATGCGGGCCATGACATTTCGCAGCGAAACTGCCTTTGGTCCGGACTTCTTCGCGGCGTCGGAGTACATGAAGAGCCAGCCGGAATGGCAGGAGATCGAGGCTCGAAAGATCAAGGGTAAGCCGCAATCCGACAACGAGTATTGGGGTCCCTACCTCGAGCGTGTTCGGAACGAAGGGGCTCCGGATCTGCCGATACTGCTGGTATGCGGCTTGCACGACAATCTCGACTGGCCGGCCGGCGCCGAGGAACCGGTGATGCAGGGATGCATGAACCTGTTCGGCACGCTCGGCAATCGGAACGAGAAAGTGAAATTCATCGGCTATAACCAGGCCGGACACTTCCCATATCGGGAGCAGGCGGATCAGTTCAATCACGACCTCGCCCAGTTCGCGCGATTCTGGCGCAGTGAAAAAGCCGCAGGTAACTAGGCGCACAGCCAATTGCGCCGGGAAACCGGCCGCTTGCGATGTGGATCCTCAGCTGCTTGCCCGGGACGGAGTCGCAGCGGGAGCGGATGACGACGCGGCGCTAATCGACACACATATAATAGGCAGCGCACGCTGCCCGGCACTTCCGCCCGCTGGAACTCTGCGAGGAAGCAGTGAATGACATCGAATCTTGAACATCCGTCAGTAGCAGAGATCATCGTCGACTCACTGGTCAGGCACGGTGTGACGACCGTATTCGCTCAATCGCTGCCATCGGCAGTGGTTCTCGCGGCCGAGGAGAGGCAAATCCGTCAGTTCATGTACAGAACCGAAAACGCGGGCACCGCCATGGCCGACGGCTATGCCCGCACGTCGGGCAAGGTCGGCGTTGTTTCGGCGCAAAATGGCCCCGCAGCTACCTTGCTGGTCCCGGGCCTTGCCGAGGCACTCAAGGCCTCTGTGCCAGTGCTTGCGCTGGTACAGGATGTAGTACGAACTCAAACGGACCGTAACGCCTTTCAGGAACTGGACCACCTGGCGCTGTTTCAGTCCTGTACCAAATGGGTGCGCCGGGTCACCGAGCCTTCACGAGTGGCAGACTATGTGGACATGGCGTTCACCAACGCGGCATCCGGACGGCCTGGTCCTGTCGCCCTGATTCTGCCTGCGGATCTCCTGCTCGAAAAGATCCCGGCACCCACGCACCGCAACGTCAGCCTGGGGCATTACCCGCTGGACCGGTGCTCTGCGGATCCCGATCGACTGGACGAGGCAGCGAAGATGCTCGCGGAGGCAAGCAATCCGCTCATTGTCGCCGGCGGCGGCGTCCATCTGTCCGGGGCCTGCGACGAACTGTCAAGGCTGCAGCAAATTGCCCATATCCCGGTGATGACGACGGTCATGGGCAAAGGCGCCATCGACGAAACCCATCCCCTGTCTATCGGCATGACGGGGTATGCGATGGCCGAGCTGTCGCCGACGCATTACATGCGCAGCATCATCGATGGCGCTGACGTCATCCTGCTGGTGGGAACCCGGACGAACCAGAACGGCACCGATTCCTGGACACTCTATCCGCAAGGCTCTCGATACATACACATCGACATCGACGGGGGCGAAGTCGGTCGGAATTACGAGGCGGTCCGCCTCGTCGGTGACGCAAAACTGACGCTGGCTGCGTTGTGCGACCGGCTGGCGGGGGCCAGGGACGCCGATCCGGAGATCGTAAGGAAGATCTCGGAGGCCAGGGCCATGCATAGGCTCGAGATTTCCGAACTTCTGCACTCGAATGCGGTGCCGATCAGGCCAGAGCGCATCGTCAATGACATGCGGGAGGTCCTGACGCCCGACACGATTGTCGTCGCCGATGCCAGCTATGCAACGCTGTGGACCACCTGCTATCTCCCCTCGCTACGCTCGGGGATGCGGTTCCTGACCCCACGCGGACTGGCAGGGCTGGGCTGGGGCCTGCCGCTCGCGATCGGCGCGAAGGTCGCCAACCCGGACAGCCCTGTGCTTTGCATGGTGGGCGACGGGGGCTTTGCTCACGTCTGGTCCGAACTCGAGACGGCTGCCCGGACCAGAACACCTGTCGTGATTTCGGTTCTGAACAATGGCTGTCTCGCGTATCAGAAGGATGCCGAAGACGTGAAATTCGGGCGGCACAGCACGGGCTGCTATTTCTCTCCCGTCGACCATGCAGCTATTGCACGTGCCAGCGGCTGCAGGGGCGTTCGCATCGATCGGCCGGACGATTACCTGCCGGCTTTGCGTGAGGCCATGTCCCGAGCGGACACGACCGTGCTGGATATCATGATTGACCCCGCCGCCTACCCGCCGATTACGTTTTTCCAAAAGCTGGACAGCGTCCGTGCCGCAAGGGAAAGTACCGGAAGTACGCGCAGCTCGAACAGGTCCAGGACATGAATGTGGACAAATTCAGGCCCCGGTTCGAGGACTACCGCGACCGGTACGAGTCGATTCGGATGCGCCGGGAGGACGGCATCCTGGAGATAACCCTTGGCACGAAAGGTGGCCCCCTGGAGTGGGGGAGGCTTCCTCACGCCGAACTGGAAGAAGCATTCCTCAACATCGGCCGCGACCGGCAGAACCAGGTCGTGATACTGACGGGTACCGGCGACCGATTCTCAGGCCCCGTCGCGGAACCGGAGTCCAATCGGGCAGCGCATCGCCAGACGCCCGACGAATGGGCCGAACTCGGCTGGGAGTCCTTCCGCCTGCTGAGTAATCTGCTGGCTATCGATGTTCCGATGATCAGCGCGGTCAACGGTCCTGCATCGAGGCATGCCGAACTGCCGGTCATGTGCGATATCGTCCTCGCCGCAGAGGAGGCAAGCTTTCAGGACTCTGCGCACTATGTCGGGGGTCTCGTGCCGGGCGACGGCGTCCACGTGGTATTCCCGATGGCAATGGGCCTGAATCGCGGACGCTATTTTCTCCTTACGGGACAGGTCCTGAATGCGCGTCAGGCACTCGACGCAGGACTGGTAAACGAGGTTCTTCCGAGAGACCGGCTGATGTTGCGCGCCTGGGAGCTTGCGAAACAGATAATGCAGCAACCGGAAATGAATCGTCGCTATGCGCGTATCCTGCTGACCGAACAGCTGCGGCGCCGCATAAACGAGCTTCTTCCCTATGGCCTGGCGCTTGAGGGTCTGGCAATAACACGCTAGGAATGGGAAAACCGAACAAGGGCACAACTGAAGCGAACGGATAACCACTGCAAATGGCGAAAATTGCATTCCTCGGGGCCGGCATGATGGGTCAGCCCATGATCCGGAACCTTCTTCGGGCCGGGCATACCGTCGTGGTTTACAACCGGACCGTCGATAAGGCGCGGGAACTGGAAAAGTTCGGAGCGCGCGTTGCGGCGACACCGAAGCTGGCTGCAACCGGTGCAACGGTCATCTGGTCCAGCGTCACCAACGACGCGGCCTCGGCAGCGGTCTGGGCGGGCGACGACGGGGCCCTCGAGGCCGATCTGGCGCCCGGTGCTTTCGCGATCGAATCGTCCACCGTGTCGCCTGACTGGGTGTTGCACCTGCGTGACCTGGCCGTCGCGAGGGGGCTGAGATTTCTGGACTGCCCGGTCGCCGGCCGGCCTGACGTTGCGGAAGCCGGACAACTGAAGGTTTTCGCCGGCGGCTCTGCCGTGGACGTCGACGCGATCCGGCCGATCCTTGCAGGAGTCAGCAAGGGCGTAATGCACCTGGGCGTCGTAGGTTCCGGTATCACCTTCAAGTTGATTTACAACGTCATGGGCGCCATCCAGGTGGCCGCATGTGCCGAAGGAATGTTTGCCTGCGAGGCAGCCGGTATCGATATTTCGGTCGCGGCGGAAGGGTTCTCGGCCGGGGCCACTGGAAGCCCGCATGTCGTGCGGCACGCGCGATACATGGCCGAGGGTGTGCACGAGGACCCCGTGCAATTTTCCGGGCGCATGCGCATAAAGGACTTCGACTACGGAATTCAGCTGATTGAGAGCGTCGGTGCGCAGTCTGTAATAGGGCACGCCGCCCGCAGCGTATTCGCCCAAATGGTCGAACACGACATGGGGGATCACAACGACAGCGAGCTTATTGACACGCTGCGCCGCGCGCACCGAAGGAACGGCAAATGAATACGCTGACGCACGCCGTTGACAGGCTGCATGCGAGGGCTGCGAGATGACGGTCAGATTTACGCTGAATAACGCCGATGTACAGCTCGACGTACCCGGCGATACCCCGCTGCTGTATGCGTTGCGCAACGACCTTGGCCTCAATGGACCGAAATTCGGTTGCGGGCTGGCGCAATGCGGAGCGTGCACCATCCTGGTCGACGGGAAGGCGGTGCAGTCCTGTGTGCTCCCACTGTCCGGGGTGGATGGCCGGAGGGTCACGACGCTCGAAGGTCTCGGCACAGCCGACAAGCCGCACCCGCTGCAGCGCGCCGTCATTGAATTACAGGCGATGCAATGTGGATACTGTGTCAGCGGAATCGTCATGTCGGCGGCTGCGCTGCTTGCGGACAATCCGCGGCCGAGCGACAAGGAGATACGAGACGCGCTGGACCGGAACCTCTGCCGTTGCGGCTCACATGTGCGCATTCTCCGCGCAGTTCGGGAAGCTGCCGCCCAGGCAACATCCGGTGATCCCAAATGACGACGCGACGAGATTTCATCAAGGGCGTTTCTGGCGGCTTGTTGCTGTATTTCCATTTGCCGGTTCGCCATGCTGACGCGCAGGACGCTTTCACCAGGCCGGCGGCTCTTGCCGCCAACCCGGCACTCGAATCCTGGCTCAAGATCCGTCCCGACGGCATCGTCGAAATTGCAACAGGCAAGTGCGAACTCGGCCAGGGAATCCAGACAGCACTGGCCCAGATTGCGGCCGAAGAACTCGATGTCGGGTTCGAGCGAATCCGGATATTGACCGTCGATACAGCTCATTCGCCGAATGAGTCCTTTACCTCTGGCAGCCTGTCCGTCGAGATGAGCGGGGCCGCTGTCCGAACCGTGACGGCGGAAGCCCGGGGTATCCTGACTGAGCTCGCTGCGGGCCGGCTTGGCGTGGATGCCGGCTTGCTCAGCGTGCAGGACGGTGCATTTCTCAGTAATGGCGTTGCGACACGGCTTGACTACTGGTCCCTTGTCGAAGACATATCCCTTACAGGCGAAGTATCGGGCCGATTTCCGACCAAGGATCCCGCACGTTATGACCTCGTCGGCCAACCGGCGCAGCGACTGGATATTCCGCCCAAGATCTTCGGTGATACTGCTTACATCCACGACATGCGACTGGATGGAATGCTGCACGCCAGGGTCGTACGACCGGCGGATCGGGAGTCGAAGCTGAACCTTCCCGAACGCCTCGACGATATTGCGGCCATGCCCGGCATCGTGAAGATCGTCAGGGATGGCTCGTTCCTTGCCGTCGTCGCGCGACGCGAGGATCAGGCGGTACGGGCGGCGCAGGCGCTCGCGGCGCTTTGCACCTGGAGCGACCCAGGGCTCTTGCCGGACCGTGCGAGCATAGGCGACTGGTTAAGGAAAGCGGAGGCTGATGTCAAAGTGGTCGCAGAGCGCAGCGATCCCGACGCCGGAACGGCAACGCGAAACTACCAGAGCCATTACAACAGGCCGTTCCAGGCCCACGCATCGATTTCTCCGTCACTGGCGATCGCGTGGCGACGCGGTGATTCACTGACCGTGTGGAGCCACGCGCAGGGCATGTTTCCGTTACGAGGGGCCATCGCAGCCCTGGTAGGACTTGACGAAAACGACATACGTTGCATTCACGCACAAGGCGCGGGCTGCTACGGCCACAACGGAGCGGATGACGCTGCTGCGGACGCGGCACTCATTGCCATGCACATCGAGGGCGTGCCGGTACGATTGCAATGGTCGCGTGCCGACGAGTTCCTCGGGGAGCCGTTCGGATCGGCGATGACGACCGAGATCCAGGCCGGCCTGGACCGCAATGGTCGGATAGTCCACTGGCGTTACGACGTCTGGAGTGGCACACATTCCTCCAGGCCTCGCGGGTCCGGCGCCGCCGGCAACCTCCTGGCCGCCCGGCAGATCGCAAAGCCGCTGCCGGTGCCGCCGGTATCGAATATTCCGCAACCGAGCGGAGGTAGCGACCGCAACGCCGTTCCCCTGTACAGTTTTCCGAACCAGACGATCACCAAGCACCTGGTGAAGAACATGCCCCTGCGCGTGTCGTCTCTCCGCGCGCTGGGTGCGTATGCAAATGTATTCTCAATCGAATCCTTTATGGACGAGATTGCGCAGGACCTTCATGCAGACCCCATCGAGTTCCGAATCCGGCATTTGTCGGATGCGCGCGCAATCGCTGTACTGGAGAAATTGCACTCGCAAATGGCGACCGCGGCTCTGATCCAGAACCAGCCGACTGCAGGGGTCGGCATCGGTTTCGCGAAATACAAGAATCTTGGCGCCTATTGCGCGGTCGCAATGCGATTGACGGTCGACCCGGAAAGTTCCGAGATTCGATTGGATCGCGCCATCGCCGTCGTAGACGCGGGGATGATCGTCAACCCGAACGGGATAGCCAACCAGATCGAAGGCGGCATCATCCAGTCGGCCAGCTGGACCCTGAAAGAGCAGGTCCTGTTCGGCGAGCGCGGCGTGGAATCCAGGGACTGGGCCAGCTACCCGATTCTCGGGTTCTCCGAAGTACCCGATATCGACGTCGTTCTGCTGCAGCCGCCCGGCGCTCCGGCTGCCGGGGTAGGAGAGGCCGCGCAGGGACCTACGGCAGCCGCCATTGCCAATGCCGTTGCACGCGCAACTGGCAAGAGGATCCGGGACCTTCCCCTGACCCGGTCGCGCCTGCTGGCGGGCTGACGGCCCGGATCTGCCGCAGAATTCAGGCGGCGCGCCTCCGCGGCGTCTTCACCCGCAGCGATTCTCCGCGGGCACCGGGGCGGGCCGCTGGCGCCTCCGGCCGAACGATTCATCCGGCATCGCCAGGGGGTCCTGTCAGCATGTGTTGCATTCCAACCACATAAGCACCCCAGCGTTTTGCCAACAGATCCAGGACTGCCCGAGCGACTTGCGCCGCGCGTTTAGCGTATGTTATTTTCGACGCAACATGCAAACGTTTGCATAGGTTGGAACGGGGGGCACAGTGACTGGTACGACAAATACAGGCTGACAGCCGTCGAGCCGGTCGAGTCTCGGGGGGGATGAGATTCGACGGGCGTGTGACCCCGGAAACAGTGATCGAAAAACATGGGGCGGAACTTCGATGAAAACTAATACGTCACAAACGGGGAAGCTCAGGCAGTGTACCTGCATGGGCTTGGCAATCTTGGCAATGCTGGGCGCCGGCCAGCTGTTCGCGCAGGAAACCTCCGCGCGACGACAGAGCTCCGCAGAAGCGATGCTCGAAGAAATCACCGTTACGGCACGCCGGCGCGAAGAGCGCTTGCTCGAGCAGCCGCTGTCCATCGCCGCTCTGACGGCAGACCAGATGCAGGCGCAGGGCATCTACACGCTCGACCAGGTCGCTGACTTCGTACCCAATGTCACCCTGGCCACGGCCGAGCGCGCAAACAATACCCGGGTCATCATCCGCGGCATCGGTGGTGGTTTCCCGGATCCGGTCTTCGTGTTCGGATCGGGCATGTACATCGACGGTCATTACATCCCGAGTTCACTCGGCGGTTACATGAGCACCGTGGATATTGAACGTGTGGAATTGCTGCGTGGACCCCAGGGTACGCTGTTCGGCAAGAACGTAATCGGCGGCCTGGTCAACATAGTTTCGACCAAGCCCAAACCGGAATTCGACTCCAGCGTTACCGTGCGGGCGGCAGAGGACGGCGAGCTGGGCGTCCGCGGCATGGTCAACGTGCCGCTCACCGACAAACTTTATGGCCGGTTCAGCGCGGCCTACGAGACGTTTGACGGTTATTACGACAATCAATTTCTGAATATCGATTCTGGCGGCACCGAAAACAAGTCGGTTCGCGCAGCGTTTCGTTACGAACCCACAGCAGACTGGACCATTGACGCGTCGCTGGCCGTCACGCGCAAACGCGACGACAACACGGGCGGCCAGTGCCTGGGTGACCCGAACGATGATGCGCCGCTGTGGGGTGGCGGCACTGGAAACCTCGAGCGGCGCCTGTACACCGGGGCGGAAGCAGACTACAAGGCGATATGCGCCGGCGACGTCGCTGCCGGTGATTTCGTCAATTCCTCAGGGAAATACACGTTCTCGCACGTCGATGAGGAGCTTTTCCAGGTAGCAGCCCAGTGGGAAATAAGCGAAACCCTGTCGATGGAAGCCCGAGGCTCTTACCGAAACATGGAGTATCGGTACGTCGGCGACAGGGACTACACCTGGTGGCCGGTCGACGATATCGGCACCTGGGGCTCGAAGGGCCAGCATAACGAGACCTATGGCTTTGAAGTATTGTTCAACCTGGAAACCAGTGACAGGGTGCACTGGACATTCGGAGCGAACTACTTCGATGAAACGGCGCTGAACGGCGACGACAAGTGCTACCCGCTGTATCACAGCAGCGGTGCCGCAACCGATCCCAACATTACTGTTACTTGCCCTCCGGTCGGCCTGCACTTCGACCTCGTGCCGGATAACCCTGCTCCGCCCGATGGCGTTGGTGATCCGAATGCGCTGTGGCCATTCGGGCCCAAGCTGAATAACGGCGGCCCGGGACCGTTCCTCAGCGAAGTCAGTGTCTGGAACAAGTCCACCGGCATTTTCGGACACGTTTCCTACGACATAAACGACTCATGGACACTGGACCTCGGCGGGCGCTGGACCTCGGATGACCGGGAATTCCACAACATCGAGTTCGCCACGACCGGCTGCGAGGTAGGCACCGACCCGACACGACTGTGTACCTGGACAGCGGAAGTCAACCAGGCAATCCTGGCCGATACCGGATTCTCGAACACCGCCGCGGAAACGTTCTCCCAGTTCACCCCCTCGGTCAGCCTGACGCGGAATCTCGCGCCTGGCGCCTCGATGAGCCAGGGAATGATCTATTTCCTGGTTTCCGAGGGATTCCTGACCGGCGGTTTCAACACGGAACTGAATTCGAACCTGCCCGGGACC
>Ga0224510_10001455_pt1 | contig 15592 bp, 13 predicted proteins | sample SF_May12_sed_USG_FD_170161 | JGI IMG/M metagenome (GOLD analysis project Ga0224510, IMG submission 170161) | Sediment microbial communities from San Francisco Bay, California, United States - SF_May12_sed_USGS_4_1 | ecosystem: Environmental > Aquatic > Marine > Sediment | place: USA: California... | reverse complement strand
GCTTCGCAATCGTCCGCCGATGCAGCATGTGGTGATCACGGGTCGGGGAGCACCAGCGGCATTGTTGGAAGAGGCTGATCTGGTGACGGAGATGAAACAAGTCAAACACCCCTTCCGAAAAGGTGTCAAGGCGCAGCCAGGAGTAGAGTTTTGAAAGGGCCTGTTCAGAAAACCTGCGAACGCTGCGGCCACAGTTTCGAGTGTGGTGGGTACCAGTGCTGGTGTGGCAAGCTGGGTATTACCGAGTCACAGATGGATTGGATCGCAGCGAGATATCAGGATTGTCTCTGTTCTCTGTGTTTGGGGAAAATCGCAATCGGTGAGCTGGGGCCTCAGCCTAATTCGGCAGGCGACAGACAGGACAACGAAACGAGGCCATGATGTGGACCGACGGTCGTTTTTCAGATACAGAGCGAGAGGCCGTCTATCGAGCGATTTTTGAACGCCGTGATGTGCGTCGAAACTTTCTGCCGACGCCAATCCCTGAACCGGTGATGATGCGACTGCTGACGGCAGCCCATCACGCCGGATCGGTCGGCTTCATGCAGCCATGGGATTTTGTGGTGGTTCGCAAGCCCGCGACGAAGCGCGCGGTGAAACGTTTATTCGTTGAAGCCAATGCCGAGGCGGCGCGCCATTATACGGGTACAAAAGGGGAACTGTATCGGCGCCTGAAACTCGAGGGAATCGAAGAAGCACCGATCAATCTATGCATAACATGCAGCCGACGGCGGGGTGGCCCAGATGTGCTTGGCCGCTCTATGGTACGCGCAACGGACTTGTATAGTACCTGTTGTGCCGTTCAAAATCTCTGGTTGGCCGCGAGGGCTGAGGGGATCGGTGTCGGTTGGGTCAGTATTCTTGATCACGAGGCGTTGAAGCGAGTGGTAGGTATTCCCAAATCGGTGACCGTTCTGGCCTATCTCTGTGTCGGCTATGTCTCGAAGTTTGAACCGGTTCCAGACTTGGAAACCGCGGGGTGGCGGAGCCGCATTCCGGTCGATCGGCTAATTCATTATGATGCATGGGGCAATCGAGCTCATGAGGAGGAGCGGAGCGAGCATGAGAATCACAAAAGTGTACACCAGAACGGGAGACGCGGGAAAAACGAGGCTCGCCGGCGGGCAACCGGTATGGAAGGACAGTCTGCGGGTCGAGGCTTACGGCACCATCGATGAACTCAATTCCTCCCTCGGGATTGTTCGAGTGCTCAATCAGGACGTTGCGGCACACAACAAACAAGCTCGCCAGTTTGAGGATGAGCTTCGATGGGTACAGAACAAGCTTTTTGATGTCGGGAGCATTCTGGCGACGGCACCGGGGCAGACATTCAAGAATATGCCTCAGGTGTCAGCAAGCGATGTGACCAGGCTCGAGAAAATGATCGATCGATGCCAGAAGATTTTGGAACCGCTGAAAGAGTTCATTCTTCCCGGTGGTGGCAAAGTCTCCAGCTTTCTGCATCAGGCGAGGACGATTTGCCGTCGAGCTGAGCGATTATGTGTGGCGCTCTCCAAATCCGAGCCGGTTGACCCGATGATCATCAAGTTTGTGAATCGCCTGAGTGATGCCTTGTTCGTCTTCGCTCGGTGGGTGGCCAAGACACAGAACGAACCTGAATTCTTATGGGAACGGAATGTCGCCAAGAAAGCGGAGTAAGAGTCCGGCCGGACGAACCAAGGGGCGTCTTGTGTTTGTGCTGGGTGGTGCATCGTCAGGAAAAAGCGAATTCGCCCTTCAGTGTGCCGAGTCGCGCGGGCCGCGTGCATTCGTGGCGACGGGGCAGGGGCTGGATGATGAAATGGCGAAACGAATTGCGCGGCATCAGGCGACTCGTTCGCCTGAGTGGGAGACTGTCGAAGAGCCTCTCGACGTGGAGGCCTGGTTTACCAAGCAGGGGCCAGAGTATCGGACTATCGTGTTCGACTGTGTGACACTCTGGTTAAGTAATCTGCTCGGAAGTGGTCTTATGGAGTCAACGATTCTTGCTCGGGTTGACGGCCTTCTTGAGGCCATGCGGCTTACTGGAGCTAATGTCATCATGGTCAGTAATGAGTTAGGATGTGGCCTTGTTCCCGCTGAACCATCGGTGCGGGCCTTTCGCGAGCTATCCGGACGAGTGAATCAATGCCTGGCCGCAGGGGCGGATAAGGCCTATCTGGTGGTCAGTGGACTTCCGCTTCGCCTGAAGTGAGGAAAGGAGCCTTATGTCGATTACGGATATCTGTCGTCAGATTCAACCGCTGGATCCGGCTCTGCACAACAAAGCCCAGACTCATTTAAGCCGGCTGACCAAACCGCTCGGCAGCCTTGGCAAGCTCGAGGAGTTAGCTACAGCCTACGTCACCATGACCGGTGAATTGAAGCCAAGTATTCCCCGTGGAATGGTCTTCACGTTCGCGGCGGATCATGGTGTCACTGCAGAAGGTGTGAGTGCGTATCCCCGTGAGGTGACACCGCAAATGGTGCTGAATTTCCTTCGGGGTGGCGCTGGTATCAACGTCCTTGCTCGGCATGCAGGGGTGGTTGTCCGCGTGGTCGACATCGGGGTTGATTATGAGTTTAAGGCTGTTCCTGGGTTGATTCATCGCAAAATCATGAATGGGACGCGGAATATGACACGTGAGCCGGCCATGACCAGAGAAGAGGCAGAGCAAGCCGTTATGGTTGGTGTCGAGCTGGCGACGGAGGCCGTACGGGAAGGCATTGGTCTGATCGGCACGGGGGAGATGGGTATTGGGAATACCACCTCCAGCGCGGCCATTACCGCTGTCATGACCGGCCGACCTGTGGAGGAGGTGACGGGGCATGGCACCGGTATTGAGGAGTCCGATCGTTTGCACAAAGTGAAGGTGATTCAGTGGGCCCTCGATCTGCATCGTCCGAAACAGGCTGATCCGATCGGTGTATTGGCTAAGATCGGGGGGCTGGAAATCGCCGGGCTGGCCGGGCTGATCCTTGGAGCGGCGGCCTCCCGCGTGCCCGTGGTGTTGGATGGATTCATCGCCGGGGCTGCGGCATTGATCGCTGTGGGGCTACAGCCCCTGTGTCGTGACTATCTGATTGCCGCGCATCGGTCAGTTGAGAAGGGGCATCGTGCGATTCTGAGCCATCTTGAATTGACCCCGTTATTTGACCTCGACTTTCGACTTGGCGAGGGAACGGGAGCCTGTTTAGGAATGGATCTCGTCTGCGCCGCGGTCAAGATCTACACGGAGATGGCAACATTCGAGGAAGCCGGGGTCGCCAATAAGTTGTGACATCCATGGGAACCGTCGCTCGTCCATTCATCTTCGCCTGGCATTTTCTCACGACCATTCCCTTGAGCCGAGTGCATCATGCACCAACGGCACCTGAGCTCGCGGCTTCGATGGCCTGGTATCCCGTTATCGGTTTGCTGATCGGCAGTGGATTGGTTGCCGCTGACCTCGTGTTACACATGATCTTTGACAGTGCGGTCGTCAACGCGCTGTTGATCGTGCTCTTGGTGCTGCTGACACGTGGCCTTCATCAGGATGGATTGGCCGACACCTTGGACGGGGTGGCCGGTGGCCAGACACCAGCTGAGCGGTTGTCGATCATGCGAGACCCGCGTATCGGTGCATTGGGGGCAACCGGGCTCTTTCTCTCGCTCATACTTCGGTACGCAGGATTGTTGGCGCTGCCACAGGAGATTCGTTTGCCCGCATTATGTTGTATGCCGGCGGTTGGTCGTTGGGCCATGGTGACCTCGGCATGGATCTCCCCCTACGCGAGGGCTGAAGGAGGATTAGCGGCGCCGTTTCTCACCCATCTATCTTTGTGGCATGTCGCCCTCTCCAGTTTCGTTGTGGCCATTGGCCTGGCTCTTGGGCTTGGCCCCCTCAGCGCGTTCCTTATCCTGATGGCCGGTGGAAGTGTGCTGTTGATGGGCCGGTGGGGGTGCCGCAGCTGGTTTGGGGGCATCACCGGGGATACCCTTGGGGCAACCAACGAGATTGTTGAGATTGTGTTCCTCCTATTCGTCCCCCTCTTATTTCGGTTGTCATGACCGGCGGTGAACTCCTTGTAACCGCGTTGGTGGATGTGTTGGTCGGCGATCCCCATTGGTTGCCGCATCCCGTTCGTGTGATGGGGTCTGGTATCGCCTGGTATGACCAGGGAATACGGAGGATCTGTCGGAGTGCGATCAGCCTTCGCCTCGCCGGGATCTGTCTCGCGATAGGCCTGCCGATTGTGATCTTTACCATCACATTAATCCTAATCGAAGAGGCCGAACGGTTTATGGAATCGCTTGGGTCTGCTGTTTCAATCGTCCTGGCGTCCATGACGCTTGCCACGCGGGACCTGTGGGATCATGTCCGTGCCGTGGAGGGCCCACTCCAGGCCGGGGATCTTCCTGCTGCGCGCCGAGCGGTGGGGATGATTGTTGGGAGAGACACAGCTGGTCTTTCCGAATCCGAGGTGGCTCGCGCAACGGTCGAAACGGTCGCGGAGAGCTCGGCAGATGGGATCATTGCGCCGCTCCTCTATTTGGCAATCGGTGGAGCTCCCTTGGCGTTGGCGTACAAGGCAATCAATACACTGGATTCAATGATTGGTCACCGCAATGACCGCTATGTCGATTTGGGATGGGCATCGGCCCGACTCGATGATCTCGCCAATTGGATTCCAGCCCGTCTTGCAGCACTCCTGCTCATTGGTGGTGCCGGCTTGATGAGCCGACAACTGGAACCAATCCTTCGTGGGTGGCGAGTACTCAGACGAGACGGAGGGAAACACCCTAGTCCAAACAGCGGAAGACCTGAGGCAGCGATGGCTGGGATTTTGGGAGTGAGATTAGGTGGCACCAACTTCTACGACGGTGTTCCTCAGGACCGTCCAGTTCTCGGCACAGAGGGACGGGAGCCTGAACCTTGGGATGTCGCGTCGGCAGCCACGGTAATGGCAATGGCCACTGTACTGGGCGTGTTTCTGGCGGTAGGAATCAGATGGCTCATGTGAAATCACCGCTGCATGGTGGGAATATCTATGATGCCGCACGAGCACTGGACTGTGATCCGGGTAAGATTATCGATTTCAGTGCGAGCATCAATCCATTGGGCCCTTCACCCCATGTTTGGAGAGCTATTGCGTCATCCAGGAATCTCTTAGGTCATTATCCAGACCCGGACTGTCGGGATTTACGTCGGGCCTTAGCGACTTTCTGGCGGATGGATCCAGATCAGATTGTCGTTGGAAATGGTTCCACGGAGTTGATTGATGCGTTGCCTCGTGCATTGAAGATTCATCGCCTTCTGGTCGTGCAGCCCACCTTTTCTGAATATGCCTCGGCGATGGGGCGATCGGGCGGAGAGACGACAGCACTCTACGCCGAGCGAACCAACCACTACGCCATTCCGGTTGATCGTCTTTGGCGGGTTATGGAGACAGGACGAAACGAGGGTCGCTCTTTTGACGGTGTGGTCCTGTGTCATCCCAATAGCCCGACAGGGCAGGCCTGTACTGCCGACGATCTGATCCAACTCGCAAAGGTTGCTCATCGGCGAGGCCTCTGGTTGATCGTCGATGAATCATTTGCCGACTATTGCTCAGAGAAAGCGGTACTTCCTTCCCTATCCTCATGGCCATATGTAGTCGTCCTTCGCAGCATGACCAAGTTCTATGCCTTGCCTGGACTTCGAGTAGGATATGCCGTGTCAGCACGCACAACCGCTGAACGACTCCGGCGACAGTTGCCTCCTTGGTCAGTCAGTGTGATGGGACAAGTTGCAGCCCTGGCGGCTCTCAATGATAAGACCCATGCCCGAAAGAGCCTGAAATTCATGACACAAGAGCGTGAACGGTTTCGGACAAGACTCGCAGCGTTACCTGGTTGTACGGTGCTACCGACCCATGCCAACTATTGTTTTGTCGAGTTGCCTCGTGGCCAGCATGCACGTGCTCTCGCTGAACACTTACGAGGAAAAGGATTACTGATTCGAGACTGTTCATCTGTGCCTGGTGCAAACTCACGATCGATCCGACTTGCGGTGCGAACGAGATCAGAGAATGACCGGCTTCTTCGTGAGCTTTCTCGATTACTCCCTGATAGGGGCTCACGATGAAGATACCGTCCCTTCGGGTTCGTACCCATTATCATGTGACAGGGCACACGCTGGTGATCAACCTTGAAGGACGAAAGCGCCTACTGTCATCTGCTCCCCAAGGGGGAGGGCTCCGGCTGGCCTCCTATGTCCTCAATCATCAGGTGGAGGCCAATCCTACGTCGATTTCGAGTGGGGCCATGAGCTTTCGTGATCCAGCACGCAGTTTGCGGGAGTTGGCCGCTCGCCTAGGAATCCGTGCAGCGACTGTTGGGCTCATGACTGCGGTTCCGATGACGCAACTGGTGACCGCGAGAGCCGAGACGGATGGGCTATGGGTGGAGTGTTTTGCGACGGTTGGTGTCACGAATGCCGTTCGAGCTGGAGAATGGCCACTCGCAGTTGGCGCTGGCGAGCGAGTAGACAAACCAGGGACGATCAACCTCATTCTCATCACGAACGGCAGCCTGTCTCAGGCCGCAATGGTCGGTGCTGTACAAGTTGTGACTGAGGCCAAGAGCAGTGTTCTGCGCGATCACGATGTGTCAAGTTGCCGGAGCAGTGCTCCAGCTACCGGAACCGGGACCGATGCGGTCGTGCTGGCCTGCTCGTTGCGCGGACAGGGTCCGTTCCATCTCTATAGCGGCACGCATACCATGATTGGAGCATTGCTGGGACAAGTGGTCACCGACTGTGTCACGCGTGGTTTAGCCAAGGCGAACGCGTGGCAGGAGTTGTATCGATGACGGCGAGGGCACTTGCCGTATTGGGGACAGGATCGGATGTCGGCAAAAGTCTCATCACAGCAGGAATCTGTCGACTTCTTCATCGTACAGGGACGCGCGTGGCTCCCTTCAAAGCACAGAATATGTCGCTGAATTCCTTCGTGACTCCCGAGGGTGGGGAGATCGGTCGAGCGCAGGCTCTCCAAGCCGAGGCATGCGGCATTCCTCCGCATGTTGATATGAATCCGATCTTGCTCAAGCCAGAGTCGGACAATCGCTCCCAAGTCGTTGTGCGGGGAACCGTATGGTCTAGGCAGGAGGCGGTTACCTATTATGAACAGAGACCGCAGCTGTGGTCGATCGTCCAGGAAAGCTACATTCGGCTGGCGAGGCAGTATGAGGTGATCGTTATCGAGGGGGCTGGAAGCGCAGCGGAGATGAATTTGCGAGAGCGGGATCTGGTCAATTGGCCGGTCGTCAAACTGGCTAATGCTCCGGTGCTGCTGGTCGCTGACATTGATCGAGGTGGTGTCTTTGCCCAAGTTCTTGGAACATTGGACTTATTGCAGTGGGACGAGCGGGCCAGGGTCTGTGGTGTCATCATCAACAAGTTTCGAGGGGATGCGAAGCTCTTTGCCGATGGAGTCGCGTTCCTGGAGTCTCGGAGCGGGATTCCCGTATTGGGTGTCGTCCCGTTTCTTCGAGATCTTATGTTGGACCAAGAGGACGGACTAGATCGAGACGTGCATCGACAGGCAGGGTTCTCCTCCGAACGGATCAACATCGCCGTCATCCTCGTGCCCCATATGAGCAACTTTACGGATTTCAATTCACTGAGTGCTGAACCGGATGTGGCCTTGAAATACATCACCAAGCCATCGGAGTTGGCCGATGCTGATGTCGTGATCATTCCTGGGAGTAAGAATACGCTGGTTGACCTGTTCTCTCTGCGAGAACAGGAGTATGAATGTGCCCTCGATCGCCATGTGTCTCGTGGGAGGGAGCTCGTGGGGATCTGCGGTGGCTATCAAATGCTGGGGCGAACGATCTCGGATCCCTATCGAGTTGAACGGGGTGGAGTCAGTGAGGGGCTCGGTTATTTGCGTGTGGAGACCGAACTCACGCAGACAAAGTGCACCACACAGGTGGAGGCCACCTCGACCGGTACATTAGTCCCTAGCCGAAGTACGGTTCGGGGCTATCAGGTTCATATGGGAGTTACTGAGATTGGGCAAGAACGTCCATGTTTTTGCATTCGACGCACTATTCCGTCAACTGAGAGCGATTATTCGTTGGCGGACGTCAGAGAGCCGGATTGGGATGGAGCGATTCGGGATGATGGTCTTGTTTGGGGTACCTATATTCACGCCGTATTTGATGAGCCTCATTTTCGTCGGGCCTGGCTCAATCGTGCCCGAGTCAGGAAGGGGCTTCTACCGCTTGACAGTCATCTCTCAACAGCGGTCACCGCTCGACTGCAGGGTGAGCTTGATCGCTGGGCGGACCATCTGTCCCGATTCGTTGATCTATCATGCCTCTTGACGAGATGTGACCGGCAGCACAAGTCCTCTCACTGATCTGCGGTGCCGACATCTGTTCCCTTCCTGCTTCGGAACCCGTTTGGTTTGTTCCGGACGGGCTCTCCTATTTTAACCCTGCGGATATTCACCGTTTTCTTGCCAATCACCGGTAAGGCGATACACTGCATGGGAGCAGCACGAATCGGTCGTGTCGGTCCAGAGATTTGTCCTCTATCTGACGATGACCTCACTGCCTGTGGATGGATGGGGCTGTGCTCGCTTTGGGAGCACCGCTTAGCAGGGGAGCCAGGAACAACCTGACGGTGTGCAATGGTCGAACTGTCCTGGCGTCGTATTGCAGCTAAGAAGTGGTGCGCGGACTGAATAAACGCAAGGTGGTTGAGCATGATGGGCCTGAACCAGCGAATGTCGCACGCCGAGGGGTGAGATGGGCGTTAGGCTGGTTTAGTACGAGAGTGCTGCCTATTGAAACAAATGGAAGGATGGTGTCCATGAGCAAAATTGTGGTCGTCGATGACTCATATGCAGAGTTACAACTGATCGAGTCGTATCTAAAGACGGCTCACCATACGGTCCTATCGTTTTCAACTGCAGACGGATTGGAAGATAAAATTGCCGTCGAGAAGCCCGACCTCATTGTATTGGATGTGGTCATGCCAGGCCGCAATGGATTCCAGGTCTGCCGGGACTTGAAAGGCGATGCGCGATTCAAGGACGTCCCCATCGTCCTGTGTACGTCAAAGGGACAGGAAAGCGACAAATTTTGGGGGCAGCAACAGGGGGCCAATGGGCATGTGGTGAAACCCTTTAAGTCAGAAGATCTTCTCCAGGCAGTCAAAGTTGCCTTGGGATGAATGCCGTAATGCCAAGGGAGTGATGATGATCAACTCTCTGCAAGAGTTCCCTGCGCTCCTTTCAGACGGAGAGCCAGAACAGCGCAAAACATCCAGTTCCTGGAAGGTCTGCGTGATCACGTTGGCTGATGAACTGTTTGCCGTTGATCTTCGGCAAGTCCGTGAAGTGTTCAAGCTCAGCTCGGTCACCCCGGTGCCGGGCATGCCGGACCATTTAGTGGGGGTTGCCAATCTTCGTGGCGTCATCGTCCCGCTTGCCGATGTGCGACCGTTTCTGCGGTTACCACGTTCTGATGCGTACCACTATGCTCTTGTCGTGTCGCACGGTCTTCAACAGATTGGTCTGTTGATCGACGATGTGCCGGAAATTCGCACCATCCATGCTGACGATCTGGTGGCCCCCTCGGCTCATCATAGGACTCAGGGTGCGTCATTCATTTCCTCCTTCTTCAAAACTGACACCAGGCCGATCGGACTATTTGAGGTATCCCGGTTATTGGCCATGGTTGAAGGGGGAGCTGAAAGCGGGAAGTCCTAAAGACGGAAGGAACGATGCCACATCAGATGAGTCGCGTCATCGAACCCCTTGTTTCGGACGGTAAGGAGGAACGTCATGGTGAAGCTTAGTCACGTCTCGAAGTGGTCCGTACAAGGTTGGTTTAGAAATTTGCGAACAAGGACGAAACTCCTCGTCGGCTTTGCAGTCATCATCACGGCCATGTTGGCCATTGGGTTTATCGGATTGATGGGGCTCAATCAGCTGAAGGTCCAACTGCAGTCCATCTACGATGAGTCAACCGTTGGTATTTCCAATACTGCCGTCAGTAGCAGCAATCTCAGTCTGTATCACAGCGCGCTGTTGAGCGTGGCGACTCAAACGCAGAAGGATGGTTTTGACGAGTCCATTATTCCGCTTGCCGCATTGAAATCTAGGGTCTTGACGCCACTGGAACGCTACCGACCGTTTGCCGTACATGAAACCGATGATGGTCGCCGTGACGGCCAAGACCTGGACGTCCTGCTCTTCAATCTCAAAGAGTATTTCAGATCGGCGGAAAGCGCAGTCGGCGCCTTCAATGACAGTTTCGACCCGTCGCTTTCACCTGAACAACGACAGGCCATGCGAGAACTTGGCATGACCCTTCTGTCCGAGGAAACCACGATTTGGCACGGTCGAGCGATCTGGCGATTTCAATGGCTGGCGCAGCTCATTCAAGATTTTGCCAGGGAGATGAACGAAAGCGGACAACAAAAAGCCGAATTGTTGACGCAAATTATGTTGGGTGGGGCGGCGCTGGCCTTGGCCTTGGCTTTGCTGATCGGATACTTCCTGGCTCGCAGTATTGTGAATAATATCATTCATGTCGCGGATGTCGCGACACAAGCCGCCGCAGGGAACCTACAGGCTCGCGCCAGATTGCAGAGCGAGGACGAGGTCGGCCATATGGCGAGAGCGTTCAATACCATGTTGGATCGAATCACCGTCTTGGTTTCGACCGAAGAAGAGCGAGATGCCATGCAGAAACGTCTGGTGCAATTTCTGGTATTGGTATCCGACGTAGGGAAGGGAGACTTGACGAAACGAGGCGAGGTGACCGCCGATATGTTCGGGAACCTGGCCGATGGTTTCAATCTCATGATTCAACGATTCGCACAGTTGATGAAACAAGTGCGAGAGTCAGCAGAGCGAGTTAATCGATCGGCTGGTGCGCTGCGTGATAACGCCGGCCAAATGGCGAGTACAGCCAGGCATCAAGCTGACGAATCGATGAAGACGCTCAGTGCGGTCGAACAACTCGCGATGTCAATGAGACAGGTTGCGGAAACTGCTGGAGCGTCATCTGAATCAGCTCGTCAAGTGTTGAAGGCGACGGAAGACGGACGAGTCGCGGTGCAAGAAACAGTGCAGGATATGCAGCGGATTCGATCGGCGGTCCAACGGATGTCAAAACAAGTGAAAGCACTGGGTGATCGTTCCTTGGAAATTTCGCAAATCGTTTCGACTATTCGTGAAATTGCAAATCAGACAAACCTCCTGGCGCTGAACGCAGCGATTGAGGCTGCCGGTGCTGGTGAAGCCGGGGCTCGATTTGGCGTCGTGGCCGATCAGGTTCGAAAGCTTGCTGAAAGCTCGACGCACGCGACGCGTGAAATTGCTGATCTCGTGAAGGTGATTCAGGGCGAGACACAGCATGCCGTGGTGGCGATGGAACATGAAACGCAGGCGGTTGAAGCTGGATCAGCCTCGGCGCTCCGAACCGGTGATGTGTTTAAAGAAATTTCCGCGATTGCCCAACGCTCTTCAGAGCTTGCACAGAGCATCGCGTCAGCGGCCTCCAATCAAACGTCCTCAACCGATCAGGTCGGACGTTCCATCAAAGACTTTACAGGGGGTGCGATCGCGACACAGAAAGCTACCGATTCAGCTCGAGTAACGGTTGAAGAGTTGGCAAAGTTAGCTGAAGGCCTCACGACATCCGTCTCTCAGTTTAAGTTGGCCTAGCGTGGCTCATGAGCGCTTCTTTTGCGAATGATGGTGTGTCGCTGGGGAAAATTTAGCCACCTCCAGTGCTGGGCTAACGAGCTCTTCGCTCCGATATGACCAATTCGGCGCGGGGAGCGACTGTGCGTTGTTGGACAGGCTAGTTTTCAGAAGACTTCTCACGAGCATGTTCATTGTACGTCTGTCCCTTAAGGATTACATGACTTCTTTGGTGACATCCCTTGGCGTTCTGGCCTCTCGACAGGGTTCGGAACCTCAGCTCTTTGATAAGCTTCATGTCGAGTGAACAAGTGGATGGGAACCGTCGGAAATCATGTGGGATAGGTATCGTCTGTAACGTGCGGATACGCGTGACTTTGAAGTAAAGGGCAGGAATGAGCTCAGAGTTTGACCGGAACAATCTCATCGATATCTTCGTCTTGGAGGTCACGGATGGGATGGCCACCTTAGCTGAAGCGTTAGGTTCATCTGTTGACAATATCCCCACGCCACAGCCGTTAGCAGAGCAATTCATCGTTGCCCATCGTGTTCGTGGGGCTGCGGCGCTGTATGGGTACAGAGGCGTCGCACGGTTGGCCGAACGTTTAGAAACCTTACTTGAACAAGCTCCTAGCGCCAATCCTCATCAATGGCCACAGACCGTCGTCTCCATGCGAACGCTCACCAAGACCATTCAGGTGCTTGTTCGAGCCATTGGTCAAGGTGAGAGCGAAGATGAGAATGTAGTCGAACGGTGTCTCGCGTCACTGCCTGGGTCCCCAGAGTCCCATCAGGAGGGAGTACCTGTTCCTTCCTCGTATGTTATCCCCGAACTTGACCGTGAGGTATTGGCGTATTTTCAACCTGAGGCGAACGGGTACCTTGATACAATTGATGATCTTATCCGGAGTCTCCGACGGAATAAGAATGATCGCGATGCCATTGATAGGCTTTTCCGTGCCACGCATACGCTCAAAGGCTCCGCCTACACGGTGGAGTTTCAGATCATCGGAGATGTCGGACATCCGTTGGAAGATTGCCTGATAGCGATTCGAGAACAACGTCTATCACTACACGATGATGTGCTCGACTCGATGTCCAAAGCTTCAGGTATCATCAGATGTATTCTGCAGCGCGATCCTGCACGGGTTGAACAACTGCAATCCAGCGTTCCTCAGCTGCTGCTTGAGCTGAGGCAAATGTGTGGGGGGCACGGGTACAATACGTCTGCCACGACCCGTCAACTCCATGTGACAAGCAATGATTCGACGGTGGTTCCAAGTGGGCCAGCGGTCTCTGAGGCCCCTTCCCTTATTGGCCTGCCTGATCAGTATCTGTTTCCAAACCTGGATGCTGAAGTTCAATCGTATTTTGTGCCTGAGGCGCAAGAGTATCTCGAAACGCTGGAAGCCGACCTCTTGCGACTGGAGAGAGACTCTTTCAGCCGAGAACTCATCGATCAGCTGTTTCGAACCGCCCATACTCTCAAGGGTTCTGCCTATACCGTCGGGTTCCGGGCGATCGGTGATCTGATCCATCATGTTGAAGACTTTATGGGGGCTGTTCGTGACGAGCGGCTCACTGTGTTGCCTGGGCATACCGATGTGATGCTGCGTTCTATTGACGTCGTTCGGGCCCTCATACAAGGAGATAGTGGTTCCGCGGTGCTCACGAAACAACGATTTGATGCGGTCCAATCCGAGTTGAAACAACTCGCACAGAGTTCCAGCGCGGACGGTTTCACACCAGAGCAGGTGCGACGTGGCTCAGATAGCCTACCGCCCGTGACAAGAGAGCCTCAGAGGGAAACTCGTGGAACCGGTGGAATAGGAGAGAGCCGAGAAGTCATCCGTGTGAGCCATGCTCGATTAGAGCGGCTGATGAACCTGGTTGGTGAGCTGGTTATCGGGCGAAGCCGGCTCGAGCAACGGTTGCGAGTCTTGGAGCAGCTCTCCCGCCAAGTCTTGGTATTCAAATCTCGGTTGGGTGATTCGATTCAGACATTCGCGGATAAGCACATGTTTACCTATCAGGAAGCTCCGAGCCACCACTCCGAGCCTGCGATTCAAGGAATGAGCGGGCTTGGGGCTTTTGGCAACCTCGAGCTGGACAAGTACGATGACTTCAATATCCTTGCTCGCCGCATCGGAGAGATCACGGATGATATCAGCGAGTCCATGATGCAGCTTGATGGATCCATACGAAGCGCTCATGACGATATGAGTCAGCTGCAACAACTGACGCTTCTCATGAGAGACGAAATCGCTCGCGCCCGGATGGTTCCCATAGGTACTCCCTTTACACGATTTCGTCGAACCATTCGTGAGACGGCACAGGCCTTGAGCAAGGATGTTTCCCTTGTGACGTCCGGTGAACAGACTGAAGTCGACACGGGAGTTGTGGAGCGCTTGGTTGATCCGCTTGTGCATCTCGTTCGGAATGCCGTGTATCACGGTATTGAGCCATCCGCCGACCGAGTTGCGAAGGGAAAACCTGCCGTCGGAACCATCTATTTACATGCAAGTCATCGAGGGAATTCCGTCATCGTCGAAATTGAGGATGACGGAGCTGGTATGGACATGGAGAAGATACGAGCAAAAGCCGTCGCAATGGGATTGGTCCGGTCCGATCACGTCGCGCAGATGTCGGATGCACAAGCCCTCCAACTGATTTTTCTTCCGGGGTTCTCGACAGCTGAGCAAGTGGGAGATCAGGCTGGTCGAGGGGTAGGGCTGGATGTTGTCAAACAAGCCATCACGAGCATGAATGGACATATTGACGTTGAATCAGAGCCAGGAGCCGGGACGAAATTTACACTCCATATCCCGCTCACCCTGCTGATTGCTACGGCCTTGTTGGTCCGTGCTGGTACGGAACGATACGCGATTCCGTTGGCAGGTATTATGGAAGTGACCGTTCCAGCCGAGTCTTCTCTGCGACAACAGAATGGTCAGACGTTCTTGGAATTTGACAATCACACCATCCCTGTTCACGCATTACGCTATCTATTGTCTCGTGAACAAGTTCCCATAGATGGAATGATGCCCGTCGTCATTGTCAGAATGGCTACAGGCCTTATCGGGTTAGCGGTCGATGAACTGTTGGGGCGCCAGGAAATCGTGATCAAGTCGCTGGGGGGGCTGAAACCGTTCGACCAGTCCGCTTTCGGAGGTGCCACGATCGACACAGAAGGGCGCGTCGTTCTTGTGATTGACCCATCCCGTCTGTTCTCACGAGAGCCCACAATCTCGGTTACAATGGCGGCAGCGTCGCGCAGGGACCGGTACTCTCCTGATGTCTCATCACCTGATTCGACGGTGGAGGACACGCACGATGTTCGCCTCTTGCTCGTTGATGACTCGTTGAGCATCCGCAAGTTCGTGGGCAAGATGCTGGAGTCGGCCGGCTATCGGGTTGACACGGCGGTTGACGGAGAGGATGGATTCCGAAAAGCTGTCGCCACGCGATACTCGCTGATCATTACAGATCTTGAGATGCCGAAGCTCAATGGATTCGAGGTGGTTCAGGCGCTCAGAAGTCGACCGGACACCAAGGACACGCCCGTATTGGTCATGACGACCAGGGCTGGCGAGAAACACCACCACATGGCTATCAATATTGGGGCTTCGGGCTATATTACGAAGCCTGTCGAAGAACGTATCTTGCTGCAAGAAATTGATCGGTGGGTTGGGCGAGCACCGGTAGTCCGCAAGTAGTATTGCGGAAAGCTTTGTATTGATTGACGAAATAGGGTTTCTTTCAGAAAATGACCAGGAAGGTCTTGTTATGAGTGTGTTTGCGAAGAAGGAGGGGAGTGTACCGTCCGTTTCCACTTCCTCGCTACGTTTTCTTATCACGACACTTGGTGGACGATATCTGGCATTCGATGCCGAACCTATTCAGGGCGTACTGACCAACGAGGAAG
>Ga0224510_10001453_pt1 | contig 15601 bp, 12 predicted proteins | sample SF_May12_sed_USG_FD_170161 | JGI IMG/M metagenome (GOLD analysis project Ga0224510, IMG submission 170161) | Sediment microbial communities from San Francisco Bay, California, United States - SF_May12_sed_USGS_4_1 | ecosystem: Environmental > Aquatic > Marine > Sediment | place: USA: California... | reverse complement strand
CGCGTTCGAGCGCGGCAGCGCGGCCTACCGGAACGGCGTGCGCGGCATCCTGGCGCGCAGCGGCCGCTTCATGCTCGTGTTCGCCGCCCTGGCCGTCCTGATGGGCCTGCTGTTCGTGCGGCTGCCCAGCGCGTTCCTGCCCCAGGAAGACCAGGGAACCCTGCTCGCACAGATGATCGCGCCGGTTGGCGCGACGCAGCAGCGCACCCTGCAATCGCTGGAAAAGGTGGAGCAGCATTTCCTCGAGGGCGAGAAGGGCGCAGTCAAGGCCGTGTTCGGCGTGCAGGGCTTCAGCTTCGGCGGCATCGGCCAGAACAACGGCATGGCCTGGATCAACCTGAAGGACTGGAGCGAGCGCAAGGCGCCTGAACTGCACGCCGATGCGATCGCCGGCCGCGCGATGGCGGGACTGTCGCAGATCAAGGACGCTTTCGTCTTCGCGTTCGTGCCGCCGCCGATCCCGGAGCTCGGCCTGGCAGCCGGCTTCGCCTTCTTCCTGAAGGACAACGGCGGGGCAGGCCACGAGGCGCTCACCGCGGCGCGCAACCAGTTCCTGGGTGCCGCCGCGCAGAGCAAGCTGCTGGCGAACGTGCGCCCGAACGGGCAGGAGGACACGCCGCAGTTCCACATCGACGTCGACAACGAGCGGGCTGCTGCGCTCGGGCTGGCGACGGCCGACATCAATGCGACGTTCTCGGCGGCCTGGGGCGGCCAGTACATCGACGATTTCGTCGACCGCGGCCGCGTGAAGCGGGTCTACGTCCGCGCGGACGCGCCCTTTCGCATGACGCCCGACGACTTCAGGCTCTGGTCGGTGCGCAACGCCGAGGGACGCATGGTGCCGTTCTCCGCTTTTGCGACGTCGCGCTGGGACTACGGCTCGCCACGCCTCGAGCGCTACAACGGCGTGTCGGCGATGGAGATCAATGGCCAGGGCGCGCCGGGCGTCAGCACGGGCGAAGCGATGGCAGAAGTGGAGCGCCTGGTCGAACGGCTGCCGGCGGGCTTCGGCGTCGAGTGGACCGCCGTCTCCTACCAGGAACGGCAGGCAGGGTCGCAGACGCCGCTGCTCTACGCCCTGTCGCTGCTGATCGTCTTCCTGTGCCTCGCCGCGCTGTACGAAAGCTGGTCGATCCCGACGGCCGTCCTGATGGTGGCGCCGCTCGGCATCCTCGGTGCGACACTGGCCAGCACCCTGTTCGGCATGCACCGCGACGTGTATTTCCAGGTCGCGATGCTCACCACCGTCGGCCTCACCAGCAAGAACTCGATCCTGATCATCGAGTTCGCCAAGCGGAACCTCGAGCAAGGAATGGAGCTGGTCGACGCGACGATGCGGGCCGTGCAGATCCGGTTGCGCCCGATCCTGATGACCTCGCTGGCGTTCGGATTCGGCGTGCTGCCGCTCGCCATCGCAACCGGCGCGGGCTCCGGCGCGCAGCGCGCGATCGGGACCGGCGTGCTCGGCGGCATGGTGGCAGGCGTCACGCTGGGCCTGTTCTTCATTCCGCTGTTCTTCGTCGTGATCGAGCGCCTGTTCGTGCAGAGAAAGGCTCATGACTAGGCGAACGATGACCTCGCTGGTGCTCGCTGCCGTCGTGATGACGGGTGGGTGCGGCGCGCTCGAGCCGCGTGTGCCCGAGGCTTCCCCTTCCGTTCCGGCCGAGTGGCCCATGCCGGCTACGACTGCGGTTGCGAACGCGACCGCCGGTAACACGGAGGCATCGTCCGGGACCCCGGCCGCCGCCGACATCGGCTGGCGCGATTTCTTCGTCGATCCGCGGCTGCAGGAAGTGATCGCCCGCGCCCTGACCAACAATCGCGACCTGCGGGTGGCCGTTCTCAATGTCGAGCGAGCGCGTGCGCTCTACCGCATCCAGCGAGCCGACCGCGTGCCGTCCATCGGGGCGACCGCGGCGATGGTCCGCACGGGCGGCGACCGACCCGTCACCGATTCATTCACCGCGGGTCTCGGCATCACCGAGTTCGAGCTCGACCTGTTCGGTCGCGTGCGCAACCTGAGCCAGGCGGCCCTGCAGCAGTACTTCGCGCAGGAGGAGGCGCGACGCAGCGCGCAACTGGCATTGATCGCGGAGGTCGCGAACGCGTACCTGACGCTCGCCGCCGACCAGGAACAGCTGCGCGTCGTGCAATCGACGCTCAGGACGCGCGAAGAATTCCATGCGCTGACGCAGCAGCGGTACGCGCTCGGCGCGGTCTCCGCGCTGGACGTCAGCCAGTCCCGCACGCAGGTCGAAGCCGCGCGCGCGGATGGCGCCCGCTACTCCGGGCAGGCCGCGCAGACTGCCAACGCGCTGCAGTTGCTGGTCGGCGCGCCGGTGGGAGCCGACCTGCTGCCGCAGTCGTTCGGCGAGTCGGTCACGGGCCTTGCGCCGCTGCCCGCGGGCCTGCCGTCCGATGTGCTGCTGCGGCGTCCCGACGTGCTCGCCGCCGAGCATCAGCTGCGTGCCGGCAATGCGAACATCGGTGCCGCACGCGCGGCTTTCTTTCCGTCAATCAAGCTCACCGGCTCCATCGGCTCCGCGAGCGACGAACTGTCGGGCCTGTTCGATGCCGGCACGGGCGTCTGGGCCTTCGTGCCCCAGGTCAACCTGCCGATCTTCGAGGGTGGCCGCCTGCGAGCGAACCTCGACGTGGCCCGTGCCGACCGCGACATCGCGCTGGCGCGGTACGAGCGGGCCATCCGGGCTGGCTTTCGCGACGCAGCGGACGCGCTCGCGCTCACCGTGACGCTTGCCGAGCAGCGCGCCGCGCGACAGGCGACCGTCGACGCGGCGACCGAGGCCGACCGGCTCGCGCGCGCGCGCTACGCAGCGGGCCGCGACAGCTACCTGGTACTGCTCGAATCGCAGCGCACGCTCTACGCGGCGCAGCAGGCACTGGTGGCGACGCGCCTGGCCGAGCAGACGAATCGAGTCACGCTGTACAAGGCGCTGGGCGGCGGCTGGCTGGAGCGCGGACCATGATCGGGCGCACTGCCAGCGCGAGCAAGGACAAGCCGCGCGCCGAGGTGCAGCGCGAACGCATCCTCTGCGCGGCGCAGAAGTGCTTCATCGAGCACGGCTTTCACGCGGCCAGCATGGCGAACATCGCGGCGGCGGCACAGATGAGCGCCGGCCTCATGTACCGCTACTTCGAGAACAAGAGTGCCATCGTCAAGGCCATCGTCGAGCGCCAGTTGCAGGATGGGCGCGCGCAGATCGAGCAGTTGCACACGTCGGCCGACCTCGTCGCAAGCATCCTGCAGACCTACCGCCTGTGGCTCACCCGGGACCCTTCGGTGATGAATCCGGCGCTGTACCTCGAGATGAGCGCCGAGGCGACGCGTGACCCGCAGATCGCCGCCGCCCTGCAGGAGTCCGACGAGCGCATCTACGAAGCCCTGCAGGCGTGGATGGCGCGCGGCCGGGACGACCGGGGCCTTGGCCTGCCGCCGGACATCGCGTCCCGGCGCACCCACCTGCTGATGCAGGTCTGGAATGGCCTGGCGGTCAGCGCCGTCCGGCGCCCCAACCAGGATCCGGCAGCAATGCGGGACGTGATCGAGCAGTTCGTGAATCGCCTCGTTGCGCCCTGAGCCTCGGGGCGGAACGTTCGTTCCAGATTGCCCTGCTCCGGCTCGGCAAACCGTTTCGCAGCCAGTAAACCTGGATATTGCGGCGGCGCAGCAATCGGATGCATAGTCGGGCTCCCGGCAGGGCATTTCGCCCCGCCCCACTGCGAGGAACGCAGCAGTGATCACCGCTCTCTGGCTCCTGGTTTTCGTCGGCGGCGCGCTCTATCTCGCCTACCAGCGCGTTTCCCTGCGCGTGGCGACGGCAGCCGCGGGCATCACGCTCCTGGCTTACTCGCTGCTGCGTGAGCCCCCGACGCCCTGGCTCGTTGCGCTGTGGCTGGCCTTCGGCGTGATGGCGCTGCTCAACCTCGACGCCTTCCGGTTGCGCTTCATCACGAGGCCGTTCCTGAAGACGTACCGGCGAATGCTGCCATCGATGTCGGACACCGAGCGCGAAGCGCTCGAAGCCGGCACCGTCTGGTGGGACGGCGAACTCTTCACCGGCCGGCCGAACTGGAACAAGCTGCTGTCGGCGAAGGCGCCGCAGCTCACGGCCGAGGAACAGGCGTTCATCGACGGCCCGTGCGAAGAACTGTGCCGCATGATCGACGACTGGGACATCACCCATCGCCGCGCCGACCTGCCGCCCGAGGTCTGGGACTTCCTGAAGAAAAAGGGCTTCTTCGCGATGATCATCCCGAAGCGGTACGGCGGCCTCGAGTTCTCCGCTTACGCGCACTCCTGCGTGCTGGTGAAGCTGTCGAGCCGCAGCGCGACGGTGTCGTCGACCGTGGCGGTGCCGAATTCGCTCGGCCCCGGCGAACTGCTGCTGCATTACGGCACCGAGGAGCAGAAGAACCACTACCTGCCGCGACTCGCCCGCGGCGAGGACGTGCCCTGCTTCGCGCTCACGGCGCCGCGTGCGGGTTCCGACGCCGCTTCGATCCCTGACACAGGCGTCGTCTGTCGTGGCATCCACGGCGGCAAGGAAGTGCTCGGCCTGCGCCTCAATTTCTCGAAGCGCTACATCACGCTCGCGCCGATCGCGACGGTCGTCGGCCTCGCCTTCAAGCTCTACGACCCCGACAAGCTGCTCGGCGGCGACAGGACCGAGTACGGCATCACGTGCGCGCTGATTCCGCGCGACACGCCGGGACTTGCGATCGGACGCCGGCACTTCCCGCTCAACGTCCCGTTCCAGAACGGTCCTCTGTCGGGCAAGGACGTGTTCGTGCCGCTCGACTGCATCATCGGCGGGCCGAAGATGGCGGGCCAGGGCTGGCGCATGCTGGTCGAACAGCTGTCCGTGGGCCGCTGCATCTCCCTGCCGTCGAATGCAGCAGGCGGTGCAAAGGCCGGCATCTTCGCGTCGGCCGCGTATGCGCGCATCCGCAAGCAGTTCAACCAGCCGGTCGGCAAGTTCGAGGGCGTCGAGGCCGCGCTCACGCGCATGGCGGGCGCTGCGTACATCGTCGACGCGGCGCGTTCCGTGACGACGGGCGCCATCGACGGCGGTGAGAAGCCCTCGGTGCCGGCCGCGATGCTCAAGTACCACTGCACTGAGTTCGCCCGGCAGGTCGCGAACGACGCGATGGACGTGCAGGGCGGCAAGGGCATCTGCCTGGGACCGAAGAACTACCTTGGCCGCGGCTACCAGGCCGTGCCGGTGGCGATCACCGTCGAGGGCGCGAACATCCTCACGCGCAGCCTGATGATCCTCGGGCAGGGCGCGATCCGCTGCCATCCCTACGTACTCAAGGAGATGAACGCGGCCAAGCAGAAGGTCAAGGGCAGGAGCCTGCGCGATTTCGACCAGGCGCTCTTCGGCCACGTGGGCTACACGCTGTCGAACGCTGCCCGCTCGTTCGTGATGGGCGCGACGTTCGCGCGGTTCTCGGACGCGCCGGACACCGGCTCGACGCGCCGGTACTACCAGCACGTCAACAAGTTCAGCGCGCAGTTCGCTTTCGCGACGGACATGGCGATGCTGACGCTCGGCGGCTACCTGAAGCAGAAGGAGCACCTGTCGGCGCGCCTCGGCGACGTGCTGTCGTCGCTGTACATGGCCTCAATGGTGCTGAAGCACTACGAGAACCAGGGACGGCCGGAAGCCGACCTGCCGCTGGTCGAGTGGAGCTGCCGCACGCTGCTCTACAGGGCGCAGGAGCAGCTGCACGACTTCCTGCGCAACTTCCCGAACCGCTTCATCGCCGGCGCGATGCGCATCGTGATCTTCCCGCGCGGGCGCACCTACTTCGCGGCCAGCGATCGCCTCGGGCGCGCGATCGTCGAACCGCTGATGATGCCGAGCGCGACGCGCGACCGCCTCGCATGGGGCATCTACCGCACGCTCGAGCCGGGCAATCAGCTCGGACTGCTGCAGGAAGCCCTGGAGCTTTCCGTGGCGGCGGAGCCGCTCGAGAAGCGCATCCGTGTCGAAGGCGTGAAGACCGGCCTGATCGCGGCGCTCGATCTGCCCGGACAGATCGAAGAGGCACTCGCAGCCGGGATCATCAACGCGAACGAGGCCGCGACGCTCCGCGAGTACGACCGCAAGGTCATGGACATCATCAACGTCGATGACTTCGCGACCGAGGAGCTGATGGCCGCGGTGCAGGCGGAACCGAAGCCGGCGGGCATGGCGCGACTGAACGTTGCCTAGGCAGAGGACAGGAAAGCCAGCACCGCGTCACTGAACGCTGCCGCAGCGCCGATGTTCGACAGGTGCGCCGCCGGCAATTCGACGAACCGGGCATGCGGGATGGCCGACGCCCACTTCCGCGCCGCGGCGGGCGTCGGTGCCGGATCGAACGTACCCGCGATGACGAGCGTCGGCGCCGCGATCCGCGCCAGCGCCGCACGCTGGTCCATGTCGCGGATCGCCTCGCAACACCCCACGTACCCCTCCACCGGTGTCGCCAGCAACTGCTGCCTGACGCGGTCGACTGCGAGCGGATCACTTGTACGAAATTCGGGCGTGAACCAGCGCTCGAGGATCGCCTCCACCATCGTCGGCATGCCGTCACGCAGCATCGTCGCGATCCGCGCGTCCATCGTCGCCGGTGGCCCGAGCCAGGGAGTAGTATTGCAGAGCACGAGCCGCCCGATTCGCTGCGGCGCGTGGACGGCCAGCCACATTCCGGTCGCGCCTCCCATTGAAAGGCCGCAGAAATGCGCGCGCTCGACGCCAGACGCATCGAGCACCCCCAGGACGTCGAGGCCCAGTTGATCGATCGTGTACGGCCGGGCGGGAACCGACGAACGTCCATGCCCGCGCGTGTCGTACCGCAGGACACGGTACCCGCGACTGAACGCGGCAACCTGTGGCTCCCACATGTCGAGCGTGGCACCGAGTGAATTCGACAGCACCAGCCAGGGCGTGCCGTCCGGCCCATCGGTTCTCACGTGCAGGTCGGCGCCATTGACTCGCAGCATCCGGTCCATCGTCCACACCTCCGCGGTTTCCCGGCGCCGCGCGCGACAGCGCGGCGGCAGTGCAGGGATCGTACCGCCGGGCCGGGAACACCGTCACGAAGCCATCCTGCCGCGCCCCGGCTTGCGCTAACCTTGCGCCGTGGCCGACGACGACGACAACGAGACCGTACTGTACGAGGTCAATCTCGATGCGGACGCCGCTATCGAGGGCCCGTTCGACACCTGGCTGCGGGACCACATCGCAGACGTGCTGCAGTTCGACGGCTTCCTGTCGGCGGAGATCCTCGGCGACGACACGGCGGCGGAAGGCCGTATCCGGCGCATCGTCCAGTATCGCCTGCGCAACCAGGCGGCACTCGACGCCTATCTGCGCGACTACGCGCCCCGGATGCGGGCCCAGGGCGCCGAAAGGTTCGGGGACCGTTTCCGGGCCGAGCGCCGCATGCTCGCGCATCGCGAGGAATTCATCCGCGGCGCGTTCTCGACCGAGAATTGCCTCAACTGCGGCGAAGTCCTGCGCGGGCAGCACTGCTCGCACTGCGGCCAGCGCGCGAAGGTGCGGGTGCTCTCGCTCGGTACGCTGCTGCGCGATCTCTTCGGCGACATCACGAACTTCGACTCGCGCCTGTGGCGCACGCTGAAGCCGCTTGCCTTCAAGCCCGGCACGCTGACGGTGGAGTACCTGCGCGGTCGGCGCGCCTACTATTCGCCGCCGTTCCGCATGTACCTGATCCTGAGCGTCGCGTTTTTCCTGCTGACGTCGCTCGGCAGCAACCCCGGTGATGATCTCACTTTCAATATCGACAATGAGGGCGGGGCCAGCCTGCAGCTCACGCCACCGGGCGACGGCAAGACGACCGCGACTTCGTCGTCCGGTGCGAAGGCGCCTGCCGCACCTGCGGCGGCAACCAGGCTCGATCCCGAGCGACAGCTGATCGTCGATTCCATCGTCAAGCGCATTCCGGAACAACAACGATCGGAAGCTCGCGCGGGCCTGGAAAAGGAACTTTCGTCGTTGTCGCCTGAGGAAGTCGCGCCGGTCAAGCGGCTCGTCAACGATCCCTGCGGCAGCGAGAGCCTGAAGATCGATATTGGTCCCGCAGGCAAGCAGTATGAGGACAAGCTGCGCGACACCTGCCGCAAGATCGTGGACGAGCCGAAGACATTCGGGCGCGCGCTGTACCAGAACATCCCGAAGATGATGTTCATCTTCCTGCCGTTGATCGCGGTCGTGATGTTCGTGCTCTACCTCGGCTCCGGCCGCTTCTACGTCGAGCACCTGCTGTTCTTCGTGCACTTCCACGCGTTCTTCTTCCTGAGCGGCATCGTCGTGGTCGTTCTCGCGCGGCTCGCCGAAGGTCTGGCTGGCACGGGAGCCGGGGGCATCCTGAAGGCCGCCGAGAACTTCCTGCTCTTCATCCTGCTGTTCTACGTGCCGTATTACCTGTACCGGGCGATGCGCCGCGTCTACGGCCAGGGACGCATCGTAACGCTCCTGAAATTCTCGACGCTGGGCGTGGGCTACCTGGTGTTCATGACCCTGACGCTGGTCGGACTGCTGTTCTACACCGCGCTGACGCTGTAGCGCGCGGCAGGCCGGCTCGTGACTGCACCCCGCTCCATCCTGCACGTCGACATGGATGCGTTCTACGCATCGGTGGAGCAGCGCGACAACCCTGCGCTGCGCGGCAAGCCCGTGATCGTGGGTGGCGGCGGCAACCGGGGGGTCGTCGCGGCGGCAAGCTACGAAGTGCGCAAGTTCGGCGTGCACTCGGCGATGCCGACACGCGAAGCTTTGCGCCGTTGCCCCGACGCGATCGTCGTCCACCCGCGCATCGGCCACTACAGCGCGGTCTCGCAGCAGATCTTCGCGGTCTTCCACGAGTTCACGCCGCTGGTCCAGGGGCTGTCGCTCGACGAGGCTTTCCTCGACGTCACGGCCAGTCGCAGCGCGCTCGGCAACGCGGAACACATCGCCGGCGAGATCAAGCGCCGCATACGCGAACGCACCGGACTCACGGCATCCGTCGGCGTGGCGCCGAACAAGCTGGTCGCCAAGATCGCCTCCGACCTGCGCAAGCCGGACGGTCTCGTGATCGTAAGCGAGGCGGAAGTACGCGGCCTGCTCGACCCGCTGCCCATCCGCAAGCTGTTCGGCCTCGGCGCAAAGACCGCGCCGAAGGTGGAGGCGCTCGGCATCCGCACGCTGGGCGACCTGCGCCAGGCCAACCCGTCGCGACTGCGGCCGGTCTTCGGCCGCTACACCGAACGCCTGCAGCAACGCGCGGCCGGCATCGACGATCGCCCGGTCATTCCCGATGTCGATGAGAAGCAGATCAGCGCCGAGGAGACTTTCGACACCGACATCGCCGATCCTGCGCGCCTGCAGACCGAGATTCACCGGCTCGCCGACAAGGCATGCTCACGACTGCGCGCGCGGAAGCTGCTGGGCGGCTGCGTGACCGTGAAGATCCGGCGAGGCGACTTCACGACCTACACGCGACAGCGCCAGGTCGAGCCGCGCACGCAGGAAACTCGGGTCGTGGCGCGGGTCGCGGTCGAGTTGCTCGACGAGTGGCGGCGCACCCAGCCGCTGGCCGCCTTGCGACTGCTGGGCGTCGGCGTGAGCGACCTGGGCGAGGAAGTCCAGGCGGATCTGTTCGGCGCGCCGGAATCCACGCGTAACCGGCAGCTGGACGCGGCCGTCGATGCCGTGCGGGAGAAGTTCGGCACCGTCGCACTGCAGCCGGCGAGTGCGCTGGCGGTACCGTTCGCCCAGGGGGCCGACGGTTCGCGCGAGCGCGAGCGATAGGACGCGCTCATCCGTCCATCGGCAGAGCTTCAGGCACGCAGGACGTGCGCGGACAGCATCATCGGCAGGCTTCCATGCTGGCGCGGGCAAGTCGGGCGAGCACCGGCAGTTTCGCGGCGCGCTCCGTCGCCTGGGCCGAGGCCGCCGTCCCGCGGATTACGCGGCCCTTGATGCCATGGAAGATCGCGGCCAGACGGAAGAAGTTGAACGCCATGCAGAACTCGTAGTCCTGCGCCGAAGCGTGGCCGGTTCGGTCGCAGTAGAGCGCGAGGTACTCCGCCTCGGTAGGCACATTCAACGCGGCCAGATCCGCGCCGGCCAGGCCGGCAACAATGTCCGGCGGCATGCGATACATCATCGCGTGGTAGGCGAAGTCCGCCAGCGGATGCCCGAGCGTCGACAGCTCCCAGTCGAGTACGGCGACGACCCGTGGCTCGCGCGGGTGAAAAATCATATTGTCGCAGCGGTAGTCTCCATGAACGATCCGGGTCTCGTCGTTCCGGGGAATATTGGCGCTGAGCCATTCCAGCACGACGTCCATGTTCTCGTCGCGGCCCGCGTCGACGTCCTCGAGGTACTGCTTCGACCAGCGTGCCAGCTGGCGGGCGAAGTAGTTGCCCGACTTGCCGTAATCACCCAGACCCACGTCCGCAGGGTCGAATCGATGGAGGGTCGCCAGAGTGCTGTTCATGGCGTCGAAGTACGCAGGCCGATCCGCGCGGCTCACCTCGGGAAACCCGGCATCCCAGAAGATTCGGCCCACGACCAGGTCCATGACATAGAACGGTGTGCCAAGCACGGAGTCGTCGTTGAACAGCGCGTGGACGGCCGGCACGGGGAAGCCCACCTTGCGCAACGCCGACATGACGCGGGCCTCGCGATCCACGGCGTGGGCGCCTGGCAACAGCTTCCCAGGCGGCTTGCGCCGCAAGACGTACTGGGCTTGCGGCGTGATCAGCCTGTACGTGGGATTGGACTGGCCGCCCTTGAATTGCTCGACGCTGAGCGGGCCCTCGTAGCCGGCAACATTCCCCGCTAGCCACTGCGCGAGCCTCGCCTCATCGAGGCCGAACCCGTCCCGGACGGTCGTCGTCGAAGCGTCGGAGGTCATCGACGCCGTTGCGACGGAAACACGTCCGCCGGCAGCTCGGCCACTGTCTGTCGCGTGCCGGCGAAGTGTCGCTGCACAGCACGGTCGGCGGCGGCAGGATCCCGCGCAATGACGGCCGCCGCGATCCTGGAATAGCCGGCGAGGTGGAGGGCACGCTGGCGTTCGGTCTGGATTCGTTCGACCTGGGCGCGGAACAGGTCGGTCCGCGACAGCGGCATGACACGCGCCAGTTCCGTGTTGCCCCCGATTTCCACGAGCGTGTCGTAGAAGTGACGGCGGCGCTCGAGGTACTCGGCGCGAGCACGGTTGCGTCCAGCGACGTCGATTGCATCTGCGGCTGCCTTCATGCGCCGTCGCTTTTCGTTGGTGTCGCAGTGCTCTGCTGCGAGGCGGGCTGCAAGTCGTGCAAGCGGCTCGAGTGTTTCGAGCAGGTCGAGTGTCGAGCGCAGGTCAAGCGTACTGATGTACGCCCCGCGGAAGCGGTTCAACGTCACGATGCCGGCGGCAGCGAGGTGTTTAAGCGCTTCGCGCAACGAACCGCGACTGATGCCCAGGCGCAGAGTGATGGCTGACTCGGGCAGGTGCTGCCCCGGCACGAATGTGCCGGCGCGGATACCGCTGGTGATCGCATCTGCCACGCGATCCGTCACGCTCTCCGCGTCGGTAATGGCCGCCGCAGGTGTCTTGCCGGATCCTGCACGAGTATTTTTCTTGGTCGGTCTCACGGGGCTGGCGCTCACTGTGTTCGGACGAGGCTGAATAGCGGCGACTCGTACTCGACGAACGCGCCGTCTGCGGCAAAGATCGCGTCGACGACGCCGGCGTGCGGGCTCCGGACTTCAATCACCTCGCCGAGCACGACCAGACGCAGGACGACTGCGTTGGCCTCGACCCGTGTCCGGACCGGCAGGACCGCGAGCACGGTCCCTACGTGCGGTGCGCAGACGACGACGTCCGCGGCATCCACTGCCGACGGGTCGGGATGCGCTGCCTCGTGGACGACGCTTGCTGCGACGCGACGCAACGGATTTGGCCCGGCACCTGGTCGGGCAATAAAGACCTCACCCTGCGGCGTGCGCACGTGCAGCTCGCTCCAGCGCGAACGCCGCAGCTGCGCGAGCAGTACCCGCGCATCGTTGACCAGGGAACGCGCGTCCATCGTCGCTTTCACTCCTCGCGCGCGCGTCCCATGATGCGCAACAGGTCCTCGTGCAACTCGAACCAGACTGTGTGGTAACTCTCGCGGCGCACGTCGCTCACCCACTCACGGTCGCCGTCCTCCGCGGCCTCGAGGGCGGCGAGAAGCTTCTGCTGGTAGATGCGCATGCGAGGCAACGGCCCGGCCAGGGCCTGCAACACCGTCTCGACCTGTTCGTGCACACCGGCCAGCCGGTCCATGACGGCCTCGTCGTGGGTGGGGTCCGTGTGGACGTTTGCAACCCGCTCGCCGGCGACCTCGATGGTCTGCCAGTCGGTGATCACCTGCTTGAGCGTGCGGTTGATGCGTTCAAACGATTCGTACGCTGCGACGAACCCTTCATTTTTCCGCAGGGGCGCGAAGTGGAAGCTGTAGCGCCCCTCGAGCGCGAGCCGGGCAAGCGGCGTGAGCGCGTAGCCGCCCTTCGCCTCGATCGCACGGCCGCCGGCGACGGCTTCGACCAACAGCGACTTCACCCTGGCTGCATCGATTCCGACCAGCGAGGCGACGGCGGGCGGGGCAGCATGGCGCTTTACGGCGAGGCCGTGGAAGACGAGGTCGCGGTCGTTCACGACCGCACCTCCGCGTCGCCGGTGAGGAGCCAGATCCGCGCGACGCGTTCGACGCCCTGCTGGTAGTCCTCCGTGGTCTTCGCCGCGGCGCTGCATTCGATCATCAAGCGGTCACCGTCCTTGATGCCTGCGACCTTGGCGTTCATCAGGCAAGGGATGTTGTACTCGCGCGTCAGGATCCCGAGATGCGAACGGATGGTGCCGCCTGCGCAGATCACGCCTGCAAACTGTTCGATGATCGGCGCTGTGAGCGTGCCGCCGGAATCATCGATGACGGCGATGGTTCCTCGCGGGACCCCCTCCGAGAGATATGTAAGCACTCGTTCGTTGGAGCGGATGTAGCGGGCGATCCCGACAGCGTTGGTCTGCTGGCGCACGACGTTGTCGCCGACGCCCCGCACGGCCCTGCCGTCCGCTTCGACCTCTCCCTGCGGAGCCTCGGGATGCGCGAAGCCGGCTTCTGCCTGCTCATCGCCCGCGCGGGGCACGTAGGCTTCGGGCCGCTCGTCGACAGAAATCACGGCCGACCATGCGAACCTGTGGCCGGCATCGAGGATGCGGCGCTCGATGGCAGCGAAGTCTTCCTTGCGCAGCAGCCGGTCGGAGCCGGCGTAGCGAAATTCAGCCCAGGACAGGCCTGACTCCCGGTATCGGTTGCGGACCAGGTCCTGGACGAGGCTCAGCGTGGCCTCCACCAGCGGGGTTGCCGGTACCGCCCCCGTGTTGATCCGGTCCAGCGGCAGACTTTCGCCCATCGTCAACCCTCCCGCTCAGCCTGTTCACCGGTACTAAGTGCCTCAGCCGCCCGCCTCTTGTCAAGGTCCGCAGCGGAAATCGTCCTACAATATTGATTGACTAATCTCGGTTGCGCCGTTAAGAAGTGAACCCGGCCCCTCGCACGGAGACACCCGTGACCCCAGCGCGCAATCCCCGTGTCCTGATCGTCAACGACGATGGCATCGACGCTCCCGGCATCGTGCTTCTCGAGGAGATCGCCCGGCAGTTCACCGACGACATCTGGGTGGTGGCGCCCGACGAGGAGCGCTCGGGCGCGGGCCACTCGCTGTCGATGTCGCACCCGATCCGCATGCGCCAGCGCGACGAGCGCCACTTTGCCGTCAAGGGCACGCCGACCGACTGCGCCCTGCTTGGCATCCACGAGCTGATGACGGACCGCAAGCCCGACCTGCTGCTGAGCGGCATCAATCGTGGCCCCAATCTCGCAGAGGACATCACCTATTCGGGCACGGCGTCGGCCGCCATCGAAGGGGTCATGCTCGGTATTCCCTCCGTCGCGCTCAGCCAGATCATCCGCTACAAGAGCGAAGTCCACTGGGACACCGCGCGCGCCTACGCACCACTGGTGATCCGCAGGCTGCTCGACATGCGCTGGCGGCCAGGGGCTTTCGTCAACGTCAATTTCCCGGACTGCCCGCCCGATGCCGTGAAGGGCATCCGTGTCACGCGGCAGGGCATGCGGCCGACCGGCGCGTTCATGCCGGTGCGCCGCGTCGACGAACGCCACGTGCCGTATTACTGGATCAAGGCCGTCTTTCCCGACGGCGGGCACGAACCCGGCAACGACCTGCAGGCCGCGCTCGACCACGAAGTCTCGATCACGCCGCTGCAGGTGGAGATGACGGCGCATGCGCTGGTGCCCGAGCTGGAATCCCTGTTCGACGAAGGCCACTAGTAGCGGCACAGCAGCGTGATTGCGGAAAGCCCGTCCTCGACGCCGTAGAACCCGCCCGAGTTCTCGGCGAGTGCGATGCGTGCGCCCTCGACCTGGCGCAGCGCCGCGTCGCCGCGCAACTGCAGGACCAGCTCGTGGATCTGCCCGAGCCCGGTGGCGCCGAGCGGATGCCCCTTCGAGACGAGCCCGCCTGAAACGTTGACCGGGATGCGCCCACCTAGCGACGTCTCACCCTGCTCGGCGCTCCAGCCGCCCTGTCCGGGTGGGCACAGGCCGAGCGCCTCGCACTGCACGATCTCTCCGGACGAACTGGCGTCATGGACTTCGGCGACGTCGACGTCGTCCGGCCCGACCCCGGCCCTGTCGTAGGCTCGGGACGCGGTCAGCCGGCTCACGTGATGCTCATAGTCGTCCGGCGCACGGTCGCGGCCGCTCTGTGATTCCGCGGCCAGGACACTCACCGGGCGAGAGCGGGGAAACCGCCGCAGGATCTCATCCGCACAGACAATTGCTGCCGCCGCACCGTCGCTGATCGGCGCGCACATCGGCACGGTGAGCGGCCAGGCCACCGGCGGCGCCGCCAGCACTTCCTCGATGCTCATGGCATTGCGGTACTGCGCGAGCGGATTGTGCACCGAATGCGCGTGGTTCTTGGCCGCGACGGCGGCGATCTGCCGCGCCGTCGTGCCGTACGTGGCCATGTGCAGCCGGGCCTGTGCCGCGTAGGCGTCCATCATGATATTGGGGCCCGGTCCGTCGGCACCCACCGGTGCCGGCACCAGCATGCCCCGCGTGCGCTCCAGGTACGCGCGTGCCTCCTCGGCATCGCGCGGCTGCTGGAAGACGGCGAACCGCTTGGCGCGGTCGGAGCTATAGAGCTTCTCGACGCCGACGACGAGCACTACATCCGCGAGGCTGGCTCGCACGTAATCGATCGCGACATGCAGGCCGATGGTCGAACTGGCACAGGCCGCCTCGACGTGCATCACGCGCACGCCCTCGATGCCGAGGGGGCGCAATGCATACTCGCCCGGGATCGACATCTCCTGCGCGAAGAAACCCTGGATCACGTTGGCGTAGATGGCCATGCCGACGTCGCCGGGCAGGACGCCCGCATCCGTCATGGCAGCGGTGACCGCTTCGCGCGTGAGGTCGGTGTGCGTCCGGTCCGCGTGGCGGCCGAACAGCGTCATCCCCGTGCCC
>Ga0224510_10001452_pt1 | contig 15603 bp, 17 predicted proteins | sample SF_May12_sed_USG_FD_170161 | JGI IMG/M metagenome (GOLD analysis project Ga0224510, IMG submission 170161) | Sediment microbial communities from San Francisco Bay, California, United States - SF_May12_sed_USGS_4_1 | ecosystem: Environmental > Aquatic > Marine > Sediment | place: USA: California... | reverse complement strand
ATCAAGGCGAATCTGGACGAGATCGACCACCACCTGGACGCTCCCGCGCGGCTGATAGCCAGTGGCGGCCTGGCGGAGAATCACCTCTTGTGCCGCATGCTTGCCTGCCTCGCACGCGTGCCGGTTGATCGTACGAGTGATCGTGAGGCGACTTCACGCGGCCTTGCATTCCTGGTCGCGGGAGAACCCGCGGATTTCTGCGGACCCGCGATACAGCGACTGGAACCAGAGCCGGACCAGCGGCTGCTGGCCCGCTACCTCAAGTGGATTGAACTAATGCGCGCCGCAATCAGCGCATGATTTGTCACGACTGCAGCAGGTCCTGGACGATCACGCGGTCGATCCAGCTCGGGCCGCGCAATGCATCCATGTAGCCGCAATGACCGCCGCGTGCGGTGAGCGTCAATTCCAGAGACGCCGGCATTGCGATCCGTTTCAGGTCCCGCGCGAGGATCATCGGATCGTCGCCTGACGTGATGATGCGCGCCGGCATCTGCAACCCGGCGAGCGCATCACCCGTAATTGCGTAGCCCCCGAGGTAACTCGCTAGATCAGGGAAATCCGTGTACTTGAGCACCATCCGCTCGGTCATCGCGGTCAGGGACCGTTCGCCGAGCAGTTCGCTGAAGTCGTAGGACGCCGGCCAGGCCGCCTGCTTGGCACGCAGCGAACGTCGCCATTTGAGCATGAAATAATGCCGGTACATGGCGGGCCCCGACTCGAGGGCAGCCAGTGTCGTCGCCGGATCAATCACGGGGCAGACCGCGACGATGCGCTCGATCCGCATGCCGGCGGCTTCGGCGCGTGCGCCGATTCGCAATGCGAAGTTGCCGCCCAATGAAAACCCCGCGAGTGACAGCCGCGCCGCTGGAAACAACGACTGGAGCCGGGCGACCGCGCCGACCACCTCGGCTATGCGGCAGGAATGGAACAACCCTTCATTCAATGCATGACTGCCCCCATGGTCGCGCAGGTTCAGCCGCATCACCGCGAATCCGCGCTCGTGCAGCGACTGCGCCACGGACAGCACATAAAGCGATTCGGAACTGCCTTCCCACCCGTGCAGCAGCACGGCGAGCCGTTGCGGTTCCGACCTCTTGCCCGTCGACGGGTCGGAGTACCAGCCCATCAATCTTGCCCCGTCGCCGGCGTCGAGGATGAGCTGCTGGCTCGCGCTGATCACTGATTTTGCACGTCGCTCGACGGCAGCGCGCCGCAGCGGCAGGCTTGGCATCACAGACTGGACGTGGCGGTTGGCGAGCCAGGCAGGTGGCTCGAATGATTCGGGCGCCGGCGGATTCACTTCATTCAATGGTGATCTTTGAAGCGCCTGCCAGGCTCGTGACGAAATCGGCGCCCATCAGTCGCGCCGGCGTGGTGAATCCGGGTGATGCACCGCCCGCCAGCAGCCGGCGCGCGATCGCAAGGGACGCATCGGTCGTGACCGTGTAACCGTTCGGCACACGGATCCTGGCGGTCGTCGTTCGTCGTCCAGCGCGCGCCTCGCCCCAGACGAACACGGGCGTCTTCATGCGCTCTTCGGCAGTCGGACCCGCAGCACCCTTGCGGATGCGCCACTTCAGGAACGATTGCACAGTGCCCGCACGCAGCAGCCAGCCGAACTTCCCCAGGCGGCGCAGGTTCGCAAGCGCGCGGGGCGACACCGGCACGTATACCTCGATGTTCGGGATTCCGGTTGTCCGAAATGCGGTGCTGATATCACCCCAGGGAATCGCCGTCGCCTGCTTCTCGCCTGCGCCGAAATCGACTCGCCGCGTGCGCGAGCCGAACGGGATGTAGCTGATGACGCCCGCCTCCCGCACGCGGCTGCCGTGACCGAGGCCCTCGACACTGGTCGAAGCGGTGCCGCGGCTCCATCCCGAGCGGCTGTCAAAGCCGAGCGCCAGGTGAGTCGCCTCCGGCAACGCCTGCTTCAGCGCCAGTGCGATGCAATCGGTTGGCACTACATCGAAGCCGACGCCCGGACAAATCACGATTCCGGCCTGCCGCGCAGCGGCGTCCTGGCGGAAACCGAGTTCAAATACCTCGATTTCGCCGGTAATGTCGGTGTAATGCGCGCGCGCCGCCAGGCAGGCGGCCATCATCGGCCCTGCGGTTGCGGAGAATGGGCCAGCGCAATGCAGCACCACGCGACTGCCGGAGAGCTGCCTCACGACGACGGCCTCGTCTTCGAGACCGAAGACACGAAAATCACAGCCAAGCTCCCGGGCAAGTGACTCAATCGGCCCGGCCGAGCGGCCTGCCAGTACCGGCGCGAGACCGGAAGCCACCGCGGCACGCGCGATCATTTCTCCCGTGTAGCCGTTCGCACCGTAGACCAGGAGGCCGCTGGTCATCGCGGAATGACGCTGATCTCGATGCGGTTGTTGGACTGCGCCGCCGCATTCCACTGGCCGGATGTCGCCTGGTCGATGGGTGGATAGGAAACCGCCAGCCGATCGCGTGGCCCCGGCGCAAGCTCGAGATCTATTGCCCCATCAGTGCGCCGACGTATCGTCGCCGCCAGGTTCGCGAATCCGATCGGCGGTCTTGCCGCGCCCCCCTGGGTATCGTCATATGGATTGCCCATCTGCTCGCATTGCGAGGCGGCCGTCGCCGCCGGGGCGAGCGTATAGCCCTGCTCGCCATTGCCGGACAGGCAGAAGCTGCCCGAATAGACCTCAGCCCGCACGATACCGCCGATGGCTGCGCGTTCGAGCTGGGCCACGAGCGTGCGCAGCGCTTCCAGGCGTACTGGCCCGAGCGGCGGTTCGCCGAATGGCACCGACAGCACCAGCGCGCGCTGCTCCTGGAGTTCATCAGTGGCAGGCTGCCGCTCGCTGACGACGCGCCATTTCTCGATGGCCTTGGTCAGCGCTGCGTTGGAAGCCGTGACCGCCTCGAATGCGCGTTGCGCCTGTTCGGTCGCTGTCCCGGACTGCCAATACAGCACACTCACCACGACCAGGGCGACGAGGGTAGAAACGGTCGCCAGGATCCAGCCCCAGGGCCGCGCCGCGGGCGACTCGACCACGGGCTCGAGCTCCGCGTTTCCGCCGGGTTCTGCAGGTTCCTTCGGCCGCAATTCAGTCACGACACGATGAACCTGTGAGTCGAGCGATGCGATGATGAATCTCCGCAACTCGATGCTCTGTTCCCTGAGCATGGCCTCGATAAGCCTGCGCAGGCGCGCATCGGCCGACCCGGACAACGCCAGTGAGGCAGGCTCACCCGCCGGCAATCCTGCGCCGCTACCGACCGGTTGCAGGGCCGAAGGCTCCTCGTCGCGCCTTTCGCGCAGCAACCCGAGCTGGTACAGCGCCTTTGTCACGTCTATCGGGCGAATGGATTTCGGCAACACGCCCACGGCGCCGGATGCGCGCGCCTCACCGGCGTAAAGCTCACCCTCCTGGGACGTGTACATCATCACCGGGATGGTGGCGAGCGCGGGGTTCGCCTTGATCTCGCGCACGGCCTGCAGGCCGTCCATGCCGGGCATCATGTGATCCATGAAGATCACTTCCGGGTGGTGGTCCCTGAGGTATTCAAGCGCCGATTCGGCCGAATCGGCGCTGTCGACTTCAATCCCGAATTTCTCGAGCATCCGGCTCAGGACGACCCGCGCGGACTTGGAATCGTCAACTACCAGAGCGCGCCTTCCCTGCATCATGTCTCTCCCGGAACGAGCCTTGCGAAGTGTAACTTAGGCGGGTGTCCAGGCGCCTTCGGCCTTATAGTTGACGGCGGGTCGCCCAATGGGCACCGGGAGGCAAAAAATGCCGCCAGCCATCCGTATCCTCGTATCGCTTCTCGCAATTTCCGGCGGCATATTGCCGGCGTCCGCGGACGACCCATCCAAGACGGCCGGCACGTCGGTCGAGTACTCCGTGCTGACGCCTGGCCTCGAGGGAAAAATCTTCGTGTGCACGGACTTCGACCTCTCGTTCGTGGGGCTCACCGGCCTCATTGACAGGAAACGGAGCAAGACCTTGCGGGAAATCATCGAGCGTGAGGGTTTTGAACCCGGCCGGCACATTGCGGAAGCAGTCCTGTTGGCACTAAAGGACGCTGGCCGCACGGGGACGTACGAACCCATAGCGCGTCGGCCGCCCGGCCGGATTCAGTCGCTCACAGTGGACGAACTGCCGCAGAGACCTCAGGGCGCCGTCATGCTCGACATCACGATCACCTGGATCGGCCTGCGTGCAGCCGCGAGTACTGACGTGCTGCGCCCCGGCTTTTCGCTCGTCTGGCGTCTGATCAGCCGCGACGGGAAACTGCTCGCGCCCGGCAGGGAATTACGGTATGTCCATGCGCCACTGCACCGGAAACCCGTCGCGATCGATCCCTCGGTGAAGCCGCATGCCAGCCCCGCGGCAGAAGCCGCACCGCCTGAAGAAAGCGCGCAGGAATTCTGCACAATCCGCAACCTTGACGCGGCGCAGAATGACCCTGCGGCGCTGTGGCAATGCTTTGACGAGGCATTCCTGGCCGCGGGCAGGAAGCTTGTCAGCCAGCTGCCACCGATGCCGATGACCGCCGACGGCGGTTGACCAGTCGCATCAGTTCTTCAGCCGATAGCCCGTCCTGAAAATCATGGCTACCAGCGCCAGGCACGTGAGCAGGAAAACCAGCGTCATTCCCAGGCTGGTGCCGACATCGACATCGGCGCTGCCGAAGAATGTCCAGCGGAAGCCGCTGATCAGGTAAACGACCGGGTTGAACAACGTGACCGTGCGCCACGCCGGGGGCAGCATGTCGATTGAGTAGAACGCGCCGCCCAGGAATGTCAGCGGCGTGACAATCAGCATCGGCACGATCTGCATCTGCTCCCAGTTCCTCGCCCAGATGCCGATGATGAAGCCGAAAAGACAGAATGTGATCGCGGTCAGCACGAGGAATGCGACCATCCAGAACGGGTGCAGGATATGGATCGGCACGAAAACAGACGCCGTAGCCAGGATGATGAGTGCAAGTCCGACGGACTTCGTCGCCGCCGCGCCTACATAGGCGAGCACGATCTCGAACGCGGAAACCGGCGCCGACAGGAGTTCGAAGATTGTGCCGGTGAATTTCGGAAAATGGATGCCGAACGAGGCGTTGGAAATGCTCTCCATGAATACGGACAACATGATCAGGCCCGGAACGATGAATGCGCCATAGGGCACGCCGTCGACCTCGGTCATCCTTGCGCCAATGGCCGCGCCGAACACGACAAAGTAAAGCGATGTCGTGATCACCGGCGTCAGTACGCTCTGCAGCAGCGTGCGAAGAAAGCGCGCCAGCTCGAAGCGGTAAATCGCCCAGACGCCATGTCGGTTGAAAGCGATGGCTCTCATTGCCTGAATCCCTTTCGCTCGCTGACGAGGTTGACGAAAATTTCCTCGAGCGAACTTTGCCTCGTGTGGAGGTCCTTGAACGCGACGCCCAGTTCCGACAGCCGCCGTAACAGTGCAGGAATACCCGTCTGTTCCTCATTCGTGTCGAAGGTGTACTCGAGTTCGGATCCGCCGGCATTCAGCGCCAGTTTCCAGGCCTCGAGTCCGGCCGGGATGGACGCCATGGGATCCTGCAAGTGGAGTGTCAGCTGCTTCTTGCCGAGCTTTCGCATCAACCGGATCTTGTCCTCGACGACGATCAGCTCGCCCTGGCTGATCACGCCGATCCGGTCGGCCATCTCCTCGGCTTCGTCTATGTAATGGGTGGTCAGGATGATCGTCACGCCGCTGTCGCGCAGCCGGCGTACCAATGCCCACATGTCGCGCCGCAATTCGACGTCAACACCGGCAGTCGGTTCATCCAGGAACAGGATGCGCGGTTCATGCGAGAGCGCCTTGGCGATCATCACGCGCCGCTTCATGCCACCGGACAGCGTCATGATGATGTCGTTGCGCCGGTCCCAGAGCGACAGGTCGCGCAATACACTCTCGACATAACCTGGGTTGGGCGCACGACCAAACAGGCCCCGGCTGAATCCGGCGGTCGCCCGGACCGTCTCAAAGGCGTCGGCCACCAACTCCTGCGGCACGAGGCCGATCCTCGATCTGGCGGCGCGGTAATCGGTGACGATGTCGTGGCCATCCACAAGCACCGTGCCGCTCGACGCGGTCACGATTCCGCAGATGATGCTGATCAGGGTCGTCTTGCCCGCACCATTGGGTCCGAGCAGCGCAAAGATCTCACCTTCGCGGATTTCCAGGTTGACGTTCTTGAGTGCGTGCTGCCCGGACGCATAGGTCTTCGTCAGTCCGGAGATCGAGATAATGGCGCGCATCCCGCCCTCAGGCACATTGAATATCAGAGTTCGACGATGGGTTTGAACCCACCCCAGAACATGCGCCCGGCGTCGAATGGCATTGCCTTCGGATTCATCATTTTCCTCAGTCGCGGGTCGTTCATGACCCTGGCAAGCACACGATCACGTTGCTTGCGCGACTTGTACCTGATCCACGAGAACACCACGACTTCGCCACGCTTGAGCTTGACGCTCTGAGGGAATGATGTGTGCTTGCCAGGCTTCACATCGTCCGCGACGCATTCGACGTACTGGCTTGCGCCGTGTTCGCGCCAGACCTTTCCCGATTTTCTTGCCATTCGCCGGTATGCAGCGAGATTTTTCCTCGGTACCGGCACCACGATTCCATCCACATAACTCATGAATTACTCCTGCATGTTCCTGAGAACCGGATGCTCCGCCATGAATGCCTGGTCAGCAGGCCGAATTTCGAATGAGCCCATGCGGATCCCGGGGTGCCTGGCTATCGGCCGGATCGCCTCCGCCCTGTCCGCAGCTTCGAGAATCAGGGTGCCGCCCAGTATTTCCTTGGTTTCGGCAAACGGGCCGTCGCTTACCATCGCCCTCCCATTCCTCCACTGAGATGCACTCGTCGACTATATTCTTCTGCTCACCGGCGCCCAGGGTGTCCCACTTTTCAACGTCAAGATACCCGAGGCAGACGAATCTCATGGCGTCTTCTTCGATCCGATCCCGATCTCGTGGCAGCGTTCAACGGCTCCGCTTGGACCGAATTTCTCTATTTTGAACAGCTGCCGCACCTCGAACTCTCAGTCCTGGCCGCATGAATCTGGGTTCCACGCAAAAAACTCGCCCATGATTTTCCCGGACTCGGCTTTCAGCATCTTCCACCATTCCCGTTCTTCGTTGTAGATCAGGCAAAGGCACTCCATGGCGCTCTCCTTCCTGGGGCAATATGGAAACCTGCAGGCTGCCGGCAGCACTGCTGCAACCATATACGCTGGTTTAGTCGCCACCAATTGCCGAACGGTGGAGCCCCGAATCAACATGCGTCCGGGGAAGTTTCCAATGGCACGAAATATCTCGAAAAACGGCTGCCGCCGGTACACGCACCCGCCGGCGGGCCCGCAGCTCGGCCGTCATTTGGACTGTCCGCGGTTCCGCCTTACTCTAGCTACGAAATGCCTCGCAGCCCGAAACGTCTCCACGCCCGCGCGTTCGTCATGATTGCCTGCCTTGCCGCGGCGAACCCGGTGCTTGCCGCCAGCAAGATCAGTCTCCAGGTCGGGCGAGCGGAATTTGAGGGACTGCGGATCGAGGATCTCGGCTTCACCTGGACGCCGAGCGAGGGCTCTGCCGGGAAGGCCGGTGTTCGTGCCGCCCGCATCCGCGGAATTGCCGCGACCGGACCCTTGTCCGCGGTTTCGATCGACTGCGCGGAACTCTTGGTTTCCGGCGATCTGCTCAGCTGCAAAGCCGGTCGCATCAGCGGCGCGCTCGGAAGTCTCGGCGGCCAGAACACGGGATTCAGCGCGCGCAGGCAGGCCGACGGGAGTCTCAGGCTGCACCTTGACTCCGTTGCGTTGGCCGGCGCTCGCGCCAGCGTGGACTTGCTCCTCCATGGCTCCAATTGGGCGCTTGATTCGTCCCTCTCGGAAATCGACATCGCGGCGATGGCCACGATCGCTGTTCCATGGTTCAGGCTACCGGAAGAGTTCACGGCCGCGGGGCGCGCCTCCGGGCGATTAAAGGCCGGTGGCCGCAACGACGACGTCACGACTGCTAATGTGGATCTCGAGATAGCAGGCCTCGACTTCGCAGACGCGGCAGGCTCGCTTGCCGGCGAGGCGGTCGCCGGCAAACTCAACGTCAAGCTCGTTGTCGATGCCGCGGGCGATTTCGCGACCGATGGCAGCCTCGCCCTGACTGGCGGCCAGGCCTACAGCGATCCGGTGTTCCTGGATTTTGGCGCACATCGAATGTCCGTGGATTTCGCCGGCACACTTTCATCCGACGCAACTCGATTTGGCGCGCGCGAGTTTTCGCTGGTGCATGATGGGGTTGCTGTCGTATCCGGATCCGCGACGCTGGATCTTGCCGGCGAATCCATGCTTCGACAGGCGAAGCTCACCATTTCAGATCTCGATCTCGCGAGCGCGTTGCCCGCGTACGTGCAGCCATACCTGATCCGGACTTCGCTGAAGGACATCGAGGGCCTTGGGCATGTCCATGGGGAAGTGGATGTCGCCGATGGCCTTCCGGGCCGGGCACAGCTGACATTTAACCAGGTCACGCTCGATAGCCAGACCGGCTCGCTGTCGGTCAGCGGGCTCGGTGGCACACTCAACTGGTTCGACGATGCGTCGCGCAGCGAGCTTGCAGGGGAAGTCGACGACAATTCGGTCCGGTCGAGCCTCTCCTGGGAATCGGCGAATCTCTGGGGAATCGAGTTCGGCGCCGTCGAACTGCCCTTCACGACCACCGGACGCCATTTCCGGTTACTGGAACCGGTGTTGCTGCCAATCTTCGACGGCGGTATCGCGATCGAGACGCTGCAAATACGCCACGCCGGCACCGATCAGATGTATCTGCGATTCGACGCCGAGCTCCGGCCGATCAGTGTCGCATTGCTTAACCGCACGCTCGGATGGCCGGCGTTTTCCGGCACGATCTCGGGCCGCATTCCAGGTTTGCAGCTTTCGCAGGGCGTCGTGACGCTTGATGGGAACATCGAGGCTGCCGTTTTCGACGGCCGCATCGTCGTGCGCGACCTGAGCCTGAGCGACCCGCTCGGCAGGTTTCCGCGCCTGCACGCCAGCATTGACGTGGAGAATCTTGACCTGGAACTCGTGACCAGCACGTTTTCATTCGGGATGATCACCGGCCGCCTGTCCGGCCGGGTGGAAAATCTTGAGATATTCAACTGGATGCCGGTGTCCTTCGACGCCAGATTCCAGACTCCAGCCGGCGACCGGTCGAAGCACAGGATCAGCCAGCGGGCCGTCAAGAACCTGTCGAGCATAGGTGGCGGCAGTGGCGGCGGCGTTGCTGCCGCCCTGCAGGGCGGATTCCTGAAGTTCTTCGACAGCTTCCGCTATGAGCGTCTTGGGCTCAGTTGCCTGCTCGCCAATGACGTTTGCACGATGAACGGCGTCGAGAACACCGCCGCCGGCTATTACATCGTCAAGGGTGCGGGCCTGCCGCGTATCAATGTGATCGGCAGCCAGTCGCGAGTGGCCTGGACCCGCCTGGTCCGCCAATTGAGCGCGATGCTGGAGTCCGAGATCGTCGTCGAGTGAGGCCGGCCGGTGCGCTAGAATCGGTTCAGGCATCGTTCAGCCGCCGGCGGTGAGCATGGTTTCCGACCGGCACGGAATTCGCAGGAGGATTTGACATGATTCGCTGGATCACTACGGGAATTGTCGTCGGCTGCCTGGCGCTCGCCGCCTGCGTGACGATCAACGTCTATTTCCCCGCCGCCGCGGCCGAGAAAGCGGCCGACCGCATCATTGAAGATATCTGGGGCCCCGGCAAGGCGGCGGAACCCGCACCGAACGAGCAGTCGTCGCTGGGCATACGCGGCGGCGAATTGATGCTTACGGCGCTGCGTGGAACGCTCGACTTTGTCGTGCCCGCCGCGCAGGCGCAGGCGGACATCGATGTTTCCAGCCCGGCTATCCGGACATTGACCTCGTCGATGAAGGCCCGAGCTGCCGACCTCGAGCAATTTTTTGCTTCTGGCGCCATCGGCCTGACATCGGATGGTCTCGTCGACCTCCGTGACGTAAATTCCGTGCCGCTTGCAGACCGCAATCGCGCGCGCAAACTGGTGGCCGACGAGAATGCGGATCGCAGTGCGCTCTATGCCGAGATCGCAAATGCAAATGGCCACCCCGAATGGGAATCGGACATACGCGGCACCTTTGCCCAGCGCTGGATCGCGAACGCGCGCGCCGGCTGGTACTACAAAAAAGGCAGCGGCGACTGGGCCAGGAAGTGACCGGCCGGTTCAGGCGCCGACCACGGCGCCTGAGCCTTCCGCCTCGATAAGCTTCGGACCTTCATTTTTCGGGGTGTTGACGAGCCGGCTGACCTGCCAGGCCTTCAACGCTTTCGCATCGTACGGTCTGAGAATCTCTGACAGAGTTTCGGTGTCCGAATAGGCCGGATCCATCCAGCGATCCCAGGCCGGTTCCGGCAACACCACCGGCATTCGTTCGTGGATCCTGCGTATCGATTCAGATGCGTCGGTCGTCACTATCGTGCACGACTCGAGCAACTCCCCGCCCGCCGGTTCCTTCCATCGTTCCCACAGGCCCGCGAACGTGATCGGTCGTGGATCGCGAAGCCGGACAAACCAGGGTTGCTTCCCGCCCGGCGCGGCCTGCCATTCATACCAGCCGTCGGCGAGGATGAGGCAGCGCCGCCGGCGAAATGCGTCCCGATAAGCCGGCTTCTCAGCAAGCGTCTCGGAACGTGCGTTGATCATCCGGTTGCCGATTGCGCGTTCCTTGGCCCAGCGCGGCACCAGCCCCCAATGCAGCATGACGAGCGTCCGAGATCCTTCCTCGCCGACGCGCAGTGCGGGCACCGATTGCGTCGGCGCGATGTTGTAGCGCGGCACGAGCTCCGGCTTGAAGTCCAGCGCAAATGTGCGCTTGACGGATTCAGCCGGTGAGAAGAATGCATAGCGCCCGCACATGACCGTTACTCCCGGATACCCGTGCCCCGGTTCATCAGCGTGACCACCAGTGTGAACATTGCGATCGCGAATGCCGTCATGATCGCAAACGCAAGCCCGACCTTGACATCGCTGGTGCCGAGAAAACCGTGGCGGAATGCGTTGACCATGTACAGGATCGGGTTGGCGTAGGAAAGCCGCTGGGCCCATTCCGGCAGCAGCGATACCGAATAAAACACGCCGCCAAGGTAGATCATCGGCGTCAGGATGAAGGTCGGGAACCAGGAGATCTGGTCGAAGTTCTTCGCAAATATCGCGTTGAAAAAGCCGCCCAGCGCGAACACCACCGAAGTCAGCAGCACGGAGCCGGCGACCAGCAACGGATTCTCGACCGGAATGTGCGTGAAGAACAGCGCAACACAGGTCACGACCGTACCGACCAGCAACCCACGCATGACGCCGCCGGAAATGTATCCGATCACGATCAGCCAGTTCGGCAGCGGCGCAACCAGGAGCTCCTCGATGTGCTTGCCGAACTTCGCGCCGAAAAAACTCGAGACGACATTGCCGTAGGAATTCGTGATGACCGCCATCATGATCAGGCCCGGCGCGATGTACTGCATGTAGTCGTAGCCGCCCATCGGGCCGATCCGCCTGCCGATCAGGCTGCCGAAAATCACGAAATACAGCGTCGCCGTGACCGCCGGCGGCACCAGCGTCTGGCCCCAGATGCGGATGATGCGGCCGTACTCGCGGCGCACGATGGTCTGCAGGCCGATGCGCCGGATGCGCGCGAGCGACGGAGCGGTTGCTTCCATGTCAGCTCCCCTGGGCGCTGGCGGCGCCCCTGTTCTCGACCAGGCGCATGAACAACTCTTCCAGCCGGTTGACCTTGTTGCGCATACTGACGACCTCGAATCCGCCCTGCGTCAGGCGCGCGAAGATGTCATTGAGGCTCTGTTCCTTCGAGACCTCCACTTCCAGCGTGTGGTCGTCGGTCATGCGCGACACATAGCCCGGCAACGGCGGCGGCGCGGTAATCGCGCAACGCAGGTTCAACACGAATGTCTCGTGGCTAAGCTTGCGGATCACGCCGGCCATCGAGTCATTCTCGATTATCCGGCCGCCGTCAATGATCGCGATGTTGCGGCACAGGCTTTCGGCTTCCTCCAGGTAATGCGTCGTCAGGATGATCGTCGTGCCCTGCTCGTTGATGCCGCGCAGGAATGCCCACATGCTGCGCCGGATCTCGATGTCAACGCCCGCGGTCGGTTCGTCGAGTATCAGAAGCCGCGGCTCGTGCACCAGCGCGCGCGCGATCATCAGGCGGCGTTTCATCCCGCCCGAAAGCGAACGTGCGATCTGGTCGCGCTTGTCCCAGAGCTGGAGCTGGCGCAGGTAGCGTTCGGCGCGCTCGAGAGCGAGGCGTCGCGGGATACCGTAGAAACCGGCCTGGTTCACGATGATCGTGAATACTTTCTCGAACTGGTTGAAATTGATTTCCTGCGGCACGAGCCCGATGCATGACTTCGCGTGCGCGAGTGCGCGGTCGATGTCGTAGCCGAACACCTCGACATTGCCACCCGACTTCGTCACCAGCGACACGATGATGCCGATGATTGTCGTCTTGCCGGCGCCATTAGGGCCGAGCAGCGCGAAGAAATCGCCTTCCTGAACGTCGAGGTCGATGCCGCGCAGCGCCTGCACGCCATTGCCGTAGGTCTTGGTCAGGCTGCGGATCGAAAGCGCCTTCATGGGACTCCGGGGAAACGACGAAAAGATGACGGACAGGCGCGAAGCGTAAGCTGCGGCCTGATCCCCGGCAACCACCGGAGCAATGCCGATCAGCCGAGTGCGGCGCGCCTCGGTCTGCGCTGCAGCGCCTGCAGGCGGGCACTTTCGGCACCCTGGATCTGCAATCCGAGCTGCTGCAGCACGCTGACAGACTTGTCATCCGGATTTGCGGCACATCCCTCGAACTGGAGCCAGAATCGCGCCCGTGAGCCGAAACGAGCCGTCAGCGAAGCTGCGACCCGCCGCGCAATGCCGTCAAATGCTGCGACCGGAAGCGATGCAAATGCGCCGATCGTCGCGGGTGCCATGCCGAACATGAGTATTGCACCAGGCGCGCGCGTCTGCGCCAGGTGCCAGGCCAGCATGATCACGGTGCGGGCGAATCCGACGATGCGCTCATCGACTACCAGCGCGGGCTCCCCGTCCTGGACTGCGCCCGCAGCGGCAATCTGGCTCTCCCAGAAACTGCCGTCATCGAAGCGCAGATCAAAGAGCGCATAGGGCAACCCCTCGCAGAGCCGCTGTTGCGCCTCCGGATCGATCAGCGCGTCCACTGCTCGCGGCGGCAGGCCGGAAATCAGCTTCAGCCGCCCCTCTTCCGCCAGTTCAGCCGCAAGATTGAGGAACGCGAGATTCATCGAGCACAGAGTCTTGCGGGTGGCTGCATCCAGCAGGGTGCGCTCTGACCAGTCGGCATTCCCTGCTGGCGGCGCCAGCGCAAGCGGTTGTTGGCGATTCATGGCATTTCTCCCCGTTGACGTGCCATTACGTTGGTGGCCAGCTCTTGGTCCGGCTCATGATTTACTGGTAAAAAAATACCAGCGAGTTATCCTGAGGTCAAGGCTACCGCAATGCGAATCACCGACGACCGCTACACCCGCGACCGGCTCCGGCTCGACCTGGCTCTTCGCCTGATCGGGCACGAGGCGCGAACACGAACCATCCGAAGCTGGACCGGCCTGACCGATGACCGGATCCGCAAGCTCTACCGCTCGTATGTCGCGGACGCCGGGCGCCGCGACGTCCGGCGCCACCGCGGCAAGTCGCCGCGCCAAAGTGCCTTTTTCATGCGCAATGCCGGCATCCGCCGGGAAGCAGCGGGTCTCGCGACGCTGATGTGCATCCTCGGTTTGCTGCGCCGTGACGCACGCAGCTCACCGGGCGGCATGGACCAGCTGCGCTGGGGCGAGAGATTCTGCGAGGCCTACGAGACCTTTGCCGGTCTTTTTGAGCACCCGCAGATTTCATTCGAACACGCCTGCCATCTGATGCGCTCGCTGGAGCGGCAAAACGAGCTGTGTCTGGACGATTGCGAAGGCTGTGGCAGCCTGCTCGTCGTCCTGCGCTATGCCGAGAAGCCGAATGCCTGCGAATTCTGCGCTTCGACGCGCCCGCCCGCCCGCCCGGGCCTGTCGGTGGGTGACTGTTAGAATGGCGCGTCTTTCCTCGAGGAACGGTCTCCGATGCGCCCTGACATCGAGCGCCCCAACGTCTTTGCCGGGCCGCATGTCGATCGACTGAAATTCTCGCGCGCCGATGCCGAGACAGTTTCGCTTGCCATTGCGGATGGCTCGGCCCGTCTGATTCTGGTCTGGCGTTCGCGCTGTCCACTGATCCGCGCCCCGCTTCCCAGCGCTGTCCTGCTCGAATTCGGGGTCGGACCGCTGGCGGACATTGCCGCGGATGAGTTGATCCTGCTCGGCGAATACGGCGGCCGCGCCATCTTCACTACCGAGATCGAAACCGATGAGCCGCCTCCGCTCACCGACGGCGCCGAATTCGCCGACCTGCGCCTTGCCGCGGGATTGCTTGCGCACGAGGAGGCGGGGCTCCTGGCCTACGCGCGCGCGATGGTCTCATTCCGTCACCGTCATCGCTTCTGCGGCAGTTGCGGCGCACCGACCCGACCGCAGCAGGCCGGGCGCATGATGGCCTGCACCAATGCGGACTGCGCCACGGAATTCTTTCCCCGCGTGGATCCGGCGATCATCGTGCTCGTCACGCGAGATGACCGAATCCTGCTCGGACGCCAGGCCCGCTGGCCCGCGGGCCGTTATTCCACGATTGCGGGTTTTGTCGAGCCCGGCGAGAGTCTCGAGGACGCGGTCCGTCGTGAGGTGCTTGAGGAAACCGGCATCGTGGCGGGAACAACGGATTATCAGTCATCCCAGCCCTGGCCATTTCCCCGTTCTCTGATGCTCGGTTTTCGGGCGGCGGCGCTTTCGACCGAAATCCTGCTGAGCGACGAGGAACTCGAGGATGCACGCTGGTTCAGCCGCGCAGAGATCGCCGCCGGCACGCCATTGCTGCCGTTTCCGCAGTCAATCGCATACCGGCTGATCGAAGAGTGGTACGACGAGGGCGCCGCGCGTCCGCTCGCCGAGGAAGCCGGAGTACGGGGCTGGGGCCGACGTCGGTGAGTGTCGGCCTCTCGGTCGTGACCGGCATCGCGCTTGCTGCTGCAGCAGGGTTCCGCGCTTTCGTGCCGCTGCTGGCCGCAGGTCTCGCGATTCACTTCGGGATTATAGAACCGGCACCTGGCTTCGCCTGGCTTGGCGAACCCGTCGCGCTGATTGCTGTAACGGTCGCGACCCTGCTGGAGATCGCGGCCTATTACATCCCCGGCGTGGACCATGCACTGGACCTGATCGCTGCACCGATCGCGCTCGCCGCAGGCGTCGTCGTTGCAGCAAGCGTCATGACGGGCCTGCCCGACTGGCTGCGCTGGCTCGCGGCGATCGTCGCGGGCGGTGCTGCGACCACGGCCGCCTACACGCTCACATCCCTCGGGCGCGCAAAGTCGACCGCGTTCACGGGCGGCATGGCCAATCCGGTCTACTCCACAGGCGAACTCATCGGATCCGCGCTGCTC
>Ga0224510_10001451_pt1 | contig 15610 bp, 11 predicted proteins | sample SF_May12_sed_USG_FD_170161 | JGI IMG/M metagenome (GOLD analysis project Ga0224510, IMG submission 170161) | Sediment microbial communities from San Francisco Bay, California, United States - SF_May12_sed_USGS_4_1 | ecosystem: Environmental > Aquatic > Marine > Sediment | place: USA: California... | reverse complement strand
TCGAGCGCGGCCTCGACCTGTTCCACGCTGACCGGCCGCTTGCGCAAGGCCAGCAGCATCGACGCCCTGATCTTCGCCGGGTCGAACTCGACGCGCGCGCCATCCTTCTTGACCACCTGCGGCAGCAGGATGTCGGGCCGCTCGTAGGTGGTGAAGCGCTTGTCGCAATGGGTGCAGCGGCGGCGACGCCGGATGACGTCGCCTTCGTCGGATTCGCGGGTCTCGACGACCTGCGTCTCCTCGTGGCCGCAGAAGGGGCAGCGCACCTTCAGTGCACCCGGCCGCCCGCGGGCCGTTCCAAGGCAGCCGGTCGCCCGCGCGGGAGGGCGCGCAGCGGCAAGGCCGCGCGCTCGCGGACCCTCATCTGTACACCGGGAAGTCGCGCGTGAGGACCGCGACCTTCATGCGCACCGCCTCGATCACCTTCTCGTCGTGCGGCGCGTCGACAACGTCGGCGATCAGGTTGGCCGTCTGGCGGGCCTCGGCCTCCTTGAAGCCGCGCGTCGTCATGGCCGGAGAGCCCAGACGAATTCCGCTCGTGACCATCGGCTTTTGCGGATCGTTCGGGATGCCGTTCTTGTTGCACGTCATGTGAGCGCGGCCGAGCACGGCCTCGGCCTCCTTGCCGGTCAGGCCCTTGGGCCGCAGGTCGACCAGCATCACGTGGCTTTCGGTGCGCCCGGAGACGATGCGCAGGCCGCGCTGCGTCAGCGTTTCGGCCATCGCGCGCGCGTTGGCGACGACCTGATGCTGATAGACCTTGAACGAGGGCTCCAGCGCTTCCTTGAATGCCACGGCCTTGCCAGCGATCACGTGCATCAGCGGCCCCCCTTGCATGCCGGGGAAGATCGCGCTGTTGACCTTCTTCGCGATCTCGTCGTCGTTGGCGAGGATGATGCCGCCGCGCGGGCCACGAAGGCTCTTGTGGGTGGTGGACGTCACCACGTCGGCGTGCGGCACCGGGTTGGGGTACACGCCGGCGGCCACGAGCCCTGCGTAGTGCGCCATGTCCACCATGAGATAGGCGCCGACGGCCTTGGCGATGCGGGCGAAGCGCTCGAAATCGATGCGCAGCGAGTACGCCGAAGCGCCTGCCAGGATCAGCTTGGGCTTGTGCTCGTGCGCAAGGCGTTCGACCTGCGCATAGTCGATCTCCTCGCTGGCCGTCAGGCCGTAGCTCAGCACCTTGAACCATTTGCCGGACATGTTCACCGGCGAGCCATGAGTCAGGTGGCCGCCCTCGGCCAGCGACATCCCGAGAAAACTGTCACCCGGCTGCAGCAGCGCCATGAACGCAGCCTGGTTGGCCTGCGAGCCCGAATTGGGCTGCACGTTCGCGTGGCGCGCGCCGAACAACTGCTTGCAGCGGTCGATCGCCAACTGCTCGACCACGTCGACGTATTCGCAACCGCCGTAGTAGCGTCGGCCTGGATAGCCCTCGGCGTACTTGTTGGTCAGCTGGGAGCCCTGCGCCGCGAGCACGGCGGGCGACGTGTAGTTCTCGCTGGCGATCAGCTCGATGTGTTCTTCCTGGCGCCGGTTCTCGGCCTGGATTGCGGCCCAGATCTCGGGATCGACATCGGAAAGGTTGTATTGGGTGTGGTCGAACATGATGGAGGCAGTCCTCATCCGGATGACGGGCCTTCGCGTCGGGTCCGTATTGCCAAACGGCAAGACATGGGATCCCACGCAGGGCTGCCCAGGCGAACGGCGGACGCGGCCCACCGCAATCGCCGACAAGCCGCCTGCGCTTCCCGGTGGTGGACCACCTCGGGCGGATTGGGGGTGCCCCGCCGCCGTTATCGCCAGTCGCGCAGGCCGCAGAGTGTAGCGAAGGCGCGCCTCAGAACGCCCGCGCCACCTTCTCCGGGACAGCGACCGGCACCGGCAGCACGGGCGCGTCGAACGACTCGGGCGGCCGCGCCGGCAACACGAGCGGAGCCTGTGGCACCGTGATCGCGACCTGGCGTCCCTGCGCGACCTGCTTCAAGTGGCCCTGCTCGCCGAGCACCTTGGCCGCGTAGCCTCCGTCGTCGGCGAGGTTGGCGGCGCCGACGTAAAAGCGCAGCCCTCCCTCGAGGCTGCCCGCGCGTGCGATGCACTCCTTGAGCACCTGCACGCCGACGCGCAGGTTGGTGATCGGGTCGAACGCCGCATGGTTGCCCCCAAAGGGCTCGTACTTGTCGTCGTGGACGTGCGTCATGACCTGCATGAGACCCTGTGCCCCGACCGGGCTTTGCGCAAACGGGTTGAAGCGCGACTCCACCGCCATGATGGCCAGGATCAGCGTCGGGTCGAGTTGGGCGCGCTGGCCCACCGTCCAGGCCTCCTTCACGAGCCGGCTCAGCGGCTCCGGTGCGACCTGGTAGCGGCGTGACAGCCAACTGGCAATCTTGGCCTGTTGCCGCGGCAATTCGGAAGGGTCCGACGCGGTCGCACGCGCGATGGCGTCCGGCTCGGCAAGCGCAATGAGCATGTTGCCGTCGCGCTCGGCCCGCGCCTCGTGGCGCTCCTGCAGCCAATCGAGCGCTGCGGTCTCTAGGCCGCGGCGCATGTCGGCATGGCTGCCGACAAAGACCGCTGTGGCCACCACGGCAAGGCCCACCAGGGCCAGCCCGTTGTGGCTCACCTCGAGCAGCCCATTGCCGACATCACGCACGAACACGGCGCACGACGCATGCACCGATCGGATCCATTGTTTCGCTGTCACGAACTTCCTTTCAGGCCACCAGGCCCGACGCGCCGTGAGCAACGGCACGCAAGGCTCGATGGTCATAATCGGCCGCACTGGGCCGGCACCAGCGATCTGCGTCGCAGGTACCGAACCGCCAGACGCGGCGGGCAGCGTTGCGTCCTCGACACCCCAACGATGCTGGACGCGGGTTAACCCTTGAATTTCAAGGCGAACGGATTCTATGGAGCGTCCAAATAACCGGTCAAGTATTTCACAAAGCCCGTAACGACGCGAAAGTAATGAAATACACCGACCTGAGAGACTTCATTCGGCAACTGGAAACGCTTGGTCAGCTCAGGCGCGTCGACCAGCCGCTTGCCGTGAGGCTGGAAATGACAGCGATCGCTGACCAAGTTCTGCGTGCCAGTGGCCCCGCCATGCTGGTTACACATCCAGTGGGTTACAAAGTCCCGGCGCTGATCAACCTATTTGGCACACCCAAACGGGTGGCGCTGGCGATGGGTGCCGAGGGGCTGGATGGATTGCGAGAGGTCGGCCAGGCCCTTGCCCGGCTCAAGGAGCCCGAACCGCCGAAGGGAGTCAAGGACGCGGGGCGCCTGTTGTCGATGGTCAAGACGTTGTGGGACATGAAGCCCGAAGTGCGCCGAACCGCTCCCTGCCAGGACGTGGTCCTCGAGGGCGGCGACGTCGACTTGTCCCAACTGCCGATCCAGACGTGCTGGCCAGGAGATGCCGGACCGCTGATCACCTGGGGGCTGACGATCACGCGCGGGCCGCAGTCGGTGAGCGCACCGCGGCTGCGTCAGAACCTGGGCATCTACCGGCAACAGGTGATCGGACGGCGTGAAGTCATCATGCGCTGGCTCGCCCACCGCGGTGGTGCCCTCGACTTCCGCGACTTCGCTCGAGCCAACCCGGGCCAGCCGTTCCCGATCGCCGTCGCGCTGGGCGCCGACCCGGCGACCATCCTGGGCGCCGTAACGCCCGTTCCCGACACGCTGTCCGAGTATCAGTTCGCAGGCCTGCTGCGTGGCGCACGCACCGAGGTCGTGGACACGCGCGTTGGCGAAGGACAACGCAAGCTTCAGGCGCCGGCCAGCGCTGAGTTCGTGCTCGAAGGCCATGTCCCCACGGCGTCACCCGGTTTCAGCGGCGAAAGCGAGTGGGGCGTCAAGCTCATGGAACGCGGCGGCCACCTGCATGCGCTCGAAGGCCCGTTCGGCGACCACACCGGCTACTACAACGAGCAGGACTGGTTCCCGGTCTTTCGCATCGAACGCCTCACGCACAGGCGTGATCCGATCTACCACTCGACCTACACCGGCAAGCCACCGGACGAACCGGCAGTGCTCGGCGTGGCGCTCAATGAAGTCTTCGTGCCGATCCTGCAGAAGCAGTTTCCAGAGATCGTCGATTTCTACCTGCCGCCCGAGGGGTGCAGCTACCGCATGGCGGTGATCTCCATCCGCAAGGCGTACCCGGGCCACGCGAAGCGCGTGATGTTCGGCCTGTGGAGCTACCTGCGCCAGTTCATGTACACGAAGTTCATCGTCGTGACCGACGACGACGTGGACATCCGCGATTGGAAGGAAGTCGTCTGGGCCATCACAACCCGCGTCGACCCCGTGCGCGACACGACCCTGGTGGACAGCACCCCGATCGACTATCTCGACTTCGCGTCGCCGAAAAGCGGCCTGGGCGGCAAGATGGGGCTGGATGCCACCAACAAGTGGCCAGGCGAAACGGCGCGCGAGTGGGGCCGTGCGATCACGATGCCCGACGATGTGCGTGCCCGTGTGGCATCGATCTTCGACGCGGTGATGGCCTCACCGCCGTCCGCCTGACGCGCTGTCAAGGCCGGGTTGGCAATGGCAAGCAGCGCGTTGATTGCCGACCTTGCATTGCACGAACTTTCGCGCGGCCGTATCGTGCATTTGCTCGTAATGCGGGCAATCCCAGTGGTGCAGTCTCTGCGCCCAAGGAGCCCGGGACCCCTTACCTCCCGAGCCCCGAACGGTGGTGCGAACCACCCACCCCTCCCGCTCCGGCGTGGAGGGGTTTGTCGTTTGATGGGCCCAGTCAGGACCCGAGCCACCAACCGAGCTTTTCCCGAAGCACCGAGCGCACGAGCATGAAGCCCTCGCCTGAGGGCATCCAGCGCAGGGCTGGGCGCTCGACACGCCGTGCCAGACCCATCGGCGCGGCCACGATCTCCCACTTGGCATCGTTGCGCTGAGCGGCTTCCTTGAAGGCGCGCAGCGCACGCGGCATATGCCAGCCGTGTGTCACCACCACCACCTGTTGGATGCCCTGCTCCTTGAGCATGGCGGTACTGAACTGCGCGTTCTCGCGTGTGTCTCGTGCGCGCGGTTCGGCCCAGCGCAGCGGCCGCATGAATTCGCGCGTGGCGATCTCGGCCGCAATCTCCGCCTCGGCCGCACCAGGTTCGGCGGCGTGGGCCAAACCGCCCGAGTACATCACCGGCGCGCCGATATCACGTCCGAGCCAGATGCCGTAACGCAGGCGCTCCAGCGCCAGAGGCGACAGGCTCGCCACACCGTACTCGGGCGAACTCGCTTCGCGGCCACCACCGAGCACCACGACCGCGATCGAGCCCTTGCCCGACGCCATCGCCTTGCGCATGTCGGCGATCCGATCGGCCGACAGCGCCGGCGGCGGCGACAGCACCGACTTCTGCAGCCACTCGCCCGCCGCGCTGCATGAAGCCAGCCACAGGCCGAGCACCGCCAGCACGATGAGCAGCCACCCCAACCCGCGTCGCCAGAACATCAGACGCGCGCCAAACAGCGTCAGCAGCAGCAGCGGCACCGGCGGGAGCAGCAGCGCACTGAGCACCGGTTTCCACGACTCGATGCCGAGCGACAGGAAGATCTCGTTCACGTTCTGTTATCGGCTCGACGGCCACGGCGATGGGCGCTGATTGTGCACCGGCGGCCTCTGGCGGTTCGTGCGAATTGCCGCATCGGGGCGCCTCGGGCAGGATTGCCGGATGAACATCACGGCGCCGGGCACGTCGTCGCCCAGGAGACTTTGGCTGCGACGCGGCGCGATCGCGCTCGCCGCATTGCTGCTGCTGTGGGCGCTGGCATGGCTCGCGGTGCCACCACTGGTGAAGTGGCAGGGTGAACAGCGCCTCTCGGCCCTGCTCGGGCGCGAAGTGCGCTTCGGGCGTGTGGACTTTGCGCCTTGGTCGCTTGCGCTCACGGTCGAGGACATCGATGTCGGGCCCGCTGGAGGCAAGGGGCCGCCTCAACTGCAGGTCGCACGCGTGCACGTGAACGCGGAGCTGCGCTCCCTCCTGCGGCTGGCTCCTGTGGTGCAGGCGCTCCAGATCGACGCCCCGCGCCTGCGCATCGCGCGCACCGCGGACGGCAGCTATGACATCGACGACATCGTCGCGCGCCTCCAGCGGAAGGACAAGCCGGACGCGAACACGGAGACGACGCGCTTCGCGCTCTACAACCTGCGCGTCACGGGTGGCAGGCTGCTGTTCGACGATCAGCCGGTCAAGCGGCGCCACCTGGTCGACGAACTGCAACTCACCCTGCCCTTCCTGTCCAACCTGCCAGCGGACATCGAGGTCGATGTCGAGCCGAGGCTGGCGTTCAAGCTGGACGGGGCCATGTTCGACACTGGCGCGCAGGCGCAGCCGTTCGCGAAGGATCGCAACGCGGCGCTCAAGCTGTCTGTCGCCAATCTCGACCTCGCGCCCTGGTTGCCTTACGTGCCTGCCGGCGTGCCGATCAGGCCGGCGCGTGGGGTACTCGCGGGCGAGCTGAACGTCCAGTTCGCGCTGGCTGCCGACGGCATGCCCCGAGTGTCGATCGCAGGCCAGGCAACGCTCGCCAACGCGACCTTCGTTGCCGGCAAGGCGCCGGAGCCCGCAGTCTCGTGGCAGCGCCTGTCGATCGGGCTCACGGACGTGCAGCCCCTGGCCCAGCGCGTCGCACTGGGCACGGTGCGGCTCGAAGGGGCCTCAGTGCAGGCACGACGCGCGAACGATGGTGCGATCAATCTCGTACCTGCAACCGCCGTCGCGCCGGCGTCCGTCGCCTCGGCGCCACGACCCGGCGCCCCGCGCAAGCCGTGGCAGGTCCACCTCGACAAGCTTGAGTTGGTGGGCGCACGCATCGACTGGAACGACGCCGCGAAGTCTCCGGCGGCGGCACTGCGCATCGACGCCCTCGACATCGCGGCCGGCCCGCTGAAGTGGCCGTTCGAAAGCGCGGGAGCGCCGTTGCAAGTGCAGGGCCGCATTGCACCGCCCGAGCGCGCCGCGAGCGCGGCCACGTTCTCGATCCAGGGCAATGCGAGCGACAGCGCAGCGCAGGCCGCGTTGTCGATCGACGGGCTCGATTTGCGCTGGCTCGCCCCGTACGTCGCGACCGTGCTCGAACCCACGGTCGAGGGGCGCCTGCGCGCCGAGACGGACCTCGAATGGGCCTCCGGCGATGCGCCCCGGCTCGCATTGACCGGACTTGCCGCGCAACTCGACGGGCTGCGCGTGGTCGGGCGCGGGACGCGCAGCGCCGCGCCCGTCGCAGTAGCGGGTGTCTCGCTGGCCGACGCGCAGGTGGACGTCATCGGGCGGAAACTGACGCTCGGCAGCGTGAAGGTCGACCGGCCGACGCTGCGCCTCGCCCGTGACAAGGCAGGCCGCGTCAACGCACTCGGCTGGGCCCGCACCGGCGCGACAGGCGGGGCTGCCACGACAGCCGACGGCGCACCGCCATGGCAGGTCGTCGTTGGCGAAGCGCAGGTCAACGGTGGCGACGTGATCTGGACTGACGAGCTCACCGCTGCCGGGGCGACGGATGCCGCACGCCTGCGCGCCACCGCCATCGTCGCCACGGTGAGCGGGCTGGCGTGGCCGGGAGGCGCGGGTACCACGCCCGCGCGCACCAAGCTGACGATGCGACTGGCCGACAACGATGGTCCGCCGCCGAAGGGCACGCTCGCCGCACGCATTGGCCGCGTCGAGTGGACCGGCCAGGTGAGCCCGAGACCCCTGGCCGTACGCGGCAAGCTCTGGCTCCATCGCGTGCCCGCCCACGCCGTGGCGCCCTATGTCGACAGCGCGATGCCGATCGAGATCCTGCGCGCCGAGGCCACGTGGACGGGCGACATCAACTTTGCGCAGCGCGGTGCCGGCTTCGAGGCCAGTGGCAACGGCGATGCGCTGATCGGTGACCTGCGCGTGCACGAGCGCGCGGCGACCGGCGCCACGCGCGGAGGCGACGAGCTGCTGACCTGGCAGTCGCTCGCGCTCACCGGGGTGCAGTTCCGCACGGCGCCGGGCAGCAAGCCGAATCTCGCGATCGGCGACGCAGCGCTCTCCGAGTTCTACTCGCGGCTAGTCATCACCGAGGATGGCCGCTTCAACCTGCGTGACGTGACCGCGGCGCCCCCGCCTGCGGCAGCCGCCGCGTCGGTGGCGGCGCCCGCGGCCACGATGCCGGCCACGGCCGGCGCGGGCCTGCCGATCGACATCCGCGTCGGCGGCGTGCGCCTGGCCAACGGCAAGATCGACTTCACGGACCGCTTCGTCCGGCCCAACTACAGCGCGGCGCTGACCGAGCTCAACGGCAAGCTCGGCGCGTTCGACTCGACCACCCGCGACATGGCAACGCTTGAGCTGCGCGGCCGCGCCGCCGGCACCGCGCTGCTGGAGATCTCCGGGTCGCTCAATCCCACGGCGCAGCCGCTGGCACTGGACATCCGCGCCAAGGCCACCGACCTCGAACTCGCGCCGCTGTCGCCCTACGCCGGCCGCTACGCCGGCTATGCGATCGAGCGCGGCAAGCTCAGCATGGACATCGCATACAAGATCGATCCCGACGGCAAGCTCGACGCGAAGAACCAGGTCGTCCTCAACCAGCTCACCTTCGGCGACAAGGTCGAGTCGCCCGACGCGACCAAGCTGCCGGTGCTGCTGGCGGTGGCGCTGCTGAAGGACCGCAATGGCGTGATCGACATCAACCTGCCGATCAGCGGCTCGATCAACGACCCGCAGTTCAGCGTCTTCGGGATCGTGCTGAAGGTCATCGGCAACCTGCTCGTGAAGGCGTTGACCGCGCCGTTCGCGCTGCTGGCTGGCGGCGGTGGCGACGACCTGAGCTTCGTGGCCTTCCAGCCAGGCACGGCGACCCTCACCGATGCAGGCCGCGCGACGATCGACAAGGTGGCGAAGGCGCTGGCCGACCGCCCCGCGCTGAAGATGACCGTCACCGGAGCGGCCGACCCGGCGAGTGAGCGCGAGGCCATCCAGCGCGCGGCGCTTGCCGCACGTATCGCGGCCGAGCAGCGCAAGGAAATGCTGCGTGCCGGCGCCGCCACCGACGCGCCGCCGCCTGCGCTGACCCCCCCGCAGCGAGAAGTCCTGCTCAAGCGCATCTACGACGACACCAAGTTGCCCGACAAGCCGCGCAATGCGTTCGGCTTTGCCAAGAGCATCCCCGTGTCCGAGATGGAAGCGCTGCTGATGAAGGCCACCGTCGTGTCCACCGACAGCGCGCGCGAACTCGCGCTGCAACGCGGACTCGCGGTACGCGATGCGCTGATCGCCAAGGGGCTGCCGAGCGAGCGCCTGTTCGTCGCGGCGCCCAAGCTGCGGGCCTCGGGCGAGGAGGAGGCGGCATGGTCGCCGCGGGTGCAGCTGGCGTTGTCGACGAACTGATCAGCCACCGCCCCGCTGCGTGTGAAGATCGAAATGACGCATGAAGCGTTGCCACGCCGCGTCATCGACACCCTTCGTGGCAAAGCGCACGTGCAGGCGTGGCAGCGTGATGAGCGCAATACGTCGAGGCTCGAGCGGGCGCCAGTCAATCGACACGACGCCGGCGTCGAGCGTCACACTCGCGCCCGCCTCTCGCCATTCAATCGCCCGTCCGCCGCTGGCACCAGGCAACCAGGCCCGCAGTTCGCCGGCCGTGCATCCCATCTCGCGCTCGAACGCGAGCGGGTAGTGCGCCTGCATCCGCGGCCCGCCTGCTAGCCGCCCGCGATCGGGGGCCAGATCGCGAGCGTGTCGCCATCCTTCGGGACGAAGGAGAGGCGCTCGGCCGGCGGCACGTACACGCCGTTGACGAGTACCAGGTGCACCAGCTTCTCGGGCAGGCCGAAGGGCTCGATGATCCTGGCGATCGGCGTGCCCTCGGGCACATCGAGGCTGACCTGGTTGCTCTGGCGCGCGTCGGCGGGCAGGTGCTGCGTGAGGCTGGCGTAAAGCTTGAACGTGATCCTCATGCAGCGATGATGCCTTGCGTTGCCGGCGCCTGCCGCCGTCAGGCCTTGACCAGCGACTTGTGCTCCTGCGCCTGCGCGGTCGCGAGGTAGGCTGGCATGAGCTGCGTTGGATCGGCCATCAGGCGCCGTTTCCACTCGGCGCCGAGATGGACCTGGCCTTCGACCAGACCGCGCATCGCGCCCACATGATCGGTCCAGCCGATCGCGTTGCACCCCACCAGGCGATCGCCGCTGAACTGCAGGCTCAGGTGGCGGCCGGCGGCCTGGTCGGTGAGTTCAACATGCTCGCCGCCGGGCACACCTTGCCAGTCACCGAAGCTCGCCGAGATCAGGCCCAGCGTGTCGAGCACGTTGATCTGCGTCACGCCGCGCAGCACGGCCTTGCGCCCGACCATGTTCAGCGCGGCCACGCGCGCCTGCTCGGCGGCGTTGGGCTGGATCGCACTGACGATCGTCTTGCCGCTGATCTTGTCGAAGGCCTCGGCACAATCGCCCGCGGCATAGACGCCGGGCACATTGGTCTGCAGGTGTTCGTCGGTCAGCACGCCCAGCAGGCAGGTGATGCCTGAGTTCTCGAGGAAGCCGATGTTGGGCTTGACGCCGGTGGCGCTGATGACGAGATCGCATTCCAGGTGCTGGCCGCTCGACAGGCGCACCCGCAACGGCGCATGCGTCTCGATCGCCTCGACCCGAGTGCCGGTGAACACGCGCACCCCCTTGGCCTCGCACCAGTCCTTGATCATGCCGCCGGCCGTCGGGCCCATCATGCGCGGCACCATGCGGTCGCCCATCTCGACCACCGTGAGCTGCACGCCGCGTGCGGCCAGCGCTTCCATGATGATGCAGCCGATGAAGCCGGCCCCCATCTGCAGCACGCGCGCGCCTCTGGTCGCCCGCTGCGCGATCGCGCGCGCGTCCTTGAGCGTCCAGCAGGGGTGCACACCGGCAGCATGGATGCCGGGGATCGGCGGCGACATCGGCGACGAGCCCGTGGCGATGAGCAACCGGTCGTAGGCACCGCTGCTGCCGTCGTCGAACGTCACCGTCCTCTTCGCGGTATCCACCGCCTTTGCGCGAACGCCGCGCTTGACGGTGATGCACAGCTTGTCGAAGTGACCGGGATCGTGGCGCAGGTGCGTGCCCTCTTCGCCGACGTCGCCGATCAGCATGTAGGGGATCGCCATGCGCGAATACGGCACTTCGGGCTCGTCGCCGATGAGGACGATCTCGTCGGCCGGCGCGTGCTTGCGGATGGTTTCTGCGGCGATCACGCCGGCCGGGCCGGCGCCGAGGATGACGTGCTTCATCGTGTAGCTCCTCAGGCAAAGAAAGACAGCGCCTCGCGGCGCTGTCTTTGGTCTAGGGTGATGGCGCGCGACGGTATGGGCCGCAGCCGGGCCGGCCCGGGAACCGCCCTGGTCCGTGCACCGGGCAGCCTACAGACCCAGGCGCTTGCGCGTCTCGGGTTTCAAGGTGCCGTCGGCGTTCCATCCGCGTGCCGCGTAGTACTTCGGCAGCATCTCGGGCAGCTTGCTGGTCAGCCCCTTGGCCGGACCGGTCTTGGCGGCTTCGTTGAGCAGGCGCGGCGGCAGGTTGTCGTCCTTGGCGGTGAAGCCGGCCCTGTTGTTGAAGTCGCGCTCCATGTTCCAGATGCGCTCGCCGATCTTGCTCAGGTTCTCGAGCGTGAACTCGGGGCCGCAGGCCGCAGCCACCTGCGGGGCCACGTCCGCCAGCCCCCAGGCGAAACTGGTGAAGATGCAGATTCCCGCGGAGTCGAATGCCGCCGTCGCGTCCTGGAAGGCCATGACCAACTCGGGCTTGCCGTCGGCTGACAGCGGATCGGTCTTCACCGGGATGCCGAGGATCTCGCTGGCCACCGTGTAGCTGCGCAGGTGGCAGGCGCCACGGTTGCTGGTCGCGTAGGTCAGACCCATGCCCTGGATGCCGCGCGCGTCGTAGGCCGGGAATTCCTGGCCCTTGACGCTCATCGACAGTTCGGGATGGCCGTACTTCGCGCACAGGCGCTTGCTGCCCTGCCCGATTTCCTTGCCGAAGCCGACGCCCTTGGCCGTCATCTCCGCCAGTTCGCACAGCGCCTTGGCCGAACCGAAGGGCGCCTCGGTGCCGATCTGCTCGGCCTTCAACACGCCCATCTCGTAGAGCTCCATCACCGCGCCGATGGTCGCGCCGAAGCTGATCGGATCCATCCCCTGCTCGTTGCAGATCAGGTTGGCGTACTGAAGCGCTTCGAGGTCGTTCACGCCATTGGCCGCGCCCAGAGCCCAGGCTGCCTCGTACTCGAGACCGCCCGAGGCGCCCCAGTACTGCGGCTTGTTCTCGACGCTGAAGTGCTTCTGGTCGATCTTGCTGATGCGCCCGCAGGCGATCGTGCAGCCGAAGCAGGCCTGGTTGGTGACCAGCTGCGCCTTGCCGTCGCTCTTGCGCGGCGTGGCCATCGCCTCGGCGCTGATGTCCTTGGCGCCCTCGAACTGACTGTCGCGGTGGTTGCGCGTCGGCAGCGCGCCGACCTCGTTGATGACGTTCATCAGCACCTGGGTGCCGTAGGTCGGCAGGCCCTGGCCGGTGACCGCGTTGTCGGCGAGGATCTTCTTCTTCTCCTTGGTGACCTTCATGAATTCCTTCGGGTCGTGCACGTTGCCCACGCCCTTGGTACCGCGCACCGCGATCGCCTTGAGGTTCTTGCTGCCCATCACGGCGCCGACGCCCGAGCGGCCCGCGGCGCGGTGCAGGTCGTTGACGACCGCAGCGAAAAGAACTTGGTTCTCGCCGGCCAGACCAATCGACGAGACGCGGATCAGCGGATCCTGGTGCTGCTTCTTGATCGTCTCCTCGGTGTGCCACACGCTCTGGCCCCACAAATGCGCGGCGTCGCGCAACTCGGCCTTGTCGTCCTCCACGAACAGGTACACCGGCTTGGCGCTCTTGCCCTCGAAGATGACCATGTCCCAGCCGGCCATCTTCAGTTCGGCGCCCCAGTAGCCGCCCGAGTTGCTGCAGGCAATGGCGCCGGTCAAGGGTCCCTTCGTGACCACCGTGTAGCGCCCGCCGGTGGAGGCCATCGTGCCGGTCAGCGGGCCGGTGGCCCAGATCACCTTGTTGGCCGGCGACAGCGGATCGACCTTCGGGTCGACCTCCTGCACGATGTACTTGGTGGCCAGGCCGCGCGAGCCGAGGTAGGCGCGCGCCCAGTCCATGTTCAGCGGCTCGGACTTGACCGTGCCCTTGGTGAGATCGACGCGGAGGATTTTTCCTGCCCAAGACATGTTGTGTGCTCCTCAGGCTGCGGGTTGATTGCCGAGCTTGTCGGCCCAGGCGGCCATCTTGCCCAGCCCGGTCCAGTTGGCATCGACGTACGTGATTGCGCCCGTTGGGCACGCATCGGCGCAGGCGGGCTCGCCGCCGCACAGGTCGCACTTCTGCACCTTGCCGGTTTCCTGCACGTAGTTGATCGTGCCGAACGGGCAGCTGATGGTGCAGACCTTGCAGCCGACGCAGGTGCTGTCGTTGACGACCTTGGCTCCCGTGAGCTTGTCGAGCGTGATCGCCTCGACCGGGCAGGCGTGCAGGCACCAGGCCTCGTCGCACTGGGTGCACGTGTAGGGCACCTTGCGCCCCGTGTGATGGAAGTCGAACACCTTGATGCGCGACTTGGCGGTGGCATAGGTGCCGTAGTTCTCGAACGAACACGCCATCTCGCATTGCAGGCACCCGGTGCATTTCTCCGGGTTGATGTGCAGCGTCTTCTGCATTCAGGTCTCCTGGTGTGGGCCCCGCCGCGCACCCTATGCACGGCTGGGCATGGGTGATTGTTCGGCGCGTCCCCGGCGCCTCGATTAGGGTCAACCCTCGGCCCACCTAATATTCTCAGTGTGAGACGGCACCGAATCCGGCGGCCGCAGAAGCTGGCACGATCGGCACCCCGCCCGCCGCAGCGATGAACCCCGCCCCGCACTCCCTCCGCGCTGACCGCCTGCCCATGATCACGCAGGCACGGCGAGCTCTGCTGCACGAGGGCGGCACTGCCAGCGGCGGAGCGATCGAGCCCTGGATCACTGCGTCGTGGCAGCGATGCATCGGCCGCGGCCAGCGTCCGGGTGACGGCGTCGCCTTCGACCTCGTCACCTGCGCCGCGCAGCGTCGCAGCGCTGAGTCCAGCGGGACGCTGCTGGCCGCTGCGCGTTCGGTGCTGGCCGACCTCGATCGCGCAATCGCACCGACGCGCTACTTCAGCCTGCTCACCGACGCGCAGGGCGTCGTCGTCGCGGTGGGCGCCACCGCCGATGCCTCGGTACCCGCAGTGCACGCGATCGCGCGCGTTGGCGTCGACCTGTCCGAGCGTAGTGTGGGCACGACCGCGATCGGCGCCGCACTCGGCGAACGCCACCCGGTGTGGCTGCACCGTGGCGAGCACTTCTTCGACGCGACCGCGGTCTACAGCTGCGCCGGCGCGCCCGTGGTCGGGCCCGACGGGTGCCTGGCCGGGATGCTCGACCTCACCGGCGTGATGGCCGACGAGCGCCCCGAGTTGCGCCACCTGGCCGCACAGATGGCGATGCGCATCGAGGCCGCGATGCTCGATGCGCTGCCGCGCGAACGCATGCTGCGGGTGCAGTGGCCGGGCGCAGACGGTGCGAGCGGCGCAGGATTGCTCGCTCTTGACGGTGACGGCCTGATCGTCGGCGCCGACCGCATCGCGCGGCAGATGCTCGCGCTGCGGTGGCAGGAGGATGCGCGGCATTTCGGGCCGCTGGACGCCTGTTTCGCCACCAGCCCCGAGCGTCTGCTCGGCCTGCGCGCCGACGCGGCGGCCGAAATCGTGCCGCTGTGGTCGGGGCTGCAGGCGCTGGTGGCTGCGGTCGAGGGTTCGCGCGTCGTGCCCGCGCGCTGGCGCGACGCCGAGGCGCGCCTGATCCGCGAGGCGATCGGCGCCGCGCACGGCAACGTGGCACGCGCCGCGCAGCAGCTGGGCATCAGCCGGGCGACGATGTACCGGCGCCTGGCCGCCCTGCGCCGGCGCGGAGCAGGACCATGACCGCATCGACACTTCGATCCGACGACGGCGAGGTGCCACCGGTGCTCGCGGTGCGTGCCCTGACCAAACGCTACGGCACCTTGGTCGCCCTGGACGCACTCTCGTTCGAGTTGCCGCCCGGGCGCTTCGTCGGTCTGCTGGGCCCCAACGGCGCCGGCAAGACCACGCTGTTCCAGCTGCTCACCGGCCTGTTCGCCGCCGACGACGGCGAGGTCGCGGTGCAAGGACTGTCGATGCGACACGAACCCTGGCGCGCGCTGGCCGGGATCGGCGTCGTGTTCCAGCAGGCATCGCTCGACCTCGACCTCAGCGTCGAGCGCAACCTGCGCTTCCACGCCGCGTTGCACGGGCTGACGCGCCCTGTGGCGTCCGAGCGCATCGCCGCGTACTGCGCATCACTCGGGCTGGTGCAGGATCTGGCGCGCCCGGTGCGCGAGCTGTCGGGCGGCAACCGGCGCAAGGTCGAGCTGGCGCGCGCGCTGCTGCATCGACCGGCCCTGCTGCTGATGGATGAAGCCAGCGTCGGCCTCGATCCCGCCTCGCGGCGCGACCTGCTCGCCGCGCTGCGCGCCGACGTGGCGCAGCGCGGCAGCACC
>Ga0224510_10001450_pt1 | contig 15610 bp, 19 predicted proteins | sample SF_May12_sed_USG_FD_170161 | JGI IMG/M metagenome (GOLD analysis project Ga0224510, IMG submission 170161) | Sediment microbial communities from San Francisco Bay, California, United States - SF_May12_sed_USGS_4_1 | ecosystem: Environmental > Aquatic > Marine > Sediment | place: USA: California... | reverse complement strand
GATAACCCCATCGCCATTCGCCGGGCGCTGTACATTAACGAGGTTCTGCGAAAACGAGAACCCAACATCGCCGCCCTGGAAGTCCTCGGCGACTACACGACGTACAACATCAACTGGTGTATCCGGTTTTTAAACAAAAACAACATCGCCCATGCGGTCGAAGACCACACCGTCGAATACCTCATGAAACTGCACCGCCTGAAAATGGAACGGGAACTGCGTCCCGTCGACGAACGCTTCGAAACCCTCTCCTCCATCTACATGGACCAGGCCTTCCCCTTTGAAGAAGACATCTTCGACGAAGACGACATGATGGATTGAGGCAAGTCTGTTAACCGATATACCCGGCGACGGCAAAGTGATCGAAAAGTGGCCGACAGGTACGCTGAAAGCAGGCCGCAGGCGGCCCGTAGTCCATTTTCGCCGTCGGCCGACGCCATCCATTATAAGGCATTAAAAATAAATATTAATTGACTTTTCGGATTGAAACTTATGTTTTCAATATTCACTCGCTTACGATAATAATATATGATGAATTATTACTTTTTATGATAAAATCAACCGTTGAAATCTATGAAAATATACCTCAATAATTGTTGTTTTAATCGACCCTATGATGACCAGGATTCATTACTTGTTCGAATAGAGACGGAAGTAAAACTGGAAATACAAGATCGAGTACGTTCAGGCATGATTGAATTGGTATGGTCCTATATGTTGGATTATGAAAATTCCCGAAATCCTTATGAAGAACGAAGTGAGGAGATTTTTGAATGGCGCAAAATAGCCATAGACAATATTTTGGAAAGTGAGTCTGTCTTAATTAGAATGCATGGTTACGAAAAAACAGGCATCAAGTCGACCGATGCTCTTCACATTTCCTGTGCTGTACAAGCAAATTGTAATTATTTTAGGTAACTATATCTAACATGGGCCAAGCTTTTTAAGTGCTTATATCTAATTTTGATTGCGCTGAACCTTTAGCACGCTCTTCCTCATTATCCTTCGATTCTATTTCTGGGTTTTCAATATTTTCAGTTAATATTTTTATTTTGGTATCTTCTATTAAGTTGTTTTTTTCTTTAAAATTTGGGAAAAGGTTGTTCACTTCTTCAGATGAACTTAGCGATTGGTATACCTCCATCCCTTTGTCAATATAGTCTTCAATTAATTTTATTGATTTAATTGAAAATGACAATATTTCATTACTGGCAGTCTCTTCTAAATCTAAAGATTTAATATACTTCTCAGTATCTTTTTTACGTAAGTTATCAATTAATTGTTCTTGCTCTTTTTGTAGGTTTTCAAGCATATTTAACCCAGTAGAATAACCTTTTAAAATCAAGTTAGTGGCTTCATTCCGTTTTTTTAGAATATGCATACTAAAAGCTATGCGCATTATATTGGAAAAAATAAGAGTTGCTGATGCAATAGTTCCACCTATATACTTTATCGTTACCCAAAATGAACCTGTTTCGAAGCTTTCAATTTCTACATGAGACCCTAATCTTTTAAACGGCTCCTGAATAATTTCAAAATCATTAAAAAATTCACCTAAATCTTTAAAATTTTTAAAAATTGGTAATTTTATGGAAAACTGATTCTCATCTTCTTTAGATAAAAGATTATTTAGAAGTGTCCATAAAAAATTCGCATTGGTTTTTAAAGCATTCATAGAAGACGCATATTTATTATAAATTTCATGGTCTATTAATATCGTATCTATTCTGGATTGAGTAACATTTATTACCTCTAGGACAGGTATTGTATATTGATCAAGCTCTTTAATTTTTGATAAAAGATTTAAGCCCTCAATATTCTGTAAAACATTTTTTAATCGAAATTGAGAAGCGATATTCTCAACAGCAATGTCTAATTTGGGCAGTGCTATTGAAATAATATTTTGAATTTCTCGTAAACGCATAAGTTTTTCTTTATGCGTTATTAGTTATAATAAGTAGTCACTACGACAAATATTTATTAATTTTTTTCATTTTTTTTGCAATTTTTAACTTTTCCTCGTAAGGAGCCAGTAAATATACACATTGAAATATCGTGTATAAGGAAATATTTTGATTGCATAAGTTTTTTAATGCATAATATATGTTTCTAATTTTTTCATTTCTACTTTCTTCATTCGTATTTTTTAGTATCTCGTCAGACATACCACTTATTAGTTTGACCTAATTTTTTTTCAAATTTTCCCTCAAAAAAAACAAAAATATTAGGCGTTTACTGGGACAAGATGTATATTAAGAGCATGTTATCAAATGAATTTAAATCATTACCCGAGTTTTTAGACTACTTTAAGGATGAAGAAATCTGCAAGCAGTATCTTGAACAACAACGATGGGGCGGTAATCCTGTTTGCCCATTTTGCGGTCATACGCATGTCTACAGAACAGCGAGGGGTTATAAATGCGCAAATAAAGAGTGCTATAAAAAATTTAGTATAACTGTTGGAACCGTTTTTGAAAATTCAAAGATTAAATTACGGACTTGGTTTGCTGCCGTATATTTGATAACAGCACATAAAAAAGGCATTAGTTCTTTGCAATTATCCCGAGACCTGGGCATTGGTCAAAAAGCGGCTTGGTTTATGCTGCATCGAATCCGGGAAATGCTGAGAACAAAAGCACCGGAAATGCTGGAGGATATGGTAGAAGCAGACGAGACATATATCGGCGGAAAATCTAAGAATAAACACGCCAGCAAGAGAACCCCTAACTCTCAGGGACGATCTGTAAAAGATAAAACTCCTGTGTTTGGTATAATCGAAAGACAAGGTAAAGTCCATACCCGAGTAGTTCCAAATACTCAGGGTAAAACTCTAAAACCAATTATCAAAGAAATGGTTAAAGAAGGTACAATTGTAATTACAGACGAATGGCTGGGGTATGCGGGGTTAAATAAACATTTCCCTCACGAGGTCATGAATCACCAACGCGCTGAATACGTCCGAAACACCTCTCATACTAATAACATCGAAGGCTATTGGTCACATTTCAAAAGAATGATTTATGGGATTTATCATCAAGTCAGCCCAAAACATTTGAACAGATATTGCGATGAGTCGACATATAGGTACAATACCAGAGAGATCAAAGACCTTGACAGATTTGAGCATTCAATGACTCAGGTAGCTGGTAGATTAAAATATAATGATCTTATTGGAAAAGTAAATGGCTGAAAAAGAAAAACCAAAAAAAGAAAGGGCTGAACATTATGACCCTAAATTAAAAGTAAAAGGTACTTTTGAAGACGTAATTAATGTCCTTATAAAATCCGAGAACAAAAAACCAGGAGATGAAAAAGCCAAACCCAAAAAGTAAATGCACTAGGGAGTCGACTTTATTTATAAGTTAGTCCTCTTCATAAAATATTCAATGGGGATACTATAAGTTCCAATCATCAGCGATTTTATCAGGAAGATTACCTATCATATCCATTGATAAAATCGCTGTGGGTAAAAATAGAGTGTATTTTTTCTTTTTACGGCTGTATAAGATTTGAACGATTCCGGCAAATTCATAATTATTGTTTTTCTTATTATAAAAACCTACCGCAAATTTATTCCCGTCTTTTATTAAGCTCAATAACTCTGGTCTTGAAATTTCCATAACCGTGCTATCTAAATAATGATTCTCGTCTTTTATTTTCCGTGTCTCTTTTCTAATAAAAAATTTGCTATAAAAGCGTTGATCTCTGCCAACCTTTGCGGCCAGTATCCAATAATCAGCGGCTTTTTGTTTATCATAAATTTTCCCATTAACTTTGCGCATGTGATACCTATTATATTAAGTACTCGCTTTGTCAAGGTGGTTTTTATAATAAGTACATGTTATAAATACTTATGGATAACAAATTTAATGAATTCAAAAAAAACCTAGGTAATAACATCAAGAAAGTAAGGGAATCAAAAGGCGTGACCCAGGAATGGATGGACGATAAACTCGAATTCGGAATTGACATCAAACATTATCAAGCTATCGAACAGGGCCGGGCAAACATTACCTTGAAAACCTTGTATAAGATTTGTAGAAAGTTAGAGGTTCAGCCGGAGGAGATTTTTAAAGGAATGAAGATTTGAGTCTATTATTTTACTTAACATAAGGATACTAATAATATGTGGCCAGCCCGTCGATATTAGAATAAGCTAATAGTAAAGAGAGTCTTTTTAGAGCAAGAAAATGCACTTAAAAAGTTTGACGATCTATGCTCCCAATGATATGTGTATATTTATAATTTCTTTCAAATGTATGTGGGAAATTAAGTGACTATAACGGGAATTACACGGAAAAGTTGGTGATTAAATTTCAATTTTACCCAACATTAAGGAAAGCTATATGAATAAAACTGCTATCAAACAACCTGAAAAATATAAGGAATTTAAAGATACGCAGGGACAAACTCTTAAAGTTGATATTGAAAAAGCATATTTAGCGATGAGATACGCAATGGAAGAGCAAGGGCATGTTACTACTATTACTGCACACAAAAAAAGAAAAACGACACATTCTTGATGGGAAAATCGAATTCATACAATAAAACACTTGAAAATCTAGTTTTATCAACTGAGGTTAATTCACCCGAACGATTGATCGGGATGCTTGCATATTCAAAATACAAAATTCGTAAACACGAATGGGTGTCTAAAAACAAAGCCGAGAAAGATTACCAAAATGAGCTTAATGGTTTTTTAAAGCATTATGACAATCAAGAAGTTTTAAATGATTTGAAGACTGAGGCTAATGATATTCTTCTTCGTTTTGTCGGCAGTTATAATGAAGCTGTGGTTAAAGAAAAACTTAAAGAAGAAAAAGAGAAAGCCTTATTGCTTGAATTAAAGAAATTACATAAAGACTTAGACAGCACTAAAAATAGTTTGTTAGAAAGTATTAATCAGTCGTACATGAAACCCGTTTGGCAAAGTGTAATTGGTTCAGTAATTTTTGCAGCAATTATATTTCTAATTGGAATTTTAATTAGATTTTCATACCCTCAAAGTAATATAAGTAAATTAATTCAGTATGTTTTAGCCCCTGAAAAATACAATATAACAATAAAAGAAGTAAAACCATAGGTGTGGTCAGAAATATAAGTGCACATTTTTTTAGGTAGCCAATACATGAACAAACAAGAAGAATTTTTATTTATTGTCCAAACACTCATTCTAACAAATGGAATTAATTTATCTTTAGATGATGATGCTAAAAAAAATCGTCATCTATTTTCAGTCGCTGGAGTTACTGTAATGCTATATCAAGCTATTGACGCAAGTAAAAAGATTCCTGACAATATGACTGCAATGGATGCCGCGAAAGAATTTTGTTTTTATATGCTAGATAATCTACGTGAAGAAGGTACAAAAGTACCTGGTTGGTTTGCAAAACATTAATTATATTGAACTTCTTTGAAATCACCTACCCCCCTACATTATGTGTGCAATGATATAGTTGCGAATTTTATTATAAATTCCTTGGCCCATGTTAGATATAGTTACCTTATTTTATTACGGTTGATAAAGGGATCCTAAATAAAAAAAATTTGATACAAGATATAAAAATTTCAAATCCAATTGAATTTATTGAGGAGCAGGAACAATTATGAAAATGACAGATACTGAGATAAAAATAAAAGGTATGAAAACTTTATCAAAGGACCTTGGTCTCGTTGAAGCTGAGCGTTTTATTTCATTAATTCAAAGGGATAGATTTGACTATACAAAATGGAGACAACACCTGTTTGAAGGAATGACTGGCGATGAAATCAGCAAAAAAGCAATGGAGTATGTACAAAAATTAAATAGATAATATTCTTCTAAAGTCGATTATTTCTTTTTTTGGCTCAATTCCTGATTTTCCAGAGAAAGGTTCTCAAGGAGATTTTGAAAACCGAGAATCTTTATGAAATATTTATTTGATACAAATGTTTGTATCCAGATAATAAAGGGCAAATCCCTGAATTTAAAAGACATGGTACTAGAGCCTGTGCGCCAACAATTGATGCACAGGCTCATTACCCTGGAGCCTTTTAACCAATATACCCGGCCACGGCAAAGCGGTCGGCATTGCCCTCGGGGGGGTCTTTCGGGTTTTCGTTGAGCAGGGCGAAAAAATCGGAGTTTTTTTGTATCGTGGCAATTTCGCCCGGCGTTAGTTTTTCGGGGTAGTACTTGACGATGCCCGGCCGGTTTTTTGAGGCCGTCGGCGGCCGCTTGACGTTTCGCCCCAGGGTCAGCTTCACCAGGTTTTCGTAGTAGTCATACGACATCGCCCCGGGTATCAGAAAACTTGCCAGGAACTCGCCCGGAATCTGGGCGCTGATCTCGACCAGGTAGAACTGGTCTTCTCGAACCTTCCACTCGCTGACGATCGGGGTGTCGGTAAGTTGCAGGGTCTGCACGATCTCCTGGTGAATCATCGAAATCTGCCGGCTCATCGTGTGGTATCTCGACGGGTACCGGTGTTCCAGTTCGATAAAGGGCGCCCGGCTCGACGTGGTCTTGTCGCTGGTACAAACCGGGATAAACTGAAAGTTCTGGGCAAAACCGCAGACCGTGATCTCATCGCCAATGACCTTTTCTTCTATGATTAATGATGACGGGATCAGGGACGGTGAACTGCTGTCTGCGGCCAGGTTTTTTTTGTCAAAGGCCGCCCGCAGGCTCTTTTCGTCGGCAAATTCCCGCACCTGGTGCTTACCCGAACCCGACCGTGGCTTGACGATAAACGGGGCCTTGAGACCCTCCAGGTGTTTTTTCTGCAACCCCGCCCGGCCGGCCGTAAACCCCGGTTGTCGAAAGCCGGGCGTAACATCGGCAAGCCCCGAGAGCATCTTTCGCACCTCGTACTTGTCCAGGAGTCTCTCGGCCAGGGGCCGCGACGGCCCGCCCAGGCGGAATTTCTCGGCCAGGTAGGCCCAGCTCACCAGGGCCTTGCCGTAGCTTGCCGCAAAGCCCCCCACGACCTCCCCGTCGACCAACAACGAATTTACCTTGTAGTGTATTTTTCTATAGTTGAATATCGACTCTTGAATTTTGAGGTCGCACAGGGCCATGCCGGGCGACTCGGGGTTCTGGTCGACCCCGATCACCTTCAACCCCAGCCGCTTTGCCGCCTCAATCAACGGCTTCTGGTGGGTCCCCGTGCCCAGCGACAGGTAGTACGGGCTACTCATGGAAGCCTGCCTCGCCGGTAACCTTTGTCGGGGCCTCTTGCCCAAAGCCGCTTTCGGGGGCCCCAAAAACCGCCTTTTGGTATCTTGCCCCGAAAGCGGCGCCGGTAGTCACTGTCAGGGGGGCTATGCAGGTCTTCGACCTGCCTGGGTGACAGGCTTGCCCCCTTTTTAATATTACAAATGAATTCACTGCGGATAAGACATAATTTGCTAATACAAAGTACAGCATCATACGATATTATCGACATGATACGAGGAATATACACAGGCGCATCGGGGATGGACTCGATGCAGGTCAAGATGGACACGCTGTCAAACAACATCGCCAACGTCGACAAGACGGCGTTTAAAAAAGACACCGTCATCTTCAAGACCTTCCCGGAATTGCTCCTGCACCGGGCCTACGACGACGGCGTCGGCATGACCCCCCTGGGCAGCTTCGACACCATGCCGGTCATCGGCAAACTCGGCACCGGGGTCGAGGTCAACGAAATCTTTACCCAGTTTGAACAGGGAGCCCTGAAAAAGACCGACAACCAGGCCGACATTGCCTTAAACGGCGAGGGCTTCTTTGTCATCCAGACCGACCGCGGCGAGATGCTCTCCCGTAGCGGGGCCTTTATCCTCGACCGAAGCGGTCACCTGGCCACCCCCAAGGGCTTTCCCCTTCTCGGCGAAAAGGGCCCGATCCAGGTCAGCCAGCATAACTTTCAGATCAAACCCAACGGCGAGGTCTGGATCAACGCCGTTATCGGCAACGACCCCGAGAACTACACCGGCAACGACATGAACCGGTGGGAAAAGCCGGTACTCCTGGACCGCCTCAAGATCGTCAACGTCGAAAACCCCCGCCACCTCGACAAGTTCGGCGAGTCCATGTACACCGCCACCCCCGAATCGGGCGAACCCTTCAAGCCCGACGAAAGGGCCATGCCCGAGGTTCTCCAGAACTTCCTGGAACTCTCCAACGTCAACATCGTCAAAGAGATGGTCGACATGATCGAGGTCAACCGCATGTACGAGATGAACCAGAAGGCCATCACCACCCACGACACCATGCTAGGCACCCTCATCAGTCAGGTAACGTCTACGAAGTAAGGTAGCCTGTAGGGGACGAACATGTTCGTCCCCTACAGGGGTTAAAAAACGTCGACATGTTCGTCCCCTACTGCGGTTTAAAAAAACGTCGACATGTTCGTCCCCTACTACGGGCAAATTCAAAACGTCGGCGTTTTACCCTTGCCGGTGTGTCAGGCGGGTCATTCTTGACGATCATGTAAAATTACTGACATTACATTTTAATTACATGATTAGGCACTGGTAAACCCATGTTTGAACAAACCTTTAAAAATATCGACGACATTCTCTATAAAGATTCCGGGGCTGACAGCGAGCTTGACTACATTGGCCAGACCTCCTGGATTTTGTTTCTACGCTACCTCGATGAACTCGAACAAAACAAGGCCGATGAGGCTGAGCTTAAAGGTAAAACCTACGAGTATATTCTGGATGAGCCCTATCGCTGGGCCAACTGGGCGATGCCCCGTATGGATAACAAGAAAGACGGCAAGGTTGACCACCATGTTGCCCTGACCGGGCCTGATCTTGTGCAGTTTGTAGATCAAAAACTTTTCCCCTACCTGGCCGGGTTTAAAGAAAAGGCCGTCGAAAACCCGAAAACCATCGAGTATAAAATCGGGGAGATCTTTTCGGAGCTCAAGAACAAGATTCAAAGCGGGTATAACCTCCGGGAAATTCTGGAATATGTCGACGACCTGGAATTTAAAACCCAGAAAGAAAAACACGAACTCAGCCATTTATACGAAACCAAGATCAAGAACATGGGCAATGCCGGGCGAAACGGGGGCCAGTATTACACCCCCAGGCCGCTGATTCGGGCCATGATTGCCGTTACCGACCCGCAGATTGGCGAAAAGGTCTATGACGGGGCCGCCGGCTCGGGCGGGTTTTTATGCGAGGCCTTTGAGTACATGTATGAGCGCATGGAAAAGACCACGGGCAATCTCAAGACCCTTCAAGAAGACACGTTCTTTGGAAAAGAAAAAAAGAACCTCGCCTACGTGATCGGCATCATGAACATGATTTTGCACGGCATTGAGGCCCCGAACCTGGTTCACATCAATACGCTGGGCGAAAACATTCGCGACATTCAAGAAAAAAACCGCTATCATGTGATTTTAACCAACCCCCCTTTTGGAGGCAAAGAAAGGCCCGAAGTTCAGCAGAACTTTGATATCAAGACCGGCGAAACCGCCTTTTTGTTTTTGCAGCACTTTATTAAGATACTCAAAGCCGGGGGCCGGGCGGCGATTGTCATCAAGAACACCTTCTTGAGCAATACCGACAATGCCTCGGTTGCGCTGAGAAAACACCTTCTCGAAAGCTGCAACCTGCACACGATACTGGATATGCCCCAGGGTACCTTCCAGGGGGCAGGCGTTAAAACCGTGGTCTTGTTTTTTCAAAAAGGCGAGCCGACCAAAAAAATATGGTACTACCAGCTTGACCCGGGCCGCAACATGGGAAAAACCAACCCGTTAAATGACGCCGACATGGCAGAATTCATCACTTCGGCGCGCTCAGTGACCGAAAAGGGCAAAGGGCCCGAAACCGAAAAAAGCTGGAATTTAAAAATTGCTGACATCGATGAAAAAACCGCCGATCTTTCGGTAAAGAACCCCAACAAACCCGAAGAAGCGCCGTTACGATCGCCCAAAGACATTCTAAAAGAAATGGAAAACCTCGATAAAGAAACCAATTTAATTTTAGCAGAGATAAAAGAACTGGTATGAACAAAAACCGAAAATCACCGCGCCTCAAAGGATACGATTACACCACCCCGGGGTATTATTTTGTCACGGCAATGGTGAAAAACCGGGAATGTGTATTTGGCGAAATTCAAAATGGAAAAATGGTTTTAAATGATTGGGGAAAAATAGCATATCAAAACTGGAAAGAAATTCCCATTCATTTTGCCCATGTCGAATTGGATGAATTCATAATTATGCCAAATCACGTTCATGGTATTATATGCATTACCGACGTCAATGTCGTTGTTGTTGTTGTAGGGGCGCAGCATGCTGCGCCCCTACAACAACAACAACGACAAATACAACAACCGGTTGCGGGATCAATACCAACAATCGTTCGTTCGTATAAATCGTCGGTAACCAATTTTATTCACCGTACCGGAAACCCGCAATTTTCCTGGCAACGATCGTTTCACGATCATATCATTCGCAACAACGACGAATTAAACCGCATTCGATATTACATTCAACAAAACCCTGCCCGCTGGTTGCAAAACCAGAAAGAAAAAAATGCCGCATGATAAAGGGATGATACGAAGAAAGGGTGGAAGAGAAAAAAATTTCCGATGTGGCTGATGTAAATAATGCGCAATTATTTTTGCAGGGGCGCAGGATAACGCAATCGTCGTTGCAGGGGCGCAGCCGTTCTTGTTGGGGCGCAGCATGCTGCGCCCCTGCAAGAATAACAAAAAATACCGTATGATCAGGAAAATGAAATGAAGAAAGGGTGGGAGAATGAATCATTTTCAAATATTATTGACAATGTTAAATATACAAATAAAATAAAATCACAAAATTATCTATTGCATGGTGAATTCCCTATTATTTCTCAAGAAAGAGAATTAATAAATGGTTACTGGAATAATAAAAATGATGTTTTTAAAATAACAAGTCCTGTTGTTATCTTTGGTGATCACACTAAAGTTGTAAAATACGTTGATTTCAATTTTGTATTAGGAGCGGATGGAGTAAAGATACTTCAAGCCAAAAACAAAATAAATGCAAAATATCTTTATTATTTTTTATTATCGATCGACCTTGATAATCTTGGCTATGCACGACATTATCGTCTGCTAAAACAAATCCCCATCCCCGTCCCACCCCTGACCGAACAAAAAGCCATTGTGGCCATTCTCGACAAAGCCTTTGCCGCCATCGACAAGGCGCGGGCCAACATCGAAAAGAATATCGAAAACGCCCGCGAGCTTTTTCAGAGCAAGCTGAATGAGATTTTTTCCCCTTCGATACGCGCTTCGCGCTACTCAGGGGACGGGGGTGAAGGTCGCCGCGCTGAGCCTGTCGAAGTGTGGGAAGAGAAAACCCTAGTTGAGATCTCAATGGAATTTGGCCGTGGTAAATCAAAACATAGACCAAGAAATGATAAAACCTTGTTTGGCGGAAGCTATCCATTTATACAAACAGGTGATGTAAGAAATTCAGGAAAACTTATTCAAGAATATACTCAAACGTACAATGAAAAAGGTTTATCACAAAGTAAGTTATGGCCAAAAGGTACGATTTGCATAACAATAGCCGCGAATATTGCCGAAACTGCAATATTAAATTTTGATAGTTGTTTTCCTGATAGTATTATAGGGCTTGTTGTAAATCCCAAAAAAGCAAATATCAATTTTACATATTATTGCCTACAATATTTTCGCACTACGCTTAAAAATTTAGGGAAAGGAAGTGCTCAAGATAATATTAATTTAGGAACCTTTGAAAGCCAATATTTCCCATTTCCTGATGTAATCGAGCAAAATAAAATAACAGAAATTCTTGATAAAATATTAATCAAACAAAATGAATTAATCTCCACCTACCGCTCCAAACTAGCCGCCCTCGACGAACTCAAAAAATCCATTTTACAAAAAGCCTTTACGGGAGAATTGACTTCGACAGACTCAGCGACTGCCGATAATTAAACGACGGTTTTCATAAATGAACGAAGCGCAGACAGAGTTTGACCTGATTGACCCGGCCCTGAAAAAAGCCGGCTGGGGCGAAGTCGAAGGCTCCCGGGTGCGCAAGCAATTTCCAATATCGCAGGGTAGACTTTTGGGCAGCCATAATCGCCGGGCCCAGCCCCTCAAGGCCGACTACGTGCTGCAATACAAAAACCGGAACCTCGCGGTGATCGAGGCCAAGGCAAGAGATGAATATTACACCAGCGGCGTCGCCCAGGCAAAAGACTATGCCGAAAAGCTCGATGCCCGGTTTACCTACTCCACTAACGGCCTGCGCATCTACGGCATCGACATGGAAGAAGGCAAAGAGGGCGATGTCGAAAGTTTCCCCGGCCCCGAAGAGCTCTGGGCAAGGACCTACCCGCCCCCGGTAAACGTTATCGGGCAAGACAAGGCAACCTGGCGCGAGAAACTTTTTGCAATACCCTACGAAACCATCAGCGGCACGATGCCCCCGCGATACTACCAGGTCAATGCCGTTACCAGAACCCTTGAGGCCATCGCCGACGGCAAAGAGCGAATTTTACTGACCCTGGCCACCGGTACCGGTAAAACCGCCATCGCCTTTCAAATCGCCTGGAAACTCTTTGCAGCCCGCTGGAACCTCCGAAGAGACGGCCTGCGCCTGCCCCGAATTCTGTTTCTGGCAGATCGAAACATTCTGGCAAATCAGGCCTTCAGCGCCTTCAATGCCTTTAACGCCTTTGAAGAAAATGCCCTTGTCCGTATTTCTCCCGATGAAATCCGAAAAAAAGGAAAAGTCCCCAAAAACGGTTCGATATTTTTTACCATATTTCAAACCTTCATGAGCGGGCCTGGCGATACCCCGTATTTTGGCGACTACCCCAAAGATTTTTTTGATTTGATCATCATCGACGAATGCCACCGGGGCGGCGCCAATGACGAAAGCCAGTGGCGGGAAATCATGAAATATTTCAGCCCCGCCGTTCAGCTTGGTTTGACAGCCACCCCCAAGAGAGACGTCAACAAAGACACCTATGAATATTTTGGCAAACCGGTTTATATTTACTCGCTGAAAGACGGTATCAACGACGGGTTCCTGACGCCGTTTAAAGTACGTGAAATAGCAACCACCGGCGATACCTATCGATATACTTCCGACGACAAAATCATCGAGGGCGAAATCGAAGAAGGCCGGGAATATACTCTCGAAGAACAAAACCGGATTATCGAGTTGATGGACGTTGAAAAATTCCGGGTTCAGACCTTCATGAAAGAAATCAACCAGAATCATAAAACCCTGGTTTTTTGCGCCACCCAGGTACACGCCGCGGCTATTCGCGACCTGATCAACCAGGTCGCCGACAGTAAAAACACAAACTACTGCTGTCGCGTAACCGCCGATGACGGGGAACGCGGCGAAAAATACCTTCGTGATTTTCAGAACAATGAAAAAACCATCCCGACAATTTTAACGACATCCCAGAAGCTCAGTACCGGCGTTGACGCCCAGGATGTCAGAAACATTGTTTTACTAAGACCCGTAAACTCCATAGTAGAGTTTAAACAAATCATTGGCCGGGGAACCCGACTTTTCGACGGTAAAGATTATTTCACAATCTATGATTTTGTCAAGGCCCACAAACACTTTCAAGACAAAGAATGGGACGGCGAACCCATCGAGCCCGAGGGCGGCCCCGTTGAATCCAAAGTCTGCCAAGAATGTGATCAGAAACCTTGCGTCTGTAGCCAGGAAGAAAAACCCGAACCAGAAAACGCCTATTGTGAAACCTGCAGCAATGATCCCTGCGTATGTGAACCTGCCCCCAAATACATGATTCGGGTAAAACTTTCAGATAACAAAATCAGGGAGCTGGACTCGATGGCAAAAACCAGCTTCTGGAGCCCTTCAGGCAAACCCATTTCACATTCTGAATTTGTAGAACAACTTTTCGGCGATCTGCCTGCTTTTTTTAAAAACGAAGCCGAACTTCGTCAAATCTGGAGCCTGCCCGAAACCCGGAAAAAGCTCCTATCAGAACTTTCTGAAAAAGGTTATTCCGATGAACAATTACAGGATTTAAGCAAACTGGTTCATGGCGAAGATAGCGACCTTTTTGACGTTCTCAGCTATATTGCCTGGCAAAACAATATGATACCGAGAAAAGCCAGGGCAGATAAAGCCTTGACCCAGCTTGCCGACAAAAAAGAAAACTATAACGAAAACCAACGCGAGTTCCTGGAATTTGTTTTGGCCCAATATGTGAAAGAAGGCGTCTCAGAACTTGACGACGCCAAACTTCCCAAAATCCTCGAACTTAAATATAAGGCCCTCGCCGATGCCAAAGCCGCCCTCGGTGAAATAAAATCCATCAGGGAGATCTTCATTGGTTTCCAGGGACATTTGTATGAATAAGTCTTACTTCTTCATCCCGGAAAACATGGCAAAGATACCGTCTTTATGATGACAATCAACGTCTTCAAAATCAATATGATACTTTCTGCCGATCAAAATAATATCGTTGGATTTTATAAGATTATTTTGTTCTGTGTTGTTCTCTAACCAATTGTTCACGGTTCTTTCTGATTTCTAACATTTAACCAATTATTAACAATCCCTTAATACCATCTTCACTTTGTATTGTTAAGTTCACCCTATGAATACAACGGAAAAAAAAGAAACAAACAGACTGGTGTCCATGGTAACGCACGACCTGAAATCGCCGCTCAACGGGATCATCGGGTTTGCCGATTTATTAACATCGATTTTACGGGAAAAATATCCCGACCCAACGGCGTTAAAAGCGATTGAGCAAATCTCCATTGCTGGTAATAATATTTTCTCGCTTGTGGACAATATTTTGTCCATGGCAAAAATTGAGGCCGGCAAAGAACAACCGGAATTTGCCTGGGTTGATAATTTGAAAAATGCCATTTCTTCGTCCCTGGAAGTGTTTGAATTTCAGGCCCAGGCAAAATCCATCCAGATGCACCTGGTGGCCGAAGATTATGTACCCCGGGTTTACTGGGATTTCAATCGCATCAAACTTCATGTCTTGAACAACATACTTTCCAATGCCTTGCGGTTTACGCCAAAGGGCGGACTCATTGTAACAAAACTGGGTTATACCGGCGGCTGGGTGACCATACAAATTCAGGATAGTGGCCCGGGATTAAAAACCAAAGATTTAAATTCCGTCTTTAATCAATACACTACGGGCCAGACCCCGGAAAATATCCGCTCAGGGGACGGCCACGGCTATGGTTTGTACAATGCCAAATTGTTTGTAGAAAGTCATAACGGCCGAATCTTTGCATCCAACGTTGAAAAAAGTATTGGTACGGGCGCCGTTTTTACCATTTTACTGCCCGTAAATGCCGAAACGGATGTTTTAAGCTAAATTCGGCCTTTTTGTAATCATATTTATTTATAAACCTCTTCGCATATTCGCATAACGGCTCAAGAAAACGTGAGACTGACTTCCTCCCCCTCGGATAAATACATTTTATGACGTATTATCTGCTCATTATATTGCAAATCATGCTGGGTGTGCGTAAGGAAGTATGGTTACGCTGCCCACGCAAAATTCTCCCAGTTGCCGGAGAGGTACTGGGTGCGTAAAAATGCTATCGCATTGGCCCCTTCGATACTCCACTTCATGCCAGCTTTTT
>Ga0224510_10001447_pt1 | contig 15626 bp, 27 predicted proteins | sample SF_May12_sed_USG_FD_170161 | JGI IMG/M metagenome (GOLD analysis project Ga0224510, IMG submission 170161) | Sediment microbial communities from San Francisco Bay, California, United States - SF_May12_sed_USGS_4_1 | ecosystem: Environmental > Aquatic > Marine > Sediment | place: USA: California... | reverse complement strand
AGATCGTCTGGCGCGCATAAATGGGGACAGACCCCATTTAGCGATCAAGCAAGCCGAATGGGGTCTGTCCCCGCGGTCTGTCCGCCGCACGAGCTGCCGGCGCCGGCGGTGCAGCCGAAGCAGTGGCGCGCGGTGACGATCGCGCGCTGGCGCCAGGCCCGCTCGTCGAAATCGCGGATGTGCCGGCCCGCCGCGCCGTCGATCTCCAGCTCGAGCATCTGGTTGAAGTCGCAGTCGTACAGGCGCCCGTCCCAGCCCACCGAGAGCGTGTTGCGGCACATGAGGCCGGCGATCGCGCCGGGGTTGAACGCGTTGACCAGGCGCGCCAGGTAGGCCTCGAGGTTGCCCGAGTCCTGCAGCCATTCGAGAAAGCGCGCGATCGGCATGTTGTTCAGGACGAACAGGCGGTCGAAGCTGAGGCCGAAATTCTTCTGCAGGCCCTCGCGCCATTCGTGCTCCACGCTCGCCTGCGAGGCGCCGAGGAACGCGCCGGCGGGATTGGAGACCAGCGTCAGGCGCCTGCGGGGATCGCCCTTGCCGTAGCCCGCGGCGTTCAGGATGCGCAGCGCGCGTAGCGACCGTTCGAATACGCCGTCGCCGCGCTGCGCGTCGGTGTTCGGGCGGCGGTAGTGCGGCAGCGAGGCGACGATCTCGACGTTCCGGTCGGCGAGCCAGTCGACCAGGCCGGCGCTGCGCGGCAGGAGCAGCACGGTGAGGTTGCAGCGGTCCATGACGTGCTTGCCGGCGTCGAACGCGGCCTGCACCACGTCGCGAAAGCGCGGGTGCAGCTCGGGCGCGCCGCCGGTGAGATCCACCGTGTGCGCATCGGTCGCGCGCAGGGCGGCGATCACCTGCTCGACGGTGGCATCGTCCATCATGGCGTCGGTGCGATCGGGCCCGGCGTCGACATGGCAGTGGCGGCAGGTCATGTTGCACAGTTTCCCCAGGTTGACCTGGACGATCTCGAGCTGCGCGGGGGCGAGGTCCGGCGCGAGCGCGTGGAACTCGGCGCGCAGGGGAACGCGATCGAGGAGCTCGAGCTGGCGCGCCGGGGACTCGAGCGGGGCGTGGCGGCGATGCAGGCTTTGCGCCGGGCGCGGCGAGGCGTGGTCTTCGGCCAGGTCGACCGCGACTTCTTCCAGCCGGAGCGGGATGCTGGCCGGGCGCAACGCTACATCCCCATCTTCTTCGCCTGCTCGCGCATCTGCATGCCGTGCACGAGCGAGGCGCCGCCGCGGATGGCGACGGCGACGTGCAGCGCCTCGGTCATCTGCTCGCGGTCGGCGCCTTTTTGCTGGCAGTCCTGCGTATAGGCGTCGATGCAGTAGGGGCATTGCACGGCGTGCGCCACGGCGAGGGCGATGAGGCTCTTTTCGCGGGCGCTGAGGGCGCCGTCGGCGAACACGGCGCCGTAGTAGTCGAAGAATTTCCTGCCCAGCGCCGGGCTGGCGTCGGAGACCTGGGCGAAATCGGCGAGGTGCTGGGGCTTGAAGTAGTTGTCCATGGCGGCTGTCCCGGGCTTGGTCGGAGAGGCGGGCGCCGAGCTTACAGCGGACTCGGCTAGAAGTAGCGCCAGATCAGGTAGCCGATGGCGAGCAGGCAGGCGACGATGCCGGGCACGGCGATCAGCATCACCTGGCGCTGGCGCTGCAGGGCGGTCTTCTGCAGGCCGATCGATTCCTCCACCGAGGCGCGCGAGCGCGCGAGCTGCTCCTCGATCAGCGCGCGCTGCAGCTTGAGCGTGTCGCGGATCTCGCGCAGGAGGTCGAGGTGCTCGCGCTGCGGGTCGTCGGCCATCGCTAGCTTCCGAATGCCACGACCAGGACCACGGCGAGCGTGACCCCGGAGAGGCCGATGGCGCCGAGGCACAGCAGCCAGGCGCGGCGCAGCCTCGTTTCGGCGATCGCCGCCGCCTGGTGCAGGGCCGTGACCGTGCCCTGCAGCTGCCCGGCAAGCGCCTTGATGTGGTCCGCGTTCTGCGAGGCCGCGGCCTGCAGCTCGGCGATCTGCTGCTGCACGAGCTGCGCCTCGCTCGCCGCGGCGGCGCTCTTGCGCGTGAACACCGGCGCGGCGACGGAGATGAGGGTGCCGACGTGCGGCAGGACGGCTTTCAGCGCGGGCAGGAACCAGGCGGCCATGGGCGCTAGTGTCGCAGATCGGTTCCTTGTGCGCGCGCGGCTAGGAGCGCTGCACCAGCATGACGATGCCCAGCACGATCAGGATCAGCGGCCACCACTGCCGCAGGAGCGGGCCGATGTGCGGGATCCAGCCCAGGTTGGACAGCAGGAAGATCGTGCCCACGACGATGAGGATGATTGCGGTGTTGCGCGATCGGTATGCCATGGCGGCGCCTCCCGGTGGTGCGGGCGATGCCCGCGTGGTTGGAACTCACTCTCACAATGCAGCCAGCCATCGGCCGAACTCGCTTTCGGTGCGCTTGCCGACCTTGACCGCCGCCCCGCGCTTGAAGAACGTGCTGCCGTGGATGTGGATATAGCCGCCGAAGTCCGACGGCAGGTAGAACTCGCCGTACTTCAGGAGCGCGGTCTTCTTGCGGCCGAAGTGGCCGTAGAAATAGCCGAACTCGAACAGCACGTTGAGATTCGGCACCTGCACGGATTTCCTTCTCACCGTCGAGCGGGCTTCCGGGGAGAAGAGGAGCACGGCGCCGTCGACCTTGTTCCGGATGTGATCGAGGTCCTCGAGCAGCGTGCGGCCGGCGGTGAAGGCGTCCCACCAGGGCAGGAACTTCAGCGTCGGGCCCTGGAACTTGGCGACGATGGCTTTCGCCTGCGACTTGGCGGCCGCGGAGGAGCCGAGAAAGAGGGTGGTGGTGGGCAAGGCGGTCTCCGGCGAAGTGACGCTGAATCGCGTTCAGGAACCCGGTCGCGTCAGAAACCGGCACTGGCCAGCGCCGCCGCCCGCGCCTCGCGGCTGAGCAGCTTCGCTTCGGCAACGGGTTGGCCGGCCCTCATGAACGGCGATACGCCACGCTGGCCGCGCAGCGTCGCCACGAGGATCCGCCACGCGCTTTCCAGTACCACCACCCGCGACCTGCCCGCGATGCGGCGGGCCACGGTCGGGCTGCCGTGCGCATCACGCACCTGCATGCCGCGAGTAGCAGGGCCGACCCGCGGGCGGCTTGCCGGCGAAGCGCAGGCCAGGTTCAGGGACAGGAAAGGAACGGCCGCATTCGGGAATCCATTGCCGATGGGGGTGTTGCAGCAGGCGGCATACCAGCGCCGGGGTGCGCTCGGGCTGAAGCGGAAGCACGCCAATTGATCCGCGCCTGCGCTGACCTGCATGCGGGCGGGCGTGGTAACGAACAGGTCCGTGCCACCCCATTCGTCCAGCGTCTCAGGGTGGCCAAGATGGTGCGCGGCGGCCTGGCAGTCGCGGCAATAGCAAATGACCCTCGATCCGTGGCGCGGCCCCGTGTCGCGGATCACGCCCCGCAACTTGCCGCAGCCGCAGCCGATCTCGAGATCAGCCATTCAAGCCTTCGCCTGCCCAATGGAAGATGAACATGATAGACAACATGACAAGGTGCCCATAGTCGCTTTGATCTGGCAGTCACCTCTCCATCGCACAATGTTCCGGTTCAGCGGGCGCGCTGCCGCACTTGGCTCCAGGCACGCCATATCTCGCGGTCCGCTGCAACCGATCGTAAGGCGGCGCGATCACGACTTCGCCCGCTTTGAGAGCCAGTGGGATAAGAAGATGCGAAACCCTGCCAGTCGATGAGAAGCGGTATCCAGGACCGTCGCCAACTCCCGGCGACTGGCAACAAAAATCCCCACTGCGGCGATGACGCCACCAAAGATTGGCGCTACCGAGGGCGCGTCCTCCTTTCGCCCTACAGTCGGCCAGAAGATCATGGCGTTGTATGCGATGAACGCGCCCCCGATCACCGGCAATCCGGCTGCAAATATGAGCTGCGGCCAGTTCACCAGCAGTTCACCCGTATGAGCGCTCGAGCCAATCGCCATAGTTCGCGATTCCTTGAGGTCCTGATCTCGTCACCACTCACCTCCGGTCGTAAGGCCGGAGTGTCAACTGATTCGGGGGAAGCTTGGCCTCGGCCTGGGCTGCGCGGTTAGAAGGCAATTTCACCTCTCGATTTTGCGCTCGGCTTCTATGAACATTGGCACAGATAAGTCGCGGGCCTGACCTTGCGCCGACATGATGAATCCGCCCGCTCCAGCAAACTGCTCTTGTTCCTCCGGCGGAACGTTCTTGAGACATTCGATCCGGTATGCAAAAAGCCATTCGTCCCCGATGCGCCCGGAAAGCGTAAAGCCTAAGCGATAGTCCGGCTGACCGAGCGGAACCCGAGCCGCGTGATCCTTCGCCAACTGCTGCGCCTGTTCCTTGGTGATTGCCGCCATTGCCTTCTAACGAATGAAAGGGACTTCCCCTACTCGAAGCGGGCCGAAGCTCGCACGGCATCGAAGTGCCAAGATTGACGTGACGTCGTTCAATCCAAAGACGAGAGGGGAAGTCATGGAACAGATTACTACCGTGGGGATCGACCTGGCAAAGAGCGTGTTTTCGCTGCATGGGGTGGATGGCGCGGGCAGGACGGTACTGCGCCGGACGGTGCGCCGCGATCAGCTCGAGCGAGTGGTGGCGGGGCTATCGCCGTGCCTGATCGGGAAGGAGGCGTGCTCCGGGGCGCACGACCGGGAGCTTGGTGCCCAGGCGCGGCTCTCGGGGCCCGCGCAGCGGCTGATGAAGATCCGCGGCATCGGGCCGACCACGGCGCTGCTCAAAACAGGCCGTTTATAGTGACGCAGTCCGACCTTCGATCATCACCACCAGAACCCTTGCAGTTCCGGGAAAGTCCTTATAGCTCGCGTTGAGCCGCCGCCGAAGGCGGTCGGCTGCGACGCGTTGTTATGCGGCATTGGACTGCGCATTGCATTGGCCTACGATTGCCTGCTCACGACCCGAACCTGTCACCGCTGGGTATTAGGAGCGGCCATTCGCGGGCGACCGCGGCCCGTTCGATTACCCGGTCCGCGCGTTGCACCGCTATGTCGGTTGAACGTCAAGCCTTCGGAGTGGACATCACCGTGGCTTGCTTTCCATACACCAACGCAAGAATGACGCCATAGATAATGAATTCAACCACGCCGTATATGAACCATTGCAGTGCAAGCGAGTACGGAATGTTGATCATTGCAAAGCTGCCGTACGCCATTCCGGAACTCATCCAGATGCCGATGTAGAGTCCGTAGCGTGCACCTTCCATCGCTCCGTTACCTTCATATCCTTTCGAGAAGATGAGCGTAAAGAAGAACGCGCCAATGATTGCGAGCACGTGATAGATCCACATGAGGGACATCATGTCGGGCCGCCAAACAGATTGAGTGGCCTCATATGCGGGTTTGAGAATGACGCCGTGGACGAGAAACATCATGATTTCCATGGCTACAAACACCGCCACAAACCCAGTCCAGAATTTCTTGTTCATATCGGATTCCTTGATTGTGGATGACATGAGACCCGATGAGTGTAGCCTCACGCGATCAGACTACGCCCGAGCCTTTGCCTGCTCAACTACGCGGAACGGTATAGGCACCACCGGGGCATGAAGCCCGGGTTCAGCGGCGAGCCGCGCAGCGGATGGTCCACTGCAAGCGGTTGTTAGGCGCTGCCACTCACCCTGCGCTCTTGTCATCCTGCATCATGCCGATGATGTTACCCTCGGTGTCCTTGCAGTACGCAAGCCAGCCTACCCCCTTGATCGGCATCTTGGGCACCGCGAGAGTTGCTCCGGCGGCGAGGGCTTTCCGAACTGAGTCGTCCACGGACGGAACGCCGATGGTGCAGACATAGGCATTGACCGGCTGTCCATCCGCAGGAGCAGATCCACGCCGAAACAGGATACCCCCGTCTATGCCGGGCTCCGCTTCGGGCCCGGTAGTGACGAGCCAATATCGATTCTCATTCGGAATCTCGACACCGGGAATGACCCATTCCTTGATGTCCCAGCCGAAGACATGACGATAGAACTGAGCCGCCCGTTCCGGATCGGCAGCATGGATCTCAAAGTGAATTACTCTGTTCATGCGTTCCCTATGGTTGTCCGCGTGCGCCTAACGCCCCAGGTCACCGGGCGGCGACAGACGCCGGAGGCGGCTGCTGACGCTCCGGTGCAACTGGTTGTTGGGCCGGTTTGTCTGCGGTCCTTCGTGCGCTTCTCGGGTCTGGGGTTCAAACATCACGCTGTTCACTCTTCGCGTAAAGCTGGGCGGCAACGGAGGTCAGTCTCTCTTTTTGCTCGAGCCTGGACAAGAGTTGTCCCGGCAGGCGACCGGAGCCATTGGCGGCTCCCCAGACGGCGCCGGCCATTGCCCCGATGGTGTCTACGTCCCCTCGGATGGACGCCACAAAGGACAGGAGCTCAAGGAGAGGGGCGTCGATGAAGCGCAACGCGCAGTACAGGGCGGTCACGCATGACTCGTGGGCAGAGATTCCGTTCCCGAGCCGCCGCCGGACCTCAAGGGCCGTCGGGGGGGACTTCGTTGCTGTGAGCCAATCGCGAGCAAACGCAAGACGCTTCTGGAACGCCTCCAGGGTGCAGTTGGCAGCTGCGGCTTCGACAACCGACAAGCCGTGCTGACCGAGAGCGGCGCGCGCGGTCGCCGTGGCGATTAGCACTGCCCCTTCCTCCCCAATAGGGTGGGCGTGCGTGACGCGGGCGGCCAGGCGTGCCGCCTCCACAAGTTCCTGCTGGCGTCCGGCGAAGAACAGTCCGATCACGGGAGAGCGCATCGCGCCGCCATTTCCGAAGGAGCCCTCGGGGTAAACGGAGCGATTGGCTTTTTCCCAGGTGGTCCCGCTCGCGACGCGCTTGAGCAGCTTGGCAGTTCCGGGACCGTAGCCGCGAGTCCATCTGTAGCCGGCAGCGAACCTGCGCGCAAGATCGTCGGGCTCGACCCGACCGTGCGACAGCAGGGACTCAGCGACGTCGAGCGACATCTGGGTGTCGTCAGTCCAGCGCATCTCGTCGCGGCTCGTCGTGCCGATGAAGCGCCACACGAGGCGCTCGAGAAATCCGCCTTCGGCCGGCGCGCCGACGGCGTCGCCGAGCGCCAGGCCGAGAAGGCAGCCCTCGAAGTGGTCACGGGTGATCACGCGAATTGCGCAGCGGGCCGATGATCGCTTTTACTCGGCCCAACGCCCAGCATCGGCCGGGCGCGGCTTGTTGCGCCTCGGTTGCACGCTGCTGTTAGGCGTGTTGCGGCCTCTTGGCAATGCCACCTCGTCTACTCGTCCTCAGGTAAGGCGTCAAATTCCTTACGCTTGCCCTCGAGCCACGCCTGCATCGCTTCCGGCCGGTTCACGAGCGATTGCATCCTGTTCATGGCTACAAGATGCTCGGGATCCTTCTTCTGAAACATTTCCATGCCGTGTTGCCTGCTCATTCCGGCGATCTGGTCAAACGCGTTCGCATGAAACTGCTTGTCACAAGCCCCACCAAGTTGTCTGCACGTCATTGTCTTCATGGCATTTCTTCGCTCCGGGAATGCAGCACACCCAAACGTTCGCGCCGCGTCGCGCCGCGCGTAGCGCGCAGTGAAAGGCGTCGGCCGACAACGCGGTGTCAGGCGCCATCTTGCGGCCAGTCGAATCGAGCCGCGTCCTTGACCATCGCGTCAATCCGCACCGACGACGCAATATGACGCAACTCTCGGCGGACTCGCGACAGGGGGTGCTGCGGCAACCTGTCATCGAACCGCTCGTCATCGAAAGACCAGCCGATGGGGACGAACCGGCCATCCTCGAGACGCCCTGTCCCATTCCTGAGCGCCTCGTCAACGAGCAGTGCTTCGCGCGCACCAGTCATGCCCTGCTCATGGCACTGAATCTTGATGACGAAACTGAAATCTCGAAACGGAACGGTGATGGCACCGACGTACGCAGCCCCGCGCGCCTGCTCGTCGCGCGCCTTGCAGATGAGCCAGATGCCCGGAACGCCATCAAGTGGAAGCACTCGGCACTCTACGACCTGCATCTGCGCTCCCCCCTGAGCCGCGTAGAACTCTCGCAGTTGGTCGGTGGATGCCGCCGCGGGCAAGTCTGGTGTGAGCGGGAAGAAGTAGAGCCCGACGCCGCCCCCTTCGGGCAGGAACCAGACCCGTGCTCCGTCCTGGTCGCCCTGAAACCTGTAGCGTGAAGCGTCAAACGTAACCGAGTTGAGCGAGGCCGGCGGGCGCCGGCGGAATATCGCATCCAAGAGGGTCATGCGTAGGACGTCCAACGCGGATCTGTGCGGCGGGCCGGCACAACCATTGACGAAGCGCGCCGCTGGCGGGCCGTCCGCAGCGGCGCCGGGTTACCGGTCGAATCTGCGCAGAAGTGCTTACAGGTCCCCATGATGTTGAGGCAACTTGTCGGTGATCTCGAACCACGGGGCCTTTGACCCGACGAAGATGTGATGCGAAGGGCGGACACCCGGATCGTCATCGAGGGTGCCAAGGGCCAACGCGAAGCTCTCGGGTTGCGCCTCAGTGATGAACTGAAGTGTCGAGCCGCACGAGCGACAGAAGGTGCGCAACACCCCGGGCGAGGAACGATATGACCCGATGTTGTGCTCTCCAGAGATCATTACGAAATCGCTGATTTTGACTCGAGCGTATGTGCCGAACGCGGCGCCGTGAGCCTTGCGGCACATGGAGCAGTGGCAATGAGTCGCGCGACCCAGCGGTCCCCGGATCTCGTAACGAACGCTTCCACAAAGACAACTGCCTCGAATCATGACGGTGCCTTTTCGACCGCTAGCGCTACAGTTCACCCGCGGGCAACAGGCCGAGCCTGGCGCACGCCGGGTGCGACGACGGGTTAGACCGCTTGCTGCAACTTGCGAACATGGCGCACCATAACTGCAACAGCAGAAGGTTCGAGGGTCAATGGGATGTGCCCCACATTGGGCAACAACTCAACCTCCCAGCCCTTGCCTGCGGCACGGACGATCTCCTCCAGCTTCTCGGTACGAAATGCTTCGTCTGCAGCGCCTGCCAGAACTGCGCACGGTTTCGCGACGCGCTGAATGTTGGCCACATAGTCGCGCTCCGGCCGAAAATTCATGGCAAGGTTGAAGTCATACTCTGGTGTGAGAAGAGTCCGCGCCTGCTCATTCAGCGCGAATGACGCAACGGGCAACCAGTTGAAGGCACGAATGCCGAGCGAATTCAGTACCGCCAATCCGATAATTCGTGGAACGCCCACGTTGACCCAGCCGCCACTTCCTGGACGTTGGTTTGGGGCGCTCTCGCTGAGGAAAGGGGAGAGCAGAAGATAGCTTCCGAAGAGGGACTGGTTCTCGCCTCCCGCAAAGCGAAGGACAAAGCCGCCACCCGAGGAGAAGCCAGCAAGCGTAGAAGGCTGCGGCGGACGAACTGCGCGGACGAAGTCGGCCAGATCGGAGTCGAGTTGTCCGATGTGGCGAATGTGGCCCTTGGCACCCGACTGCCCATGGCCGCGCATATCGAGGGCAAACGCCTTGTATCCCGCCGCCGCAAGCGCTTTAGCCATCGGGTGCATGCTATTGCTGCTTGCGGAAGAGCCGTGGATAAGGGTAACGCTTCCGCGTTGTACGCCGACCGGGACGTACTCGCGGTAAGCCAGAGGCTGACCGTCCGACGCCTGAAAGATCAGTACCGGAGGTAGATCCGAGAAGTCTACTGACCTGAACGGATCGTTGATGGTTGCCATGGGCGCTGGAGGAGTCGGGCCACCGAAGGCGATGCTTCCCGCAAGCGCGAGCAGCGCGACAACGAAGATCAGAACTGGAATGAGCATCCGGGGCCGGGGTTTCATGCGGCCTAAGGTTCGCCATCAGCCGCCGCCGAGCGGCGACGCCGCGAGGCAACTGCAAGCGGCACGCTTGCAGCGGTCGCCTGCAAGGGGGTGTTAGGGCTCAGGCCCATTGTAGGCGCCTCCTTCAACTCGGCCGGAGGAAATGTCGACCTTGAACGGGTGCCAAGTGTCCTCAATCGACCAGGCCTCTCCGATAATTGCGTCGTCAACCACGGAAAGGTTGCGTATCCCATCCCAGGAAATGCGTTTCGTCTTCCACCTTATTCCCTCCGCAGTCAACAGCCGTAGCCAAAGGGTCTCTTCAAAGAGCAAGGCACGCTCACCAGCAATGGCGAGTACGGAATTGACCATGCCTCCAAATTCGGCGACAGCGTTCCGTGACTCAGGGTCGACGACATATACGTCTCCCCCAGATACAACCACAACGTGCCGTTCGTCGGGATGAGCATAGGCACCCGAGAATTCTGTGAGGCCCGGCTGAAAGTTACCGACCCAAGGCTCAGTCTGGTCAACGCCGAATCGGACGACGAAACCTTCGCGGTGCGTGCCTTGGCCGGTCTCACTGAATGACTTAGCCATCGGCCCGTAGGGCGGCAATCCGGGCAGCACCTCGAACGCGACCATTGTCTGAGCCCTAACGTTCGCGGCCAGGCGCGGTGGGCGTAGGCGCGTTGAGCGCCGAGCGAAAAGCGTCGCTCTGCGCGGCGCTGTTAGCGCGCAGACCTTCGAGGCCGTGGCCAGAGGCTCGGATCGCGCGCCGTGTGCAAGACGCCGAGAACGACCACCCGCTTGGATTCAACGCGGTAGAAGACACCATACGGAAACTGCGATAGGAGGGCGCGGCGCACCTCGCCGTGGACCTGCGCAAACACCTGCGGATAGCGCTCGATGGCATCAAACGCGGAACCGACAGCAGTTAGAAAACGCTCGCCCAGCCCTTTCGCTTGCCTTTCGTAGTACCCAAACCCAGCTGCAGGATCCCGCCGCACCTGCCGACGGTAGACGACCGGCAGAGACATCAGCGTCGCCGGGCGTCGGCGAGCACTTGGTCTCTGGAAACTACGTCGTCGGGGCTCTTGTCGTGTTCGGCCAGTCGTTCGTCAAGCACTTGGCGGTGGGCGTCACCCAAGGGCACGGTGGAAGGCTCTGCGGCCAGACTGGCCCAGATGACCTCGGCCAAGCGTAGGCGCTCCTCGGGCGAAAGCTTCAGGATCTCGGCAACGTCGGCGTCACTCATATGGCTAGCCTACCACTCCAGATATCTGCGCGCTAACGTAGAGCTAACCGCCCGACGACGGCCAGGGCGACTTGCCGTTGGCGGTCCGGTTGAGCGACATGTTAGACGCCAGCACACCGCCTGCGCGCAATGCTGGATAGCGTTTGGCCCAACCAGGCTGCCGGCAAGTAGGCAAAGATGAGATCGACGGTGTTGAACCAGGCGGACCCTGGTAGCAGAAACACGTTTGCAATGCCTCCCAGCAAGAAGAGCACACCTACGGCGTAGGCCGGAGCACCGGACCTTGAAGGAGCAAGCAAGGCCGCGACGAAGGCGCCGACAACCGTGCCGAGGGCGTGTGCCAAGAAGGGAAGCAGGAAGTGCTTTGCCTCGAACAGGTGCAGCGAGGCTTTGAGGCCTTCCATTGTCGTGACGTCGGCACCGGGAGGCGGCGGAATGATCTTGCCGCTGACCATGATGATGCCCATGTTGACCACACTGCCGACGACGAACCCAAGGACTACTGCGAAAACGACGCGAAGGATCTTGCGCATGCGGCTCCTCGAGTTGTGGCGTCTAACGCGGAGCTCAGCCGCGGCGAAGCCGTCGGCTGCAGCGCATCGTTAGGCTCTTGTCTTCATTGGCCCAACGACATGGATGTCCACGCTCATAGGGCGCGGGCGACGATGAAGGGTCGGAAGTCACTTCTCTTCGAGCCGTGACGCTCGTTCTCCAAGATTTCGAAACCGGCGGCGCAGATGGCGCGTTCAAGTGATGCGGCGGAAAAGGTGGTTACGCTGGGCGCTTTGCCCACAAGGCGCATAAGCGGGATGGCGAGGCGGATGAGCGGGTTCATGTCGCCGACGCAGGGCGTCTTGGAGATGAAGAGACCGCCCGGCGCCAGCAGGGTCTGGATATGGCCGAGCACGGCGGGCAGGTTTCCGGCGAGGTGAAGATAGTTGAAACCGAGGACAACGTCATAGCGGGCGTTTTCACGCGCCAATGTGCCGGCGGTTGCTTGACGGAAGCTCAGTTGGCGGTTCAGCCCGTTCTGGCGAACCCTTGCGAGCTTTTCCTGCGCGATAGCGATCATGCGCGCGGAAATGTCGGTGGCCAGATAGCTCTCTGCGGCATCTGCAAGGCGCAGGGCCGCCGTACCTGTGCCGCAGCCGAGTTCCAGCGCCCGCGCGCTGGGAGCCATGAGCGCGCGCGTGCGCGCCAATGTCCTCTCGAAACCGGCCTCGTCGGCAATGGGGGAGGCGGCATATTTCCGCGCAGCCTTGTCCCAGAACTGCGCGTCTTTCCCGCTCATCTGATGTTCTCGTTCCATCTTCACATCTGTCTCAGTCATATCGCACAGGATTGTTGTGCGCAGCCTAACGTTCGCGTTTTGCCGCGCCGCACGGAGTGCGTAGCACGGAGTAACAGGCGTCGGTAAACAACGCGCCGTTTGGCAGCCTGGTCATCGGATGCCTTGACGCTTGGCAGAGAAACACGGAATTCGAGGACCGCATTTGCGGGAATGGCGTCGGGCACACCGGCATAGCGATATCCGAGATGTGGGCCGACGCGAATTCGACGCTTGCCGCCCGCCCACATGCCCTCAACACCGTATTCCAGGCCAGCGATCACGTGCCGTCCCCCAATTCGAAAAGAGTACTTCTGATTTTCCCGAACACATTCGCCGCGGTTCAAGAACAGGCTGTATTCAACCTCGACGATAGATCCACGGTCAGCTGTTGCACCGTCTCCTACTTGAAGATCTTCGTACTCAACCCCTCCGCGGCCCCGTTGCATAAGCTGCCTAACGACTGAGCTCGGCGGCGCGGACGGATCGCCGAGGGAAGCAGCCTGCGCCGAGCCGCGTCCGCTGCAGCGCCTTGTTAGGTGGCCGAGTTGTCACAAGGACCACCACCTTACGGCATTGTCCGCACCGCAATTCGGGCACCTTCCGCCCCCATGGGTCGCAAGGCCGGCTTTCTTACGACAATCGGACCACGCAATTGGAACTTGGGCAAGCACGAACGCGCTAATAGCAAGGCATACCCATCCGATATAGGGATAGTCAAGGAAAAACGTTAGTATCGACACGGCGACCAGAGCGAGAGCAAGTATCAAGAAAACACCAGGAGCGCTCGATCCCCCTGGGGCTGGCTGCGCCCAATCCGCACTAAATCTAGATCGACAGCTGGAACACCTCATTGCGTTACTCGCCGTCTAACGTTCGCGTTTTGCCGCGCCGCACGGAGTGCGTAGCGCGGAGTAGTAGGCGTCGGTTAGCAACGCGCTGTTAGACGGCCTAGTCGACATTCGGTGGAATGACTTCGCGAGCCGTTCGGAAGTCCTTCCCTCGAATCGCGAGTTGCCATTTGTCCTCGCCGATGGACTGGACACGCATCCCGGTGGCGCCTGACTTGTGCAGGTGGGAAGCAATCTTGTCGATTGTCCGCCGCGTTCCAACTTCTCGAAAGTACGGAACGATGGCGTAGGGGGCTCCCAGGCGCTGCACGACGCGGCTCGCAACGCAGTCGAGTCTATCTGCCGCTTCGATGGTCTCGATGAATATATGGTCATCGTCGATTCGGGACCCTTCAAGTTCCGGACACGAGCCGCGGGGTTCAAAGACAAATACATCCCATGCTCCATCGATGGTTTCGTAGGCCACCAGCTCAACAAGCGTGGGACCGGAAGGGTGAATGTGCTGTCCTGTGTATCGTGATTTGTCCATTCCGCAAGGCCGTCTAATGTTCGCGTTTTGTTGCGCCGCCCCGAGCGCGTAGCGGCGAGGAATAGGCGTCGGACAACAACGCGCTGTTAGGCGTCATTTTGACCGACGGCGGCGCAAACGCCGTCCTGGAGTACCAAAGTAGTGATCGGTAGAGCTCTTTCCGGAACCGTTTGCAACAGTGACAGCAAAGTGGTGCCCATAGACGCGGTCAGTACCAAACCGGACGCGAAGCGTCCCAAAAGCCTCGACGCTCACGCCATGCTTTTTACACAGGTCCGGTAGCGCGACTTTGCTGTAAAGCGAGATCGCGCGAAGAAGCTTTCGCGACGCGGGACTGCCTGATGTCGTCCCGTGCAGAAGATCCACCTCGATATAGCCCTCGGCTCCGGCCGCCGCTTCGCCAAACACATCCATCGCGTAGTGGCCAATCATTAGCCCAATTCCACTAGCCAGCGAATCGGCGATGTTGTGGCCTACGGACTTAAGTGCGCTGAATCTCATGACGCCTAACGCCGCAGTTCAGCGGCGGCGCGCACGCGACGCCGTATCACCGTCCGCTGCAGCTGCTTGTTAGACGCCAGCCACCGCACACGTAAAGAACACTCGTTCGCGTAGCACGGCCTCGGGACGATACGCATCAGGCAGAACACCGCCCTCGCGCAGTGTCGTAACCTGTCCTCCAGCATCTACGAAGCTGTGGTTCAGAACTTTCGAGACATCAGCGAAATCATAGCCGTCCGGAAGTTGAAAGAACTCCATGTGAAACGACGACCCGTACGAAAAGTGGCGTCCGTCGCGCATTTGAAAAACCCAGCCCGTCCAACCCATCGTTGTCTCGCCGTGAATCTGCCGGAGCAGCGGCAGGGGTATCGCGTACTTCGATGCGGCGGCCGAAGCGACGTCGTAGTCATTGATTCGGTTTCCGCCTGCTACGAACGTCGCGACAATCTGGCCATACGGATCGGGGCCGCCCCTGTGTCCTCCACCGTTGATTTCTTCCTTTATCCGCCGCTTGGCTAACTCCACCAAACGTTCCTTCGATTGAATGACCGCACACGCCAGGAACGTGCCGTCCCTCAGCGTTAGCGAGCAGCGATACCTCGGCCCATAGATCGAATCGTCGATCGGCTGAACGGTGCCCGTGATCTGTCGCACCCAGTCGTACATCGTCTTGGTTGCTAACCCCTCCGTTCTGTGGCAACGCCGTTCCCACGGTATTCGCGCACAACTCTGATGGCGCCAACGATGTTCTGATTGATGGTGGCAAGTTCCTCGGCCGGTACCCAGAGCTCCAAATGCTCTCGACCGCCAACCTGTCTTACCTCGAACCTCGCGAGGTACTCAGCGTTGACCTCGAACGCCGTGACATACCCGGCTCCGCGTTCGCGCACATTCCAGCGCTCCGCGATCTGCGCAGCGTAATGCTCGTTTAGCACCGGATAGAAAAGCGGTTGCTCGGGTAGTCGCGGTGGAAATGCCTTCCAGCCGCTGGCAGCGATTAGCTCGAGTTCCGCCGGCCCGACCGGTCGAAAAAGTGCTCTGGCTGCCACTGCGCTCAAACGATGGCGTCTAACGTCGCCCATGAGCGGCCGAGCAAGCGGGCGAGGCCCGCTTGCGAAGGTCCGCCTCGATGGGCAGGTTAGGCCCGTTCATCTTCGGACAGTGGGGCTGCACTCGGTTCTCGGTTACCCGCTCGATAAAAGGGCTAAGTAGGATAGACAAATGGCTCAAGGCAGACCTGCGGCTTGACCCAGACACGAAGGCCATAGGGGATAACTGAGTAGCCATCATATCGCCCAGTAAATGTATTCGTAGCAGCGAATTCAAGGAACCGACCTCGCTTGTCGTCGACGA
>Ga0224510_10001444_pt1 | contig 15653 bp, 11 predicted proteins | sample SF_May12_sed_USG_FD_170161 | JGI IMG/M metagenome (GOLD analysis project Ga0224510, IMG submission 170161) | Sediment microbial communities from San Francisco Bay, California, United States - SF_May12_sed_USGS_4_1 | ecosystem: Environmental > Aquatic > Marine > Sediment | place: USA: California... | reverse complement strand
GGGTGGACGGGCCATGGCCTGGCCTCCGGGCTGATGGCTTGCCGGATGACCTCAACCAAGAAGGCGGAATGAGCCAATGCCACCCGTGGTTACATTTGTCGGCAAGCCCGACAGCGGCAAGACAACCCTCCTCGAGAAGTTGATCCCGGTCTTGAACCGGCGCGGCTGCCGGGTGGGGACCATCAAGCATCACGTGCACCGGTTCGAGATGGACAAGCCCGGCAAGGACACCTTCCGCCACAAGCAGGCCGGGGCGCGGGTGGTGGCGCTCTCCTCCCCCACCGGTCTGGGGGTGATCAGCGATACCGACGGCGATTCCGACGTGGAGTATCTGGCCGCACGGTATTTCGGCGACGTCGACCTGGTGATCGCCGAGGGGTATAAGCGGCTGGCCCTGCCCAAGGTCGAGGTGTATCGTTCGGCCCTCTATCCGGAGCCGCTTGCCGGCCGCGACGAAACCTGGGTGGCGATGGTCAGCGACAGCCAGGCCGCCAGTGCCGGCCTGCCCTGGTTCTCCCTCGACGATTGCGAGGGGCTTGCCTCCTTCCTGATCGAGACCTTTATCGGCCCTCGGGTGCCGGTCGCGGGCGGCCGGACCACCCTGATTGTCGATGGCGCCCCCATTCCTTTGAATGCCTTTGTGGAGGGCTTTCTGCGGCGATCGCTCATCGGCATGACCTCTTCCCTCAAGGGGTGCCGGAATCCCAAGGATATCACTATCACCATTACGCACGATCACGCCGATGATTGAAGATGTCACCGGCGTGATCCTGGCGGGCGGGGCAAGCAGCCGCTTCGGCAGCAACAAGGCGCTGGCCCGCCATGAGGGCAGGCCGCTGATCGGTCACGCCGCCGCCACCCTGGAGCATCTCTTTGCGCATCGGCTGCTGGTCACCAACACCCCGGAGACCTATGCCTTTCTGGGTTGGCCGTCGGTGGCGGACCGGTTCCGGGGGGCCGGGCCGCTGGCCGGCATCCATGCGGCGCTCGGCGCCATTACCACCGAACACGCCTTTATTACCGGTTGTGATATGCCGTTTTTGAGCGAGCCGCTCGTCCGGCGGCTGGCGGAACTCGCCGTTGGCGACTGCGACGCGGTGGTGCCCTGCCCGGGCGGGCGGCCCGAGCCTCTCTACGCCATGTACCGGCAGCGCTGCCTGCCCATCATCGAGGCGCATCTGCGCCGCGACGAACGGAAGATCGGCCTGATCTTTGCGTCCCTCAAGGTGCGCAGGCTGGAGGAGGATGAGCTGCTTGCGCTGTTGCCTGATCTCGGCACCTTCCTCAACGTCAACCGTCCGACCGACCTGCCTGAACCGCGGCGGGTTTGAGCGGCCTGACCGCGGCCGGGAAGCTCAGAAGAGGTCCTGGCAGACGATTTCTTCGGTGGGATAGTCAAAGGTTGCGTCTAGGGAAAAGCTGTCGATTCTGCGGCGCAGAATCTCCTTGGCCTGCAACTCGCGGCTGACGATGATCTCCTTCTCGATGCGGGTGAGCATCACCACGTCGTGCCAGCAGCGGATGGATAGCTGTGCGCCGTCGTTGAGGTTGACCGCGCGCAACCGTATGGTCAGGGGCGGCGAGATGGCCGCCAGTTGCTCGGTTGCCGCCGTGAGTTTTTTCCGCAATTGTTTCTTGGCGGAGATCAGGTTCAGGAAGGTCAGGGTGTTGCCGACCCCCAGATCGGTGAGGGCGTTGTTGAGCCTGATCGCCAGTTGCTCCTCCTCCTCGACGGTACAAAGGCCGTAGGCCTGTTCTCCCTCGGCGATTGTTTTGAGGAGGGTGCGGTGGTCGGTGCCAGGGGCGTTGTTTTGCTTTTGTACCTGCCTCATGAGGCCCTGGCGAATCTCCTCGGCCAGATCCTTCATCTGCCGTTGCAGGGCAAGTTGTTCGGAGGCGATGCGCTGGCGATCGGCAAAGAGGTCGGCGCCGCAGACGACCGTCCCGTTATGGCGGGCAAGATCGTTGCCGAGGACAAGCATGGAGTGGCCGAGAAATCGGACCCCGGTGGCGATGAAGGTATGCCGGGACCGGCAGGTGGAATTGATCATCGAGCTCAAGGCGTCACCCTTGCCGATAATGATCCTTGGGGCGCGCAGGACGCTGGTCTGGACGGCATTGGCGATCTTGATCGTGTCGTGGGCCGCGACCAGTTTCCCCTCGGCGTTCACCATCAGGGCGTTGATGTTGCCGGCCACCACCTCGCCGTAGATGGTCTCCCTGACGTTGACGGTGCCGGTGGTTCGCACCGTAAAGGCGCGCCCCACTGAATCGACCGTCGTGTCCTCGACCTCCAGTTCCGAGGTGAGGCCGTCGGCTCCCTTGATCGCCACATGGCCGCCCTCGCGGAGCCCCACCTCCTTTACCTGCACCGACTCCCGCACATCGATGGCGCAAAGGGTGCCATCCTTGTCGTACACCGGCGCGGCCACGCCGGTCCGGGCGGCGAGCAGCTGGAATTTGCCCGGGGCCAGCAGTTTCTTGCGGATGCCTTTGCCGATCTTGACCTGGCAGGGTATTCCGGCCTTGGGCTTGATGTGGTGGCCCAGGCAGTCGATGCCGTTCATCCCCCGTACCCCGCTGTTGTCGATCATCACCAGGGCTTCTCCCTCCCTGGCCGGGGCAAATTTGCCGGTGAGATAGTGGTTGACGGTTTCCCTTTCCGCCACCTCCCGGGGCTTGGCGTGCTTGACATACTCGCCGATCTCTTTCAGGATGCCGTCCCGCCCGTCTTGGGCAGCGACACCCTTGACGCGGATCTGGATCTCGTCGAGGGAGATGTCGATGGTGACCTTGCGTTGCTGCTCACAGTTGTCGGCCATCACCATGAATTCGTATCTGCCCCTGGCATCCTCCTCGCCACGCCTTCCCCTGGCGAAAACCGCCCCGGCAATCTCGCCAATCTCCTGCATGAGGTCGACGTTGCCCGCCTCGCGTTCCCGGGTATTGTCGATGCGAAGAACGCTGAACTCCTGCCGGATGCTTTCGAGGATAAGGTCAAGGATGGCGTCGCCGGGGGAGGCGGCGCGGCGGATCGCCGCGAGCTGTTCAGCATCGTCAAACCGCCGGGGGCCGGCAAGGATGGTGGTACGCGACAGATCGTCGTTGTTGGCCGGGGCGGGGATGTTGGCGATGGGATCCGTGGGCATGGAATTCCTGTGGGGAGAGATGTTGAGTTTATGCCCGGCTTATGTTGACAGATTGATTGTAAACCAATGCCGTTCTCGCGTCAAACGGAAGAAATGCTTGGTGGGCGAGGCATTCCGGCTCGAAGTTGCCACGGCGGGATGGCGGGCGAGTGGTGGTTGTGTGTGAGTCGCATGCCTGTAACTGGTTGATTGTATAGGTTAAAAATAAAAAAAACGAGCATTGGCCCGTCCTAGGCAATCTGCCTAGGACGGATGGGTGGGCAGGGGCATGGCCGGAAAGAATTCAAGACATCTGGGAGTGGGTTTGCGATATGCAACTCCCATCAGAGCCACTTGCGCAGCATATTGCGTAACTGTTCGGCGGTGAACGGCTTGCTCAGGTAGTCGTCCATGCCGGCGGCAAGGCAGGTGGTGCGGGCGTCCTCCATGGCATTGGCGGTGAGGGCGATGATCGGCACATGTTGCCCGGCGGGATTCTTTTTTTCATGATCGCGGATGGCGCGGGTGGCAGCGTATCCGTCCATGTGCGGCATCAGGCAGTCCATCAGGATCAGGTCGAAGTCGGCACCGGAGCAGGCGGCGGCCAGCGCCTCCTCGCCGTCGGTGGCCACCTCGACCCGGCAGCCGAGTTCCTCAAGGAAGCTGATCGTTACCTGTTGGTTGATGTAGTTATCCTCGGCCACCAGGATCCTGCCGGTTACGGTCGGCTGGGCAGGCGTCGGTGCATCATGGGCGGGGAGGACCGGTCCGGGGTCGTTGGCGGCGGCGCAGGTCAGGCATCGGCGCAGGTCGGCCTGGCGGATCGGCTTGTGCAGGAAGTATTCGCCCCCGGCTTCCTGGGCCCGGCGCAAATCCTCATCGCTCCAGGCGTTGGCAACCATGAGCAGGCGGATGGAGGCGATGGCGGGATCGGCTTTGAAGCGGGCGGCAAGCGCAAAGCCGTCGGACGGTTGCAGATGTGTCGGCAGAATGGCGAGTTGGTAGTGTTTTCCCTGCGTCGCGGCGGCGTGGGCGGCGGCCACGGCCTCTTCGGCGCTGGCGGCACAGTCGGCCGCAATCTCCAAGCTTTGCAGTTCGCTAAGCAGGGTGTTCTGGGCGGTGGCGCTTGCCTCAACGATCAACACGCGGCAGTCCGGCGGGGTGGTGAGCGGGCCTTCCGGCTGCTTGCTGGCCGCCGTGATGTTTTCGAAAACAGCCGAGAAGCGGAAGGTGGTGCCCTGCCCGACCGTGCTCTCAAGGTTGATGTCGCCGCCCATCAGCGCCACCAGCTTTTGGGAAATGGTGAGGCCAAGCCCGGTGCCGCCGTATTTGCGGGTTGTCGAGCCGTCCGCCTGGGCAAAGGATTCGAAGATGCTTTTCTGTTTGTCTGCCGGGATGCCCACCCCGGTATCGCTGACGGCAAAAACGATGCGGCTGTTCTTTGCGGTCTTCTCCGCCATTTCGAGGCGGATGGCCACCTCCCCCTGTTCGGTGAACTTGATGGCGTTGCCGACCAGGTTGATCAACACCTGCCGCAGCCGTTCAGGATCGCCCTTCAGTTCGTGCGGCAGATCCGGCGGGAACGCCTGGTGGAGTTCGATCCCCTTGCCGCTGGCCTGTTCCGTCAGCAGGGAGGTCACATCCTCGACCACCTCGCGGGGGCTGAAGACGATCTGTTCCAGGTTCAGTTTACCGGCCTCGATCTTGGAAAAGTCGAGGATGTCGTTGATGATCGACAGCAATGATCGCGCCGAGCGGATGATGCCGTCGGCATAGCGGTGCTGTTGCGGGGAAAGCTTGGTGCCCATAAGCAGTTCCGCCAGACCGAGGACCCCGTTCATCGGTGTACGGATCTCATGACTCATGTTGGCGAGAAATTCCGATTTGGTCCGGTTCGCCTCTTCCGCCCTATCTTTGGCGGTTTCAAGGCTGTTAACGGTATAGGCCAGCCGACGGTTGGCATCGGCCAGTTCCGTGGTCCGCGCGGCAACCTTCTGTTCAAGATCGAGGTTGTAGTGGGAAAGCGCCTCGTCGCGGATGCTGATCTGTTCCAGCATGTTGTTGAAGCCATCCACCAGGGAACCCAGTTCGTCTTCGCCCGTCTTGCGTGCACGCGCGAGATAGTTCTGTTCCGCGGTGATCCGGGAGATGGTTTCCTTGATCGCCGAGATGGGGGCGGAGATCAGCCTCTGCAGGCTTGCGGAAATGAGGAAGGCGAGGCCGAGGGAGAGCAGGGTGATGACGCCGGTGATGGCAAGGTAGTGATTGCGTTTGCGGGCGAGCGCCGCCAGGTCGTAAACCAGATGGATGCTGCCGATGGTGTTGCCGTCGATGATGATGGGCTGACTGAATCGCAGCCGTTCTTCCTTCTCTACGAAGCAGCATTTCTTGTCCGGAGAGAGGGCGAGGGTCTGAAAGGGGGCGGCAAGGGCTAGTTCCTCGAAATCCGCATGGATGACGATGTCGTTCGCCGGATCGGTGATGTAGCGGGCAAAATCTGTGCCGTCAGGTCGGTGGATGCAGGCGGCGATTATCCATGGGTTGGTGCGCAGGGTGGCCAAGGTTTCCTGGGCGCCGACCGAATCGTTGAAGGCCAGGGCGGCGGCGCTGTTCAGGCCGATGATGTCGGCAATGGCGGAGAGCTCGGCCATGGTTTCGTTCCGTTTCTCCCGGATTTCAAAGGTCGTGAAGGCGGTGGCGGCCAGGATGAGGGAGATTGCGACGGTGGCCATCATCAGCGTGGTCAGCTTATGCCGAATCGGAATGTCTCGGAAGGGGGTCAGGTGTATCATCGGGGGCTCTCTGGGGCTGCCTGGCCGACCAGGGTGGCGATTTTGAGAAGATTGGCCCGCAGTTGGAGGCCGGCGGACTTGGTAGAATTAGTATTAAGAATGAGTTTGTATTTGTCGTCAACCCTTTTGAGCTGAATCATGCCGCCCTCGGCGGCGAAGTTGTCCATGTCGGAAATGGTCAGCGTCGGTTCTTTCTTGATCCCGCGTAGGATCTGTTGCAGCCGGCGGTGTTCCGAACCCGAAATATAGAGGAGGTGGCAGCCGTGCAGGTCGCCACCGGTGCCCAAGCGCACTATTTGCAACCGCCGCTGGTTGATGAAGGTTCCGTCAAGATCGTCAAGGATGGTGCCGAAATTATCTTCGCCATAGATGCCCAAGACAATGTCCTGTTGCGGATCGGCAAACGCCGAGGATGGCCAGGTGGTAAAGCGGATGAAGTTGAGGATGTACGCGGCCTGGACCTGGTATTCGCTCAGCACCTTGCCCTTGGCCTGGGCTCTGGCCGCCATTTCTATGCCCATCAGCGCCAGGCAGAGCAGCATCGCCGCGAACAGGAAGGCCGGCTTGGCGAGTGGCTTGCGGCGGGGGGCGTCGTGCATGGGCGGAGGTCCGTTGGGCCTGATAAAGGTTAAAAGTGGTATGCAAACTGGGCGCGGATGGTTCTGCCGGGTTGCGGGATGTCGAAATACAGATCCTCGTCGGTGGCAGGATCGTAATGGTAATGCTCTCCGCCGCCGGATTGCAGGATGTGGGTGTCGAAGAGGTTGTAGATGTTCAGGGAAAGATCGATGTCGGCAAGGAATGTTCCGGAGGTCAGCGACAGGTTGCAGAGAGTGGAGGCAGCGAGGCGCTTGCCGGTTGCGGAGGAGGTGCGGTGGCTGAGATAAAGGAATTCCGGTGACAGGTAGAAGCGCTTTTCCCAGAGCGGCAGGGAAATGCCGGCGGCTGCCTGCAAGGCGGCCGAGTTGTCGAGGGCGGTGTCGGTGGCGAGATTTTTCGTCTCGGTGCAGGCAAGGCTTGCGTAGGCGGTGAGGCCGTTGTCATGGCTGGCCTCAAGGTGCAGTTCGAAGCCGTCGCTGCGGATCGTGCCGTTGTTGTTGCGGTACTGGAGGTTGCCGCCGATGTTTTCCTGGCCGATCAGGTTTTCCAGTTCGAAGCGGAAAAGGCTGGTGGTCAGCTTGAGCCGGCGGCCGAGGTTCTGCTCGCAGACAACCTCCCAGGTTTTGATCGTTTCCGGCTTGAGCCCGGTATTGCTGATCATGACGATGCCGTCGTCGTAGTTGCGCTCGTAATCGTTGGGGGCGCGAAACGCCTCGCCGTAGAGCAGTTTCAGGGTAGTGGCCAGGGACGGGGAGTAGAGCAGGGCGGCGCGGGGGCTGGTTTGCTCCCCGAAGGTGGAATAGTGATCGGTGCGCAAGCCGCCGAGCAGTCGCAGGGAGGCGGTGAGGGGATATTCGCCTTGCAGATACACGGAGCGGGTGTTGTAGTCGTTGTCGGCATCGCCGGTGTCAAGGTGCAGGGCGTAGTTGGGTGCCGCATCGTAGTTGTGTTGCCTCAGTTCATAGACGTCCGTATACTCGAAACCGGTAATGAGGGTCAGACCGGTGAGCGGGGTGAAGGTGTAGCGGATCTCGCCGCCCCACTGCTTGTCGGTGCCGCTGTCCTTGTTGAGGATGCGGACGCCGTCCCAGCCGCCGTTTTCGTGGTAGGGGTAGTCGCCGCGATATTCGTAGGCGTCGTGGGAGAGGCGGGCGAAGATGCGGCCGTTTCTGGCCGGGTCGATATCGTGTTCGATGCTGGCGTCAAGCATGGTGTACTGGTCACGAGTGTAGGCCGCCGGATCGTTAAAGGCGGTATCCCAGGCGGCGGAAGGCACGGTCTTGTCGCGTGTGCTTTGCGCAAAATGGAGTTGGAGCTCTTTAAAGGAGAGATTCAGATAGCCCTTGTAGGCGGTTTCTCCGTCCACATCCTGTGCCAGGCCGTTGTGAAAGGCGGGTTGGTCGATTTCCTGGAAATAGACGCCCCGTTCGCCATCGGTGTCCAGGCCGGAGACGGCGCCGGCCAGCATCAGGCCGTTGCCGAAAAGTCGGCCGTATTCCAGATGCCCTTTCCGCTGGCGGTTGCTGCCGAGTTCCGTCAGCAGCCGCCAGCCGTTCATGTCAGAGCCCTGGCGGGTAATGATGTTGACCACTGCGAAAAGGGCGTTGCTGCCCCAAAGGGCCGAGCCTGGGCCCTTGACGATTTCGATCCGTTCGATGCTTTCGATGTCGACGGGAAACCCTTCGTCCATGCTTGCTTGATCATACATGGCACAGTTAGCGCGGTGGCCGTCGACGAGCAGGAGAATTCTGGTATTGTAATCCCCGGGCAGGCTGAAGCCGCGAACCCCCAGGTATGAGTAGTTGCGATCCGAGGAACCGGTCATGCCGCTTACCCGGCTCAGTGCCTCGCCAAGGGTTCGATAGCCGTAGCGGCGAATCTGCTCATGGGTGATGACGCTGGCGGCGGCGGCAACCTGCGAGATGCATTGTTCACGCTTAGCGGCGGTGACGATGGTGATTTCGTTCAAATCCTCCAGCCCGAGTTGGTCGAGACGCGCGTTTGTCCCTGGTTGACCGGCCAGGGCGGGGGGAAGGAAGATGAGGCTTGCAAGAATCAGGATGGGCAACGGCAGGGATGCCGGCTGGATCTGTTTTTTCATCACTGTTCCTTGGGGCTGGGAGGGTGGCGGTCAACGGAAACGGTCATCACCGTCTGGTTATTAAATCTGCGAACAGGAATTTTTTCAAGATTTAAAAGGGGCCGCTTTAATTCTTGCGGTGTTGCGTTGGCAGGATAAATAGATCTTAACTATTGTGTTGCCTACGGTGGCGTAGGTGAGAAGAAGGGGGACTGGATGCGGTTTGACGAGATGCTGGCGGCGGCCAACGGGTTGCCGGCTAAAGGGTTTGTGCGGTGGGTGTTCGCCGACGGCATGGCGTTCGGTGCCGAATGCCAATGGTGGGGAGGACGGGCCCGGCGCGCCGCCCCCCACGAGGGGGTTGATTTCTGCTGGTATGAAACCGCGGCCGGCGGCCTGGGGGAACTGGCGGCCGGCAGCCTGGTGCCGGCCGCCATGGACGGGGTGGTCATCCACAGCCATGCGGATTTTCTCGGCCGGAGCTTATGGCTGCGACATGCGGCGGTCGGCGCGGAGGGTCGTTTCCTGTATTCGGTCTACGGGCATCTGGCGCCGGACTGTTTTGTCGCCCCGGGCGAGGAGGTGTCGGCCGGGGCGATCATCGGCGTTGTCGCACAACCCGTTCGTGCCGGCAAGACGATCGCGCCGCATCTGCATCTCACCGTGGCCTGGGTGGCGAACACGGTCGCGTCGGCGGATCTCGATTGGTCGCTTGCGCGAAATACGGAGCTGATGGAACTTCTCGATCCCCTTTCCTTGTAACCCCAGCGGTCGCTGGCGGCATTTATCAACAGGTTATCAACAGCCTTTCAACACCTTGTCGGCAGACAATGCACAAGACTTCCAGCTCTTGCCAACAGGGTTATCAACAGGCTGACAACACATTGCCAACCGTTTTTGTCAGGGTTGTCAACAGCGACGGCACTCCGTGGGTGGCGAAGGGGTGGGCGTGTGGGCGGGGAATGGTGGCGGTTGCCGGGAGGGGTGGGATCAGCCGCGGTCCTTGACTTCCCAGATGGTCATCATCAGGGCGATGAAGGGGGCGAAGACGGCGGTGGTGACAAAGGTGGCTTGCCGTTGAAACCACTGGTTTTCGAAGATTTTGGCAATGTTCGAGTCGGTGGCGCCGGCGGTCAGGGTGTGGACGGCGACAAAGGTAATCAGGGCCAAGGTGATCAGGATGGTCTCGGTGATCAGGATGTTTTTGACGAAGATGCGCACACCGTCCAGGAAAAGCTTGCCCCAGATCATGCGCTGCACGACCTTTTTGGCCGTCGCCAGTTCCGGTCCTATCTTTTCAAGTTCCTTCAGGGCGGCCCGGTATGTCTCGCCGGTACGGCGGTTGGCCAGCTTCTTGGTCAGCTGGATCGTCTCGGACATCTTTTCCAACTCGGCGGTGAAGTCGCGGAAGAAGGTTTTGTAGGGATAGCGCTTCCAGAAATGGTTGAAGCCCTGCCACTGGGATTCCGCCTGCCCCACCTGTTTGTTGAGTGCCTCGAGTTTTTTGTCGCGGATTTGATGGCAGGAGTAATAGATGGCCTGGGAATGTTGCACCACGTCGAGGAGATCGTAATAGCTCCTGCGTTCATACTGTTTCTCAAGTGAGCTCATCGCCTCGTTGTTTTCCTGCAGTTCCGGGGCCTCGTCGTCCAGCCAGAAACGGAGTTCGTCGCAGCCGGCGCGCGCCTTGTTCAGGTGGTCGATGGCATCCTGGTGGAGGATGTGGAGCCGGGAGGCGAGCATGTCTTCCACCAGGGTGTGGATAGGCAGCAGGGTGGGATCCATGAGCATGGTCATGAAGTATTGCTTGCCGATGCCGGCCAGCGCCCGCAACTCCTGGAAGGTCTGCTCGCCCTGGCCGGTGCGGACCTGGAACTGCACCTTGGCGTAACGGGCGGCCTCGCAGTCCTGCTTGAGGTTGAAGGTGTTGTTCAGTGCCTGCTCCGCTTTCCATTTGTCGCCGGTGAGAAGGCTGTAGCGGGCCAGCAGGAGGTTGATGTAGATCTTTTCGACCTCCTCCGAGGCGAGGTTGACCGCCCGTTGCAGATAGGTTTGCAGGTCGTTGTCGCGTTTTTGTTCAAGAGCCCAGAAGGCGAGCCCGACAGTGGCGTAAAAATGTTTGCCGTCGCGTTTGGCGATTTCATCGGAAAAAAGTCGTTCCGCCTGTTCGTATTGCCCCACCCGCAGACAGTCGAGGCCGAGGTGCAGGTTCCGGTTCTCGAGGCTTTTGGCGGAGCGGCCTTGCAGGTCGTCCCACTTGCGGTAAAAACCGAAGGCGAGCATGTTGAGAAACCGCACCTGATAAAGCTTGAAGAGATCGAAATAGGCGATGAAGACCAGCAGGGCCGGTTTTTTCCGGATATGGGAAGCCTTGATGCCGCCGGCCAGGGCGGTGGCGATCTTGTCCTGCTTGGCGATGACTTCCTTGTAGATTTCGCTCAGCTCCGCAAACGGCAGGTAGCCGACGTCGTCGATGCCTTCCATGTCCATGCTCAGCAGCTTGCTGGGGCAGTAGCCGGGCAGGTGGTTAGTCATCCCGCAATAAAAGCATTCCTTCTGCTTGCCAAGCACGGCAAGTTCACGATAGGGAAAGAGGTTTGTCCGTTCCTTGTTGCTGTCTGCAAAGGAGAGGCGGAACAACCCCATCCCCTCGCGTTCGATGGTGAGGGCCGGCAACTCCCGGCCTTTCATCATTTCTTCCCATTTGAGCTGCAGGGGCCGGGTGATATAGAGCGTTTCCTGGCGCAGAAAATCCCAGATGTTGGCCGAGCGGTCGCGGAGAGTGGAGGAGTGTTCGTCCTTTTTGTCAAAGTGGATGACGAGTTGGATCGGCAGCGAGCCCAGTGACTCGGGATTCCAGTTGTACTCCTTTTTGAGGCTGGCGAGGATTGCCGGCAGCGACAGCAGGATATCGGCAGGGTGGGTGTAGTTGATGAGCATCAGCTCTTCGCTGCTGCCTTCCGCCTCGCGGCCCAATTGAAGAAGTTGATTGCGGAGGGAGTCGAGGAAAAAAAGCCATTTGCCTTCCAGCAGTCGCCGCCCCTGGTGGGGCAGGGTGTGGATGGCAAGCAGAATGGGATGAATCTCCGCCATGGGTAGCCTTGTCGGGTGGTCGGGGTTGGGTTAGGGTTCAGGCCAACTTTAACAGCAGTTCTTTGGCTTCCTTGTTGGCCGGATCGACGCGGATGACGCGTGTCGCCCACTTGTCGGTCCGCATGGGCATCTTCAGATCAAGATAGATGTACGCCAACTCCAGCATGATTTCAATATCCTCGCCGGTTTTTTCCAGGGCCTCTTCCAGAATCTTGACCGCTTCGTTGTTGTGGCCGGCCCGGCGGAAGGTCAGCCCGAGATTTTTCTTGAGATAAAATCGCTCCGGATCGTCGCGGAGGATTTCTTCATACGCCTTGATGCCCATTTCGTAGAGGCCGTTCTGGCCGCACGCTTCAGCCACATCCTCTTTGAGGTCGATGTCGTCGTTGTTGTTGCGGAGAACCAGTTTCAGGACCTTTTCCGCCTCCTTGAGCCGGTTCTGCTTGAGGAGCAGCTTGGAGAAATTGATCGCCCGGTCGGAATGGCGGGGGCTGATCTCCATGGCGGTGGCAAAGTGTTCGCACGCCTTGGGGATGTCGCCGGCCTTGTAGTAGATCTGGCCGAGATAGTGGTATGAGGTGACATCGAGGCGATTGAGCTCGATGGCGTTCAAGAAATAGCGGAGGGCGTTCTTGAAGTCGCCCTTCTTGACCGACAGCCGGCCGAGTTCGCGTAACGGCCGCGACGAATTGGGGTTGGCGGCCGACGCCTTTTTGGCTTCCGCCATGGCGCCGTCGACATCGCCCTTTTCCTCCAGATCCCTGGCGTTTTTCATGTGCAGGGTGAGCGGCGAGGGGTTTTCGGCCTGGAAGAGCAGTTCGTTGATCTTCTGTTCCAGCGAGGCGGTGACGAAGGGCTTGGTCATGTAGGCGTCAACGTCGTGTTCTGCCGCCTCCGCAACCACTTCCTGGTTGGCCTCGGCGGTGATCATCAGAAAGGGGATGTCACGGTATTTGCGGTTGCCGCGCAGGCGGAACAGCAATTCGGTGCCGGTCATGTAGGGCATCTTGTAATCGGAGATGATGAAATCGATGGGCAGTTCGTCTTTTTCGAGCATCTTCAAGGCGTCGCGGCCGTTGGCCGCTTCGTAGAAGTCCTTGCCGAAATGGATAAGCCGTAGCATGGCGCGGATGGAGCGGCGCATGTTGTCCATGTCGTCGATGACAAGAAAATTCATATCTTTGGGTGATTTCATAGCGCGGATCCCGGAGCTTAGGCCCTTGTGGCGATGTTCGTCAGATGGGCAGGGTGAAGAAAAAACGGCTGCCGTCACCCGGTTGACTGACGATGCCGATCTTGCCGCGATGCAGTTCCACCGCCAGGCGGCAGAAATAGAGGCCCAGGCCGGTGCCGATCAGGGTGTCCTGTTTCTGCGAAACACGGGCGTATTTTTCAAAGATGGTTTCCTGCTGTGCCGCAGGGATGCCCGGCCCCTGGTCCTGGACGTAGAATTCAAGTTTCTTGGGGTTTTGGGCAGGCCGGCAGCCGATGGTGACGGTGGTGCCGGATTCGGAATAGCCGAGGCTGTTGGTGAGCAGGTTTTGCAGCACCCGCAGGATCATGGTCCGGTCAAGTTGCAGTACCGGCGGCGCGCCGTCCGGTTGTTCAAAAACCAGTTCGACGCCCTTGATCCTCGCCAGCCCCTTGATGCTGCTGATGGATTCCTCGAGCAGCCGGAGCGGGTTGATCTCCTCCTTGATCAGTTTCAGCTTGCCGTCTTCGATCTTGTCCACCGAAACCAGGTTGGAGGCCATGCGCACCGCCCGGTCGCAGGCGATTTGGGCGGACTCGAGGAATTCGCGGTTCTCGCCGTCGATGGAGTAGGAGATGATGTCGAGGTTGGCCACCACTTCCGCCAGCGGCCCTTTCAGGTCGTGGAGCAGGGTTTTGGACAGCTCGGCCCGGAGCTCTTCCTGCCGGTGCAACTCCTGGTTGCGCTTGCGGAGCATGTTCCGTTGTTTCTTGAGTTCGGCGTTCAGGTTCTGCTGGATCACGAGCCAGACGAGCAGGCTGCTGAAGTCGAGCAGGCAGGCGATATCGTCCTGTAGCAGTTCCTTGGCCCCGGCCTTGTCGGTGACATTGATGACGCCGATGGCGCGGCCCTTGTGGAGGATGGGGGCGGAGAGCAGGGAGTTCTTGCGGTAGTTTCCGCCGGCGCGGATGGGGAAGCGTTTGTCCTTGGCGATATCGGGGATGAAGAGCGCCTTGCTGTTTTGCACCACCCAGGAGGCGACGGAATCATCCTTGAGCGGCTGCCGCATGCCGATGATATTCTTCCGGGTGGCGGCATGCACCTCAAGATATCTGTTTTTTTCAACCAGCATGATCGAGCCCTGCTCGGCGCCGAGGTAGTCGAGGATGGTTTCCAGGATCTCGTGCAGTTGGCGTTTGTTGTCGATCCGTTTGCTGCTGTTGATGGATTTTGCAATCTTGAAGATGCTGTCCTGCAAGCGGGTTAGCGCCGCCGACTGGTTGGGGGCGGCTTTTGCCGACGGGGCTTGAGATTTCTGTGGCCGTTGTTTCTGCAGCTTTGCCATGTCGCTCTCTGCTGGTTGGAGGAAGGCAATCGGACGGTCAAACATGTTTTCGGCCGTCTCGGTTGCGGTATCTGATGAACTTAATTGATGAATGTTAACATAATTCCGGCGTCAGCGGAAAAGGTAAATTGGAAAAAGGGATTGCCCTTTCGCTATTTTTTTAGAAGTCACGCCGGGACGGCTGTTCGCTGGGCAAGAGGCGGATGTCGACGGCTTCCGGTCGGTTGCCGTTCTGGGCGGTGATCTTGAACTCGAAAATCTGCATGGGATGGCTGAACAGCTGCGGCTCGATATCGTGTTCGGCCTTGGAGCGGTGAAAGAAAACGGTGTCGGTGCTCAAGCCCGAGTCGGTCATCCGGTGGTAGCGCATGAAGCCGAATCCTTTGGCGGGGTTGTAGTTGATGGGGGTGCCGCGATGCCAGTGGTCGTCGTCAGTGGCGGAGATGGGCAGCAGGCGCGGGATCAAAAAGCCGGAGATGTAGAGATCCGCCGCCTCCCGAAGCTCGGTGCTGACGTTGTGAAAACCGATCACCTCCACCCGGCAGCCGCGGTTCTGCAGGGCGATGACCAGCCGCACAAAGTCGCCGTCGCCGGTGAGAAGGATGATCCGGTCGAGATTGCGGGCCTGGAGGATGGCGTCGATGGCCAGATCCATGTCGGCGTTGGCCTTGGTGGTGATCACCCCGTCCGCGTCCTTGAACTGCTTGACGTATTTCTTGATCAGCTTGAAGCCGTATTGGCGCAGGATGTCATGGTACCGGTAGAGCTTCTGCCGGTAGTCGGCATCCTCCTCGGTGCGGCGCCGGTCCTCCACCACGTAGGAGTTGGCCCGCAGCAGGGTGGAGTTGCCGGCGTTGGCCAGTTCGGCCAGCACATCGTAGCGCATCCCGTAGCCGCCGCAGAGGCGAATGTTCTCGGCGTCGATGTAGATTCCGGTCTTCAGCATGGTGCGTCCATGTTTGATCGAGGTTTGCGTGCGTTATTGCGTGGAGGATACCGCAGATGCAAGAAAGAGGCCTGCGAGCCATAGCCCCTCTATGCGAGCAGGCAGATGCCGCCGCAGATGCGGTATCATCTGCGCAATAACTATTCCCACTCGATGGTGCCGGGCGGCTTCCCGGTGATATCGTAAACCACCCGCGAGACGCCGCGCACCTCGTTGGCGATCCGCCGGCAGACGTGGTCGAGGAACTCGTAGGGCAGATGCGCCCAGCGGGCGGTCATGAAGTCCACGGTTTCCACAGCCCGCAGGGCCACCACGTGGGCGTACTGACGGTTGTCGCCGATCACCCCCACCGATTTTACCGGCAGGAAAACGACAAAGGCCTGGGAGGTCTTGTCGTAGAGGTCGTGTTTGCGCAGTTCCTCGATGAAGATGTCGTCGGCCAGCCGCAGGGTGTCGGCGTACTCCTTGTGCACCTCG